>Ga0222716_10000012_pt1 | contig 161956 bp, 182 predicted proteins | sample C33_13DmetaG_FD_165044 | JGI IMG/M metagenome (GOLD analysis project Ga0222716, IMG submission 165044) | Estuarine water microbial communities from San Francisco Bay, California, United States - C33_13D | ecosystem: Environmental > Aquatic > Marine > Unclassified | place: USA: California... | reverse complement strand
GTACACAAACTCTAAACAAAGCATTCGCTGACAGATGGGTTATTTGGGATAAACCATTCCCTAATAAAGTACAACTTGAATCGATATTCAAGAAAAAATATCCAAACTTACAAACAGAGTTTGTCGACTTAATTATTAAATTAGCAATTGAGATAAACAACTCATTTGTTTCAGACGACATTAGTGTCAATATTGAAACACCAATGAGTCTTCGTACCATAGTTGAAAGAATCCCTGTTGGCCTGGACCTCTATAGAGAATCATCAGACCCATTATTAGATGCATGGAACAACATGGTCATACCGCATGTAGATAGTGAAGATATCGATCACTACAATACATTATGGAATACAGTCGTCAGAAACGGTCCGAATTTAAAACCTAAACTTTAGTAAATTCTACGAGGGGTATTTCCCTTTGAGTTTTTTCTTTGTATTGCTCAAAAGTTTTATACACTTTAATTAATTCCTCCCAATATGGAGCTCTGTTCTCCAATGGAATGATTTCATGTTTTACCTTTAGACGTGTACTTTCCACTGTGATGTAATTTAAATTGTCTTGTAGATTATTAAACCATTGTGGGATTGTATCTCTACCGCCATAAGAAGCTGCAACAACAAAGCCGTTTTCTGTTTTTGCATACGTTAGAGGTGTTTTACGGATTTTATTTGAAACAACTCCCCTGGTTTCTAAGAGTAAAATATTTGAACCAATAATTATTTGTCCAACTTTTGAATGATTAAATTTTATGCTTTTAACGTGTAGAAAAGTTACTAACTTCACTAACCACTTTGGCCAGTAGTAGAAACCCTTACCGAATATACGCCAGATTTTAGAACCTATGAATCCTGAATATTGTCTCTAAAGCCATTGATTTTATTTTGAAAATCTTTTATTTTCTTATCAATGTCTACCATTTCGAGTTTTGTGATTTCTTCTTTTAATCTATCGATTTGTGACTTTATTGTTGAATTTTCATTAAAAAGGTCGAATAAAGCTTTTACTGCATATAAAAAAGCTGCTAATTTAACTATTTTCTTCATATGGAGATTGTACGTCAGATTAAGTTATAAATAAAGAAGTTTTATTAATCATCCTCTTTCGTTTTTCTCATTACACAATTAGAATTAACATGTGAAAGAAATCCTAAGCAGCCTTGTTGCTGAACAACAACTTTTAGATCAGTACCTACAAAGCATTCCCGTTAGGAACTGGAATACCAAGACCTCGTTTAAAAACTGGACAATAACAGAGCATGTTAGCTACCTAGCTGGTATTGAAGATTTAGCCTTTAATGCACTCAAGAAAAAAGGTACAGATTTTAATAAATACAGAGGTCCTTCAGGTTTAGGAAAGTTTGAAAAAATGTGTATCGACAGAGGTAAAGATATGCGTCCACAAGATGTAATTGAGTGGTGGAGGCTTTCAAGAGCTAAGGTTGTTGAGACATTAGCTGACTCGACTCCTGGTAGGAAAATTAAATGGTGGAATAATGAAATTGATTATCTTACCTTTGCAGCAACAAAACTTTCAGAAACTTGGTCTCATGGATTAGACATATACGAATGTATGAAAAAAGAATATGAAGACACAACAAGAATTGAGCATATTGCTCTCTACGGTTTTTTAAATGCTGGGAGAACTGCAAAAATTAACAAACTTAAGTATGAAGATATCAGAGTTGAACTAATTGGCCCTGAATATAGAGCTTGGCAGTTCGGAGACGAAAAAGCAGAAAACACTATTAAGGGAAATGCTAGTGACTGGTGCAGAGTTGTAACTGGTAGAACAGGAAAAGGTTTCAAGCCGAATCTTACAGTTGAAGGTGACTTTGCAAAGAAGCTGTTAAAAACTACTCACGTTAAAATTTAATAATGAAAATTTTTGGCGTTATTCACCTTAAAGGTCTACCTGGTTCGACCTCAAATTCATTAAGTTTAGATGAAATTATCAAGCTAGCTCAAAACGACATAGATGTTCTTACAGAGGGTGGCGTTCATGGAGTGATTATTGAAAACTTTGGTGATGCTCCCTTTGTGAAAGACAACCTATCAAAAAGATCTCTGGTAAGTTTTACAAATGTTGTTTCGAATCTCAACATCGATAGTCACTTGAGTACAGGTATTAATGTATTAAGAAATGATGGGATAAGCGCTCTTGCAATAGCTGAAGCCTGCGATGCTGATTTTGTAAGAATAAATGTGTTAAATAACATTATGTACACAGATCAAGGAATCATCGAAGGTAAAGCTTATGATATCGCTCAATTTAGAAGCACTCTCTCTAAAGACATTCAGGTATATGCAGATGTTTTTGTTAAGCACGCTACCCCACCATATGGTGCAAAAATTGAAAATCATACAAAAGAACTTCTAGAACGCGCTGGTGCTGATGTGATAATAGTAAGTGGTGATGGAACTGGTGAGGAAACAGATATCGAAGATCTTAAAAAAATACGCGAAATTGTACCAGAAGGAAAGCTGGCTATAGGCTCTGGTTTAAATATCAATAATATAGATGAATATGCAAAAGTCTCAGATATCGGAATAGTTGGTACTGATTTAAAAACTGATGGTATTTTAGATAATCCAGTTGACTTAAAAAGAGTTACTGACTTGGTAAACAAGATTTCTTAACATATTTTCAATTAATAACTAAAAACAACCATTTAAACACTATCATCACTTATTAATGATTAATGCTCTACTAAATCCTGCTTTAGTTGTATTTATTTCTGGAATAATTCTAGGAAGTATATTCAAACGTATTACTCCATCACCTGTAATATCAAAGTTCCTCGGCTACTATCTCCTATTAGGTTTGGGTCTAAAAGGTGGTTACAGCCTTCAAGAAACTGGTTTCATACCTGAGGTAGTAAATATTCTCTCGTTAGGGGTATTTTTCTCACTGTTAATTCCTTTTGCTTCATATTTATATTTGAAAAATATTCTCAATCCCGATGACGCTGCTGCCTTATCCGGAACATATGGATCAGTAAGTGCAGTGACCTTTGTGACCGCAAATACATATCTTGTTGCTAGTGCGCAGAGTTTTGATAATTACATGTCTGCTGTATTAGTTGTGATGGAATTTCCAGCAATATTTATGGCTTTATTTTTAGTTTCTCAAAACAACAAAGATGCGAACAATGGTCAGATTGAAAACCTCAAAAAGGCATTCTTTGAAATTCCAAACATTGTTCTTGTAGTTTCCCTAATAGTTGGTTATTTCTTGACGATTCAAGATGAAAGATTCTTCTCTTTAGTCTCAGAAGATATATTTGAGTACGTTCTAATCATTTTCTTATTTGTAATGGGTTTACGAGTATCAAAAAGAATGTCTGAACTTTCCGGTAAAGGAAGTCAGTTAATTGCTTTTGCATTGATTACACCTATAGTTGGATCTCTACTTGCCTTAGGTTTTTCCTATTACTTTGGCTTAGGTGTTGGTAACGCAACTCTCCTTATGGTTTTAACAGCGAGTGCGAGTTACATTGCAGTACCTGCTGTAGTTAAAGACGCTATTCCGAATGCTAATCCTGCTATCTATCTTGGTTTGAGTCTAGGTGTTACATTTCCCTTTAATGTAATATTTGGAATACCTCTATATAACCAGTTGGCTTTGTTCGTTTTAAACTAGAAATTAAAGTAAGTAACCGCCGTCAATAGTAACTACTTCCCCTGTGATCCAAGAAGCTTCTTCGCTTGATAGGAAATACATTAAATTAGAGATGTCTTCTGGTGTTCCTAGTTTTTTTAAGGCGTGGAGATCTGCGGTAGCTTGCTCGTCATTTTCCCAGAGCATTTCAGAAAGTTTAGTTTTAACTACTGCAGGAGCAATTCCATTTACTCGAATATTTGGAGCTAGCTCCTTAGCTAACTGCTTAGTCATATAAATCAAACCCGCTTTTGAGATGTTGTATGCTCCCATATAGGTAGCTGGTTTAATCCCGCCTACCGACGCAACGTTAATAACAGATTCAGTTAGACCTGCCTTTACAGCTGCTCTAGTCCAAAGAAGAGGTCCAAGTAGATTTACGTCCCATGTTTTTTGAACTCTAGATATTTCAACATCCATGAGGTATCCACCTGATGGATTTGTGCCCGCATTATTTATTAAAACATCAAGTGAGTTGGTTTCACTCACAATGGCAGCACAAGTCTCAACCGCTGCTTCTTCACTATCTGCGTTGGCAACAAAACCTTTTAAACTTGGATGCTCACTTAAAACTGCTGAAAGATTCTCTTCTTTTCTAGAAGTGATGTAAACATTCCAATTATTTTCTGAAAAACGTAGGGCTGTCGCCAGTCCTATTCCCCTAGTCCCGCCAGTTATTAATATTGTTTTCATTATTGCTCAAGTATAGTGCTTATTTCTAAATCTAGTTACAGTTGTATAGCTAATGAAAAATTTAGATAAATATATTCATATCATTACAAAAAATAGAGATTTTCAGAAACTCTTTGCGGCTCGACTTATAACCCTTGGTGGAGACTGGTTGCTTACAGTCCCATTGCTTGGAATCATCTATGAGCTTACTGAAAACCCTTTAATAACGTCTCTTGTCCTTGTAGTCCAAAGTGCACCATTGTTTTTTCTTGGTAGTTTTGGAGGGTACTTAGCAGATAAATACGATCGCAAGAAAATTATCGCCATTTCAGAGTTTCTGTGTGGGATTGTTGTGTTATTAATTTTATATGCTGTAAACACAGAGAATGTTGTCTTTATTTTATTTTCTTTTGGAATGCTCTCCGTCGTGAGTTCAGCTTATATGCCAACATCTGATGCAGCACTGCCAAATGTAGTAGATAAAGAATATCTAGCTGAAGCAAACGTAATCTTCTTTTCAAGTTGGGGAATTATGGCCGGACTTGGTGCAGGTATCGGTGGCTACTTAACAACAGTAATTAGCCGTGAGATGTTATTCACTGTTGATTTCTTAACGTTTGTGATTTCAGCTTTTATTGTCTTCTCGATTAAAAAAGACTTGAGTGAAAATAAATCAACAGAGTCGAATGAAGAAACAATAAACTTTGTTGACGGTATTAAATACGTGCTGTCAAAAAAAGAGATACTTTCTCTAGTGATTACGAAAGCAACATTTAGCATCTCAGCAAGCGGGTTGTTGTCACTATTTACTGTGCTTTCATATGAAATTTATAAAACTGGTGATTTTGGAACGGGCCTTATGTTTGGCGCTAGAGGAATAGGTGCTTTGATTGGTCCAATTGTAATTCGTTATTTTTTTGGAAGCACGGACGGAAAACTATTAAATACAATTGGTATCACAATCATGGCTTGGGGGCTATTTTATTTCTTTATCCCCTTTTCAACTTCAGTCTATATAACTGTGTTTCTTCTGATTTTAGGTCACTCTGGTGGAGGATCTCAATGGGCTTTCTCAACATACGGACTGCAAGTCATCACACCTGATAAGTTACGTGGAAGAATTGCAGGGATAGACTATTCTTTATATTTTTTCATGAACACAATTTCAACCCTGCTGATTGGCTACTTGGCAACACTTTATGGTGTTCTTTTTGTATTTAAACTCTTCCCCGTTATTGGATTCATCTTTGGTTTTCTCTGGTACCTAACCACTCGCAAAATATGGAAAAACTTAGATTTAAATAATTAATATTTTTTCATAATGTTTCTGTCTTACCTAAACTAGCCATATGGCTTTTGAGCTCCGGACAGAGTTCATCAGCTTGTAAAAGAGGGGTAGTCAAGTCACCCCTCTTTTTTAATGGACCATCAGGGCCAATAATCACATCTGAAACCCTTCATTACTTAACAATTGGTAAATCTTTTAAGTTTGTTGTGTAGGCTCCAGACTTTCTGTCTGCTCTCATTCTCCAATTCTTCTGCATGCCCTGTGCCCCGAGCATCAATGCACCTGATCCAAACTGTTTGTTCACTGTGTCTAGAGACTTCATAACAGTGTCTGATTTACTATAGTTTTCATAATCTAGAAAACTACCTTGTTCATTTTTTGCATCTGAGATATTTAAAAGCATTACTCCTATTTTCTGATACTCATATCCTGGAAGAAATAATGTATTTGTAAGCCTTTTTGCTTCTTTTATTATTCTTGAGGTGTTGCTTGTTGGGATAGTGAAATGAGTGCTCATACCGTTGCTGTACTGTTTATCCTTTTCTATATGTGGACTTGTTCTTAAAAATACATACAGCCCCTGTGCCCTTGAGTTCTGTTGTCTTAATTTTTCGCATGCCCTTGCTGTGTAGTTTGATACTGCTTCTTCTAGTTCCTGAACTCGAGAGACTTTTTTTCCAAATGATTTTGAGGAGATGATACTTTTTTTATTTTTGACTTCCTCTATGCCTATGCAGGATAAACCATTCAACTCATAATGGATTCTCTCCCCTACAATGCTTATTGTCTTTCTCACATGTCTTGGGTCTGCCTCTGCTAAATCTTGTGCAGTCTCAACACCGATTTTTCTCAACCTCCTGCCCCACCTTGTCGAGATTCCCCATATTTCTTCTATAGGAAGTTCTTTTAATATACTCTCTCTAACTTCTAAATCTCTTATATCAAAGACATTCTCTACTGTGTGTTTTTTTGCCTGCCTGTTTGCAATTTTTGCCAATGTTTTTGAAGATCCTATCCCGATAGAAACAGGTATCCCTGTCCATTGTTTTATTAGATTTTTAATTTCTTTTGCTGTGTCTTCAAGATCGCAGTAAGCAAAGCTACTTATATCTAAGAATGCTTCGTCAATAGAATAAATCTCTATTTCATTAACTAATGATTTTAATGAGGTCATTACTCGTGCAGACATATCTCCATAAAAGGTGTAGTTTGATGAAAATACATGAACTTTATTTCTATTGATAAGCTGCTCGTATTTAAAAAATGGAGCTCCCATCGGGATACCTAAAGCTTTTGCCTCGTTTGATCTCGCAATAATACATCCATCATTATTAGAAAGTACCACAATGGGCTTTCCTTCTAATTTAGGATTGAAGACACGCTCACAGGAAGCGTAAAAGTTATTACAGTCAACTAAGGCAAAAATTTTATTGTTCATTCACTTACTCCTTTGAATACTGTACACTATTCTAAAGAAAAAGAAAGACATTTTATGCCTAGAGGTGGTGCGAGAAAAGGAGCTGGAAGACCCAAGGGTCTTGGCAAGTATGGTGAGAAGACACTCGCTATGAGAATACCTTTAAGCAAAGTTGACTATGTCTCGGAAATTGTAAACAAAGGTCTCTATGAAATACCTTTATATACAAATAGCGTCTCGGCAGGATTCCCCTCTCCTGCAGATGACTACCTGGAAGACAAAGTAGATCTCAATCAGTATCTTGTAAAACATCCTGCATCCACATTTCTAGTTAGGGCGTCTGGAGAGTCTATGATCAATGCAGGTATTTTTCCAAAAGACATCCTTATCGTGGACAGAAGTTTAAAAGCAGAAAATGGAAAAGTGGTTATTGCAGTCGTTGACGGTGAACTTACTGTAAAAAGATATGTTAAAAAAGGAAAAAACATTCTCCTAAAACCAGAAAATGATGCTTTTGACCCAATTGTTATTAATGATGAAAGTGAAGCCTATATTTGGGGCGTTGTGACAAACGTTATTCATAATCTGTAATATAAAAGTATGGTTGAAATATTAAAAAATGATCCCTCTGATTTTGTAGGATTAAAAGAATGGGAGTACAAAGAACATTTCTATACTTTAAAGACTGAGTATGGAGATATGAATATACATTACATAGATGAAGGATCTTCGAGTGAAAATACTGTACTCCTTCTTCATGGTGAACCTGATTGGGGCTATATTTATAGAAAATTCATAGATCCGTTAGTTGCTGCAGGAGTAAGAGTTGTGGTTCCAGACCTACCGGGATTTGGGAAATCTGATAAACTTTCTGAACGTTCATCCTACACCTATGAAAAATACGTCAATTGGATGGAAACCTGGATGAAAGATTTGGAATTGAATAATATTACCCTCTTTGGCCAAGATTGGGGTGGATTAATTGGACTTAGATTAGTTGCTGAAAATGAAGATATGTTTAAAAACGTCGTTATTTCAAATACCGCACTACCTACGGGAGATATTTCCGCAGGAAAAGCATTTGAAGACTGGAAAAATTATGCACAAACCGTAGATAATTTTCATGCTGGTGGAATTATAAAGGGAGGCACAGTGAAAGGACTAGATCAATATGTAATTGATGCATACAACGCACCCTTTCCTGATGACTCATACAAAGAAGCTGCAAGACAATTCCCTATGCTGGTACCTGTAACACCAGACAATCCTAGCTCGCAAAAAAACCGTGAAGCTTGGGAAGTGTTAAAAAATTGGAATAAACCATTTCTATGTGTTTTCAGCGAACAAGATCAGATTTTTAATGGAGTAGATAAAGCTTTTACAAAATTAATACCTGGATGTCAGAATCAACCTCATAAAACTATTCAAGGAGGTCATTTTATTCAAGAAGATAACCCTGAAGAATGCATAGAAGCAATTCTGCATGTTTTAGCTCTCTAGACTTTAGCTACATCCCTTTAATTACATAGCTGAAGGATTATTCAAATTTAGTGACCACCTCTAGGCACTCCACCATATTTCATTCGAGTGTCACCCATATAGGCAACTTGTTCATCAGTCTCCAGTGTCTTACAATCGATAACTTGACCTACGTATAAAGAATGTGTCCCGAAGTTCTCAACTTTTTGCTTTTTAAGTTCGAACCACACAATAGCATTATCAAAAATTGGTACATTGTTACCAGTTAAAGAAACGGGTTCTTTGTTAAGAAAGCCATCAGTGTATAAAGCGGGTTTAGAAAATTTAACAAATACTTTTGTATAGGATTTTGAAAATAAATTAACTGTAAAATAATCACTTCTAGTCATTAAGTCATGAGTAACACTTTTGTTATCAATACCAACCGCTATTAACAAAGGGTCCATATTTATTTGAGTAATCCAACTTGCAGTCATACCGTTGTAGTCGTCACCAGCACCGGAACCGATTATCCCTAATGGGCTCGGTATTTTCCATGTAGCTACATTAAGTTCTTCATTAGAAATCTCACTCATATAAGCGCCTTGTTTGATCTTATTCTCTCAAGCTGGATTTTATTAGGTTCAGCACAGCAAAACCAAGTCTCGGACAATTTGGGGACAACCCTTTGATTGTACTTTTCTGTACTGAGAAGACTTTTACCAGAGTGCTTTTCTAATATTTTCACTAGGCCTAGATACTGCCTGTATTCATCAGCTGATTCATTTTGTAAAACGTATGTAAATAACTCATTTTGAATATTGTCTAGTGCTGTGTTTTTATAATTCCAAGAATAAGAAAATGAAGCTGGATCATAATCGAGTAAATATTCTTTAATTTCGGGTTTGTTTAATATAAGTGAGTTTTTAGGTATTAATAACTTTATGGTTAACTGAATCGGGTCAACAGTTTCTCTGAGTTTATAATCTTCTATTAATGTAATGATATTCGTTAAATCATCTATCTCTGTCCATGGTGAAAAAGGCATCCAGGTAGGTCTAATATCTATATTATTTTTAATAGATACTTCAACAGCGTCTCTTAGATCCTTGTAAGTATGATTTTTTTGGAGAATTTCAAGGACTAAATCATTCGTTGTTTCAAAAGCTGAAATAACAAAGAGCATATTTAAATCTTTAAGTTCTCTGAAGTATTCTGGGTATTTAAGTATGTGTTCCACTTTAATTGTTGAGTCATATGTAATATCTGGATGTTGAGTATTCAATAACTCCAATATTTTGAGGGCATGTTTTGGACCATTGAAAAAGTCTGGGTCGTTAAATGAAATATGTTTTGCACCTGCTTCAACTTGGTTTGCAACGTCATGGGTAATTTTCTCTATACCGAAAGTTTTAAATGAACCATTAAATTCAATAGGGACTGGACAATGAGTACACTCATGTTTACACCCATAGGTAGTTTCCACTGATCCAGCAACTAAATTATTAGAGCCGTCAACAATATGGGAATAGTCTGTTATAGGTGGAAGAATTGTTCTGTCGGGAACTGAGTGCTTAAATGAATAGTCAGTGTTTAGTTTAAGATCTAATAAATTGTCTAAATCATCACTGTCAAGACTGTGAATAGAATTAAAATTTGGATACATCTCAGAAAAAACATGTGCATACAATCCAAAAACAAAAAGCTTTGTGGGTAAAGTTTTATCTCTTAAAAACTCCTCTGCTAGTACAGAAGCTGTATGCATTGATGCATAAACACCAAGAGCATCATATTCACTTAAAGTGATGTCTTTATCTTCAATGGAGTAATCAACTATATCAATTTGGTTTTCACCATTATCTAATTTTTGATATAACTCAGAGATGATTTTTGGCTGTTTGCCTAAATCATAAAATGAGAGAAGTAAAATTTTCAATTGATTTCTTTAATAAATTCTAAAGTTGGTAAGTCTATTGGTAGCGATAAAGATAGTTCAGTAACATTGGACTCTTTCCAATCATTTAATTTTTTTTCAATATCTTCTTTTGTTCCTACTAAAGTCAAGTCTTTTAACAACTCCTCAGGAAACAACTCCTCTGCTTCTTGTTTTTTTCCGTCTAAATATAAGTTTTGTATTTTTGTTGCTACTTCCTCGTAGCCATACTCACACATAAGATTAAAGTAGAAGTTTTTATCTTTTGCACCCATTCCACCAACATAGAGAGTGTAAGTTGTTCTTGCTGGTCGCAAATACTCCTCTACTTCTTCTTCTTTACACAGTCGTGCAAAAACGGTCGCTACTATGTTAAATTCTTTAGCCTTATCTGGATCTCCGGACTTCTCAAACCCTTTATTCAGGAATTCTTGAAAAACTTTATCTCCTTTAGTTGGTGAGTACATGAAAGGCAGCCAGCCGTCAGCAATTTCTGAAGATAATTCAATATTTTTTGGTCCTATTGCTGCAAGATAAATTGGTATGTCTTTTCGTAGTGGTGATTCAATTAATTTAAGAGGTTTTCCAAGATTTAATGTATCTGGACCCTTGTACGGTAGGTTGTAAAAGTCCCCATCGAAAACAACTTTCTCTTCACGTTTAATTATCTCTCTAATGATCTTTATATACTCTCTTGTTCTAGCCAGCGGTTTAGAATATGGCTGCCCATGCCAGCCTTCTACAACCTGTGGGCCTGAGACACCGAGCCCAAGTCTAAATCTGCCCTTAGATAATTTATCTAGTGTAATAGCAGTCATTGCAGTCATGGCTGGTGTACGGCTTGGAATTTGCATAATTCCAGAACCTATTTGAATATTGTCTGTTATTGCTGAGAAGTAAGATAACGGAGTAACAGCATCGTATCCATATGCTTCAGCAGTCCAAATACAAGAAAATCCTAAATCATCTAACTTTTTAATAAGATCGTGATCATCTGAGATATGTGGTCCAAAATAACCAACGTTGATGCTTAATTCCATGTATTAAGAATACTATGCTGATGATTTGTAATAATTTATATTCGTGAAAACATAATCCATAGATATATCATGATCTTCTGTTGGCAATGAAGAAACCACCTGAAAATCATGACAAATACCAATCTTTGTGGTTTGAGGGAACTGTTCAAGAAGCTTATCGTAGTAACCACCACCACGACCTAGCCTATGCCCTGATGGCGTAAAGGCTACTCCAGGAACTAGGAACACCTGAGTGTCATTTTTAATGATTGGCTCCTCTGGCTCTAAGACTCCGAATTCGTTTTTAATAAAAGGTTCGGAAAGTCTACAAATTTCTAACGTGTTGCCTCTAAGAAAGACAGTATTCAATGTTAATTTTTTACTGACAGAAGCAAGTACATTGATTTCAGTTTTGATTGGGATATACGTACAGACTATTTTATCCTTCAACAACTCATTAAGTTTGGTTGAGATATCATCCGAAAGTTCAATATTGAGAAGATTATGGTTAAGAAGGTTACCTCTAATATTATTTTTCTCTATCATCGTTTCATTTCTTTTGATATTCAATATAGTATTAGCTACATATTGAAAAATAAAATCCTAACTTGGACAAACATGGTGATTATGGCCGTGTACACAATTCCAGTTGCTTATAGTATCTGGTTTATTGGAATATTTGCCAAGTACACAAAAGTTAAATATTACATTGCTAAATCGTGGTGTAGTCCATGGATGTGGGCAGCTAGAGCAAAATTAGAACTTGTTAAAACTACAGAGTATAAAACCAACGAGCCTTATGTGGTTATATCAAATCACCTCTCCAATCTCGACCCAATGATGCAATTTAAATATTTAAAAATCAAATGGGTGTTTATGGCTAAAAAGGAAGTTTATAAACTACCCTTCTTTAGAACAGCAGCAAAAGCATTCAACTTTATAAAAGTTGATCGAAGTAATCCGAATGATAGAGTTTCAATTAATGAGCAGGCCAAAATAATTTTTGAAAAAGGATGGTCTCTGATGGTGTACCCTCAAGGTACTAGGGTTCCTAAAGATGACTTTCGAAAGTTTAAAAGTGGAGCATTTCATATAGCTTTAGATAATGGGGTTCCGATTCTACCTGTTGTTATCGCAGGTACTGGAGATATCTGGCCACGAGGTAGTAAGTTTATGAAGAGTGGTAAAGCTATGATCAAAACATTAGAACCAATCGATATTAAGAAATATAACAAAGATACCATCGAAGAACTAGTTTCAGATACTCATAAGAAAATGAAAAAAGTATACAATGAAATGGTAGAAGCAATACAATAACAAGATGGACATATTTTTAGCTGTATCTTCTATCTTTTTTCTTAGACTTTTAGATCAAACGCTTGGAACCTTAAGAATGCTTTATGTAAATAAAGGAAAACCAACTTTTGGGGCTGCACTGGGGTTTGTTGAATCAGCAATCTGGGTAGTTGCTATTTCTCAGGTTATTAAGGATTTATCGGATCCATTTCTAGTAGTAGGGTATGCATTAGGTTTTGCATCAGGAACTATAGTAGGTTCTTACATCGAGTCTACGATAGCAATTGGTGACGTAGTGATAAGAATATTCTCACCACAAGATGAAGATAGTCAACGTTTAGCAAAAACACTCCGGGACGAAGGTTTTGGTGTGACAATAATCAGTGGCGAAGGAATGGAAGGACAGGTAAGTATAGCTTGGTGTGTAGCACCTAGAAAAAAGGCAAAACGTATCTTAAGTATCGTTTCTTCTATTAATCCAGATGCTTTTGTAACTACTGAGTCAACTAGTCCTATTAACTTAACCGCTAATCGAAAGTAATTAGATTCCTTTTTCGAAGTCGTCTTCGAAAGAAACTCTCTTTCTTTTCGGTGAATCATCACTTGGCTTGTCGCCTCTTGGTTGATCATTACGATTTCTATTGTTAGGACGGTCATTTCTTTTTCTGTTGTCAGACTTTTTAAAATCTTTCTTTGCTCCACCTTTATCAACAGATTCCTCTGGGATTTCAAGATCTTCTAGTAAAGACAAACTGATTTTTCCATTTTCAATGGAGTCAACGTGTACTTTAATCTTGTCACCTGCAGATAAGACGTTTTCAGGGTTTGAAACCCTCTTCTCAGAATGGAATTTCGAAATATGTAATAGTCCATCTCTACCAGGCAATATATTAATAAATGCACCGTAAGTAGCAATGCTTACAACTTCTCCATCATAATCTGTATCAACTTCTACTGCAGGAGGATCGATTATCAACATAACCATTTCCTTAGCAGCCTCAAGTCCCTCTTCTTCTGTTGATCCAAGGGTTAAGATACCATCGTCATCAATCTCAACACTAACGCCAGTCTCTTCTTCAATTTTTCTGATATTTTTACCTTTTGGACCGATTACTTCACCAATCTTATCTTTAGGTAATACAACAGTTTCTAATCTTGGCGCGTTACCAGATAGTTTTTCTGCTGGTTCGGAAATTGTATCTTCCATAACATCCAAAATATGATGACGTGCATCCATTGCCTGATTCAAGGCTTTTCTAAGTACGTCTGAAGGTAGTCCCTCAATTTTCATATCTAATTGTAAAGCTGTGATTACACCTCGTGTTCCTGCAACTTTAAAATCCATATCTCCAAGTGCGTCTTCAGCACCCAAGATGTCAGTTAAGGTAACATAGTTGCTGTCTTTTGAAATAAGACCCATTGCTATACCTGCAACGTGTTCTCTTATTGGGACACCTGCAGCCATCAATGAAAGGCTGGAAGCACAGACAGATGCTTGTGAAGTTGATCCATTTGAAGAAATTGCCTCACTTACAACTCGTATTGTGTAAGGAAAATCAATTTTTCCAGGAATTACAGGAATCATTGCTTTCTCAGCTAATGCTCCGTGACCAATTTCTCTTCTCTTTGGTCCCCTCATCATATAAGCTTCACCCGTTGAGTATGGAGGGAAGTTGTAATGATGCATGTACCTTTTTGAAGTAACAGTATCAATAGTATCAAGCATTTGTTCAAGTCTTGACATTCCTAATGTTGTTACATTTAGAACTTGTGTCTCACCGCGTAAAAATAATGATGACCCATGAACCATTGGTAAGAGGTTTATTTCAGCAGAAATATTTCTTATATCTGTTGGAGTTCTTCCATCCAGTCTTGGTCCACCAGCAACAACCCTGTCTCTAACGACAGATTTTACAAGTGACTTAAAGGCTAACTTTACAGCTTTTGTATTATCGCCTTCTTCATTAGTGAATTCTTCAATAACCTGAGTTTCAAGCTCTGATTGTTTTTCACTTCTTTCAGCTCTATCAGTTATAGCCATTACTTCTTCAACTTTTGATTTGTAGGAAGTATCAATACTGTTTTTTAGTTCAGCTGAATAATCTTCTATTAACGGCCATTCAACAACTGGAACTTCGTTCATTCCAACTAACTCTTTTTGAGCATTGATTAATGTTAAGATATATTCTTTTGATAGATCAATTCCATCTGCAACAATATTTTCAGATGGTGCAACACTTCCTGCATCAATTTTTTCAAATGCATTATCTGCTGCTCCTGCCTCAACCATTACAATATCTATTTCATTATTGTTGTTTAATTTTCCAGCAACCACCATGTCAAAAATTGAATCTTCTTGTTCAGTGTTTGTAGCTTGAACTACCCAGTTATCGTTAATTAAAGACATCCTGACTGCGCCAACTGGTGACTCAAGTGGTACACCTGCTAATTGCAGTCCAAGAGATGCTGCATTTAATGACAAAATATCATATTCATTTTCATTATCTACACTGAGTACTGTTGCGATAATTTGTGTTTCACAACGAAAACCCTCTGCGAATGAAGGCCTTAGGGGTCTATCAATCAACCTACAAGCTAAGATTGCCTTTTCTGTTTGTCTTCCTTCTCTTCTGAAAAATCCACCAGGAATTTTTCCTGCAGCGTACATACGCTCTTCAACATCAACGGTTAGTGGAAAGAAGTCTATTCCCTCTCTAACAGTTTTGTTAGCAACAGTTGTTACCAAAACGTTTGTGTCTCCAGAAGTTGCTACTACAGCACCAGGTGCTTGCAGAGCTAGTTTTCCAGTTTCGAATTTTATAGTTTTACCACCAATTTCACAGGTGACATTAGTTACGGACATGTATCCTCTTTTCTAGACGGAGGTTATTAATTGTCAGCCTTCTTTAAAAGCTCCCAATTAACAACTCATCGTCTTATGTTTTATTTATTTATTTATCTTCTAATACCTAGTTTTTCAATTAAAGATCGGTATCTTGTGACATCTTGATTTTGAAGATATTGAAGAAGCCTTTTTCTTTTACCAACAAGCATAAGCAATCCTCTTCTTGTATGATGATCTTTTTTGTGTTCCTTCAAATGATCAGTTAAGTGACTAATTCTTTCACTTAATAAAGCAATCTGTACTTCAGTTGATCCTGTATCAGTATCAGATTTTCCGTATTCTTTAATTATATTTTCTTTAGTATTCATTCGAGATAATAATAGTACCCACTTAATCTAATGTTGTAATTAAAAGTTATTCTTTATTTTTTCAATATCTTCATATATTTGGGCTTTTAAGGCGTCCAATGATTCAAATTTGTGTTCATCCCTTATAAAATCAATCAATTCAAAGGAGAGCTCTTGATCGTAAATATTATCATTGAAATCCAAAATATGAATTTCTGTTTTTACCGTTATATCGTCATCAATAGTGGGATTATTTCCTATATTTAAACAACCAAGATAAGTCTTATTGTCAAGATAGACATTTACAGCATAAACACCGAATCTAGGCATCTGTACATTTTCTTTTATAGCGATATTAGCAGTAGGTACACCTATTGAAGTTCCTAGTTGTTTTCCTTTTGAAACAATGCCTTTATAAGAAATCTTACGACCTAAAAGTTTTTCAGCTTGTTTAATGTCACCCTGTGCATAAGATAAGCGGATTTTGGTTGTTGAGACCTTTTCAGCATCAATTAAAAAATCATCAAGAAGTATGACATTATCTACACCAAAATAACCAATTAAAGTGTTAACATCTCCAACTCTTTGATTTCCAAATTTAAAATCTTTTCCTATAACTAATTTTTCTGTTTGGAGATTATTTTTTAGAAAATCACAAAAATCTGAAGCGTCCATAGTGTTAACTGATCTAAAATCTAAAAAAACAATATTCTTAGGATTTAGCTGTTCAAACATTTTAGTTCTCTCTTCTTGATCTAAAAGTGGATCTAATGAGGAATTAAAAAAAACTTTTGGTATTTGATTGAAAGTAACAATTTGAAATTCACCAGCTGAAACTTTAAAAGCCTCTTCAAATAATGCCTTGTGTCCAAGATGTACACCATCAAAGGCTCCTATTGAAGTGACTAGAGATTGTGAGTCAACACTGTCCCCTTGTTTAAAATCTTTATAGATATTCATAAAAGAACTTTCTCTGGCTTGTAAAAATTATCATTGAATGGTTTATAAAGTGCAGCAATTTGATTACTGTATTCCATTATTGTCATTTTACTACCATCAAATACTGCACTGTTTAAAAGTTCACCATGCAATATTTTTTCACTCATTTCTTTATCTATTTTAACTATAGGAAAATCTAAGATTTTACTCCAATGTATAGGATCTGGTTGCTCTTCTTTCTTAAGTTCATTTACATCTTTGATGAATTCATTATCTTCTACACTAAGTTTTCCAATGTGTGTTCGTAAAATTTCTGTTACTACAGCAGTCGTATCAAGTTTTACAGCGAGATCTAAAATTAAAGATCTGATATAAGTACCTCTGCTAACTGTAATGATAAATTCAGCTACTGCACCATCGATATTAAGTAGAGAGAAATCTGAAATATTAATCTCTCTTTCAGGGACTTCTACTTCTTTTCCCTGCCTTGCGTATTTATACAAACGCTTGCCATCAACTTTAACTGCTGAATATAGTGGTGGCTTTTGCATTGATACTCCCAGAAAACTTTTTAACAAAACTTGAATTTCATCATGTGAGTTAATTAGATCAATTTCTTCATTCTTAATAACTTCAGTGTCGGTATCAATAGAATCAGAGGAGTGACCAAAAAGTGCTCTGACTTTATATGTTTTATCTGTTTCATTGGTGTAGTTGAATAGTTTCGTATATTTATCAGTTGCTATAAGCATCAACCCCTCAGCATTTGGATCTAACGTACCAGCATGACCAACTTTATTAAATTTATATAAATATTTAAATTTTGAACATAAATCTTGAGAGGTCCAAGTCTTAGGTTTATTTATTAGATAAAAATTAGATCTGTTTTCTGATTTCATTTTTAATATTTAGAATGATTTCATCGATACTTAAATCAGAGGAAAAACCACTTGCAGCTTTATGTCCGCCTCCATCAAAGAATGAAGCTAATTGTTGCACATTAAAATCTGTTCTAGATCTTAAACTTCCTTTAAAAGAACCATCGGTTTGTTCTTTTAACAGAAGGGCAATATCTGATTCTTTAGCAAGTCGGACAACATCAATTAGAAAATCAGTTTCTGCAGGCGTGGTTTTAAATTCTGAATAATCCTCTTGATACACAACAGAATGTAGGAATCGTAATTCTCTGTCCAGTTCGATTCGTTCAATTACCTTACTTTGTAGTTTTAGTGCATCTAATTCTATAGAGCCATAAATATTCTCACTGATAGAACTTAAATTAGACCCTTTACTCATTAAATCTGCTGCAATAGAAAATACTTCAGAATTAGTGTTTGAATACTGGAATCTACCTGTGTCTGTAATCAGACCAGTCATAAGGCAATCTGCAATTTCCTGCGTAATAGAGAGACCTTCTTCTATAAGAATTCTATAAAGGACTTGTGTGGTGCTTGCAGCCTTTGGATCAATTATCTGAAGATCTCCAAATGTAGGATCAATATGATGATCTACAACAACAATTTTTTCTGAGTTGAGAACTAGTGACTCTAATTTGCCCAATCTTGAGGAGCTACCGCAGTCAAATACATACGTTGTTTTATACACATCTTTATCTGGTGTTGATATCAGATTAAAAGGTAAATGGTTTAAATTACTTGGGAGTTCTCCAGTTACATCAAAGGCTACTGTTGATTCAATATTTAAAGAATCTAAAAGAAGTTTCAACGCAAGTGCGGAACCAACTGCATCCCCATCAGGATTAATATGTCCAGTAATAAGAATAGGTGTTCCATTAAAGGTTTCTTTAAAATTATTTTTCATTAGCTTTGTATATTAATTCATTTAATTTATCTGCATTTTCAAAAGTAAAATCAATTTCAAATTGTATTTTTGGTATAAATTTTGTAGTTAATTGGCTTCCTAATTCTTTTTGTATCTTTCCTCTATTTTTATCTAATGCTTTTGATAAGGTTCCTTTTGCATTCTCTAAAGAAGAAACATAAATTGTACATCTTTTTAAATCAGGCGATGTGGAAACATGTGTAACGGTTGCTTTATTTAAATTAGGATCTGAGCTTCGTAATAGTTCCTGAGAAATAATTTGATGAATCTGTGGATTAATCCTGTTAATTCTTCCACCTCTAGTTTGTTTTTTCATCATTATTATTTTATTTCAACTTCACCAAGGATTTCAATTACATCGCCTTCTTTAATGTCTTTATAGTCTGTTAATCCAATACCGCACTCAAGACCTTCTAACACGGATTCAACATTGTCTTTAAATCTTCTTAATGACGTTACTGTTCCTTCATATATCACAACACCATCTCGTAACAACCTTGCTTTGCTATTTAACTCGACTCGTCCCTCGGTAACAATAGAACCTGCCACAACACCGACTTTTGGAGCTCTAAAGGTTGTTCTGACATCTACCATACCAATCACGGCTTCCTCTGTCTTAATAGTCATCTCACCTTGTAATGCTTCGGTGATATCGTCTAATAATTCATAAATAATCTGATATGTTCTAACATCTATACCCTTGCTTTGAGCCATATTTCTAGCCTGACTATCAGGCCTGACATTAAAGCCAAGTATTAACGAACTGGTTGCGCCTGCAAGATCTACGTCTGAAAGGACGATACCGCCAACTGCAGAGTGAACAATTTGTATTTGCACTTCGTCTGAAGATAGTTTTAATAAACCATCTTTAATTGCCTCAACTGAACCGTTTGTATCAGCTTTTAAGATAATGTTTATTGTATTTAACTCCCCTTCTTGGAGTAGTTGCATCATTTCTGACACTCGTGATTGAACAGTATAAGCTGAGCTGTCAAAATCTTTTAACAATGTTTTATTTTCTTCAGCTTTTGCTTTTGCTTCTTTTTGATTTTTGACTGCAACAAACTGATCACCTGAATTTGGTGACTCATCCCAGCCGATAATGTCTACAGGAGATCCAGGAATTACATTTTTAAGAGTTTTATTTGTATGGTCGAACATTGATTTAACTCTACAAAATGCTCCTCCAGCATAAAGAAAATCACCTTGTTTTAATGTTCCTCTTGTTACTACAACTGTTGCAACATTACCTCTGCCAACTTCCATTCGTGATTCAATGATATAACCAGAGGCGTTAGTATTAGGATTAGCCTTTAATTCTTCGATTTCTGCTACTAAAGATAATGTTTCTAATAAATCATCAACTCCATCACCCTTTAAGGCAGAAACTTCTACTACAGGTGTATCACCACCAAGATCTTCTGCAATAATTTCATACTTTGTTAAATCAGCTTTTACTAATGAAGGATTTGCGTCGGGTAGGTCACATTTATTAACTGCTACAACTATTGGTACACCAGCGGCTTTAGAATGATTAATCGCCTCAATTGTTTGTGGCATGATACCGTCATCTGCAGCAACAACAAGAACAACTATGTCGGTTACATTAGCTCCTCTGGCTCTCATTTGAGTAAAAGCTTCGTGACCAGGTGTGTCAATGAATGTTATTCCAAGATCACCTGATTCGACTTTATATGCACCAACATGTTGGGTTATCCCACCAGCTTCACCATCAGCAACTTTTTCATTTCTTATATAATCTAACAAACTTGTTTTTCCATGATCAACATGGCCCATAACTGTAATAATGGGTGCTCGAACAGTTAAGTTTTCTTCTTCGTCGGCAAATTCTTCAATATCTAATATCTCTGAACGTTTAATTTCGACTTTTTCAACCATCTCGGCCATTAAGTCATATTTTTCTAGCAAAGACTCTACTTCGCTGTCTTTTAATTCGGAAGTCATTGATTGCATAATTCCTAAAGACATGAGGTCTCCAACAATCTGGGTAGCTTCAATATTAATTATTGAAGAGAGTTCTTCTGGAGTTGAGCCTGATGGAACCTCTACTATTTGGATATCTACATTGTTTTCAGTACTTGGTTTAACAGCTTTATCTTCTGATTCCTCTATTTTTTCTGTTTTAGAATCTTCTTCTTCAACTACCTGTTTAGTCTCTACTACGTCAGGCTGAGCATCTTGTTGAGTTGAATTTTTTTCATTGAAAGCTAATAGAACTAATTCCTCTTCTTCTGGTGTTAAACCAGATGAAGCTGTTTTGACTTCAATACCTAATTCATTAGCTAGGAACACAATGTCAGCTGATGCGACATCGAGCTCTTTAGCAATTTGATGAATACGCTTTTTAGCCATTACTCTTCCTCTTGGGTTGGTTCTTCCTGTACCTCTTCTACAACTGGTGAATCTCCAAGACCTTGTATGTCAATCTTGTAACCTGTCAACTTGGCAGCTAAACGAGCATTTTGTCCCTCTTTACCTATTGCAAGTGATAGCTGATTATCCTTTACCGTAACCTTTGCACTTTTTGTGTGTTCATCAATATCAACCATCTCTATGTCTGCTGGTCCTAAAGCTTCAATGATAAATCTGACTTTATCTTCTCTCCACTCAACAACATCTAGTTTTTCACCTTTAAGTTCGTTTACAATTTGTCTTACTCTTGATCCACGTGAACCTACACATGCTCCTTTGGGGTCAACATTAGGATCATTTGAAAATACTGCTATTTTTGTCCTACTTCCAGCTTCTCGAGCAATTGCACGGAGTTCAACTGTTCCGTCATTTAATTCAGGTACCTCTAACTCCAACATTTTTTGAATAAACTCTGGTCGATTTCTACTAATGATAATTGGTATGCCTTTGGCGTCTTCTCTCACTTCTGTAATAAGTGCCTTGATGCGGTTACCTCTTTCTAACCTTTCGAATGGTATTCTTTCGCTAGAAGGTATTACAGCTTCGGCATCTTGAAGGTCAATGATTGTCTGATTGAAACGTGAATCAAACTGTGTCACTATCCCTGTTATTAGTTCACCTTCTCTACCTATGTATGCATCAAGTACAGTCGCTCTTTTTGCATCTCTAACTTTTGTTGTCATCATTTGTTTAAATGATTGTGCTGCAATTCGACCAAAATCGGAATCACTAATGTCAGCTTCCCACTCTTTAAGAACGTTTCCGTCGTTATCAAGCTCTTGTGCATATACGGTAACTTCACCACTATCAGGGTCTAAAGTTACTCTGGCTTCTTCTGCAGCTCCATCTATACGCATATATGCGGACCTAAAAGCTGAAACCAAAGCTTCATACATGCTGTCAACAGTAACGCCTTTATCTAGGGCTAATGATTCAATAGCTTGTTTTATATCTCCACCTAATTTCATAATCTACCTCTGTTATTTAACTTTCTGTTTAAATTTGTTGTAATTTACTCTTGCTTTTTTAATATTTTCTAAATCTATTGATAATTGCTCATTTTCTAACTGAAGAGTTATGATTTCTGAGTTTGATTCGATTAGCTCTCCCTCATATGTATATATATCTTTTATTGGAGAATAAAGTTTAAGCTTGATTTCTTCACCTATTGCTAACTCAAAATGTCTTTCAGTTTTTAATGATCTTTCTATTCCAGGTGTAGATATAACTAATTCGTAATCACCTTTAAATAAGTTAAATTCTTCTAAATGACGTTGTAATTGATAGTTCAACCTTTCAATAATGGAGTAGTTCATATCATCTTCAGAAAAAATGAATATCTCAACTTTATCTATTGATGGAAAATTAACAATATTTATATCGTACAACTCGAGGTTTTCTTCATTAAGAAATGCCATTACGGAATCTTTGATGTCGACTTCAGTGTACTCCATCTTTCCTCCGTTCATAAAAAAAGTGGGCCGTGACACCCACCAAATGTAGCTAAATTGTCTAATGCTATTTTAACAAATTACAGAATAAAGAGAAAGAAGTTTTTAATATGATTTAGAGAAAATTACAAATTTTCCTGGTTGATCAGCTTTATTAACAGACTGTTTTTCATCAGTATTTTCAATTGGGTAACATCGTATTGTTGCCTTAGTAAGTTCTTTTATCTTTAACTCATCTTCTTTATCTTCAACCCAATAACATGATACAAATCCTTCATTTTCTGTAAGTTGCTGTATTAAGCTGTCCATGTCATCTACATGGTGAGTGTTTTCTGAAAGAAAAAGTTCACTTGAATTCAACATATCATTTTGTACTGTATCCAGTAACTCTGGTATTTCTGTAGCTAAATTCTCGATTAAGACTTCAGATTTAGAATCATCAACATCTCGTCTTGCAACAACTACAGAACCTTTCTCAATGTCTTTGGGTCCTATTTCAATTCGTACAGGAACACCTTTTAGTTCCCATTCGTTAAATTTAAAACCTGGAGAAACTTCTGACCTATCATCCAACTCTACCCTAACTCCCTGAAGAGAATCTTTAATCTCAGTTGATGCTTTAAGAATTTCATCAGGATTGCTGTTTTTTGGAATTATAGGTATCACTACTACTTGAATTGGTGCTAAAGCTGGAGGTAGTTTAAGGCCTTTATCATCACCGTGAGCCATAATTATCATACCAATTAAGCGTGTACTTACACCCCAGCTTGTCTGATAGGGATGTTGTAACTCATTATTTTCATCAGAAAATTGAATCTCGAAAGCTTTAGAAAAGTTTTGTCCTAACTCATGAGAGGTTCCAGCCTGTAAAGCTTTCTTGTCTAACATCATAGCCTCAATAGTGTATGTAACTTTTGCACCTGCGAATTTCTCTATTTCAGATTTGGTACCCTTAATCACTTTTACAGCTGCTATGTTTTGTGTAAATTCTTCATAAATATCCAACATCTGTAACGCTTCTTCTGTAGCTTCCTCTTTTGTTTGGTGAGCAGTATGTCCTTCTTGCCATAAAAACTCTGAAGTTCTCAAAAATAAACGGGTTCTCATTTCCCATCTAACTACATTTGCCCACTGGTTAATTAACATTGGTAGATCTCTATGGCTCTTTATCCATTTAGAGAACATATGATTAATTATTGTTTCTGATGTAGGTCTTACAATTAAAGGCTCTTCAAGTTTTTTTCCACCAGCATGAGTAACTGTTGCTAACTCAGGTGAAAACCCTTCCACATGTTCGGCCTCTTTTTGAATAAATGATTTAGGTATGAAAAGAGGAAAATATGCGTTTTGATGACCTGTGTCTTTAAACCTTTGATCAAGATAGGATTGTATGTGTTCCCAGAGAGCATATCCATAAGGCCTAATTACCATAGTTCCTTTAACCGGTGAATAATCAGCTAGTTGTGCTTCTTGAATAATGTCGGTATACCATTGATTAAAATCTTCTGACATTGGAGTAAGCTTTTTTACCATGGTTATATCTTAAATGTTTTATTTCTCTTTATCTTGTTTTGAGGTAATCTCGACAACGGACTTCGTTCTCTCTTCAAAATTATTAATGTCCCCTTGGATACCCATTAATTCCTCTGCATCTTTTTGAGCTATTAAAGCAGCATCTTTGTCTGCTGCAGCTAATCTTGCCTCTATACCTTCTTTCGCTAGAAGCTTTCCTTCTTCAACAAGCGCAGAAACCATGTCTTTTTCGTCTACAACTTTTACAACTTCTCCTTTGATAAAAAGATGTCCCCTTTTCTTGCCTGCAGCAATACCTATATCTGCAGAACGTGCTTCACCAGGCCCATTTACAACACATCCCATAACAGCCACCTGTATCGGTAATCCCTCTTTCTCTAGAGCTTCTTGAGCTTCTGAAGCAACAGCTATAACGTCAACTTCAGCTCTACCACAACTTGGGCATGCGATTAAATCTAGCGATTTTCGTTCTCTTAATCCTAAATATTCTAAAAGTTGTCTTCCATGTTTAGCTTCCTCAATTGGATCTGTAGTTAAAGACATTCTTATTGTGTCTCCAATTCCCTCAGAAAGTAATGTAGAAATTCCTGCAGTTGATTTGATTAAACCACCTGGTAGTGGCCCTGCTTCGGTAACTCCAAGGTGGAGGGGGTATTCAACTTTTTCAGCCAGTAACCGATAAGAATCAATCATCAAAGGAACATTGGAGTGTTTGACAGAGATTTTTATATCGTAGAAATCAACTTCCTCTAGGTACCTTACTTCATTAAGGGCAGATTCTACTAATGCTTCAGGCGTGGCCTCACCATATTTTTCTAATAGGTCCTTATCTAATGATCCAGCATTAACTCCAATTCTTATTGGAATGCCAACATTCAAGCATTCTTTTGCTACTTGTTTGATTTGATCTTCGTTACGTATATTACCGGGATTAAGTCGAAGGCCTTGTACTCCAGCTTCAATTGCAGCAAGCGCTAGCTTATATTGAAAATGTATATCAGCAATGATAGGTACTGGACTACGAGTGCAAATTTTAACAAGTGATTCAGCAGCTTCTATCTCATTACATGTCACTCGAACTATATCAGCACCATTCGAGGCAAGTGCATATATTTGCTCTAGAGTACCATCTGTGTCTCTTGTCTTGGTGGTTGTCATAGATTGTACTGAAACTGGATACTCGGAACCTACCCCAACCTTTCCGACCATTAACTGTTTGGTTGTACGTCTCGTGTTTGTCATAATCTAATTGGTTGTGTTATATCTAAATAGAATGCTGTTATTCCTAGAAATATAAAGACTCCGACGACCACGGCTGCGATTGGATATAGTTTTTTATCCGATATTTTTCTTCCAGTAACGCCCTCTATCAAAGCAAGCACTACCCTTCCTCCATCAAGTGGGATAAAGGGAAGAGCATTGAAGACAGCAAGGAAAATATTTACAAAGGCAAGCAGGCTAAACAAGTTAACATAGCTGTCCGCTGCAATCTGATTACCAGCTTGTGCTAAGCCAATTGGGCTAAGTGGTCTTACCTCATCGGGGACTTCTTGTCCTGTGTACGTTCCTAAAAGAGTTCTAATATTATCAGGACTAAATAAAGTAATTATGCCATCAACTGCTGCAACTGTCATTTGTGCTTCTAGTATGGTGGTGCTCTTGACAGAAGATATTATGCCTAATTTTTCATTTACAATTTTTGGGGTAACACCGAGATAGCCAACATTATCACCATTTAAGGTTCTTGACTCCAAAACAGTATCGGATTGGATTAATTGATTATTTCTAATATACGAAATACCAACCCTCGTGTCAGGATTATTTTCAATAATAGAAACTAATTCATTCCAGGTTTCAACTTCTGTATTGGCAAATTTAACTATTTCATCACCTGGCATTAACCCAGCATTCATAGATGGCGATCTGTTGTTTCCTTGTACAGACTCCCCTACACTCGCAATTTCAAGTGTTGGAGTATTAACACCATTAGTTGAAAGTATTACAAATAGTATTAACCAAGCTGTTAAAAAATTAACGAGTATGCCAGATATAGCTATATAAAATTTGGTAGTCCATTTTGCATTATGAAAAACCTCTGATTCTTCATAACCAGTTGTATCTTCTGCTTCATCCATTCCTGGGATTTTTACATATCCACCCAAGGGAATAGCTTTAAGTCCATACTCTGTATTGTTTCTTTTAAATGAAAATATTTTAGGACCAAAACCTACAAAAAACTCGGATACTGCAATTTTGGATCTTCTCGCAGATATATAGTGACCAAATTCATGTAAAACGACAAATACAGTAAGAAATACAATTGTTAAAAAACCATTCATACTTTTATTATCTCACTTACGGGTTTAAATAAGAAAACAGAGAAAACAATAACAAGACTGGAAATGACAATAAATAAGAATCAACTCTGTCTAACAAACCTCCGTGACCTGGAAGAAGTGAACTGGAATCTTTAACACTTAAGGTACGTTTAATTTTAGATACGAATAAATCACCAAGCACACCAAAGCAAACAAAAATAAAAGATAGAACAAGTGATATTAGGATTCCAGTATCTGAATTAAAATAGAGATTTAAGAACATTGCAATAGTCCCAATAGTAAGGCCTGCTATTAATCCCTCTACAGTTTTATTAGGAGAAATGTGTTCAATCAATTTTCTCTTTCCGTATCGCCTACCAACTTCATATGCAAGAGTATCGGATAAAGATATAGAAATGATTGCTAGGTATGTAAACAATAGTGAATAATTTTTTAATACAAATACGACCGATGTGATACCTAAGCTAAACCAAATATGGAAGATAAAAAGGCTTCCAAATTTTTCATATATACCATAAGAGATGAACGAACCTGTATAAATTATAAGACCAATTGGCAACATGAAAAATGAGACATAAATAAGTGATAAATCGTAATAATACACAATGAACATCGGCGTAAGTGCAGAATATAGCAAGAAGGGATATGGTATAACAATACCGTAGTCAAACATATCAAACCACTCTTTCGAAGCAATAAATACTGCAAACACAAGAAGTAAAAAAGCAGAGTTTTTATTGGTGAAAAATACTGATATGAGAACTAAGAGTCCAGCAGCGGTAAACACTCTGGGATTAGAGGTGAAAAAATTATCTCCTTGTTGTTTTTCAGGTTCAGAAGTTTCGTCAACTGGAAGTTCAATTACTCCAGGCCAAAAAGTCCCATCGTCATCGGATGAAAAATTAAATCTAAACTTCGAGAAGTTCATTTTGTTTAACTGAAAGAAGTTCATCAACTTTTTTTACATACTTGTCAGTTAGTTCTTGAATTTGGGATTCAAATCGTTTTACTTCATCTGCAGAAATATCATCTTTGGTTTTTTCTAGATCATCAATGCCGTTTCTTCTATGTGATCTTATAGAGATTTTTGAATCTTCTGTAAATTTAGAAGCTACTTTGCTGAGCTCTTGTCTTCTTTCTTCAGATAATGATGGTATAGGAATCCTAATTACGTCCCCATCTGTTGCGGGGTTAAGACCTATGTCTGCATTTTGAATTGCTTTTTCTATATCTTCAAATGATCCCTTATCAAAGGGTTGAATTAAAAGTAATTTTGGGTCAGGTACGCTTATTGACGCAAGTTGCTGAAGCGGTGTTTTTGTGCCATAGTAATCTACTTGTATATTTGAAACTAAAGACGGGTTAGCTCTCCCTGTTCTTATTTTTGTAAATTCCTCAACAAGATGATTTACTGAAGTTTTCATATTGTTCTCTACGTTTGTAATTATTTCTTGGCTCATAATTAATTGATCAGTGTTCCTAAATCTTTCCCAGTTAAAACATCATAAATGTTGTTGTCCTTAGTTCCATCAAATACTCTTATTGGCATTTCATTTTCTTCACATAACGTTATAGCTGTTAAGTCCATTACTCCTAACTTCTTTTCAACAACATCAGTATATGAAATGTTAGCGAAAAGTTCTGCAGATTTGTCTACTTCTGGGTCAGATGAATACACACCTTCTACTCTTGTTGATTTAAGTACTATATCTGCTTCTATCTCATTTGCTCTTAAAGAAGCTGCAGTGTCAGTTGTAAAATAAGGGTTACCTGTACCTGCTGCAAATATAACAATACGTCCTTTTTCAAGATGACGAATAGCACGTAATCGTATGTATGGTTCAGCAACAGCGGTCATCGTTATTGCTGATTGAACACGAGTCTGAGTTCCATTTCTATCAAGGGCATCCTTTAAAGCTACAGCATTGATTACAGTTGCTAACATACCCATGTAGTCAGCATTTGCTTGAGCCATGCCTTTTGCAGACTCTTGAACACCTCTAAAAAAGTTTCCTCCACCTACAACTACTGCAATCTCAATTCCTTCAGCATTAGCTTTAGAAATCTGATTAGCAATATTTGTTAAAATTGAAGGTGAGATACCAAAATTGGTATCTGAATCAGCAAATGATTCTCCAGAGAGTTTTAAAAGTACTCTCTTGGTCATTTAGGAACCTACTTCCACCCTAGAAAACTGTTTAATATAGATTTTTTCTCCTAGTTTTCCTGACATTTCTTCTATCATAGTGCTAACTTTTCCTTCATATATCTCAGGATTGCAAAAAATTTGTTCGTTAAGAACATTGTCTTTGTAAAAAGAGACGATACGACCTTCGATTATCTTTTCAATAACTTCAGCAGGTTTACCCTCATTTTCTGATTGTTTTGAAATGATATCTTTTTCCTCTTGAAGTTTCTCTTCTGAGATGTCTTCAATGTTTAAGTAAGTTGGTTTCATAGCTGCGATATGCATGGCTATTTGCTTTGCTGCATCTTTAAATTCCTCAGATTTAGCTACAAAGTCTGTTTCGCAAGCAAGTTCAACCAATACACCAGATACTGCTCGATCTTGTTGGTAATGAATATAATCACCTATGGTTCCTTGATTAGCTTCTTTATCTGCTCTTTTTTTCGAGTCAGCTAATCCTTTCTCTCTTAAGTATTTGACCGCTGCGTCGAAATCGCCTTCGGATTCAGTTAAAGCTTTTTTAGCATCCATCATTCCTGCACCAGTCATATCTCTAAGTTTTTTAACATCAGAAGCTGAAATACTCATTAATCATCTCCCTTTTCTGCTTTTTCAGTTTGAAGCCCTGCACCTTTAGCGCAAGCTCCAGCAATCGCTGCAGTAACTACTTCTATGGATCTTATAGCATCATCATTTCCAGGAATGACAATATCTACACCAGTTGGGTCCACATTTGAATCTGCAATACCGATAACAGGAATATTTAGTTTATTAGCTTCAGTCAAAGCAGTTGATTCATTCATAAGATCAACAATAAATATTGCATCAGGAAGTTTGTTTAAGTTAACAATTCCACCGATTGATCGGGTTAACTTTGCAATCTCTCTTCTAATTCTTAGCCTTTCTGGCTTAGGGTAGGCATTAATCTCACCAGAATCTTCAAGAGAGATAAGTTCTTTTAGATAGATAACTCTTTTTATAATAGTTTTAAAGTTTGTAAGCATTCCACCTAACCATCTATGGTTTACATAAGGCATACCAGCAGCTTCTGCTTGCTCCTGAATAACATTTTGAGCTTGAGGTTTTGTACCTACAAAAAGTACTTTCCCGCTATTTGCTACAATTTTTTGAACGAATGCTTCTGCTTCTGCAATTGCATCGTAAGTAATGCGTAAATCTAAAATGTGAATTCCGCTTTTGTCCCCGTAAATAAATTTATCCATTTTAGGGTTCCATCTTTGTGTTTGATGGCCGAAGTGAACTCCTGCTTCTAAGAGTTCTTTCATGTTCGTACTCATTATTCTCCTTTGGTTGTTTCATCCCACATCTATTACTTTCGCGGCTTCCAAGCTTTCGCTCACCAAGGAAGCTTTAAAGATATGGTGTCTATTTCTTTTTAAATGATAACCATGAATGGTTATTAATCAACCTCTAGGATGAGTTCTTTTAAATTTTTCCTTAAGTTGTTTTTTTGAAACATGTGTATAAATCTGAGTAGTACTTGGATCTGTATGGCCCAAGAGTTCTTGTACAACTCTAAGATCCGCTCCTCCATCCAGTAAATGTGTTGCAAACGTATGTCTAATACTGTGTGGAAATGTTCCTAAGCGTAATTTAACTATCCTTCTTACTTCTCTATCGGTTATCTGGCTTCCTTTAACTCCTAAATAAAGAAAATTATCCGATGATGGGGTAACTAATTTATGTCTATTTTCGGACCAGAGTAAATAATATTTATATGCTTGTTTAGTCATAGGGAGTATTCGTGTTTTACTACCCTTTCCAAGTACCCGTACCGACATATTGTTTTTTATATCCGGTAGTTGAAGATTAGTTAATTCAGAAACTCTCAATCCTGATGAGTATAAAAGTTCAACTATAGAGCGATCTCTAATTTCTTTTACTGTGGTTACGGGTATATCGTTCATTAGAGAATTTATATAATTGCTGGTCATAACATTAGGAAGTTTTTTCTCAGTTTTTAATGCTTTGAAATTAGAGTTATCAGGAATATCCATTTTTTTAGACTTATTACACCAGTTCAAAAAAGATGTGAGTGAGGCAATCTTTCTATTTAACGTTCTCTTTGAATAATTCTCCATTGCTAGATTTTGAATATATTTCTCTAGATCTAAAGAGTTTGAAATATTAATAAAATTATAAAACTGTTTAATATCTGTTTTATACGCAAGAACAGTGTGATCAGAGTAATTTTTTAAATCTTTTATCGTAACTAAGTATTCGCTTAGCAATAAGTTTTGATCTTGTTTATTGGTTAGTTTCAAGTCTTTTCTCTAACTGTCTCTGAAGGGCTGAGAGGAGCAATGTAATACATAGGTACAATACTGTTAGTACCAAATAGGTTTCTGCAAATCTAAACGTACTACCAGAATATAATCGACCTCTATAAGTAAGATCCTCCACAGCTAACACAGACAATAATGAGGAATCTTTCATCATTGAAATAAAATCATTGCCAAGAGCTGGAAGCATATTTCTGAAGGCTTGAGGAAGAACAATAAATCTCATTACTTGTCTATCGGTTAATCCAAGGGATGCTCCCCCTTCACGTTGTCCTTGAGGAACTGATTCAATACCTGCCCTGAAAACTTCAGCGATATAAGCACCATAAAAAACAGATAAAGCAATTATTGCACGAACCAACATTGGGACATTGCCATTGTTGATATTGAAAAATTCAGCAGTGTTCGCAACAAGTACGAAGGCTACAGTAAATATAAGAATGAGAACTGGAACACCCCTGATAAATTCGATGTAGGTTCTAGATAAAGTACTTGCAACTTTATTTTTGGAAATACGACCTATTCCAGAAACTAGACCAAGAAATAATGCAATAACGAAAGATGCGAGTGTAGATAAAAAGGTAAGTTTTAAACCAGGAAGTATGAAATAAAAAGCTTTGTTATATTCAGGATCGACAACAATTATATAAAACATCCAAGCGATAATGAAAGATAAGATTATCATCCACCAGTTTTCAGGTTTGAAAAGGTTTTTAAGTTTCATTCTTTACCATATTAAAGCAATAGGCACGGATTTCCGTGCCTATTACAATTTAAATTTTTATAAATTTAAAAGTTATACTTCACAGTCCTCAGGAAGATATTCAGCTGGAATGTTTTCATCACATTCTGCAATATCATCATAAGTTACTGAAAAATCAGGAGAGAAGAATTTAGCATTAATCTCTGCAAGTTTTCCACTGTCTTTCATAGCAGCTAATCCTTGATTGACTACGTCAACAAGAGGGCTTCCATTAGGAAATGCAAAACCAAGTTGTTCTGAAGTAAGATCTCCACCAACTAGTTTCACTTTATCTTTGTTTGCGCCCATGTACCCAAGACCTGCTGTTTCATCAATAATTGATGCATCAGCGTCTCCTGAGATAACAGCAGCTATAGCGAAATCAAAAGTATCAAAAGCTTTGACTTTATCTTCACCTAAAGCTCCAACTGCAAACTCGTAGTTTGTTGTACCTTTTTGTACAGCAACTGTATAGTCTCCTGCTTTAAGGTCATCAATGCTCATTACCATTGAATTATCAACTGCAACAAGTACCTTTTGAGCTAAGTTTATGTAACCATCAGAAAAGTCAACAATTTCATCTCTTTCAGATGTAATTGTTATACCATCACCAGCAATCATGAACTGACCGTCAGCTGTTGCTTGGATCATTCCATCCCATGCTGTTGGAACATATACAGGGGTAAAGTTCATCAACTCTCCCATGTGATTGAAAACGTCATAATCCCAACCTAAAGCTTCGCCTGTTTCAGCGTCAATATAGTTGAATGGAAGATATGCGTTCTCAACAGCGAATGTAAATTCACATCCACCAAGATCTGGTAATCCGTTATCACCAGTTGTAATATCTACCTCGTCGCAGGGAGTAGCAGTACCTGAACAAGCAGTAGCCACCATTGCGAGAGCAAATATTAAAATAAGTGTTTTCTTATTTTTCAATTTTTAAACCTCCGTTTAAGTTAAGTGATAAGTATTGCATAAATATACATAAACATGAATATTTATTCAGAATTTTTATGCATCTAATGTATTTTTATAGTCCGGTTGACGTTTCTCCATAAAAGCAAGCATTCCCTCCGCAGCATCAGAATGAATAAATCTACTTTTTTGGTTAACACCTTCTAATTCTAGTGATTCAGAGAATGTGGTATTTAAACCATTTTTGATTTGCTCTTTATTCATACAAATAGAGATGAAACTTAAGCTATCTAGTTTTTCGATTAGAGTATCTAATTCACTCTCTAACTGTGCAGAGTCGACAAGCTTGTAAAGCATATTTAAATCATTCATTGTTTGGCCATCAATTTCTTCAGTGGTCATCATTAATTCCTTAGCTTTTTGTACCCCAATAATTCTTGGAAGCATCCACGATCCTGCAAAGTCTACGACTAACCCTCTTCTAGCAAAAACTTCAATGAATCTAGTATCCGGTGTTGCAATTATAAAATCTGACAGGAGTATCATATTCGAACCTGCTCCAGCACATATTCCATCTACAACAGAAATAACAGGTTTCTTACAATCCCACAAAGTCTGTGCCGCTGCGGATACATCGTCCATTAAAGCATTGAGGTTTTCACCAAGTTGAGCTCCAGATGAAAAATTACCATCTGAATGAGACAAGACCAGATACTTAAGATCGCTCTTATCAAAAGAGATTATTTCCTTACGTAATTCGATCCAGTCATTTGCTGAAATAGAGTTTTTAGTTTTTGGATCATTGAACGTAAGAACTAGAGTATTTTCTTTATTTGTCGATTCTAAAACCATATTCGAAGTTTAATAGAAATTAACTTAGAATGTAAGTATGGGATTTGATCCAAATAGACCTTACAAAGCAAACAGAACAGATTATGTAAACATAGCTCTATCTATAGTGCTTGCAGTTATTGCAATTATTTGGGCATTAAGTTAAAAGAGCTCCTGTGGAGTTCTGTTAATCCATTTTTAAATATCGCATCTCTATGTTTCAAAGTTCCATAGCCCTTATTACTAGCAAAATCATACTCTGGATATTTATCTGAGATTTTAATCATATAATTATCTCTACTCACTTTTGCAATAATACTTGCAAGTGCAATAGAGATACTTTTATCCTCTCCCCTAGTTAATGATTCGGCGTTACCTATATCAATATTGAAATGATCAACATAAATTTTCTCAGAACCATTCATTAATTTATTTATAGATTCTGAAAGCACAACCTCGTTGGCTTTCTGTATACCGTATTTATCTATTTGATTATTGTCACATATTGAAATGGCATAAATAATATCTGTATCTTTTATCTGGTTAAAGATTTCGTTTCTCTTCTTGGGACTGAGTTTTTTTGAATCTTTTACCTCTGAAAGATGTTTGGAATCCTTCTGGTTAATTTTGACTGCACATCCAACGATAGGTCCAGCAAAACAACCTCGGCCGACTTCATCAGCACCTATTACATACTGATTCGGGTTTTGTTCCCAAATAGTATTCTCAATCATTTAGATTTGAAAAGTTGTTGAATGGATATACGATATAAAATGCTTTTCCTAATAGATTTTCAATTGGCACATATCCAAAAACTCTTGAATCCTGACTGTTGCTTCTGTTGTCGCCAAGTAGAAAATATTGATTATCCGGCACTGAATAGTTAGCGATTGAACTGTAGGTTTCGTTTATAAGACCATTAAAGATAAGTAAGCTATCATTTCTGTAAATATCTCCATCTTTATCAATTCTTATGTTATCTCCTGGCAAACCAATTATTCTTTTAATATAGACTATTTCATTTTGACCGTTGAATAAACTATCCCACACTTGCAAAGAATCTATAAGCTTTGCTGTCTCTGAATTATCTGAATGTGTTTCTGGATGGTAGAAAACTACAACATCTCCAACTTTATAGTCAATATCCAAAATGTCATCCTTTACGACAATAACTCTGTCAGAAACAGAAATTGTAGGCGTCATCGATTCGGATGGAATTACATATAATTGAAAAAAATAAGTCCTTACTAGGGTAGCTAGTAATAGTGCTACAACGAGTGTTACTAAATTTTTAAAGATTTTTATGATATTCTAATATTAATAAGTTATGAACGATCTTCTTTAATTTTTGCAGATTTACCGACTCTGTCTCTTAAATAATAGAGTTTAGATCTACGAACTTTACCTTTTCTTGTTACTTCAATGGAATCAACAATAGGAGCATGTACAGGAAATATTCTCTCGACACCAACTCCAAAAGATAGTTTACGAACTGTTATAGTTTTATTGATCGCAACACCGTTGGTTGCAATAATTACACCTTCGAAAGTCTGGATTCTCTCACGGTTTCCCTCTGAAACTTTAACATTTACTTTAACGGAATCGCCCGCTTTGTAGGAAGGTAACTCTTCTTTTAGGTTTGACTTTTCTATTTCTTCAATTAAATTCATAACTTCTCCAGTAGAGGATTATATAAGTTATTTTGCTTTATATGTCCCTTAAATTATTCTTTTTCCACTCTTCAATTTTTTTATGATTTCCCGACAAAAGAACCTCTGGTACTTCCATATTTTTATAGATCTCTGGCCTTGTGTATACAGGGTGGTCTAGTTTCCCATCTGTAAAAGACTCCGTTAGCAACGATTCTGAATTCCCAAGTGCTCCAGGTATTTTTCGTATCATCGCTTCTAGAAGAAACATGGCAGGTACTTCTCCACCAGATACTACTGTTTTACCTACAGAAATTTCATAATCAGAGTGGATATCAATAATTCTTTGATCAAAACCTTCATATCGTCCACATATAATATTCGCTGATTTGAATGTATGCAGTTCTTCAATTAACGGTTCATCGAGTTGTTTTCCTGATGGGGTTAAAAAAATATTGATATCTGAAGTTATAGAAGATATTGCATTATCTAACGGTTCTGGCATTAAGACCATACCTGGTCCTCCTCCATATGGAGCATCGTCAACTTGCCGATAATCACCCAAGCCATACTCTCTTAAATCAGTTGTGGAGATATTGAATAAATCATTGTCATGTGCTTTCGATATGATTCCTGTTTCTAACCATGCTTCAATTAAATTTGGAAATAAAGTAACGATATTATATTTTGATAACATTTTGAGAGCTCACATCTTCAAGGTTTTTAAATGAAGTGTAAAGTGTATTCCTTAAGTAAGGTATTTTATCAGCATCTTTTATAAGATTTATAAATTCTAAATCAGTAGTTTCTTGTCCATGATTAGCACCAGAAGCTCTGCTTATATTTTCATTGATTAATGTTCCGCCTAAATCATTTACACCTGACCTAAGAAGAACTTTTGCGCCATCATGTCCAAGTTTTACCCAACTGGCTTGGATGTTGTCTACTGTGTTATAAAAATAAATTCTGGCAAGCGCATGCATAAGTACAATCTCATCCCAAGTAGGACCCGGCATGCTTTTTCCTTGGAGGAAGATTGGAGATCCCATATGGACAAACGGAAGTGGGACAATTTCTGTAAATCCTTGTGTTTTGATTTGTATGCTTTTTATTAATTTAAAATGATTAACCCATGATTCTAAATCATCAATATGTCCAAACATAATTGTTGCCGTAGACTTAATTCCCAACGAGTGAGCGACTTCCATTACATACCCCCACTGAGAAGAGGTGATCTTATCATCACATAAAAACTTTCTAATCCTGTCATCAAGTATCTCAGCTGCTGTTCCAGGAAGGGTTCCAAGCCCTGCTTCTTTAAGTTCTGTTAAATATGTTTCGACAGATTTATTAACTGTACTTGCACCTTGCCATATCTCTAGAGGAGTAAAACCGTGAATATGCATATCTGGTAATTCGTCTTTAATTTTTTTGACTAAATCAATATAAAAATCCCCGGTGTAGCTTGGATGAATCCCTCCTTGTAAGCAGACTTCAGATGCTCCAGTTTGGTGAGCTTCTATAGTTCGTTGTAAAACTTCCTCAGGAGTTAAAGTGTATGGCTTTTCTTTGAGGTCTAAACTTTGAGGACCTTTTGAGAAACCACAGAATCCACACTTGTAGTAACACTGATTTGTATAGTTAATGTTTCGATTTTTTACAAAAGTGACTTTATTGCCGTGAACACTTCTTGTTAAATCATCTGCAATTTCCGCAACTCTATTCACATATTTTCCAGATGTTTTAAAGAGTTCTAAAAGATCACTTTCGCTTAATGTTTTTGTTTTGTCGAAATTATCTAAAATCTTCTCAAACTTAGAAGTTTTATAATCAGATAAACTTTCAGAGGAAAAGTTTACTAATTTTGGGATTGGTACTCCGCTACCCGGATACCATTTTGTGGTTTCTCTCTTGTAACCTCGTACATTTCTTGTTTGTAAATAATTTGTAAACTCTGTTTTTTCTAGATTCGATCGGGCCTCATTGACATCAAATAACGGTGATAGTAATGTTCTCTCATATACTGGTTCTTCTGTCTTGCCCTGTAATTCAAATAACTGGTCTTTGCTCCAGTCTCGTAGAAATAAATCATCTATTCCATTTTCAATAGATTCTTTAGCGTCATCCACAGAGTTCGCATAAATCGAGATATTGAAATCGGTAGCGCCGTTTATAGATTGTAAAAAAGCAATGTCACTTATGTCCTCTATTAATATTGTTGAAGGCTTGTTTCTAGAGATTATCTCTAGTGCATTTTCTTTATTACCTTTGTATCTATAAATAAGTCTTTTTGAATTGTGAGTTATTTTAGAAGTAACATTCTCATCAGTAATAAACCATGCTGACGAACTTATTGAAAGATCTGAAGCTACAGTTTGAAATCCTTTAATTAAAAGATTCTCATAATTAACGGGAATTTCACTTTTTAATGTAAAAGTAGAAGTACCTTCTTTTGCTCTTGAGTTTAAATATATTTCATTGTCACTATCACATGGACGTATTCTTAAATATGAGATATTTTTATCTATCATTGGTTTGGATACCCATCTTCATCAATAACATTACTAACTTTTTCTAAAACTGGTGGACTTAACCATTCATTATTTATAAAATTTGGATAAACCGGTAATCTTTTAATTAAAGTTTGGCCACTTACTTGCGATAGTTTCTCTAACTTCTCAATATCAGGCCAAAGATGGTCGGGATTAACCCAATCAATAGTTTTGGGAGATATGCCACCTAAATCATTTATACCACTCGTAAGATACATTTCTATATCTGGTGACAGATTTGGAGGTACCTGTAGTGATATTTGTGTTGGGAGTAAAATCCTTACAGTTGCGATAATCCTTAGAAACAAATCATTAATTACCTCCGCATTATTTCTCATCAATGTGTTTTGTTTAGCTCTAAAATTCTGAAGTATTATTTCCTGAATTGCGGCATTTTCTTTACATGTATTAACTAATTGGACAATATCTTCAATTAATTCGTTTTTAGTTTCTGTAATTCCAATCAGTAAACCTGTTGTCATCGGGTATCTCATTTCCTGTGCGTTATTGAGGGTTTTTATTCTGAGGTCGATTTGCTTAGTATTTGCTTTGTAATGCGCTCTCCCCTTTTCTAATAATTTAGGTGAATAGCTCTCTAGCATTAAGCCTCCTGATGGAGAATATTTTTTATAGTTAGAAATCTCATCCGATGTCATTAGTCCTGGATTTGCATGTGGGAATATATTGTATCTTTCGTGAATCCTTTTCATATTTTCGGTTAAATATTCGTTTGTAGTTGTGAAACCAAAGTTATTTAACTGCTGTTTTGCGAAATCCCATTTAACTTCAGGCTTATCCCCTAATGTGAATAACGCCTCAAAACATCCTGAAGATTCTCCGACAGATGCTATTGATTCAACTTCTTCATAACTGAGATATGTTCCGCCTTCTTTTGGTGATTTAACAAATGTGCAGTATGCACATGAATCTTGGCATAATGTTGTAAGAGGTATAAAAACTTTAGGACTATATGTTATTTTATCTCCAAAATTTGCTTTTTTTATCTCAAAAGCTTCTGACGTCAAATCAGAGGTAGGGATAGCTCCAAATAAATAATTTTCTACTTTTTCTTTTAACATTCCTAATAACACTTTAGAGTTAACAAATATTTAATAAATTTAACACAATTTACGTACTGAATCCTTTATGATTATGATTTGATTGTAAGAGGTATTAATGAACATTTCGATTTTAGGCTTTGGACGAATAGGTAGAGACCTTCTTCGACAAACTCTCAATAATGACTTAATAAATATAGTTTCGATCTCTGATATTGCAGACAAAGAAAATCTTCTTTATTTACTGAAGTATGACACTATCTACGGAAAGCTTGATGCAGAAATTGAAAATACTGAAACAGGTTTCAAAGTAAATGGCAAAGAAATCCTTTTCAATAACTGGAAAGATGCATCTGAAGCTTCATGGGAAGATGTACAAACCGATATATTAATCATATCTACCGGAAGACAACAAGATATTGATGAAGTAAATGAACACCTAGAAAAAGGGTGTAAACGAGTATTAATAGCATCAACGCCTAAACCTGGAAGCGATATTCAAATATATGTTCCTGGTGCCAATGATTCAGAGGTTGACTTTTCAGATAAGAAAATTTCACTGGGTTCAAATACAGCAAATGCTGTATCTCCTCTACTCAAAATTTTGAATGAGAGTTTTAAAGTAGAAAGGGCATTTTTAACAACTGTTCATGGCTACTCAAACTCAAACCGTTTAGCAGATGTAGCTGGAGAGGGGTTCAGGTTAAATAGAGCAGCTGGAGAAAATATTATTCCTAGTATTACAAAATCTTCTGAAGTAATTGAAACTGTTTTACCATTTATGAAGGATAAAGTTGCTTCATCTTCCATGACAGTTCCAGTCCCTGATGGAAGTACTGTTGATTTAACTATTGATATTAACAAACCAGCTACCGCAGATGAAGTTAATGAAGTAATCTCAAAAGCAGTCAAATACCTACCGTATAACAAAGTTCTAGATATTACATTTGACCCAATAGTCTCATCTGATGTTGTTGGTAACTCGCATTCAGGCATCATTGATGGATTAGCAACTATGGAAATAAACAAAACTAAAATTAAACTACTCGTGTGGTTTGATAATGGATGGGGTTACAGCGCGAGAATAATTGATACAATAAACAAACTCGCAGAAAGTAGTACAAATGAATAACATCGCAATAAATGGTTTCGGCAGAATTGGAAGATCTATTCTTAGGATAATTATTGAAAGCAATTCTGATCTAAACGTAGTTGCTATCAACGACCTTGGAAATTATGAAAACTTATCATACCTTTTAAAACATGACTCAGTTATGGGTGTATTAAATCATGAAGTAAAGCTTGATGGTGACATATTAAAAATAGATGAAAGAGAGATAAAATTAGTTTCCGTAGCAGATCCTTCTCAGCTGCCATGGAATGAATTAAACGTAGATATTGTTATTGAATCAACTGGAATCTTTGCAGATAGACAATCACTCGAAAAGCACATAACAGCTGGTGCAAAAAAAGTCGTGTTAACAGTACCACCAAAAGACGCTATAGATGCAACTGTTGTACTTGGTGTAAATGATGAAGATATTACAGATGAATCTCAATTAATTTCCAATGCTTCGTGTACAACTAATTGTTTAGCCCCTATTGCAAAAGTGCTAAATGATAATTTTGGTATAAAATCGGGTTTGATGACAACTATCCATGCATATACAAATGATCAAGCGTTAGCAGAAACTACACATAAAGATTTTAGAAGAGGAAGAAGTGCTACACAAAATATCATTCCTACATCAACCGGGGCAGCAAAAGCTGTTGGTATGGTTCTTCCTGAATTAAATGGTAAATTAGACGGTATGGCCATGAGAGTTCCTGTTCCAGATGGCAGTGTGGTTGATTTAGTTGTAGAACTTGAAAAAAATGTTTCAATTGAAGATGTCAATAATGCTGTTAAAAAAGCTTCGGAGAATGAGCTTAAAGGAATACTTGAATACTCTTCTGTTCCGTTAGTTTCTACTGATATTCTTCAAAATCCACACTCAAGTATTTATGATGCATCATCAACACAGCTTTTAGATGGCAATCATATAAAAGTTGTATGTTGGTACGACAATGAGTGGGGTTACTCAAACAGAATAGTTGACCTTGTTAATATGCTTGTGAGTAAAAAGTAAAAATGGATTTACCAAATCCTCCGCAAGCAGTTGGCAATTATATAACGGTAAAAAGAGCAGGAAATCTAATTTATACATCTGGTCATATACCAATAACCGAATCTATTAAATTTACAGGAAAAGTTCCGAGTGAAGTAAGCGTTGAAGAAGCCTATAAAGCAGCTGCTTTATGTGCGGAGCTAACTTTATCTACATTAAGTACAGCTTATGATTTGAATTCACTAACTCCCCTCAATGTTGTCGGTTTTGTAAATTCAGATCCTTCTTTCACTGATCATGCTGGTGTCCTAAATGGTTTTACAGACAAATTATCAGAAATCTACGATGAAAAAGCTACTCGATCTGCAGTTGGAGTAGCAAGCTTACCGTTAAATGTAAGTGTTGAGGTACAGACTATTTTTATGTTAAATGGGTAAATTAGTAGCAATCTCAACAGGGACTCAAAGTGTAACGATGTCCCCAGGTGAAATAGAATGTTCAGTGCTGAACATGGCATTTGTCACCCTATGTAATAAATATGGTGCCGAAGCCATCATTGTACCTCCACAGGACTTATCTGTAGATTTTACAAATGCAAGCTTTGATCGCTTAATCATTACCGGTGGTGGAGATATAAATCCTAAGCGATATGGACAAGATTTAAATGATAAAACTGAAAGGGTTTCAGATGAAAGAGATCAGACCGAACTTAATCTTCTTCAACTAGCTGAAGATAATTTTATAAAAACATTGGCTATATGTAGAGGCCACCAATTGCTTAATGTATACAAAGGTGGGTCCCTACATCAGGATATTAGTGAAAGTTTTGAGACAGATATAGAGCATCTACAAATTAACGAAGCTGCTTCAAAACACATACACAATGTCAACATATTAGAAGATACTACTTTAAATAAAGTCTCAGAAAAGAACTTGGTTGCTGTGAACAGTATTCATCATCAAGTAGTTAACGAACTTGGAGAAAATCTAAAAATTAATGCTATTTCGGAAGATAATTTAATTGAAGGTATAGAAGGTACAACCGATTGGGAAGTCATTGGAATACAATGGCATCCAGAAAACTTGCTTGATGACGAAATAACTAATGATTTAATGAAATGGCTATTGAACTAAATCAAGATTAATCAGAGTTAAAATATTTTCTTTGTATTCAAAGAAATCACTATTGTAAGGAATAATAATTTCTGAATCTTTTTTCAAAGTTAGATATATTAATTCTTCAGCATAAAAATAATTTTGTACATAAAATTCAGTATTAACTTGTGAACCTACAAAAAAGCCTGGCCAAGGAAGATTGTTAGAAATGAAATTATCTATTTCACTTAAAGAGATAAGAACATCTTGATCTCTAAAGTTAACTATTTCATTAATTGAATCAAGATCTTTAAACTTTACTAGATACCGATTTTTCAAATGGGTTTTAAAATCTTCTATTTTATATTCTTCATCATTGATAAATACATCTAACCCGGATAAGTTAAATTTTCTAAAGTATACGTCATGATTAAGATAAATGTATCCATTAAGTGCGTGAGGCTTACCAAGTACTCCAAGAGGAAAAAGGTTTTTTTTAGTCAATAAATTCGACTGATGAATCTAGACCCTCTTCATCAGCAGCAGCTTGCGCAACTGTTCTTATTGCTCGTGCTACACGGCCTCTTTTACCTATGACTCTACCCATATCGTTTGAGGAAGTTCTAACTTCAATTGCAACTTTGTCATCTGTTGAAGATGCTACTTCTACTTTTACTTCATCCTCATTTTCAACGATTTGAGTAACGATATATTCAACAACATTTTTAACTATATTTCCTGATTCAGACATTATTCTTCTTCACTTCCCTCTGCGCTATCTGAAGCTTCCGTTTCGGCTTGTTCCAAAGCTTCATTTTTCTTGTTATTTGCTTTTGAGCTACTTTTAATTTTTGGCTCTGGAGCATTTGGGATTGAAACTACTTCACCTTTAGTTGATCTCCATTGAGCCCATGCTCCTGATATTTCAAGTAATTTCTTAGCTCGTTCTGATGGTTGTGCACCTTTGTCTAACCATGAAACTGCTTTTTCGACATTGATTTCAACTGTAGAAGGATTGTCATGTGGATTATAAAAACCTAAATCTTCAATAAATTTACCATCACGAGGTGAGCGAGCATCAGCTACTACAACTCTATAGGTACGAGTTTTCTTCTTACCTCTTTGAGCGAGCCTAATTTTTACTGCCATAATGTATTTCCTTATTAATTACGAAATTCTATATTACTTTAACTGCATCTTAAACAGTCAGATTTAATAATATATCTTTAAAATAATAAAGGTAGAAATCATTTTAAAAATTAACTACTCTATCTTTAATGGAAATTATTGAATTAGAACATCCACTTTCTCAACATTATCTTACGATTTTAAGAGATAAGAATACGACTTTTGAAACTTTTAGACTTGCTGCATCAAAGTTATCCTATCTTTTAATCATTGAGGCAACTAAAGAATTACAACTTGACGATAAAGAGATAGAGACACCATTAATACCTACCAGTGGTAAAGAATTATCATCTAATACAGTTGCAGTTTCTGTATTAAGAGCTGGTCTTGGTTTAATTGATGGGCCTAAAGATTTAATCCCAAATATGACATTCGGGTACATTGGCGTTCAACGCAATGAAGAAACTGCAGAACCTGAAAATTATTATGAAAACTTACCAGAGGTAAAAGATAAGGATATTTTCATCCTTGAACCGATGCTAGCTACTGGAGGGTCGTTGTCATATGCTGTTGATACAGTTAAAAAATATAACCCTAGAAAAATTTATGCATTAACTGTTATTTCGTCACCTGAAGGAATAAAATACATTTCTGATAAACACCCTGACATAACTTTGTTAACAGGATCGATAGATGAAAAATTAAATGAAAATTTTTACATTGTCCCTGGTCTCGGTGATATGGGAGATCGACTTTTTGGAACGGTTTAACAACCATGACAAAGAAAAAATGTGTTTTATTAGTTATTGATTCCCTTGGTGTAGGTGCAGCTCCTGATGCAAAAGAATACGGAGATGAAAATGCAAACACTTTTAGAAATGTATCCAAATCAGTTGGCCCGTTACAACTTCCTACATTTGATAAACTAGGATTTGGACAAATGACAGATATAGCTGGAGTTCCTTCAATCAATTTTTCAAGTGTTGTAGGAAGACTTGCAGAAAAATCATTAGGCAACGATTCAACAACAGGCCACTGGGAAATTGCAGGACTTGTGACCAATGAAGCTTTTAAAGTCTTTCCAGATGGCTTCCCTGAAGAACTAATTTCAGAAGTTGAAAGTAAATCAGGGCATACTTTTATAGGTAACTGTCATGCATCTGGAACTGAAATAATAAACGACCTTGGTAACGAACATCTTGAAACTGGTGCTCTAATTCTTTACACCTCAGGGGATTCAGTATTTCAAATTGCTGCTCACGAAAGTATTCTGAACATATCGGAACTATACAATGTCTCAGAAATAGCAAGAGAAGTTTGTGATAAATTCAACATTGGCAGAGTAATTGCAAGACCTTTTAAGGGTAAACAAAATGAATTTGTAAGGACTTACGATCGAAAAGATTTTGGAATCACTCCCCCTGGAAATACTATATTGCAACATCTCAGTGAAAGCGGTTACAAAAATTTTGGTGTTGGAAAAATAAGTGATTTATTTGGTGATGAATTTCTAACTGATTCTATACATACCGAGGGTGATACTGATGGTTTAAACAAATTAATTGGTTTATTAAAAAAGCCTGAATATGACTTTTATTTTGTTAACCTAGTTGATTTAGATATGGTCTACGGTCACAGGGAAGACCCACAAGGATATTATGAAGGACTTAAAATTATTGATTCTGGACTTCAAAAGATCCTAGAAGAACTAAACGATGATGATTTGTTTTTAATAACTGGTGATCATGGAACAGATCCAACAGATGGAAAAACTGACCACTCAAGAGAATACGTACCGATCGTGGCATACAAAAATAAAATCGAAAGTAAGGTAATTGGTGACAGATCTTCATTTGCAGATATTGCTTCAACAGTTTGTGATTTTTTTGAAATCCAAGATATTTTTGATGATGGCACTTCTTTCTACAAAGCAATCAATAATAAATAAGTAAATACATTTATCTAAATCAAAAACATTTATTAGAATATAAAAATATGAAAATTGCTGTATGTGCGAAACAAATACCCGATCCCGCAATCTCTGTAACCTATACAGATGGAAAAATAGTTAGACCTGATGAGCAAGTTTTAGACGATACCGATAGGTACGGCATAGAAGTAGCACTTCAGCTTAAAGAGAAATACGATGCTGAAGTAACAGTAATTAGCATGGGTAAACTTGGAACTCAAAAAGGTATCCAGCAGGCACTTCAAATGGGCGCAGATAAAGCCCTCGTAATTGAAGATCCTGCACTTGAAAATTCTAATTCTTTAATGACTTCAAATATACTCAGTGGTATGGCAAAACTAGCTGAAGCTGATGTTGTCATATTTGGAACTGAATCTTCAGATGGTTATTCAGGTGTAGTTCCTCAACAAGTATCACGATATTTAGGACTTCCTTGTATTTCTTATGTTAAAGGTATAGATATAAGTGAAGAAACTGAATTAACTAGGCAAACAATTGCAGGCTCTGAAAAAGTTATAATGCCAAATAAATGTGTTATTTCAGTAACAGCTAGTGGTGTTGAACCTAGATATCCAAATTTCAAAGATATTATGGCAGCTAAATCAAAAGAAGTCGAGATAGTTGAATTATCCTCTTTAGAGTTTACTGCAGAACAAAATCAAGAATTTGTTGAAATTAAATCAATATCTAGCAATAAAAGCGGTGAAAAGCACATTGATGAAGGTGACAGTTTTAATCTTATTATTGAAAGATTGAAAGAAATTAAAGCTATATGAAATCACTAATTATTGGAGAAGTCAGCAACGGAACCCTTTCCTCAGGTACATTGGAAATCATCACTAAGGCACAAGAAAATAATTTAGATTTTAAACTAGTTGTCATAGGTACAGAAAATAATCCTAAAATAGGTTCCGACACTTTTGAAGTAAATTATGTACAACTTAGCCCTGATGAATTATCTTTGTCTTCAGCAGCTGACACGCTTGTTGATGCTATAAAAACGGATTCGATCGAACTTGTTTTAGCATCTTCAACATATGTTGGACGGGATATCTCAGGCTTTTTATCAGTTGATTTAAATTCAAGTCCTGTAGCTAATGTAATTAATTTTGAAATAAACGGTTCTACCTTAACGACTACTAATTCAATAGATGGTGGAGAAAGTGAATATTTTACAAACGTAACTTCAGATGTAAAAATTCTTATTATAAGACCAAAATCGTTTGAAGCTAGTGATGTGACATTAAGTGAAAACTACACTATAAGTTCAGTTGAAAAAAATGATCTAACAGTTAACGTTTTTGATGTATTTATAGAAGAAAAAACCGGTCCACAACTTGAAGACTCTAAAATTGTCATCTCAGCTGGAAGAGGTATGGTTGATGTAGGAAATCTAAAATATATAGAAGATCTTGCCGGTAAACTTAACGCAGCTATTGGCGGAACAAGAGCAATAGTAGATGCAGGATGGATGCCTTATTCTCAGCAAGTCGGCCAGACAGGTAAAACTGTTAAACCTGATGTTTATATTGCTTGTGGAATCTCTGGTGCTACTCAACATCAAGTTGGAATGAAAGATTCAAAATATATTATTGCCATCAACAAAGATGAAGAAGCTCCTATCTTTCAGATTGCAGACCTTGGAATAGTTGGGGATACTCTAAATATTATTCCAAAACTTATTGAAAATCTTTAATCGCTAAATTTAATTTTATTATCAAATGGAAGAACATCTTCAAATTTATATTTATTAGATTCACCTTTATGAACAACAATCACATTTTCTGTTCCGAACTCCGACATTCTTTGTCTTGAAACTCCACAAGGAAAAATAGGCTGTTCATCAGCATCTATACAAGCAACTGCAAGTGTATCAATTTTGACTTCACCTTCAGAAATTGCTTTGAATACAGCGACATCTTCCGCGCAGACGGTTGCAGGATATGAAGCATTTTCTATATTACAGCCAGTATAAATATTTCCACTTTCAGTAATTAGTGCCGCACCAACTCTAAATTTTGAATATGGAGCATATGCTGTTTTAGCAACATCTTCAGCCATTTTAGCTAATTTGATATCAATTTCGTTCATCATGATTTGCCTTTCCTGCTATCAAGTTTTCAAATTCTGATTTAGTTTTGATGAATATCCTAGATCCTGATCCAGGCTCCATTGTTACACCATATAAAACATCTCCTGCATGCATAGTTTGCTGTTGATGAGTGACGATAATAAATTGCGCATCATCTTTGACATAATTAAGAAGATTTATCATTCTGTGAAGATTTGCATCGTCAAGAGCTGCTTCAACCTCGTCTAAAATGTAGAAAGGACTTGGAAATGATTTGAAAATTGCAAAAAGGAATGCAATTGCTGCTAAAGATCTTTCACCACCAGATAAAAGACTGAGTTTTTTGACTTTTTTACCCTTAGGTTGGACGTTAATCTCAATTCCAGTTTCTAATAAATTATCTTTATCAGTTAGCTCTAATGAACCTTTTCCACCAGGGAATAATTGCTCAAAAATCTCTCCAAAATGAACAGATATCGAATTAAATGATGAGTCAATTCTAAACTCTATCTCTGCTTCAATTTCTTTGATATGAAGTAATAATTCTTTCTTAGAAGAAGTTAAATCCTCAATTGAAGATGAAATTTCTTGGTGTCGTGTATCTAATTGCTCATAATCAGTTTTTGCTAGATAATTTACAACTCCGATATCTTCAAGTTTCTGTTCGATTAAAGTGATTTCTGTTTCAAGTTCTTTCTGGTTATGGTCAGAAGGGTTGAAGCTTTCAATAGTATCTATTTCGACGCCGTACAAATTAACCAACGTAGAGTAGTGATGAGCTTTTTCAGAAGAATATTGAGCTTTGTTAATTGAAAGATTTCCTTTTTCTTCATTAAGGGAAATATACTCCTTGTTATAGTTGTCTATCTTATCGTCTAGCTCTGTTATTTTTGAATTTTTATTTCCATGTTTTTGCTCATAAACATCAGCTTGTAACAACATGGACTCTGCAGATTTATTTAATACTTCAATAAGTTTTGTTGATTGAGAAATAATAGTTTCAAGTTCATTTTTGTAATCTGTATTTGGAGCGTAGTGAATCTCATCTATCGTGAGTTGCAATTCAGAATTTTCATTGGTAAGAAACTTAATTTGTTCAGCTGCAGATACAAGTTGATTAGATCTTGAAGTTATTTCATCTTCTAGAGATTTAAGATTTGTACGTAGAACTGTCTCTTGGTTTTTAAGTTCATCTTTGTAAGATGTATTATTTGAAATTATATTCTGTTGATCAATTTTAGAATTTAATATTTCAAGATTTTTGTCATATTCTGATCTCAGGATGTTCAAAGATTCTGTAGTTGCATCCAGTTCCCTATCAACGATTGTGTTTATATTTGTTCGTACCTTTGAAAATGAATTTCTAAGAGTAAGTTTTTTAGAAATTAATGAGGAGTGGTGTTCTAATGTGATGTCGGTTTCAGTTTTATCTTTCTGCCATTTCTCAAAAGCTTTCTCTGACAAAGAAAGGCTTTCCTCGAGTTTAAAGTTGATAGTTTTTAAATAATCTAAGTCTTTTTCAAGGATGGCTTCATTTACTTCAAGTGACGCTGATTGGCTTTTATTATTCTCATTTATTTGTTTATTTAAAATTTCGAGATTTTGATTTAAATCAGTAAGAGTGTGTTTTTTAGATATTAGTTTATTAGAGAGGTCATTAATGGTAAGGGTATTTGTTAGTACTTTATTTTGAAGATCAGTTAATCGTTTTTCTTCTCTGATATTTTCTCTTTCTAAATTATCTAACCTCTCTGTTGCAATTTGTGCAACAGATTTTACTTGCTCAGATTTTGTAGATAGTTTATTAGAGTAATCTTTGAAAAGTGAACTGACGGAGACCCCTTGACCTAACTCGGAGGTGAGGTTTGTTTTTAGCTTTTTCGCCTCTTCGGTAGAAGTCGAGATGTCTTCCATTTTTTTAGTTATTGCATCCACTTTATCGGTGATGTCTAATTCTTTATTGTTAAAAATACTATATTTGAGCATATTGATATTGGTCTTATGATTTAGCAATGAAGCATTGAGTGTCTCATGCTCTTGAGCTTGTTCGGCCTGTAATTTTAAAGGTTTGAGTTGTTTGTTAATCTCTCGAAGAACATCCTTTGCTCTTTTAATTTCTTTGTCTCCTGATTCAATCCTTCTTAAAGCTTTGTCTTTTTTTAATTTAAACGGGAGTATCCCTGCTGCTTCTTCAATTGTTATTCTGTGATCTTCTGGTTTTGAATTTAATATTTCAGCAATTTGACCCTGTGAAATAATTGTGTGCTGCTGTTTACCAATTCCTAAATCGCTTAAGAATTCTTGAATATCTAGAAGTCTACAATTTAGACCATTCATAAAATATTCAGATGCTCCATCTCTGTAGAGTTTTCTTCCTATAGAAATTTCTTCAGAGCCATTAAATTTTTCTGGATCTACAACAAAATTAAGATATACTTCTGCAAATCCTTTTTCAGAAAGCTTTTCCGTACCAGCAAATATAACATCTTCCATTTTGTTTGTACGAAGTGCTCCGGGGCTTTGCGTACCTAACACCCAAGAAATAGCATCTACAACATTTGATTTTCCTGAACCATTTGGTCCTACAACGACATTGACCTTGTTTGAAAGGTCGATATTAACTTTTTCAGCGAATGACTTAAAGCCATTCACGACTATCGATTTTAAATACATTATTACCCTGTTGTTAATATAATTATACTAAAGATTCGATAGATTTTAGGTATTTATACTATTTTTCTAAGATTTTTACATCTGCAACTTTAGTGTTTTGATTGTTATGCGTGAATGATTTAATGAACTTGTTGTATGTAGTTTCGTCAATATAACTTGATTTAAGTCCAAAATACATAGAGGCAATATCTACTCCTCTCTTCGAGCCATCTTTGCACTTCAGGAGTGTACTTTTTTTCAAATCTGTAAAGAACATTGAGCCTTCAGCCCCTGCTTTAATGAGTACGTCATTTGGACTGTTTTGCATAAGAATGGTATCAACGCGATCAGACCCAGCTGTATGGACCGGATGGCTATAGAAAGCATTAAATATAATTTTCCAAGATTCTTCATAAATCTTTGAATTATTTAACTTACTAACACTAGATAAAAATATGTTGGAATTTATATATGGAGCTGGTAAACCACATCCATCTATACCATACGTAATCTTCTCTAAATTGAAAAGCTCTCTATAAAAGAGATCAATTTTTTGCTGAATGGGGTGTGTTATTTCTTGATAGTTTTCTATTTCCAAATCTAATAATTTACAAAAAAGAAGCATGCCAATGTGTTTACCTGAACAATTATTATGTAATTTTGTATAAGGTTTATTCTCTTTAATCATACTTTTATACGTTTCAGCATGAAAAGGTATTTGTTTTTCACAGAAAATATCCTCGTAATTAAGTAGATATTTTTCTGCTGTTTTCAAAACTTTTTCAGTATGTAATGCTTCACCTGAGTGAGATGCACAGAAAATGGCAATTTCACTTAGATCAATCTCTGTTTTTAGATTTAACATCTCTTGAACAACTGGAATTAGCTGAAAAGGTTTTATCGCAGACCTTGGAAAGAAATCAAAGCTTTCAGAAGAAGTGTCATTAACTATATCAACTTCATGATAGGACTCGGGAATATTGTTTCGAGTAAGAACTATTGTATATCCATGCATAGTAGGAAATTATAACAACAATTAATGTAGTTAGCTTACCTTGCTTAAAGCCTGTTTTGCTGCGTGTTGCTGTGCGCTTTTCTTAGACTTGCCTTTACCTGTTCCAATAATATTGCCGTCTAAAATAACTTCAGATAAGAACTCTTTATTGTGATCTGGGCCTTCAGACTTATCTTCATAAGAGACTTTCTTACCCTTTTTTGCATAATATTCTTGAAGTCTAGTTTTGTAATCTTTAGCTCCTGGATCTTCTGAAAGTTCTTTAATATTTGGGTAAATGAATCTTGAAACAAAAACATTAACAACTTCCAACCCACCGTCAAAAAAAAGAGCTGCGATAAGTGCTTCAACAGCATCTTCAATTATAGAATCCTTCATTCGTCCACCAGTTGAATCTTCTGCTTTGCTTAAAAATAAGAAATCTCCAATTGATATACTATGCCCGAGAGTAACCAATGCTGATTGGTTAACGGCGCTGGAACGTATTTTTGTAAGACTCCCTTCATCAAGATCTGGGTACTTGTTAAATAAATAATTTGTTAAATCAAAATCTAAGATTGCATCACCGAGAAATTCATACCTCTGATTAGATTCATAAGTTGGGTTTTCATCAATAAAAGATTTGTGCGTTAGAGAAATTTTTAAATACTTTTTATTCTGAAATGTGTAACCAATAATCTCCTCAAAAGAAGAGATAGGACTATTGCTCATATTTTAGAAATCGTTTCTGTAAATTTTGATATAAATCCACTTTCCACAGTTTTATTGGAAAAAACAATAGAATTCTTTACAGCTTCAGCAGATGACGAACCATGAGCAATTGTAACAATTCCATTAACACCCAATAAATATGCACCGTTAGTTTTGTCAGGATCAAGCCTATCCTTGACTGGTTTAAGAGCTTTGTTTACAGGTAATAAAAGTGGTTTAAATAAGTTTTCAAGAAATGATTCTTTAATCATCTTTTGCTGTAATCTTGCTGTCCCTTCCATTGTTTTTAAAACCATATTTCCTGTGAATCCATCAGTAACAAATACATCAGCTGTATCTAGTCCAAAATCTCTACCTTCAATGTTTCCAATAAAATTTAAATTTGAATTTTTTAGAAGTTTATAAGTATTTTTTTCTAAATCACGTCCTTTTGTAGACTCTTCCCCATTATTAAGTAAACCAATTCTTGGTGATGGAATGTTGAAAATAACTTCTGCAAATTTTGATCCCATAGCTGCAAATTGAAGTAGGACTTTAGGTTTAACCTCTAAACTAGCGCCAGAGTCAAGTAAAACTATTTCACCTTTTATTGATGGAAGGACAGAAGCAATAGCTGGTCTAATTATACCTCTCATTTTTCCAAGTACAGATATAGCAGCAATTAAACTGGCACCAGTCGAACCAGCAGAAAATACTGCAGAAGCTTTATTTTCTTTAACTAGTTGCATAGCGCCCACAATAGAAGAATTTTTTTTAGTCCTTATGGCTCTTGCTGGATCTTCATCCATAGAAATTACTTCAGGAAAATGTACGACTGGAATTTGATTACCTTCCAGGAAAGGTTCGATAAGGTTTTTATCCCCGCATAGAATGATATCTATTCCTAGGTTCTTAGCTTTTATTGCACCCTTAACTATTTCTTCGGGAGCAGAATCACCGCCCATTGCATCGACAGCAATAGTATTCATAAACTATATATTAACTAGTTTCAGGTTCTTTTACTTGACGTCCATTGTATGTTCCATCTACTGGATTAACTCTGTGTGATTGCTTAGCAACACCAGTTTCAGGATCTATCATAAAATGAGGTTTACTGACTTTATGAGTAGCTTTCCTTCTTCTGGTTCTAGATTTAGACATCTTTTTCTTAGGTACGGCCATTTAATTTCCTTTCAACTTACAAATCTAGCTCACTTAGAGAAGAAAATGGACTTTCTTTTAAGTTTTTTTCTTCGTGTTTACATTGGTGTGAATTTTGCTCTTTGCCACATATAATGCATAGTCCTAAACACTCATCACTACAAAGAGTAACTAATGAGATATTGTCGATAACTTTTTCAGAGATTATCGGATAAATATCTATATTTTCATCATTAAAGTCAATATCGTATTCATTTTCATTATGAATATATAATTTTTCATTTATTGAAATTTCTTGTTGTTTTGAAGAAACTTTTAAACATCTAGAGCACTCACTGTCAGCCAAATAAGATATTAATAAATCCAGAAGTAAATATTCGCCATCAAGAGTAACAATACCCGTCATTAATGCATCTGAACCTTGAGAGGCAGTTGTGCCAGAGTATCTGATATTTAATAGACCGGCTTCATTAATAGATAAATCTGTATTTGTATTAAGTACTTTATCTATATTAAATACAGTATTTAATTTAGACATAACTATTCTGGTTCAATAATTTCTCTAGGTTTTCTTAGAGAATTTTTTTCATTAGTAATATATAAATTTAATTGTTCAATTTTTGTTTGTAATTCTGTAAATAAAGTGTCCATCTCATCTTCAATTTTTATTCTGTAAGCTTGAGATTCTTTTTCAGCTTGTTTAATAAGTGTATTAGCCTCAACAACTGCTTCTTGTAGTACATAGGAATTAGAAATTAAGTTTTCAGATTCTCTTTTTGCATTATTAATTATATTTTGTGATTCTTCTTTAGCTTCATTTAGAAAAGTCTCTTGCTCTCTTACGAGCCAACGTGCAGTTCTCATCTCGACAGGAAGTATATCAATAAGATTTTCAACAATACCAATTAGCTCTTTCTTACTAGACCTGCTTTTTAGAAAACTTCCAGAATTTAATTTCTCTCTTAAATTTTCTAGTTGATCAACGTACTGAATTTTTTGTTCACCGCTAATTACATCCTTAAAGTTTATCTCTTCACTATCAGACATCATTCATCCTTTTAAAAACATTTTGAGGAACTAATTTAGTAACATCGCCTCCATAAGAATTTATTTCTTTAACCATAGAACTGGACACATAGCCGTACTCAGGTGAAGCAGGTATAAAAATAGTTTCAAAATCAGCTAAATTTGAATTCATCTGAGCCATCTGGAACTCGTAATCAAAATCAGTCATGGCTCTGAGGCCTTTCACTATAGCCTGGACTTTATTAGCTTTAGCAAAATCTACTAGAAGTCCTTCAAAAGTTTTAATTTGTACATTGTTGGACTTAGCAAGTATTTCGTTTAACATCTCTTCTCTTATTTCAGTAGTAAAGAGAGACTCTTTAGAGGGGTTAACAACAACTCCCACTAAAACTTCATCAAATACTTTTGAACATCTATTGATTACATCAATGTGACCATTAGTTGGTGGATCAAATGAACCTGGAATAAGTACTTTCATATTTTCTTTATTATTAAAATTCTACTTTGTCCGTAGACTTTTTCTTTATATATTTCAAGCTTTTTTGATTCAATCTGTGTATGGGACTTTGTGTGCCTATGGCATATAATGTATCCAGTATTTTCAAGTAGTAATTCGAGGCCAAGAATTTCATCTGAAATCTTAGAGTCTTCAAAGTCAAAAGGTGGATCATAAAATATAATATTATATTTATCAAAGGCATTGGAAATATAAGTGTCAACTGACATTTTTTGAATATTAAAGTTTGTATCGAATCTCACCAAATTTTTGTGGATAATATTAATACATTTATCTGAAGACTCTACGAAAGTAACATACTTGGCCCCTCTACTTAAAGCTTCTATTCCCATACTTCCAGAACCAGCATATAAATCAAGAACCATGGCATCTGATAGATGGAACTGTAAAGAACTAAAGATGCCCTCTCTTGCAATGCTCATCATAGGTCTTGTTTTTGAATCATTAATCGTTAATATGTTTTGCCCTTTGTGGCTACCAGAAATAATTTTCATGTTGTGTCTTCTGTTTTTACAAAATTAGGAAATAATAAAATTGCTTCATTGTATATCTTTTCTTCTAATTCTTCAGTTAGTTCCTTTTCGAAGAATATTTTAGAATTGTTTAAAATATCAAAATCATATCGTAAATCAGCAATTTTTAAGTCTGATAGTCCAGACTGATCAGTTCCTGTAACTTTACCCTCACCTCTGATTTGTAAATCCAGTTCTGATAGTTTGAATCCATCATTTGTAGAAACGATTGCATTTAATCTTTTATTTCCAACATCAGTTATAGAACTCATGTCTAATTTGCTGCTTATGTGGAATATACATTGAGATTTTTTACTTCCTCTACCAACCCTCCCTCTCAGTTGATGTAATTGATTCAAACCAAATCTTTCTGCACTTTCAATTATCATTAAAGTCGCATTTGGAATGTCTATGCCTACTTCAATAACAACTGTTGAAACAAGAATATCTATCTTTGACTCATTCATTCTCTCCATAATTGCCTCTTTCTCTTCAGATTTCATTCTTCCGTGCAAAAGTTCGACATTATTATGAGGAAATAAATTCTCGTACTGTTTATAGACTTTTTCAGCAGCTTTAATGTCTTTATTTTCACTTTCATCAATGTACGGACATACTATAAATATTTGAGAATTCTTCTCCAAATGCTGGATACAGTGATCGACAACTGCATTATTGTCATCTTCTAAACCAGAAAGTAGGATGTTCTCAATTTGTTTTCTACCAGGAGGCAATTCATCAATGATTGATATGTCTAGATCACCATATACAGCTAATGCAGTAGTCCTGGGAATTGGTGTAGCAGTCATTACAATTTGATGGGGTACAATATTACTAGATTCAATTAGCTTCCTTCTCTGGTCTACTCCAAATCTTTGTTGCTCATCAATGATTGCTAATCCTAAATTATTGAAACTAATATTCTCTTGAATTAAGGCATGTGTGCCTATAAAAAATACAGGTTCTGACGATGTCATTTGTTCAATCATCTCGCTTCTATCTTTAACCGATGATGTTAAAAGATAAGTTTTAATTTTATATTTTTGAAGTATTGGATTTAACGAATTAAAGTGTTGTTCAGCTAATACTTCCGTTGGAGCCATCAAAGCAGCTTTAAAACCAGAATTAATAACTGCGTATACCGCACTTGCAGCAACTATTGTCTTACCTGAACCTACATCACCTTGAAGCAACCTTTTCATTGGTGAATTTTTGTTCATATCCTTAAGTATTTCGTTAATAGTTCTATGTTGTGCTTTGGTTAATTCAAAATCAAGATTTTGAGTAAATTTATTAATTAATTTGTTCTCTGAATTAATTTTTTCACTACCAGTTTTTTGCTTATCAATGGCCTTCTTTTTTTTAAATATAGTTTGTAGGTAAAGAAATTCATCAAATGCTAATCTCTTCTTAGCTTCGTAGTACTCATTTAAATTCTCTGGAAAATGTATATCATTAAAACTTTTTGTTCTGTTAACTAAGGAATATAGTTTTAATTGGTCTGGATGTAAGTAGTCATTTATTTCAGGAGCTCTTTTTAAAGCATGTTTAATACCTTTTCTAATCAAAGAGCTTGAGAGTCCTTCTATTTTTTTATAAATTGGTATGAGAGCACCTGTTTCATTTAACTCATCGGAGTCTAAATATTTTTCAATTGTTGCATTTTTGAATTCCACAGAACCTTTTTTTTTAATATCTGGAATTCCAGATATTGCGACTGTATCACCAGCTTTAAATCTTGTTTCTATATACTGCGGACCAAACCATTTTGCTTTAGCTGCACCTGTATCATCTTTTACAGTTAGTGTTGCAATTCTTAACCGACTACGTGTTGTAAATACAGAGACATCATTGATTTCAACTAATATAGTGATTTCTTTAATTTCAAATAAATTTCTTACCTCTTCAATAGTCAAAATGCTAGATCTATCAATATGTTTTCTTGGAAAGAACCTAATTAAATCAACTATGCTCTTAATGCCGGATTTGTTAAGTGACTTTATTCGCTTTTCACCAAAACCCTTGATTTCGGATACATCAACATTATTTAAATAACTTATATCTCTTTTAACCACATTCAAACAATAGCTAAAAACTTTTTAATTCAAAGTACCTAATAGTCAATAGATTAGTTATAGTTATAATGTAAATTCAGAGGAAAAAAATGGCAAAAAAATGTGAAGTTTGTGGAAAAGGTCCTTGGTTTGGTAAACAAGTTACCTTTTCTCATAAGAGATCAAGTAAAAAATGGTCTGCAAATATACAAAAAGTAAAAGTTGCTGACAGCACGAATACAAAAAAAGTAAAGGTTTGTACATCTTGCTTGAAAGCTGGAAAAGTAACAAAAGTTTAAATGGCTCAAGGTGTAGTTAAATCATACGACCCCAACTCGGGCAATGGTATTGTTGTTTTAGACACAGATAAATCTGAAGTTTATATTCAACCAGGATCTCTTAAAGGCTCTATTTTTAGAACACTTAGACAAGGTCAGAGAATAAATTTTCAAATTTCTGATATTGATGGGATGAAAACTATATCAAATGTCAAAATTGGACAAGGTGGATATTAAAAATAGTTAATGTCTGAAATTAACCTCAAGGACTCAAACCAAGCAATATGTAAAAAACATTTTGCAGATTTAGTCTGCGATGAGTTTACAATGTCAATATTTAATGGCGGGCAAACTGCCGCAGATGAAAAATTGGCTAATCTTGATATTACTGGGTATGCAAAAAAAAGAAATAATGTATATCCGGAAAGAAAAAGAGGTTCGTCTTATCTATCTCCCTATATAAGGCATGGGTTGTTATCTTTAAATGAAGTGTGGAGTGTTGTTGAAGATTACCCTTATGAAGATAAAGTAAAATTTAGAGATGAACTTCTTTGGCAAGAATTTTCACGACATCTTTATGCAATTATGGGAAAAAAAATGTCAAAGAACCTTAACTACACGATGATAAATACCAATAAAACTGTGAATACTCAAGAGATGAATTGCATCAATACGATTACTGAAGAACTAACAAAAACAGGTTATATGGTAAACCAAACAAGAATGTGGTTCTCATCACACCATGCTTTCAGAGCAGAAAATAATTGGAAGGTATATGAAGACTTTATGTTTAGACATTTGGTAGATGGTTCAAGGTACGCAAATAGACTTGGCTGGCATTGGGTTATGGGTAATCAAACAGGTAAACTTTATGGATTTGCTCAATCACAAGTTAAAAATAGAGCAAAAAAATTATGCGAGGAGTGTTCTCTTCAGTACAATTGTCCAATAAAGATGTGGCCAGATGAAAATAGGTTTGAGGATGTTAACCAAAAGTTTGATTTTGATATCATATCTAAATTTGGTCCACAACATATTGTTGACACAGGTAAGAAACCTGAAATAGTATGGATTACGGGTGAATCATTAGGAGATGACGACCCAGCAATGAAATCGTATCCAGATTTACCTGTGTTGTTTATATTTGACTCTATTTTGTTAAAACACTTACAGATTTCAACAAAAAGAATAAATTTCCTACTCGATACATTAAAAGAGCTTGCGGTCAAAAAAAATCTAGTTGTACACGTCGGAGATCCACAAAAAATACTACAAAATTACAATTATGCATCCACACATGCATGTGTTCCAAAATACAAAGATATAATAAGTAAAAATATGCCTGTAGTTGAATTTCCTACTCAAAGGTTAGTGGAGCCTATTGATTTCTATCCTAAAAGCTATACATCCTGGAAAAAGAACATTGTATTAACTCAATGAGAAGATATATAATTTTCACATTTCTATTTTTTCACAACTATATTTATATTTACTCAAAAGGAAGAATTGGAAAATCATTGAATGGTCGGCCATGTTTAATACTTGAGAGCACTGGTGCTAAAACACAATTAATAAGAAAAAATGTTTTAGTTTACCTAAAGGAAAATGATGAAATATGTATAGTTGCATCTAAAGGAGGTAGCATAAACAATCCAGGATGGTACCACAATCTAAAAAAGAATCCCTCAGCAACTATTTATATTGGTACGAGGAAAATAGAAGTTACAGCTAGAGAAATTACAGATGATGAGAGATTAGAGTGGTGGAAAAAAATGGATTATCTAAATAATGGTGGTTACGAAAACTATCAGAAACGGACTCAAAGGACAATTCCAGTTATGTTACTTTCTGAGACTTAGTCGCAATTGGCGCCTAAGTCAGTTTTGTAATTTATAATGATTTTCATCAATATCTAAAGGCTTTTGCTTATATCTAAAAAAAGATCTGGTGATAAATTTTTAACAATAACATCGGCTGCAACTAATTCTTCTTTATTGAATATTCCTCTATCAATAGCTATTACATAGTTTCCTGACGCTTTGCCAGATTGTATTCCTGGGGGGCTATCTTCAACAATTATATTTTTTTTGGTTCCTAGTTTAGATATCGCCAAATTGTAAATATCTGGAAAAGGTTTATTTCTAGGTCTTACTGAGTCACCTCCTAAAATAAAATCAAAGTAATCTGTAATTTCAGCTTTGGTGAGTTTATCTTCGAGGGCTTTTTGAGGAGAAGCTGAAACACATGCTTGTTTCCAATTATGTGTATGGAAATAATCAAGACAAGTTTTTGCATCTTCATATAAAGTTTGTGCATTAAAATTATTAATTATGATTGAGGCAATTTCATCCATCGTGTCACTAAATGATGGAAGGGTAACCTGAGAAGAATATTTTTGATATACGACTTTATCATCTATTCCTACATAATCATCAAAAATCTCTATAGGTAAATTCAAGTTCCGGTTTTTCAATACTTCCTGCCAGGCATAAGCATATGCGCTTTCAGTGTTCATTAATGTACCGTCGCAGTCCCAGTAGATGCCTATCAATTTGATTTTTATCCTAGTTTTGATTGTATGTCTGTAGCATTTTTTAAAGCTAGTCCACTTGATCCCTGAATGCTCCATTCTTCTTGTGTGTCATTTAGAGCTTCAAGAACAACTTCAAGTAATAGGTCATATTTTGAAGTATTCATATTTTTCCACAAATACAATGCGTGGCTTCCAGGAATTGTGTTAATTTCATTTATAAATATTTTATCTTCAAACTTTAAGAAATCGTATCGTACAATTCCACGAGCAGGAATAACATTATTAATTTGTTCTACATATTGAGTTATTTCATTACTCAGCTCTAGACTAATCTCTGCAGGTAATTCTCTCTTTGAGCCTTCGAGACCACCATTGTTTAGATATTTATCCTCATATGAAAAGAGTTCGGAGTTTCTAATAGGTTTCTCAATTTGAGAGTAGTTAAATTCTGGATAATTTCTAACCCCAATAAGTAAATCATCAGCTCTCTCTAAATATTTCTCAAGTAAGGCTCCTTTTTCATATAAGTCCGATGATTCAATAATTTTCAACGCAGTTTGGTAGTTTTCAACTATTTCTACACCAATAGAAGAACCACCAAATTGAGGTTTTAATACATACGGACCTTCAAAAGTTGGTTCTTTACCCTTTTGGATTTTAAATTTCTCTAGAACTGGAAGATTATTTTCCTTCATTACAGTATAAAAAGAGTATTTATCCATACATAGTTGAGCGGAACTAACTTTTGGTCCAGTATACTTAGCATTCATTATTTGAAGTAATGCTTGAAGAGTACCATCTTCACCAGGTCCCCCATGGCAAGAATTTACAAAAACGTCAAAGTTTAGTTGCTTTCTTTTATGGTAAAACCCAACATTTTTACCCAAATTAAGAGTAAGTTCTTTGTTGTATATTTTTGAATTGTTAACAAAATCAGTAGATTCTAATCTGGGATCTAGTAGGTACCACTTATTGTCTTTTGTCCAATATATAATTGAAACGTCATTTTTAGAAGATAAAACCCTCGCACTCTGCAAGCCAGTTAAAACTGAGATGTCATGTTCTGGTGATGGTCCACCAATAATGACAGCAATTTTATAATTCATTTTTATGGATAGTGGTCTGGTAAGTCATTTTCAAATAATACAACATCTTCTTTTTTTATAATAGTATTCAAATAGTTTACAGCCTCAGTTCTGTTGGGAAACCAATATGCCGGTATATTATTTTCTTGAAAAGCCAACAATAACGAATTTTTATTAGTGTGTCCTATAACAAGAGCTTGATCAATTACTTTACTTGACTCTACACCGAAAGCATAATTTAATGAGAATTGATCACTTCCTAGTTCAATCATTCCTGGAGTAACTAAATATTTTTTGGAATCTGTAGTCGATTCATCTGAAAATAACTTTAAGGAATGTTCAATTGCCATCGGGTTGGAATTAAAAGAATTGTCAATTATTTTATGTCCGAGATCACTGGTGATAACAGATTGCCTATGAGAGGTTTTATCCAGAGATGTTATTTTTGAAAAATATTCTGAAACATTTAAATCAAGTGCTAAGAGAACTCCAGTAGATAATGCAATTGATAACTGTAATAGCTCTGGTGCGTCAACTGTTAATAATTTTTTTCCTTTGACATATATACTGTGTGTACCATTCTGAAAATCAACAAATACCATAGCTTGATTACTGGTAATAGAACAATCAAAGACGAGTTTTTGGTTAGTCCACAAACGGGCTTGATTAAGTAATAACTCATCATCACCATTTATAACAACTGAGCCTGCTAATTCTACAATTTCGGATTTTGCATCAAGAATATTTTCTAAACTTTTCATTCTCTCCAAATGAACAGGAGCTATTCCAGTAATTACAGCAATGTGGGGTCTCACCCAAGAGCAGATCTCCCTTATCTCCCCTATTCCGTAAGTTCCCATTTCGATAATTGCTAATTCATTAGAATCCTTCAAGTCTTCGTTAATTGCTTTAGCTATACCTAATCTGTTATTAAAACTTTCCTTTGTAGAAAAAACACTGTTTTGAGTACTCAATATTTGATGCAATACATTTTTTGTTGTAGTTTTTGAATATGAACCTGTAATTGCGACTATGGGTATTTGCAATTTTTTGAGTTTGGACGAGGCATCGTCAACAAAATGTTGTGTAAGAGATTTTTCGTAATTATATAATATTTTTAAACACTGGTCGTAAACAAAATAACTAAACATATTAGCTAACAAAGCTAACAGATATCCAAGTTCTACTACCAGAGAAACTGCTGAAATAGAGATTATGATAAAGTAATAAACTTTATTTACTCTGAGTAATCTTTCAGTATTTTCAACTTTGGATGTTCTCGCTGAAAAACTTAATCCAAAAGGTGTTATCAAAGTCAAAACTACAACGATAATTGGAAAATAATATATCCATAAGGAAACCACTCCACTAATTAACAAGGCAATGTAGAAAAGATAATTTGAAGTTCTAGATTTTACCCATCGAAAATAAAACTTTGTTACTGAACCACCGAGATAATGTTCTCTTTGAGCAAACCTTGCCCATTTAATTGAATTAATTAAAGATCCAAACGTTAAAACTAGTAAGACTAATAAGTAACTTGTGTTCATAATTTACTCAGCACCTCGGATATAGATTGTGAATTACTTCTTAGTATATTGTGCCCTTGATTTGGAATAATAGTTAATTTCGAGTTCTTGAATAAATCTTTAGCTTGAATCGCAACGGAAACTGGGACTTCGGTATCATCTTCACCCCAAATTAAATTAACGTTAGAATCTATTAATTCTAATTTTTTGGTCAGGTCGTCATTTACAGCTTTTACGAGAGTATCTCTCATTATTCCTTGAGAATTTCTGTAATCAAACGATCCAACTTTATTTTTAGTAGATTCAATAGTTTTATTAGAAACAAGACCAAATTTACTTAGATATTTCAGGATTGATAATTTATTGAATCCATTGGTATTTTGTTTATTAAGTAATAAGGGGACGCCAATTAAAACTAAATTCTGGATATTTCTTAACAAGGAGAGGTGAACTGCTACCCTTCCCCCAAATGAATGCCCGACAACGGTTGTGATTTCAGGTGGAAGTATATTATTTAGGTAAATTGCATACTCGGAGGGGTCAAGACTTTGATTTAAATTTTTTGTTTTGCCAAAACCAGGGAGGTCAACTGCAATACCTGGAAAGAATTCCATAATATTCTCAAAATCTTTACTATCCCTACCCCAGCCATGCAAATAACAGATTTTAGGTTTTTCTACATTCGAATACGCAAATGTAGAACCATCTGATAGTAAATGAAGAGGCATCTAGTCTAATATTCTTCCAAGGGTCATTACGGCCCTTATTTCAAGACCCATAAGGAAAAGAAGGGCTAATCCCCAATATAAATGATAGTTTTTACTCATCTCAGATCTATATACATATAAAAATGTAAGAGTAAACAAGACAACAACCCCATAAAAAAGATGGAACGATCCTGGATCAATTTTTTGAGAGTACAAAATCAACCCTCCAGCTGTTTGAATAAGAATTGTTGAAATTGAAAGATTTATTAAATAGTTTCCAATTTTTTCAAACTTCTTTGATCTTGAAATATAAATACCGATCAATACCAGACCACTTATTCCAGCGACCCAAATACTTATTATTGCCCAAACACCATGAAAGTTACTAATCATATAATTCTATTTTAGTAGTAATTAAATTGAGTATTAATTTTATTTCAGTTACAGTGACTTGTATGTCAAAAGAAACTTTAAGACAGATTGAATCAAATGTACCAAAGGCATGGATTCCTTCTCTAGATTCTCCGATAAAAAGAGCAAATAATGCTGAAGTTTGGGATCAAGATGGAAAAAGGTATCTTGACTATGTTGGAGGTTATGCAGTTTTAAATACTGGTCACGTACATCCTAAAGTAATAAAAAGAGTTCAAAATCAACTGAAAGATTTTACCCACTCATGTTTTGCGTACGCTCCTCATCAAAATGCTATTGATCTTTGTTCTGAAATAAATATAAGATACCCAATTAATGGTGATACAAAGACTTTCTTAGTTAACAGTGGCGCAGAAGCAGTAGAAAATGCAATAAAAATTGCACGATATTATTCAGGTAAACAACATATTATTGCATTCAAGGGCGGTTTTCATGGAAGAACATACATGGCAATGGGGCTAACTGGGAAAGAAAATCCCTACAAAAAAGGTTTCGGTCCATTTCCTGATTTTATATCTCATACGGAATTTCCATATCACTACAGAGGATTAACCGATGAAAAAGCTTTAGAACTCCTACAAGAAAATATTACTAAAGTTAACAGTTCGAATATTGCTGCAATATTGATGGAGATACAGTTAGGTGAAGGCGGTTATATTCCTGCTTCAAAAGATTTTCTAAAGAAAGTTAGAAAAATTGCAGATGACAATAATATTTTACTTATCTTTGATGAAGTACAGACTGGATACGGAAGAACTGGTCAAATGTTTGGAGCTAATACAGTAGGGGTTACACCAGACATGGCAACTTTAGCTAAAGGAATTGGTGGAGGATTTCCTCTAGCTGCTGTTGTTGGTAGAAGTGAAATCATGGATTCAATACATGATGCTGGGATAGGAAGTACATTTGGTGCCTCACCTGTATCGTGTGCTGCTGCCCTTGGTGTGCTTGAAGTTTTTGATCAGGATAATTTATTACAAAAAGCTATCAATCATGCGGAATTAATGAATGGCATGTTATCTCTTCTACAAGATAAAAATGATTTTATTGGAGATGTTAGAGGATATGGAACAATGATAGGTGTAGAAATAGTCACTGATAAAAAATTAAAAAATTCATCAAAAGAACTAGCTATGCAAATAATTGATACTGCTAAAAATAATGGCTTACTTCTTGTTAATTGTGGTCTCGAAGGAAATGTGATTAGATTCATGGGGCCATTAACTACACCCGTTGATCAAGTTAAAGAAGCAATGGAAATTTTTAGTGATTCAGTAAACTCTATTTAGAGTCTATATGTGTAAGCTCATGAAGTTTTTTTAAAGTTTCAGTATCTTTAGCAGCTTCTGCAGGTGCTTTCATCAACCAAGCTGAAACTAAATCTAGAGACTTTAAATCATTTTTCATAGCAAAAAACTTCATATATCTAATTGCATCGATTACAACACCGGCACTGTTTGGAGAGTCCCAAACTTCTAGCTGTAGTTCAATATTTAATGGAACTCCTCCAAAAGCTTCTCCTTCTAATCTAATAAAAGCTTTTTTACGATCTTCTAGCCATTCGACATAATCAGAGGGTCCAATTCTAACTGTGCCTTCTTCCATTCCTTTACCTTTATTGGCAACGGATGTAACAGAAGTAGTCTTACTAGTTCTTTTTGTTTGTAACCTATCTTCTTCTAACATATTTAAAAAATCCATGTTTCCACCAACGTTCAGCTGGTACGAACGTTTCAAATTAAGACCTCTGTCAGAAAATAGTTGAGCTAATGCTCTATGAACAATTGTTGCTCCAACTTGACTTTTAATATCATCTCCAATTAATGGAACATTATTGTCAGAGAATTTTTTATACCACTCTTTATCTCTAGCAATAAACACTGGTATGCAGTTTATAAAACCTACTTTTGCTTCAATTGCACACTCCGCGTAAAATTTTACGGCTTCATCTGATCCAACTGGTAAAAGATTAACTAAAATTTCAGCTTCTGAAGATTTTAAAATATCAACAACAGATTCTGAATCTTCTACTGGGTTGATTATGTGTTTTACAAACTTGCCAATACCATCAAGTGTTTTTCCAGGACTAACTTCAACTCCGAGATTTGGAACTTCTGAAAATTTGATTGTATTGTTTGGTTTTGAAAATATTGCTTCTGATATATCTTTTCCAACTTTATCTTCATTAATATCAAATGCAGCGACAATTTCGATATCTGAAACCCTGTAGCCTCCAATAACATCAGAAATTAATCCATTTTCAGTGTCATTAACTTTATAATACTCAAGTCCTTGAATCAAGGAGCTTGCACAATTACCTATCCCGACAACTGCTACTTTAATTTTAGTGTTGCTCATTTGATAACTTTAGCAATCACTAGTTATATGATAATTTATTAGTTAAATAGGTAGTTGAACCAACTTGCTGAGTTGTAAAGCATTGCGACAATAAAATATATAACGAATGATGCAATTCCGATTATCTGAAGTATTTTTAATAATTTATTCATAATGCAAGATTACATTTAAAAAAATTTAAATAAAATACAGTTATAGTTTAAATATGATTAAAAACTTATCTCCATCTAGAGCTTCTCAGTTTAAGACGTGTCCTAAACAATTTAAATTTTCTAATGTTGATAAAATCAAGGAACCAACAACACTTGTCCAAGCTAAAGGAACAACTGTTCATCAAGCGTTAGAAGATCTCTATAATCTTCCAAGTAAAGATCGAACATCTGAAGTTTTATACGATTTATTTCGTAAAGCTTGGTCTAACGTAAGGGGTAACGACGAACATATAAATTTATTTAACTCTATTGAAGAGGAAAGAGAGTGGGGTCAAGAAGGTCTAAATTTATTACATAATTATTTAAAACTTGAAAATCCTCAAACACTTGAACCCTTGGAACAAGAAAGGTGGGTAAGAGGATCAATTGAAGATTTAAATTTACGTGGAATCCTAGACCGAATAGACGAAGATGAAGATGGTAATTTAATAATTGTTGACTACAAGTCAGGAAAAGCTCCACTTGCAAAATATAAAGAACCAAGATTTTTTGCTCTTAAACTGTACGCATTGCTTATCAGAGATGAACTTGGAGTTACACCCAAAGAGTTGAAATTAATATATCTAAAAAATTCGACCATACATACATTAAAAGTAACTGACGAAATGTTAGATGAGGCAAGAGATGAAATACTAGATATCTGGGATGAAATAAAAAAAGCATTTGAGGAAAATAACTTTCCACCCACTAAAAATAATCTCTGTAATGATTGGTGTTACTACAAACCAATCTGTCCACTTTTTAATGAAGACGCACCAGATACAGATGACTTACAAAACATTGAGGAAAGAATAACAGAACTAAATGAAACACTTGAAGCTGTTGAAATGTTTGAAAGCATCGAAGATTTACCAGAATCAAGTCCTTTGAGAGATATAGATATCTTAAAAATTAATGAGGAACTAACTTCATTAGAAAGCCAGAAAAAAATAGTACAGGATAAAATTACCCTCTTATTAAGGAAATAGTCCTCTAGTTAGCTTTGCAGCAGCGACTCTTTTTATGCCTTTAATTAGTGCAGCAGTCCTTAAGTCACAATTATTCTTTTGGGATATTGTCCAGACCTCTTCAAAAGCAGAAGTCATCGTATCAATTAACCTATCGTATAAATCCTTTTCCTTCCAAAGGTAGTTTTGCCTATTCTGCACCCACTCAAAATAAGATGCTGTAACACCACCGGCATTTGCTAATATATCTGGAATTACCAATACGTTGTTTTCTCGTAATATCTTATCAGCACTTACAGTTGTAGGTGAGTTTGCTGCCTCCACTAAAACATTAGCTTTTATATTATTGACGTTTGAGCTTGTTATGACCCCACCAATGGCAGCAGGAATTAGAACATCACACTCGACTTCCAGGATATCTTCTGATAATTTATCGGCACCTTCAAAACCTGAGACGGAACTGCTCTTTGCAATGTGTTTAAATAATTCTGGAATATTTATGCCATTAGGATTATAAATTCCTCCTCCTAAATCATTGACAGCTATAACTTTTGCTCCTCTTTCGTATGAATCTAGAGCTGCATAACGTCCTACATTTCCAAAACCCTGAATCACTACAGTTGAATCTTTAAAATTTTTATTAATTTTTTCCATTGCTTGTTGAGTGACTGCAATTGCGCCCCTGCCAGTTGCTTCTCTTCTTGTTACTGACCCACCTATTGAAGCAGGTTTTCCAGTTACTATTCCTGGCTGGGGTGAACCAACAAAGTTACTGTAGGTATCCATTATCCAAGCCATTGTTTGCTCATCTGTGCCTAAATCCGGTGCAGGTATGTCTTTGTCGACCCCAATTACAGGTAGTAACTCAGCAGTATATCTTCTTGTTACTCTTTGTTTTTCAGCTCTTGTTAGTTGGGATGGATCAATCGCAACTCCCCCTTTAGCTCCACCATAAGGTAATCCAACAATTGCAGATTTCCAAGACATCAGTATAGAAAGGGCTGTGACTTCACCTAGATTAACATCAGGTGCATACCTAATACCACCTTTTGTAGGGCCCATAGAAAGTACGTGTTGGACTCTATATCCAACTACAGTTTCTACTTCTTCATATTCATCTCTTCTAAAGGGAAATGTTACTATTAGGGCTCTTTGGGGATACTTTAAACGTTCTCTTATATTTGGATCAAGATTAATTAATTCAGCTACTTCTTCGTATTGACGAATAACTTCTGTGTACATGTGTGAGTCAAATAACTGAGGATTTGTCATTACTTAGCTATTGTATTGTAATAATTTAGAAACGTCACTTTAAATTAATTTTTTGTCTTACCCATTGTGTATATTTAAAAATATGGAAAACAACAAAATTGAAAATATTCTAAATATGATTGGTATAGAGATTGTTATATTGTGTGGTAATCACACAGATAAGTGTAACTGTCATAATGTGGTCAAAGAGGCTGCATAATTTAGGAGAAAAATGGTTAATAATATAGATGAGATACTTGAGCTTACTAAAGAAATTTCTTTTCAAGACACTGAGGAAGTGGACTTTGCAGTTACAAAATTTGGTGAAGAGTTAATTAATACCAAAGATCTTGAATTCTTATGGGTTGCAAGAAATGCGACTAACATTGTTAAAAACAAAAGTAGTGATATCAAGACCTTTAGTGATTATAAAATGGCCGAAGATATTGAAGGAAATGGTCCTGTCAGATTGGGGGACGAAGTTTTTATTTATAACAAATCATACAACTGGAAGGTTCAAGACTTAAGAAACTTTGTTAAATGGCTAGTCGAAAAATCTTCTTCTAATGAAGAACTTATTGACTCTCTTTTAGCAGTAATGGGACAGAGTTTTGTTCCTAAGTTGAAAGGATTAGATTCAGTTTCGAATTCAAAGAGTTTGAACACAGATATGATCCGCGATACATTTTTATATAAAGAATGGAAAGATAAACCTGACTTAAAGACAATTAATACTAATACCGCTTCGGCACCTTCATGGACTAAAGATTTGAAACATAAAGAAAGAAGAAAGATATGAAACAACTATATGAGTTATCAAGACAATTTCCAGATGAATGGGTAAAAAAGGCTCCAAAAGGTAAGTTTGGTAACTATATTCCCCACTCAGTTATAACACAAAGATTGCTCGAAATTTGTGGACCCTTCAATTGGGAAGTTATTGAATTAATACGTGAAGAAAAAAGTGGAAAAGTTGTAGGTTGTTTTGGGAAACTAACGGTTGAGATTGATGGAAAAATGGTAACAGTTACAGCTATTGGGGATGTTGAAAATGATCAAGGCAATGACGGGACTAATGCAAAACACGCTGAGTCAGATGCATTTAAGAGATGCGCAATGAAAATAGGACTTGGTCTACATCTTTGGGCTGGAGACGAATACTACCTAGATAAGAAACTATCTGGAGAAAAAAATGCTAAAAAAATAAAGTTGCAATCAGCTTAGTTTTTGAGCTTACCCTTTTTGGATTCCAAAATAATTGTTACTGGTCCATCGTTATGTATTGTGACTTTCATGTCCTCTCCAAAAATACCCTGTTTTACTATTCCATAATCTGACAATTTTTTAAAAACGTACTTTAAAAGCTCAATTGCTGTTTCTGGGCTCTCTGCTTCTACAAATGAAGGTCTGTTACCCTTTGAGGTATTTGCTAGTAATGTAAACTGGCTAACCAATAATATTTCCCCATTTATATCCTGGATAGATTTATTCATTTTGTTAAATTCATCTGAAAAAATCCTTAAATTACCAATTTTATGAGTAAGAACATCTACATCTTGTGAAGAGTCACCTTTTTGTATGCCCCAAAGTAATACAATTCCTTCGTCAATTTCAGAAATTACTTTGTTATCAACTGTAACTTTTCCATATTTAACTCTTTGTAATACAACTTTCATATAAATATATTATGGTAGTTGTATGAGTTTAGATAATAAAACAATTCAAATGGCTCGTGATGCAAATTATGCAGCATTAACAACTTTGTTCAAAGATGGTACTCCTCAGACTCATGTTATGTGGGTAGATACAGATGGTGAGCATATTCTAATTAATACTGAAATTCACAGAGTTAAATATAAAAATATAAAAAATGACAATCGAGTAACGGTGATGATTTGGAAAAAAGATGACGCATTTAAATTTGTAGAGATAAGAGGCAGAGTCGTAGGAGAAATCCCTGGTGATGATGCTGAAAAAAATATTAATGATTTGTCTCATAAATACTGGAGTAAACCTTATCCATTTCCAATACAAACAGAAAGAATTGTGTTAAAAATAAAAGCAGACAGGGAATTCTTTTTTAATCTAAAAGATGATGATTTCGAAAATTAATCTTTTTTATATTTGTAAAAACCTTTACCTGTTTTAACCCCTAGTTCACCTTTTTTAACTTTATCTTCTAAAAACTTCTTTGGATAATCTTCAGGATTTTTAGTTTCATTAAAGATTTTTAATTTTGCATAATAATGTATATCTAGTCCGGAATAGTCGGATATTTCAAATGGTCCAAGAGGATGATTTAAACCCTTTTTTATTGCTAAATCTATATCTTCAAACTCAGCAATGCCTTCATCGTATAAATTATACGCTTCATCTACTAGTGCTGCGAGCATACGATTTACAATAAAACCTGGGGTTTCTTTTTTTAAAGTTACGATAGATCTTCCCATAGCCTTACCTACATTTTGTGTTCTTAGTACAACCTCTTTATTAGTTGATTCAGGATATGATATCTCGATAAGATCCATCCTTAAAGGAGGATAAAAAAAATGCATATTTATAAATCTATCCAAAAAAGTACAATTCTTAGCAATCTCGGATGCAGTTATAAATGAACTATTAGTGGCTAAAACTACGTCGCGACTTGTTAATTTAGATAGGTAAGAAAAAATCTCTAGTTTTACATCTAGTCGCTCAACAACTGCCTCAATAATAAAAGTTCTGTCTTTTGATAAATTTTCAAGGCTACTTACAACATTAATATTGTTTTTAAAGTTTTTAAGATGATCTTCGTTGTATATTTTTTTTAATATAAGGTTTTTCAAATTTTCTTCAGCAAAGTTCAATTTCTGATTTAAATTATCTACATCTTGATCGTAGATATGAGTGTCGTAACCTGCCATAGCTGCAAGAGAAGCGATTTGACTTCCCATTTGTCCGCCACCAATAACACCAATCTTTTCATTCATTTATGTTTATTTATCTCTCTTCTTGCAATTGACCTTAGGTGTACCTCGTCTGGTCCGTCAGCAATCCTAAGAACCCTAGCTCCTGCAGACATTCTTGCTAGAGGTGTATCTTGAGAAAGACCCATAGCACCATGTGCTTGGATTGCTTTATCAATTACATACGAAGCAGCCTCTACAACGGTCACTTTAATAGAAGAGATTTCTATCTTTGCTTCTTCTTTTCCGTAAGTATCTATCAACCAAGCAGTTTTAAGAGTTAGTAGTCTTGCCTCTTCAATTTTTATTCTTGATCTAGCAATCCATTCTTGGATTACTCCTTGTTCAGCAAGCTTTTGCCCAAAAGTTTCTCTTTCAAGGGTCCTCTTTATCATTAAATCTAATGCTCTTTCAGCCATCCCTATAGCTCTCATGCAGTGATGAATTCTTCCAGGTCCCAATCTAGCTTGAGCTATTTTAAAACCGAGACCTTCTCCTCCAATAATATTTTTTTTGGGAACTACAACATTTTCAAAAAGAAGTTCAGGATGCCCTGTATAGCCATCATCATAACCAAATACGTTCATGGGACGAATAATTGAAATTCCTTCTGTATCCATTGGAACGAGTATTTGACTTTGCCTCTGATGTGGAGCATTTTCAGGATTTGTAACGCCCATAAATATGCAAATTTTAGCTCTTGGATTGATTGCATTAGAAGTCCACCACTTACGTCCGTTAATAATATAATTGTCTCCATCACTTACAATCGAACTGCTTATGTTGGTTGCATCAGATGAAGCAACATCTGGTTCTGTCATAGCAAAACAAGATCTTATTGTTCCATCAAGTAAAGGTGCTAACCACTCTTCTTTTTGTTCTTGGGTTCCGAAATCATACAAAACTTCCATATTTCCTGTGTCTGGAGCAGAACAATTAAACACTTCAGGGGCCCACCATACTTTTCCAGTAATTTCTGCTAGCGGAGCGTACTCTACATTTGTTAAACCTGCACCATATTTGTCATCAGGAAGGAAAAGGTTCCATAGGCCACTTTTTTTTGCTTTCTCTTTCAGGTCATCAAGAATATTCGGTATATGTAGTGGATTCCCAGAATCTTCAATTTCTTTATCATAAGCATTTTCATTGGGGTATATATATTCTTCAAAAAAATCAACAAGTTGTTTTTGTAAATTTAATGATTTTTTTGAGTAATTAAAATCCACAATTTATTCTATCAATTAATTAAGTGCCGTGAAGAAACTTTATGTAATATATTATTTAATGAACTTTTTTAATGAAATAACAAGAAACTACATCTGTTCAGTTACAAATCTAGAAAAAGACTTCTCTTATGAGCAATTTAAAGTTGGTAGATCAAATATTACTTTTAAAATTAAGGACCAAAAAAATAGTTATGTTTTGAGGAGACCCCCTTTTGGTGAGAAACTTGAATCCGCTCACAACATGCAAAGAGAATACAAAATATTAAAAGAGCTTTATAGAAATAATCTTAAAGTTCCTGAACCAATTGCTCTTTGTTCAGATATTAATATTTCAAATGATGACTTTTTTATTATGGAATATATTGAAGGTGAAACTATTTCTGATAATCTTGTTGCGAAGAAATACTCAAAAAAAGAAAAAGAATCAATATCAGTCTCATTTATAAATTCATTAGTTGAGTTACATAACTTTGATGTGTTGAATTCTAATTTAAGTGATTTAGGGAAACATGAAAATTATGTAATTAGGCAAATACAAAGATGGAATAAACAATTTAATGCACAGAAAATCAGAGATATTAAAGATATAGACACTGCGACTCAGATTTTAATTGACACTATTCCTGTTCAGCAACAAATCAGCATTGTTCATGGTGATTATCGATTAGATAATGTGAGAATTAAGAACGAAAAAGTGGCAGCAATTTTAGACTGGGAGTTGTGTACTCTTGGCGATCCCCTTGCAGATTTGGGTACAATAATTGCTTCCTGGGCAAACAACGAGGAGAAAGATACCCCCTTTATTTACTCTCCTTCATTAAGCGGTGGCTTTTTAACTCGAAAAGAGTTACTTGCAATATACGAAAAGGAAACAAATCTTGACTTAAAAGATATTGAGTTTTATGTTAGATTATCATTTTGGAAGCATGCCATGATCATGGAAGGTGTCTACGTAAGATATTCACTTGGTTATTATGGAGATACAAACAAGAATGATATTGAAGCTTTTGCAAATAGTACAATTGCTTTTGCTAAAAAAGCATCAAATATTAACTTATTAGAGGAGATTTTATGAAAGTTATTCCAGCAAGCGAACTAGAAAATCATATAGGGGAAGAAATTGGTATTTCTGAATGGATAGAGGTTTCACAGGAAAGAATAAATCAGTTTGCCGATGCAACGAATGATCACCAATTTATACATGTGGATCCAGAACTTGCAAAATCTGCTCCAACACCATGGGACACAACTATTGCACATGGCTTTCTTACTTTAAGTCTTGTCTCCTATATGTCTGCTACATCTGGGTTTATGCCAGCAGATATGCAAACAGCAGTTAACTATGGTCTTGATAAAGTAAGATTTATGGAAGCGGTACCAGTTGATAGCAAAATTCGAGGGAGATTTGTGCTGACTGACGCACAATATAAAAAAAATGGCAGATGGCTAGTAAAGACTACTGCCACTATAGAGATTGAAGGTGTAGAAAAACCAGCAGCTATAGTAGAGGCATTAACTTTGTATATTGTAAAAGAATAAAACATAATTTAAGGAGATATCTATGAGAGAAGCAGTAATCGTATCAGCAGCAAGGACACCTATTGGCAAAGCATATAGAGGTGCTTATAACAATACCGGTGCTCCTACTCTGGGTTCATATTCTATTAAGGAAGCAATTAATAGAGCAGGGATAGATGCAGCCGAAGTTGAAGACGTGGTAATGGGGTGTGCTCAACAACAAGGCACACAGGCATTAAATATCGGAAGATTAAGCGGAATGGCTGCAGGCCTACCAGACTCAGTTCCTGGTATGACAATTGACAGACAGTGTTCTTCTGGTCTTATGGCAATAGCGACAGGTGCAAAACAAATAATTACAGACAATATGGACGTAGTAGTTGCAGGTGGAATTGAATCAATATCTTTAGTTCAAACTGCAGACTTTCGACTAGATTCAGATCCGCTTGTTCTTGATATGCAGCAACATGCCTACATGCCAATGATAGAGACTGCTGACTATGTTGCCGAAAAGTACGGCGTATCTCGAGAAGCTCAAGATGAATATTCTCTAGAAAGTCAAATGAGAACGGCTGCTGCTCAAAATGCTGGTAAATTTGATGATGAAATTATTACAACTACATCTACAAAATTAGTAAAAAATAAAGAAACCGGAGAAATTACAGAAGAAACAATTGAGCTTTCAAAAGATGAAGGTAATAGACCAGAAACTACTATTGAGGGTTTATCATCTCTTCCTGCTGTATATGGTGAGGGTAAGTTTATATCTGCAGGTAATGCCTCTCAGCTTTCTGATGGTTCTGCAACAGTAGTGCTAATGGAAGCAAAAAAAGCTGAAGAAAAAGGCCTTAATCCACTTGGATACTACAGGGGAATGACCGTTTCAGCATTAGCACCAAATGAAATGGGAATTGGACCTGTTTTAGCAGTACCAAACTTATTAAACAAATTTAATTTATCAATAGAAGATATTGGACTGTGGGAACTGAACGAAGCATTTGCAGTTCAAGCTTTATATTGTAGAGACGAATTAGGTATTGATCCAAGTATTTATAACGTTAATGGTGGATCTATCTCAATCGGACACCCTTATGGAATGACTGGTGCAAGAATGGCTATGCATGCTTTAATTGAGGGTAAAAGAAGAAATGCAAAATTCGTCGTTGTCACAATGTGCGTTGGTGGCGGGATGGGTGCTGCTGGATTGTTTGAAGTTATATAATTTATAATTAACACTTTAATAAATCAGATTTTAAGTTTTTAAGAATTCGATGAGACCACTTATACTATTGTATGGAAAAAATAATTGATAAAAGCTCATATCTAAAATCAATTTCTAACAGAAATCTCAAAATTTACTTAATGGGCAAGCTAGTTGATAATCCACTAGAACATCCAATAATTAGACCAAGTATAGAGGCAATGGCAGAAACTTATGAACTTGCTGTACAAGAACCAGAGCTAGCATCTGTTGTGTCACCATACACAGGCGAAGCAATTAATAGATTTCTACATATAGCTCAAAGTTCGGAGGATTTATATCTTCAAAACAAGATGCAACGAAAGCTAGGACAATTGACAGGGACTTGTTTTCAGAGGTGTGTCGGGATGGATGCTTTCAATGCACTTCATTCGGTAACCTATGAAATTGATGAAAAATATGAATCAAGCTATCATTTAAATTTTTTAAATTTTTTAACTGAAATGCATCAATCTAATTTAGTTGTAGGAGGTGCAATGACAGATGTTAAGGGAGATAGGTCAAAATTACCTCATGAGCAGGAAGATCAAGATTTATATTTAAGAATAGTTGATAGAAATAAAGATGGAGTTTTTGTTAAGGGAGCTAAAGCACATCAAACAGGTTGCATAAACTCTCACTGGATGGTCGTAATGCCGACTCTAAGATTAACGGATAATGATAAAGACTATGCAATTGTTGGTGCAATACCTGTTGACGCAAAGGGAATAACTTATATTTACGGTAGGCAGTCCTGTGACACAAGAAGTATGGAACCTGGAGAATATGATGTAGGTAATAAATACTTTGCCGGACAGGAAGCAATGGTAATTTTTGATAACGTCTTTATTCCTAATAAATATATTTTTATGGATGGAGAGTATGATTTTGCATCAATGCTTGTAGAAAGGTTTACAACATATCATCGCAGGTCTTACGTTTGTAAAGCAGGTGTTGGGGATGTTTTGATAGGTGCTGCAGCGACAATTGCAGAATATAATGGTGTTGAAGAGGCATCACATATTAAAGATAAGATTGTAGAAATGAATAAACTTAATGAGACTATATATGCAACTGGAATCGCATCATCATTACAGGGAAATATTACAAAATCTGGAAACTTTATCAATGATGACTTACTTGCAAATGTATGTAAACAACATGTGACTAAAGAAACTTTTGAAATTGGTAGGCTAGCTCAAGATTTAGCAGGTGGTTTAGTTGGATCAATGCCTTCAGGGATAGATTTTAACGAAGGTGAGATGTCTGATGATTTAAAAAAATATTTAAAAGGGAAAGAAGATATCAATGCGGAAGATAGAGTCAAAATATTGCGATTAATTGAAAATATGACACTTGGTAGAAATGCTGTAGCTTATCTTACAGAATCACTTCATGGAGCTGGTTCACCACAGGCACAAAGAGTTCAGATAAGAAGACGTGTAGATTTAGAAGAAAAAAAAGATTTTGCTAAAAAATTATCAGGCGTAAAGAAAAGAGAATCCTAATGAAGTCGATTGTTTGTACTAAATTGGGAAATCCCGAGCTACTTGAAATTAAAGAGATTGATAAACCAGTTCCTTCTGAGAATGAAGTACTTATAAAAGTAGAAGCTGCCGGTGTTAATTATCCAGATGCACTTCTTGTGCAAGGGCTTTACCAAGTTTTAGTAGAACCACCATTCACGCCAGGAAATGAAGTCTGTGGATTTGTTGAAGAAGTTGGAAGTAATACTGGTTTCAAAAAAGGAACTAAAGTTATAGGTCTTCCTGAAATAGGAGGCTTTTCCGAATATGTAGTTATCAATAAAAATCTGGTTGTTCCTATTTCTGATTCAATTAATTCTATGGCTGCTGCAAGTCTTCCAATCAACTACGGAACGACATACTATGCATTAAAGAGACGTGCTGAAGCAAAAAAGGGAGAGTCGCTGTTAATTTTGGGTGGTTCTGGAGGTATTGGTACTGCTTCAATTCAACTTGGAAACATACTCGGACTAAACACAATTGCTGCTGTAGGTTCAGACGAAAAAGAAGAATATGTAAAGAGCTTAGGCGCAAATCATATAATTAGGTACGACAAAGATAATTTAAAGAATAAAACAAAGGAACTCACTGATGGTAAGGGTGTTGATATAGTAATGGACCCTGTTGGTGGGAATGTAAGCGAAGAAGCGTTAAGAGCTACAGCATGGAATGGAAGGCTGCTGGTAATTGGATTTGCCCAAGGAGATATACCAAAAATTCCATTGAATATAGCTTTAGTAAAAGGAGTTTCAATTGTTGGTGTGTGGTGGGGTCGGTGGACCCAGACTTCGCCAAAAGAATCAGCAGAAGACTTTAAAGAATTAATTGACTTTATAACAAAGGAAAAATTAAATATAGTTCCTAAAAATGTTTATAGCATTGAAGAGACTTCTATTGCCCTCAATAATTTTTTAAATAGAAAAAATATTGGTAAAACTGTAATTAAGTTTTAATTATTTTTTTGATGCTTCAAAATATGGATTATCTCCAGATGCATGATCTGTGGCATCAATTATGTTTCCAATTTCAGGTATTGCATCTCTTAAAGAAGTTTCAATTCCTTGAGTTAATGTGACCTGTGCCATACCACAGCCTTGACATCCTCCACCTAGTTTTAAATATATGTCTTGGCCCTCTACACCTACTAATTGAGCAACTCCACCATGTGAAGCTATTGCCGGGTTTATTTGTCCATCTAATACAGTTTGTACTTTTTCCGCCAACTCACCTTTAAGCTCAGGAAGTTCATCGGGATTACCAAATATAGCTGGACTAGGAGTGTTGGGGTTGTCCATTGTTAAACCTGGAGAAGATGGGTCATCTGAAAGTTCTAATTTGGCATTGTTGAATTTATCCAAATCTTTTGATGCAATGATGACTGTAAGTTCACCAAATTCTAATTTTGTATCGTCTGACCTTGCTTGTTCTAAATCTAAAAAGCTGAGATCGTATGTGTATTGATTGCCTTGAACTCCATCAATCTGTAAAAACAATGCATACTCATTGTCACCTGGTTCTTGCTCTTTTATTTCTAGAATTTTATCAACTGCTTCTGCGCCGATATCAAATTTAAATTTATCTGTCATATAATTAATATTAGTAAATCTGTGAGTAGTGTAAATAAATGAAAAAAGTATTACTGGTAATTCCAGAAAATAGTTATAAATCTAATGATTTTGTTATTGCTGCAAAAAAAATGAAACTTAAATTTACAATTATCACTGATAGTGAACAAGTTTCTACTGAATTTAGTGATAATATAATTGTTACCGATTTTACACAAGATATTAACCATGAAATTTTATCTAAATTAAAAGATATCACACATGTGTTACCAGTAGATCACTCTTCACTTATTTATGCATCTAAATTAAGAGATAGCCTTAGTTCAGTAGGAAATAGTAATTCATCAGTTGTTACATCTATGGATAAATATTTATCAAGAAAAATATTTAACGATGTTTCGAATATAAAGATAAAGCACAATTATGTTAACTCACTTAAAGATATTGAGACTTTTTTATCAATACATAATGTAGGCGTACTTAAACCAACTAATGGAACAGCGAGTAATAAAGTAATCAAACTCAAGAGTAATAGCATACAGACTGAATCTATTTATGAAATAATTGATGAATGTTACGATAATAGATTCATCATTGAAGAATTTGTAGATGGGATGGAGTATGCATTTGAAGGAATGCTTATTAATTCAAAGTTACACAGATTTACAATTTTCGACAAACCGTTAATATTTGCAGAACCTTATTTTGAAGAATCTATTTATATTGCACCAAGTAATTTATCTCAAGAAACGATTAGTAAAATCACGTTACAGTTAGAGAATGCAACAAAAAAACTCGGACTAGAGAATGGTCCTATACATGCAGAATTCAAAATCATTGATAACGAATTATTTATTATAGAGATTAACCCTCGTATGATAGGTGGGCTATGTTCGAGATGTTTGAATTTTGGCTTATTCAAACAATCACAAGAAGAACTTATTTTATCATCTTTTATTAGTAGCAAATTTAAGAATATTGAATTATTAAATAAGTATGTAGGTGTATTAATGCTTCCTGTTCCTAAAACCGGATTATTCAAGTCAATTAATCTTGATGAAATAGAAGCAGTTGATAATATTTCATCTGTAGAGATTACAGTTTCTAAAGATAGTAAATTGCAAATGCCACCAAATGGAGAGAAATATTTAGGATTTGCTTTTTCACAGGGAGAGAATAAAGATGACGTATTAAGTGCACTAAAACAAGCATTGGAAGTATCATCACCTGTAATTCATGATTAAATTATGATAACCTTCAGTAAACATGGATAATATATTAATTTCGCTGGGAGGCGACTGCAGCGTTGAGAGAAATCAGTTACTCGATAGATACACATACGTTTTTGGTGTAGATGCTGGAACTGAGCACCTCTATAAATTATTTTTTCAACCGACACATATTATTGGTGACTTTGATTCTATAGAGGAAAATACAAAAAATAGGGCAATAAGAGATAGTGCAGAAGTTTTATCTTTTTCTATAAACAAAGAACAAACAGATTTAGATATTGCACTTCAACTGGCTAAAGAAAAATTGATTAAAAATATAACTATTGTAGGAGGAGAAGGTAAAGAACTAGATCACTTATTTGCAAATCTAATAACAATATCTTCATTTCACACTAGTGAAGAAATAACGTGGATAACTAAATTAGAAACCATTATTTTTTCAAATAGTAATCAGTTTCATTTGAAAGAAAATTCAATATTTAGCATTCTTCCTTTATCGGCAATAAATAATTTAACTATACAAGGTGCAAAGTGGAATGTGTTAAACCAAAATATTCCATACGGTTCAACTAAAACACTAAGAAATATTGCCTTAAGTAATCAAATCAATATTAATGTAGAGAAAGGTAAATTCTGCTTAATCGCTAAAAATTAAGACCTAGGAATATCTTTCCAGGGCTTATCTTTATCAAGTTTTTGTTCTCCAGGTAATCCAAGTACGCGCTCTGCAATAATATTGCGCATGATTTCTGAAGTTCCACCTTCAATAGAATTTGCTCTAGATCTTAAAAATAAGCTCTGTGTGTCAGTAAAACCAAAAGTATCATTATCAAAATTTAACTCTGGTTGAGTTAAGGCATAACCCCTTGGAAATAACAAACCATCATTTCCTAGTAGTTCCATTCCAAACTCATAAGATGCTTTATTAATTTCTGCTTCATAAAGTTTACTAGTTGAGCCTTCGGGACCAGGTGTTCCTTTTTCTCTTAATTCAGATGCTCTTATATTTGTTAACCGTACAGCTTCTTGTTGAATCCATAACTCTATAAGTTTATCTTTTTGAATTGGGTCTTCGAGCCCTTTATCTTTCCAGAGCTGAACTAAGTGACCAGGTGCGCCACTACCTCTTTCTCTGACATTTCCCCCAATTGCCACTCTTTCATTCATTAAGGTAGCTAGTGAAACTCTCCAACCTTCTCCTAGACCGCCAAGTATATTTTCTTTAGGTATTTTTGTATCAGTAAAATAAACTTCATTAAATTCTGCTTCTCCAGTTATTTGCCTTAATGGTCTAACCTCTACACCTTGAGATTCCATATCAACTATAAAAAATGTCAATCCACGATGTTTTGGAGCATCTGGATCAGTTCTAGTAACTAACAAACCCCATTTTGCTAAGTGACCGAGAGTAGTCCATACCTTTTGTCCATTAACTATATACCCATCTCCGTCATCAACAGCTCTTGTAGACAAACTAGCAAGATCAGAACCTGAACCTGGTTCTGAGAAAAGTTGACACCAGATTTCCTCAGCAGTAAACATTGGTCTTAAGTATTTTTGAATTTGTTCCGGGGTACCATACTCCATTATTGTTGGAGCACCCATCCCAACTCCAAGGATGTTAGCGATTCTATTTTGTTGTGAAATTCCTTCGTTTCTTAATTTTTCAGTTATTTGAAGTTGATACTTTGGATTAAGTCCTAACCCACCGGAACCCTCTGGAAATTGGACCCATGCTAAGCCAAGATCAAATTGTTTACCCCAGAATTCTTGTAAGTCTTGTCCATCTTTTCTAAATTCAATTAATTCTTGTAGCTTCTGATTAACTAATTCTTCAGCATCCAACTGTTTAGTGTCTATTGTTTCCATATAAAATTATACATTCAAATGTAGCTTTAGTTAGTTACCTTGAATAGCTTTTTGGATAATTAACAGCTCATCTTCATTGCTCATAGGATATGTTCCGTCTTTAATTGTTCGAATTTCTTCAATATTGTTTGCAATATCCTCAGCAGAGGCATTTGTATTAACATACCCGTTGTGGGTAATAATACCAATACGAGCAAACCTACCTGCAGCTACTCCAAATATTTCATGTGATGGTTCGCAGGATTCAGAAGCTAAATAAACAACCATTGGAGTTACTAATTCAGCACTAAATAATTTACCCACATCCTCTGGCAATAATGCTTCAGTCATTCTTGTATAGGCAGTAGGAGCAATAACGTTAACTTTAATATTGTACTTGGCACCCTCAATAGCCAATACGTTAGTTAGTCCAACTATTCCCATTTTTGCAGCACCATAATTTGATTGTCCAAAGTTTCCAAACAAACCTGATGGAGAAGCAACATTAACTATTCTTCCATAATTATTTTCTTTCATGACTTTAAATGCTGGTTGACTAACAAAGAAAGTACCTTTCAGATGCACGTCTAAAATTAATGTAAGTTCTTCTTCGGACATATTTGCAAAACTTTTATCTCTTAATATCCCAGCATTATTAATTACTGCATCAACTGTGCCGAAGTTGTCTAAAGCAGATTGGACAATGGATTCTCCACCATCTTTTGTGGCAACAGAATCATAATTAGCAACGGCCTCGCCACCATTTTGAATTATTTCATTTACAACATCATCAGCAGGAGAACTTGCCGCACCTGAACCATCAACTGAACCTCCTAGGTCATTAACAATTACTTTTGCACCTCTACTGCCGAGTTCTAACGCATAAGCTTTTCCCAATCCGTTTCCTGCACCAGTTACTATTACAGCTTTATTTTCAAAATTTAAATTGCTCATTTTTACTACTCCTTATACATTGCATCAATTTGGTCTTTATATGTTTCGTTAATAACATTTCTTTTTAGTTTAAGTGTAGGTGTTAGTTCCCCACTTGTATCAGTCCACTCTTCTTCTAGAATAGTAAATTTTTTAATTTGCTGAACATTAGCTACTTTACTATTTGCTTTATCAATCTGTGATTGTATTGCATCTATAACAATCGGGTTATTATGAAAAGTCTCAATGTCGTAATCAACAGAGTTTTCTTTTGCCCATTGTTCACTTGTACCCTCTCTATCTAGGACAATTAGAGCAGATAAAAATTTCCGACCGTCTCCAACCATGCAGATTTGTCCTACAAGTGGATGTGGTTTAATTAAGTCTTCTAGCTCAACGGGGGCAATGTTTTTACCACCGGATGTGATTATTATTTCTTTTTTACGACCAATTATCTTTACATAGCCATCTTCACCAATTTCAGCCAAGTCTCCAGTGTGTAGCCATCCATCTGAATCAAATGCTTCCTTTGTAGCTTCTTCCTGCTTATAGTAGCCATTTGTAACATGCCCACCTCTCATGCACAATTCGCCATCTTCAAGAATTTTTATCTCTGTACCAGCAAGTGGGATCCCTACCTTACCAATTGGATTGAAAACTTTAGGTATAGGAACGCCTGCAGATTTAAGTTTATTAGTCAACGAGTCAACAGCATTTGTAGCAATCCCAACGGTGGCAGGTCCTGTATCTTCTGTCATTCCATATATCTCAGTTACGTCTATATGAATTGCATGAAACCATCTTTGTACATCAGGATTCATAGCAGCGGCAGCAGTAACAAAATATTCAGTATTTTGAATACCTAGTCCCTCTTTAAATTTTGAAAAAACTAATTTATTAAAAACTGTATCTAATATCTTAACTTTTAAAGGTACTTTTTCTCCACTTTGCTCATACTTGACTCTTTCAAGCCCATTATCAATTGCTTTCAGGGCAAGTTCTGCTTTATCTGATTCGTTTATTTTATTCAACAAGCCAGCCTGGAATTTTTCCCAAACTCGAGGTACAGCTAAAAATACACTTGGTTGAATTGTTGGCAAAGCCATTGACATGTCCTCTAAAACAGGTACTGGAAATATTTGTCCAGTTTTATAAATAGCTTGATAATGGTCACCTGCTCTTGCGGCAATATGAGCCATTGGCAAGTAAGAAACAATTCTAGGATGCATAGATGCTGGAACTAGCTCTCCAAACAAACTTTCATTTGTCCATAAAACATTTCTGTGTGTGATCATAACCCCTTTTGGATGCCCAGTAGTACCTGAGGTAAATATTAAACAAGCAAGAGAATCTGGTGTTACAGTTTTGATTGCTTGAACTAGAAGAGAATTGTCTTTTGCATTAATACTTGCACCACGTTCCATTAGTTCGTGATACGAAAGAACATAATCCTTTTCACTAACTTCTTCAAATCCGTTTATAATGACAATCTTTTCAAGATTTGGACAATTTTTTCTTGCCTTATCTATCTCATTGAATAACTCTAAATCACCAGCGATAGCTATCTTTGCTTCCATTAAATTTGCTACATACTCAATTTGTCCAAATTTAAGTTGCTTATAAAGAGTTGAAGGTGTGGCACCGGCATGCATAATGGCAAGATCTGCAATGTTATGCTCTTTAGTATTGTTAGACATTATAAATGATGTATCACCAGGATTTAATCCAATATCAATTAATCCAGAGGCAAGATTGTGAATACTTACTCTATACTCGCTCCATGACATTGCATCCCAAGCTGAATATTCATTATTTGCAGGAGTATTTATTGCAGGAAAATCTGGATAATCTTCAGCATTTTTATCAATATAATCGATTAAAGTCTTGCCTTCTACTTTCGCATCAATAGATGCAGCCTGATTTTTTAGAAATTCGTGTAGTTGATTTTGCATATTCTCCTCTGTGACGATATTTAAATTTTACTGGATAATTACAGATTTAACTACTGAATTAGTCTGAAAATTATCCTTTGACCGAACCAGCAGTAAGCCCACCTGTTATCTGCTTTTGGAAGAAAATAAATAAAGTTGCAATTGGTGCTGCTGCTAAAACAGATGAAGCTGCGATTACTCCCCAATCAGCATTAAAGTCATCCACAAAAACTGTATTTATCCCTACTGCAACGGTCCACAAATTTTTATCTTTTAAGAATATGGCAGCAAGAATGTAATCTGAATATATTCCAATAAAAGTTATAACAAAAATTACCACAAGTATCGGCCTTGCAAGAGGTGCAATAACTTTAGTAAATATTTGAAAATCGCTAGCTCCGTCTACTTTTGCGGCTTCGTCTAAAGATGGTGATATTGTGTCCATAAAACCTTTTATTAGCCAAGAATTAAAACCAATTGAACCACCTAAGTAAACAAGAATAAGGCCTAGGTGTGTACCAAGACCCATAAATGGTAATATGTCGCTTATTTGAAAAAATAAAAGATATATTGCTACAAAAGCTAGGAAAGCTGGGAACATTTGAACAATTACTAATATAAGTAAACTTGCTCTTCTTCCTTTGAATTGAAGTCTAGAAAATGCATAAGCAGCTAAGGTGCCTAATAATACGTTAAATATAGATGCAACAATTGCAACTTTATAAGTGTTGTACAACCATCTAAAGTATGGAACAAGTGAATCTCCAGAAAGCTTTTTATAGTGCTTTAGTGTAAAATTATCCGGAATGAGTTTGGAGTTTGCTAAATTGGCAAAGTCTGCAAAAGAATTTGTAATTACGAATAAGATTGGATAGATAGCAAAAAGTACGAATACTATTCCAACAAGATGTCGCCATCCATATTCTTTAAACCACTTCACTAAATTAAATGTTCCCATAAATACGCTCCAAACGTTTCGTGTATCTGAATGAAATAGCAGAAATTAATAAAACAATTCCAAATATTATTATCGTAACACTAGAAGCTAATCCAAAAAGATTACCTCTTCCACCAGATATAGCTAGACGGTATGAAAAAGAAATTAATATGTCTGTCCAGCCTACTGCTACTTCACTTCCTATAACAGGTGGCCCCCCACCGGAAAGTAGAAAAATTAATGTAAAATTATTGAAATTGAATGCAAAGGAACCAATCAATAATGGTGATATAGAAACCATTAAAAGCGGAAATGTTATTCGCCAAAAAGATTGAACCCCACTTGCTCCATCAACTTTTGCTGCTTCTGTTAATTCTTTTGGTATAGACTGCAGAGCTCCAGTAGTTATTAAAAACATATAAGGAAAACCGAGCCATGTGTTAACTAGAAGTACAGCAGCCCTTGCACTTTCTTTTGTTTTCAACCATTTAATCGGTTCTATATCAAAAAAAGTGTACAGAGGATCTAGCCAGTTATTAATCACACCATAATCTGGATTAAGCAATCCCTTCCATACCAGGACTGACACAAACGCAGGTATTGCATATGGCAATATGTATAAAGCTCTGTATATTCTTTTAAACTTAAGTTTTTCTTTGTTTAATGTAATACTAAGAAGTAAACCAACAGTAAAAGCAAGCAATACTGTAAGTGTTGCAAACTGAAAAGTCCACTTTGTGACTAACTCAAGAGGTCCTCTTATTCGCTGATTAGAAAAAAGCTTTTTATAGTTTTCAGATCCAACAAAAATTCTCCATCCTGGATCAACTGACTCAGTGTTGCATACGAAATTATCACCATCACTGGAGCAGATTTCACCCGTAGAATTATCAATTAAATTATCGTATTCTGACTCATAGGTATAGCGTTGAGATGTGGAAAGAAGTCTTCCAGTGGAAGAACCGAACACAGAAATTTTATATAATTGAGCACGAGTTGAACTATCTATAACTAATGAAAGTTCTTGTAATTTATTAGCTTTATTTATCTGATCTTTTCCAGCAAGTAGTTTCAAGCCATCTGGAGTAACAATCTCACCTGATTCGCTTTTTAAAGAAGGTTCATGGGTAGCATAACTAGCTTTATCAATTTCATCTTGTGTTACAGCCTTGCCAAATAATAATTGGTCTTGAGCTAAATCAGCTGCAAAATAATATTCATCTGTATTATTTTCAAAAATATAGATGTCAAACTCTACTCCTTTTTGGTCATCAGGTGTGTATGTTCTAGCCTCGAGTAAATCTATAGCTTGTGATTTAGTAAGGATATGACCTGTAGACCAATTAGTAAAAGAAACGTAGGTATTATAAGCTGCTGGAAAAACAACAAAAGAAAACATAAATATTACTCCTGGAGTAATCCATTTCAAGGCAGAAAATTTATCAGTTAGATATGTGAAGTTAATTAAGAAAGTTACAAATACTAATACAGTTAATAAAAACCAAGATTCAAAAGTTATTATTAAAGGTATCAAATATATAGATCCTGCATTAAAAATAGCTAGAACTGAGTATCTAAGTATCGAAGAGAATTTCATAATTTAATAGTATCAAAAAAATTGGGGCCCATAAGAGCCCCAATTTAATATTTGTATAGATTTATTATCCGCCAGCTATAGCTGTTCTGACTTGTTCAGCAGCTAATTTCATTGCATCAGTTGCGGAATTAACGGTTACGCCTGTCTCTTCATTAGTACCATACGCTTGGTCTCTAATAATTAACATTGCATCACCAACTGGACCCCAAACAGAACCCATTTCTGGAATGTTAGGCATTGGTATACCGTTTGCAGCACTAGCCGCAAATTGAGCTGCTATAGGATCTGCAGCTTCAACAATAGCAAAAAGTGATTTCGTAGCTGGTAGTCTTGGGTCAGAATTATACATTGATTCTTGTACCTCGACTGTTGCAAAAAAGTCTAATATAAAACTTTGTGCTAACACCTTATTATCACTAAAAGCAGAGACCATTGCACCACGTACTCCTACGAATGGAGTAGCAGCATTCCCATCAAACTGTGGAATTAAAGCAACACCGTAATCTACTGCAGAGGCATCTCCTCTTGCCCAAGGACCAGTCATCCAATAAGGGGCTCTACCCTCTTGGAATGCTGACATTGATGCACCGTAATCAGTAGAAGCTACTGTTCCATCTTTAACTAATGAATCTAAGTATTCCGCTGAAGCTATTGCCTGTGCGTTATCAAGACCAACATCGGATGGATCAAATCCAGCATTAAAAGCAAAAATGTATCCGCCAGATGATCCAAAGAAAGGATGGTTATGGTAGGCATCTCCGCCTCCTCCACCACCAGGTGCTCCAACACAAAGCTCAGTCCCTGCAGCATCACAGGATGCTTTTACATCAGACCAAGTTGTTGGTACACCATCAACTAAAGCTTTATTATAAAACATAGCGATTGCTTCTGTTGCATATGGAAATCCATAAACTTCTCCACCGTAGCTAAAACCTTGTACTCCGACATCAAACAAATCTGAAGCTACTGCTCCAAGATCAAGTGGTGCAACCACACCATTAGCAGCTAATTCTCCTACCCAGTCATGAGCACCAAGAAATACATCTGGACCTTCTCCTGCCGGACCAGCTGTCTGTACATCGGTTCTGATTTGACCAAAGTCATAAACTACTACTTCGATATCTACACCAGCTGCAGCTTCATAAGCTCCTACGAGAGGGTCTAAAGCAGTTGCTACTTTTTCTTCAGCCCAAACCACAAGTTTTACTGGTGGTGGTGAAGTAGTAGCAGGAGCAGCTAATGTTTCTTGAGGTGCTTCTGTTGTCTCAGGAGTGTCAGATGCAGTATCAGAGCCCCCTCCACAAGCAGTAACAACTAAAGAAAGTAGAACTAAAATTACTAAAAAACGTAATTTATTCTTTTTCATTTCTCTCCTTTATCTGTATTTATATATATCAACGTTAATATAACAACTTTTTAGAAGATTATCTTGGAAAGTTTTCAATTTAAAATTATTTTTCAGAAATAATTATTCCAATATCTGTAATATTATCAATCTCTAAATGACCATCATTCAATTGAATAATGCAGTCACCGAAAATCACTTCTGAACTATGTGTATTTGTTGCAATTTTTAGAGACTTAGTTTTTTTATCCCTATTGATAATGCATAAAAGTGACTCATCTTTTAAAACTCTCCGAAATAAGACTAATTCCTCATTTGATTCAACTAATTCAAATCTTCCATATTTAAGAATCGGATTTTGATTTTTTATCTTCATAAGTTGTTTTGTGTGTGAAAGTAAATTTATGTTCCAAGTTTCTTCATGGTCCCATGGAAATGGTTCCCTATTGAATGGATCATCTGCTCCTGCAAGACCAACTTCATCACCGTAATAAATTCCTGCAATTCCTGGGAATGTTGCTTGAAGAAATATAGCGCCGAACATTCCGTCTACATTGTCCCCACATCTATTAAGAAATCTTTTTACATCATGAGAACTCAATAAATTTTGACATGATGACAATGCTTCAAATGAGTACATAGAATATAGATTTGCCAAAGCATGACTGAATTGAGTTGTTGAAGTTCTTTGGGTAGCAAAAAAATCAGTCATAGATTCTCTAAAGGAATAATTCATTGTTCCATCGAATCTATCACCTTGAAGCCATTGAGATGTATCTCCAAAAATTTCAGAAATAAGTAAAACATCTTTCTTTGAAGCTAATGCTATTTCCCTAAAATCTTTCCAAAATGAAAAATCAAGTTCTTTTGCAACGTCCATGCGCCATCCATCAATATCGAAATTTTTAATCCAGTATTCTGTAACATCTAATGCCCACTGCCTTGCTTCAGGATTAACTAAATTTACTTTGGGCATGTCTGGAACTCCCCACCAGGCTTTGTAGGATGGCTCGATAATTGGTCCGTCATCTTCTTTAATTTCAACGGGGACTTTGGTCTCTTCAAAAGTTTTTTCAAGGTAAGTTTTATACTCTTCAGCATTACCATCCCAGCCAACCTTATATGTGTTGGAATACAAATGAGGTCTATGCTGTAAACGTACAGGATAATCGTATACTGTAAACCAATCTTTATATTCTGATTTATCCCCGTTGGTAATTAAATCCTGGAATGCAAAATGTCTTGGATGTACATGATTTAATGAACAATCAATAACAACCTTCATATTTTTTTTATGAGCTTCTTCTATAAGCTTTTTAAAAGCAGCATCTCCTCCAAATGATTCATCAACTTTGAAATGGTCCCATGAGTCGTACTTATGAGTGCTACCCGAAAGAAAGATTGGATTTAAATATAGAATATTTACACCTATGTCAATTAAATAATCTAATTTTTCAATAACGCCGTATAAATCTCCACCATGAAAACCTAATCTTGTAGGTTTACTATTCCAAGGAATTGTATTTGGCGGATTTAAAGAGCTATCACCATTTCTAAACCTGTCGGTAAAAATTTGGTACATCACTCCCCCGTAAACCCAATCAGGGATTGTATGACGTGTAAAAATATCGGAGTTATATATCCATTTTTCAGAAGGAGAAATAAAGTTTGCTATACCACTTGTTCCAAAATATAAATTTAGATTATCTACGGTACTGGCAGCAAAGCTGAATTTTGATACAGTAGATCTAAACTCTAATTGAACCTCCCAAAATTTAAATCTATCTGTAGAGGCATAGACTTTTAGCTCTAAAGGTCTTAACAGGTCATCTTCAAGTAGTAGCCAAAGTTTATCTATTTGAGGTTCTGTATGGACTCGTATTACAGAAGTTCCATCATGTGATATTGAGAAGTATTTTTTATTATTAAAGTCAAATCGAATATCGTAATGTCCTAAATGAACATCCCCTTCAAAAAAATCAATTTTCTGGGCCTCATCTTTATCAATAAATTCAGGTTGATGATTTTCTACCATTTAATACTTTCTAAATCCTAAACATATATTATATACTTTATGTCGAAAGGTTTTTCGTGGATATAAGAAAAAGTAGTGGCCTAATTATGCATCCAACCTCATTACCAAGTAAGTATGGTATTGGAGACCTAGGTGAGAGTTCAAAATTATTTATTGATTATCTACATGAGACAAAAACCAAAATCTGGCAGGTATTGCCATTAGGACCAACAGATGAAGTAGAATATTCCCCATATTCGAGTTCATCCTCTGTGTTGGGGAATATAAATCTAATTAACTTAGATAATTTAAAAAATATCCAGGAAAATATTTTTGAAATACCGAAATTTTCAAATCAAATTGTTGATTACAAGAATGTCTATGAATTTAAAGAAAAAATATTTGAAGATATTTCTAAAAATATAAACATAAATGAAAAATCTTATCAGAACTTTTTAGACAATAATGTTATTCGAAAACATATAACTTTTTTAACATTAGAAAAAATAAAAAAAGAAACATGGACCAACTGGAGTGAACAAGAACAAACATACTCAGATCAACTTTTTGAGTATTTAGTTAATAAACATGAATTAGAATTTAAATTTATTCTGTATACACAGTATGAATTTTTTCAACAATGGAATGAATTAAAAAGTTATGCAAATAGTTTGGGAATAAGTATCCTTGGAGACATTCCTATATATGTAAATCATAACTCAGCTGATGTTTGGAGTAATACTTCTCTTTTTGAATTGGATGAGAAAGGAAACATGTCATTTGTTTCTGGTGCAGTACCCGATGATTTCACAGTAGAAGGACAAATATGGAATACAACTTTATACAACTGGGAAAATAATCGCTCTAACGATTACCAATATTGGATAAACAAACTTCAAAACAACCTAGACAAATTTGATTACTTGAGAATCGATCATTTTGTTGGTTTTTTCCAATACTGGGCAATACCTATAAATGAGCCAGCATTAAATGGAGAATGGAGAAAAGGTCCATGGAAAACTTTTTTTGAAGTTGTAAGTAAGCATATATCTATGTCAAAGTTACTCGCTGAAGACCTTGGGGTAGTATTATCCGAAACAGATCAGATATTGAATGAATATAACATACCTGGGATGAAAGTTTTACAACAGAGAATTCCATCTTCAGACAAAAATGATGAAATACACCCTCAGGAATGGGGTGAAGGATTAATCGCATACACAGGGACACATGACAGCCCAACAGTTCAACAGTGGCTTGATGAAGCAAATGAAGTTCAAACTCGACATTTTAATAATTACAAAAGTACATTAGATCTGAGTTTTAAAAATGATGTATGGGATTTTATTTCATTAGTTTGGGAATCTCCCTGCATTCTTTCCATAACAACTGTTCAAGATTTATTAGAACTTGATAAAAAAGCAAGATTCAATATACCCGGTACCCAAAAAGGGAACTGGACTTGGAGACTTGATGACTTAAAAGAACTTGAAAAAACAATAGAAGATTTGAAAAGTTTAAACGAAAAAAACTCGAGAATAATTTAATACTGGCTTGTTATAAATTCAATTACAAGTGTAACTTCATTGTCGGTAAGTCTCTGGGCAGGCATTGAACCCATGCCTTTTGTAATTGTTTGAACCCAATAAGAATCTGACATTTGAGCTGCATTTGAATCTGCCTTCAAACTAGGACCAACCCGCCCAGAGAAATCTGAACCATGACAAGCAGAGCACCTAGCTGTATAGATCTCTTCACCTGAGGTCAATTCTGGTATTTCAGTAGATGTACAAGAAGTGAATATTACAAATATTAAAAAAATTATCCTTTTCAAGATTTATTCTTCTTCTAAACCGGCTTTAAACTCTCTTGTTGATTTCCCTAACGATTTAGCAAGACTTGGTAACCGCTTTGCCCCAAAGAGTAACAATAAAATTGTTAAAATTATTAATAATTCTGGAAGTCCTAATCTCATAAACTCATTGTACCTAGATAAATAAATTATTTTAAGATATTGATTTCTTTTGAATAATCGTAATTAGGAAATACCCTATGATTGAAAATACTATGAAAAATAATATTTCTTGCTGAAGTTCAATATTAGGGAAGATAGGCTGGGTTGTAACGGCCTCTAAAACACCATCGCTGTTAGTACGCGTTTCTATGGTTTTTCTAAATGGCCATATCTTTACTAGTGAACCAATAAGAAAACCTGAAAGCAGCGAAAGAAGATTATCTTTATGATTCTCGAATAAGAAATGTAGTAAACGACTAAAAATAATTAAACCAAATATACAACCAAACCCAAAAATGAGAATTACTCTAATGTCAAATTCTTTAATTGCTGTAATAATATATTCGTATTTTGAAAGCAAAAGAAGAATAAACGACCCGCTAATGCCTGGGAGAATCATAGCGGTAATAGCTATTGATCCAGTAAAAAAGATAAAAATGTCACTATCTGGTATTTTAGTTGTATTGGATAGAGAAATAATAGCTGCAATAGTTATTCCACTTAGAATCCAAATTGTTTTATTGTAACTTAAATGATTTATATCTTTCAATATCAGAAAAGCAGAAGAAAGTATCAGCCCAAAGAAAAAACCCCATATTTTATATTCATGGTTGTCCAATAAAAAAACAATTATTTGAGCAAGCAAAATAACGGAAGTCCCAATTCCTAAAACCAATATTAATAAAAAGTTACCATTTAGTTTTTTCCAGAATTCTTTCACTCCATGCTGGAATAAGATTTTAAAAAGGGTTAAATTTATATTTTTTATAGAATAAATAAGTTCTTCATATATTCCGGTAATTAAAGCGATCGTTCCACCTGACACACCGGGTACTATATCTGCAGCACCCATAGCTACCCCTTTGAAGTAAAGTTTTAACATAGTTTTCATCTAATTTGTTTTGGTGCTCTTGTTAAAAACCCTAAACATCAGTGGAGAAACAGTTGCAGTAAGTACAGCTAGTAATATGATTTGCTGTTCTAAATTTTTGCTTAACAAATCAAGCTCCACACCAATTTCTGCCATAGCAATAATTAAACTAAATCTTGCGGAAAGAAGAAATCCACCCGCAAAGATTTTTGAGATAGAAATCCTTGAAAATACCAAGAGTAAAGAAGGTAATAATTTAACAAGTACAGCTATTGCAAAGAGGTATAAAACATCGATATAAAAGTCTGTATTTGAAAATAACGAAATGTCGTAATTCAGACCTATGTTAATAAAGAATATAGGTATCAAAAATCCATATGAAAAACCCTTGAGGCTGCTTTCTAAACTTCCTCTATTAGGAAAAACAAAAGCAAATAAAGTTCCGGCGAGAAATGCTCCAAGAATTGCTTCAATGTCGAATAAAACAGCAACACCAACTAATGCGAGCATTAAAGCAAGAGAGCTTCTTATACCCAACTCTTCTGGATCGTTACCATCAAACATTCTTGAAAATAATTGAGGATTCCACCAAGCTAATCTTCTGAGGATTCTCAAAAGAAAAATTACAATTGCAAAGTAAAGAATAATATTTAGATTTGATATTGAAAAGCCATTTGATTTTACAACAGATGCGTAAACAGTTGCTGCTAACAAGGTTAATATATCTGCAAGTAACGCGATTATGAATAGCATTTGACCGTAATTTGACTTAATAGTGTCATCGCTTCTTAGAACTGAAATCACAATATCCACACTTGTTGTGCATAAGACTAAAGCTAGAAAAATTGGATATTTAAGTTCTGTAATTATTAAGAATGAAACCGCTACAGTAGAAATGTATACAACTATTGGTAAAGCTAACGTTTTTATGCCTTTTTCTCGAAAAGTTTCTAATTCTATTTCGAAACCAGAAAGAAACATTAATAAGAGAAAACCTAAAACGGCTAATCCAGAAATAAACTCAGAAGGTGATACTAAATGTAAAACCGGACCGACAATTATCCCGAATGCGATTTCTAAAACAATAGATGGTACTTTTAACCGAGAACCGACTAACGGTAATAAAAATGCACCAAGAGAAATGACAACTAAAGATATCGCATCAAAACTTTCCATAATTCTCCTAATTAGGTATATAAAGTACTGACGATGAGGAATTTTGTGAAATAAATTCAGTAGTCTTTTTAATTTGCCACCCATTAGCTTGGTGGTGACCAATCACAGAAAGATCAAATTTGTCAGTTAGGGCAGTAAAAATTTTAGCTTCATTACCTTCTTCAGATAATATCTCTAGCTGTACTTCATTAGATAAAGCAGCGTCTTGAATTTTTTGAATGATGGAATTCTTAGACTCAGTACTTTCATGTGATATGAACTTCGGCTGATCAATGATAACACTGTAAGCTTTTGCATTGAGGGTAGAGGCAAGGTCAAACGATATAGTAGTTGGACTATTCTCAGAAAAATCAGAACTTGCTAAGAATCCAATTTTACCTATTGGGGTAGTACCTCTTGAAAACATAATTGGGATGTTGTTTTTATTTGAAAAGTTAATATAAGATCGAATATTTGAAATTTTAACTTCTGAGTCTATTGGAATAATTAAAGTTCCTATTGAGAGTTCAGCTAGTTTTGATTCAATTTCCTTTAATGAATTCTTTTGGATATTTACAGTTCTAAATTTTTGATCCTTCAGGATAGCTTCGAAAGTTATTTCATCTGTTTCTTTAGAATCAGCAAATATAGTCTCTTGTGATAAAATTACTAACTCTTCTGCTTTAGTGTTTCGTGTGTAAAATTCTGCTTCTGTAAGATTGCTAAGCTCTTCTTCAGAGCTGATTATGATTGCAGTATTTTTTCCAAACTCTAGTGGAAATCTTGATTCTGAACCAGAGAATAGTTTTATTACATTCCCAAAGGCTCCAGATTGTAAAACGACAGTTACAAGGTCACCAGTTTGAAGTTCTGTATCACCATGTGGAATTACAACATTACCTTTTCTAAATAAAGCACCAACTATAAAATAATCCGATCCAATCTCTTTTAATTTTTTACCCCTAACAGGACTATCAGCATTAACTTCCAATTCTATGGCTTCTGCACGACCTCCGGCGAATGCTTGTGAGACTACCCTTCTTGGTTCTAAAATGTGCTCAAAACGTCTCGCTAAGAGAATATCTGGATCTACTAACTCAACTTCTAAATCTTGATAAGCTTTTTTATTAACTTCATTATTAACCACGGAGGATAGCCTTGTGATTTTGTGGCCTTTAGCTAATTTTAATATTTCTAAATTTACCTCGTCATCAAGAGTCAGTGTGATTAGTGCACTTGCTGTTTCTATTCCTGCTTTTTTCAAAACTAAAGTCGAGGTTCCATCACCTTGATATTTTTCAATTTGCCTATTCGGATGAAAATTTCTTAGTTTTTCTTGATCCATATCGATTACGGACACACTCCATCCGGTGCTAATTCTATTTATTAATTCTTTAGCTTCGCCATGCGCGCCTACAATTATTACTTTCACGTGTTTAATTATGTCACAAAAATAATTTTCATAAAGAACTACTTTAGAATTATTAGTTACAAAACCCCATAATTTCTGGGCATTATAATTTTTATGTTTCTTTTTTTGGAAAAATGTCCTGTTTATGCTGAAAAATGCTTTTAAGTTCTATTAAAGAAATTTCGTTTAGATATTTAAACATTAAAGAGGAAATGCATAACATCACCATCTTGGACAATGTATTCTTTCCCTTCAGATCTTAATTTTCCTGCTTCTTTTGCGCCTTTCTCACCACCATTTTTAATAAACTCTACAAATGGAACTGTTTCTGCTCGAATAAAACCTTTCTCAAAATCACCGTGTATTTTACCAGCAGCTTTAGGTGCGCTATCCCCGATATTTATAGTCCAAGCTCTTACTTCTTGAGGGCCAGCTGTAAAATATGTTTGCAACCCTAATAGTTTGTATCCAGCAGTAATTAATCTATCAAGCCCAGATTCGTCTTGTCCTAATTCCAATAAGAACTCTTTTTTTTCATCTTCATCTAATTCTGATATTTCAGCTTCAATATCTGCACAAATTGCAACAACTTCCGCTTTCTCTTGATTTGCTAAAGTTATAATTTCATCAAGGTGAGAATTATTATCGAATCCACCCTCGCCTACATTTGCAACATACAATACTGGTTTTGCTGTCAACAATTGGAATCCTTTTAATAATTTGGCTTCATCCTCATTAAATTTAAGAGACCGAACACTTTGTCCATCCTCTAATACAGGAAGAATCTTTTCTAATAGTTCACGTAATGGTAAACCATCTTTTTGACCCGATTTTGTATTTTTCATTGCTTTTTCGTATAACTTTTCAACTGAAGTTAAATCGGCCAATACTAACTCTGTATTTATAATTTCTATATCATTAGCAGGAGAAACTTTTCCTGCAACATGTACAACATCATCATTTTCAAAAGCTCTGACAACATGTACAATTGCGTCTGTCTCTTTAATATTGCTTAGAAATTGATTTCCTAAACCTTCACCCTTAGATGCACCTTCCACTAATCCTGCGATGTCTACAAACTCCATTGTTGTGGGTATAATTTTTTTAGGTTTTACTATCTTTGCTAGTTCGTCTAGCCTCGAATCATTGACAGCAACAATCCCAATATTCGGTTCTATTGTACAAAATGGATAATTTTCTGATTCAATCCCAGCCTGAGTTAATGCATTAAATAAGGTGGATTTACCAACATTAGGTAATCCAACAATTCCACATTTAAATCCCATAAATACCTGCTATTTTAAAATATTTTTGAATCATAGATTGAATATAGTCACATAAATATTTAATTATTATGATTCTTTCCGACAAGTTTTATTTTCTTATATTAAAGTTTTTTTAGAGGGGGAATATGACAGAAAAAAACAATAAAAAAACAATATTTGGATGGAGTTTGTACGATTGGGCTAAATCAGCATATGAAACAACTACTCTAGGTGCTATCCTTCCTGTCTATTTCGTAAGTGTCGTAGTGCCCGCAGAAGGATTTAGTTTTAGAGGCAATCTTTATACTGGAGCTGAAGTCTGGGGTTTTTCAATTGGGTCAGCACTCTTTATATTTTTTCTAATAATGCCGACCATAGGAGCTATCGGAGATCTCTCTGGTAATAGGATGAGACTATTTAAAATTTTCGCTTATGGTGGTGCAGTATTTGCATCGACCTTTTATTTCGCAACTTCGGGTGACGTAATATTTACACTAGGTATCTACTTCCTTGCACAATTTGGTGCTACTGGATCGAATGTCTTTTATGACAGTGTATTAAAGGACATCACCACTGATGATACAATTGATAAAGTTTCTGCACGTGGTTACGCGCTGGGTTATCTTGGTGGTGGATTACAACTAGTTCTGTCTTTAGCTCTCATCCAATTGGGTCCAGATATGCTTGGAATTGATGCTGCAATGGCATCTAGAATTGCAATTTCTTCAGCTGGTTTATGGTGGTTAATATTTTCAATTATGAGCTTTTCACGAATGAAAATAACTGAAAGCAAACCAATAGTAATAGAAGGAAGTGTTTTTTCTAATGCATACGCAAAGAACTTTCGTACTTTAAAGAAAATTAGACAATTTCCCTTTCTGATGTATTTTTTAATTGCATATCTTTTCTACTGGGATGGCCTTCAGACAGTAATTAATATGTCTGCTGCATTTTTTACAGAAGTACTTCTTTTGGACCAAACACAAATAATTATTGTATTTATAGTGGTGCAGTTTGTTGCATATTTTGGTGCAAAGTTAGCAGGTGTTATGGCTCAAAAAATTGGACAAAAAAATACACTGTATTACACGATGTTTTTAATATTTTTAGTCGGAAATGCAGCTGCATTTATTCCTGAAAAACAATTTCTACCAGTTATCGGTTTAGGTGTTTTTACAGCGATGGGCATGGGCGGATTGCAATCAGTTAGTAGGAGTGTTTATGCATCCATGTTACCAAAAGGTGCAGAGGGTGAGTTTATGGGTTTCTTTTCTGTTTTATCAAGATTTTCAGCTATTTGGGGTCCATTAATTTATAGTTACGTAAGTGTGTCTACTGGAAATCCCAGGTTATCCCTACCAGTCATTACATCTTTTTTTGTAATTGGTTTTTTAATTTTAAGAAAAGTTGATATGGATAAAACAATATCTGAAGAGGAATGGGCTGCTATTTAATTAATTCAGTCAGATTGGAATACAAGGCCGATACAGTTATTGGTCCAATTCCTCCAGGAAATGGTGATCTACTAGATAAATAATTTTCTAATCCATTGGGATCTATATCACCAGTATTTTTTCCATCCTTATTCGAAATCCCTATATCGATAACAACACTTCCTTCTTTAAACGAGTCTTTAGAAAATAATTTACCCTTGCCAACTGCAGAAATAAAAATATCCGATTGCTTGATAAAAGAGTCAATATTTGAAGTTTTGCTATGTACAACAGTAACGTTTCCATTGTATTTCTTATTACTTAAAATTTTTGAGAGTGGAGAGGTAACTAGTCTAGATCTTCCTGCTATAACAATGTTCTTATCTTCTGTCGGTATGTTGTAATATTTAAGAAGTTCAAGAACTGCGAGTGACGTAGCTGGCAATATTTTAAAGTTTTTAGTATATAAATAACCAAGGTTGTAAGTTGTTAAACCGTCAACATCTAAAGAAGGTGGTATTAGATTAACAATCTCTTCAAAGTCGAGTTGTTTGGGCAAAGGTAGCTGAACAATAATCCCTTGTGAAGTTTTTGTAGATTCCTCAATAGCTTCTAAAACATTTTTAGATGAAGAATCTTGTGGTAATTTAACCCAATTGAATTTTACTCCTAGTTCTTTAGCTTTATCTTCTTTTCTTGAAACGTATAAAAGTGATGCAGGGTTGTCTCCAACTGTAATGGCAGTGAGAGTTGGTGGATTACCATTTTTTATTAAATACTCATCTATATGATTTTTACTTTTCTCATCAAGCAAGTTTGCTACAGGTTTCCCAAAGAGTATTTGTTCCATAAATGTATAGTTTAATAAAACCTAAGCATAGTTTTTAATTTATTATGGTTAAAATACTCCATGAAAGAAACATTATGAAAATTTCTGATTTAAACAACTCAATAACACCATCTGGAACAATGGCTATCTCTAATAAAGCGAGATTACTAAAACAGCAAGGTAAGCCTGTAATAGGATTTGGAGCAGGTGAACCCGACTTTCCAACTCCAAGCTATGTGATAAAGGATGTTCAAACTGCAGCTGAAGATCCTATCAATCATAAATACTCACCTGTAGCCGGTTTAGACATCCTCAAAGATGAGATTGTGAGAACAAGTAAGTTGTATTCGGGTTTCAATGTTCAGAATGAAAATGTTTTAGTAAGTAATGGTGGAAAGCATGCAATTCTAACTACATTTATGTCAATATTAAATCCAGGCGATGAAGTATTGATTCCATCTCCTTATTGGACTACTTATCCTGAAGCAGTAAAAATCTCAGGGGGTAATCCAGTGATTGTAGATACTTCCTTTGAGGATGAATTCAAAATAAACACTGAACAACTTGATGGTCTGAAAACTGATAAAACAAAAATCTTAGTTTGGGTTTCTCCATCTAATCCTACTGGTGTTGTTTACTCAAAAGATGAAGCAGAGGCAATATATGAATGGGCATTTCAAAATGATATTTGGATATTATCCGATGAACTATATGAACATCTAGTATATGACGGAAAAACCTCTCCTTCACCTGCTCAGTATGACGCACAATTACGCAATACTATTGTTATAAACGGAGTTGCAAAAGCTTACTCAATGACAGGGTGGAGAGTGGGTTGGATAATTGCTAATACAGAAGTAATTAATATGGCAAAAAAGATACAATCTCATGCAACTTCGAATGTATCCAATTTGTCTCAAATAGCGGCTTATTCAGCCCTAAAGAATGGTATTACTGAAACTGAGATTATGAAAGAAAGTTTCAACAGAAGAAGATTGTTTGCATTTCAAGAATTTTCTAATATTCCAAATGTAAAAACTATTAAGCCAAATGGTGCTTTCTATCTCTTTCCAGATATAAGCTATTACTGTGATGGAAAAATCATTAATAATGTAAATAATTCAATAGATTTTTGTAATTGGCTATTAGATGAATATTACATTGCCTTTGTTCCTGGTGAAGTTTTTGGCAAAAATGGTTTCTTAAGGTGTTCCTACGCCCTAAGTGATGACAATCTTCAAGAAGGTTTAGGACGACTCACTAAGGCTATTAAAGACCTGCAATGAACAACGTCAAAAAGCGGAGTTTATATTCTTGGCTCTTCTTTGATTTAGCAAATACAGTATATGCTTTCGTAATTCCAGGTTTATATTTTTCTGTTTGGTTAGTTAGCGAACAAGGGTGGACAGATCAAGCCCTAGGGTTTGCTACTTCTGGAGCAATGGTTGTTGTTGCAATCTTAGGCCCTTGGGTTGGAGCAAGGTCGGACGGATCACAAGGGAAAAAACCACTTCTCTTAGTAACAACATTAATTTGCATAACCGCTACATTTTTACTTGGTACATTCAATGTAAGTGTTTCTGTATTACTATTTGTAATTTCTTTAATAGGCTTTAATTTGGGTTCAGTTGTTTACGATGCGTTATTAGTTTCTGTAAGTTCACCAGAAAATAGAGGGAAAATATCAGGCCTTGGAGTTTCTTTCGGTTACATAGGTTCCTTACTTGGTTTTGCTGTTGCCACTATATTGCAAAATTTTGGATACAGCTATATTGAGATATTCAGATCTGTAGCAATCATGTTTTTAATATTTTCTCTTCCTGCGTTTATTTTCATTGAAGAGAAAAAAGTTGGAGAGAAAAAATCAACAATTAAAATAACAGAATCTATATCACTTGTTATTCAATCTTGGAAACACTCAAGGAAATATCCTGGACTAACAAGATTCCTAATTGGAAGATTCTTTTATGCAGATGCAATAAATACTCTAATTAGTGGTCTGTTAGCGGTCTACCTAGTAGAGGAAGTTGGATTGACACCCACGGATAGCCAAAATTTGCTTGGACTAGCAATTATTATTTCTATAATAGGTGGCTATGTATTTGGTAAGGCAGCTGATAAGTATGGACCTCGCAAATTAACACTAGTAAGTTTAATATGTTGGATGTTATCTTTGTCAATCGCAATAATTGCAACAGAATTTAATCAATTATGGCTTATCTATGTCACAGGAGTGCTTGGTGGATTTAACATAGGCGGAATTTTTGCAGTTGATAGAGTCTTTATGACAAGATTAAGTCCTGAACAACACTTAGGAGAATTTTATGGCCTTTACTCAACGGTAGGAAGATTTGCTACAATACTTGGACCATTATTGTGGGGACTAGTCGTAAATACCCTCGGTTATGGTAGAAATGCAGCAATGGGGGTTCTAATAGTTCTGCTAGCAATATCTTTTTATATAATTAAAGGTGTATCAGATAAACAGACTGTTTAGAAAAAAAAGTATCTTTTTCTCTTTTTTGAAGCTTCTAGTTCTTCTCTAGTATTTTTTAATTTTTCTCTTAAAAATTCTGCTTCAGCTTCTGATTTGGCTGCTCGTTCACGTGCTTCAGCCATTAGTTGATTTGCTTCATGAAGATTGCCCAGCTGATTCAAAACAGTCTGCCATGCTTCAAGAGGTACAATCAGATTGTTATCTTCATTTTGACTTTGAGTACTTTCTAAGTTTTCAACCCTAGTATTTTCCTCTGACTCGTGATCTTCATCTGAGTTTTTATTCTTATCAGAAAAAAAACCATACTTTTTAGACATTCGATCTTCATAGGAAGACATTATACAAATTCTTCCTTTAATGTTTCAAGTGTTGGGTAATCAAACGTGAATCCAGCCGCAAGCAGTTTCTCAGGAATGGCTCTGATACTATTAAGTCCAAGACTTTCTCCTAACTCCCACCCAACTGCAAGTTTCATCAATACTTCAGGCACAGGAGGGAAAAAATATGATTTATTCATTACCTTAGCTATAACTCTTGCAAAATCTTTTTGCATTAAAGGTTCTGGTGACGTAATATTTACGGGACCTTCTAAGTTACTATTTTCTAAACAAAAATTATATGCCCTCGCAACGTCATTTACAGAGATCCAGGAAAAATATTGATTTCCTTTTCCAATTGGACTTGCAATATTTAATTTTGTAATCAAGGTAAAGATATCAGTTGCAACATTCCCTTTACCAAGCATTATGCCTGCTCTAGCGCATACAACACGTACTCCCATATTTTTCAATTCATACAGAGGCTCTTCCCAACACTCTTCAGCAACTAATTGTAAAAACTGCCCTTTATTAAATGTTGTGTCTTCTGTTACAACCTTGTCACCTTGATCTCCATAAATATCATTACCAGATGCAGTAATAAATATTTTTGGATGATTTTCTAATGACTTGTATGTTGAGACGAATAAATCAGCAGCCCATTTTCTTGACCAATATATTCTAGATTTTCTTTCTTTACTCCACCGCCCACCAGAGAAAGGTAAGAATCCAAGTAAATCTTTTGGTGCGATACTTTCACCTGCGAGATGTATTATTGCATCAAGTTCTTGAAATTTTTCTGTGTCAATTTCTTGTTTTGAAGGACTCCAATATATTTCGTTATCATTTTTGACTGATCTTCTTACAAATTTGTATACGATATGATTATTTGCTTCTAGTTCCTTGACAACCTTTTTGCCTACATACCCACTAGCTCCGGTTACCCCAACCTTCATTCTTCTTCTCCATAAAATAGAAAGAAGTCTTCAATTTGCTTTGAAAAATCTTCAATACCAGTTCCTAAGTTTTTATCAAAGTTCACTGTAACAACATTCGATTGAATAAAAATACTTTCTATATCTTGGGAATATTTAAACAACCTTAATGCTAATTGTGCGCTCACCTCATTATGCAAAGAGGCATCAGCAATATTGTGATAAGTAACTCCATCTTGTCCTGATAGTGATCTGTTTAAGTCAAAGATTATATTTTTATGGAAGGAGGTAGCTTTTAATTCAATTTTTTGTCCCATTATTCTCCTATTTTCATAACTCTTAGTAAATTAGTTGCTGCCTCTTGATTAGGAGGTGTACCTGCAACAATAACAACTTTATCATTTTTTTTGAAGTTTTTATTGGTTTGCAACCAAGAATCTGCAATTTGAAACATTTCTTCGGTTGAGTCGAATCTTTCTATTTTTGTCTGCTCAACACCCCACAAGATATTCATTTGTCTTAAAGTGAGATCTATTGCACTAAATGTGATAATTGGAGCACTGGGTCTAAAATTTGAAATTAATAGAGGTGTCCTTCCAGTCTCTGTGTATGCGACTATTGCTTTAGCTTCAATGTCATTTGCAACTTGTACAGCAGCTTTTGCTAATGAGGTAGCAAAAGTATCTACTGCTGATAGAGTTTTAAATCTCATTGATGAGTAATGATTGTTAGAATCAGCTTCCTCACAGATTGATGACATAACTTTAACGACTATATTTGGATGTTCGCCAATAGAGGTTTCTGCTGAAAGCATAACCGCATCGGTACCATCAAGGATTGCATTTGTAATATCTGTGACCTCTGCTCTTGTTGGTCGGAATGAACTTTTCATAGATTGCAACATTTCAGTAGCTGTGATTGAAATTTTTCCTTTGTAATTTGCAGTATCAAGAATCTCTTTTTGGGCAAAAGGTACCTGCTCAAGTGGGAGTTGGACTCCTAAATCCCCTCTAGCAACCATAACTCCGTCAGCTTCATCTATAATTGAATCTAAATTTTTCATAGCTTCTTTTAGCTCAATCTTGGCTATGATTTTTATTTCTTTGTTAACAAGTTTTCTTACTTCTCTTATGTCAGATGCTTTCCTGACAAATGAAACAGCCACGATATCAACACCAATTTCTTCACCAAAAATTAGATCTTCTTTATCTTTTAAGGTTATTGCTGATACTGAAAGTTGTGAATCAGGGAAAGCTACTCCTTGGTTGTCTCTAAGCTCCCCTCCAACCTCAACTAAAGCTTTCATATTGCTTACATCTGATTCAGTTACCCTAAGAATGATTTGACCATCGTCGATAAATATTCTTTCTCCTGTTTTTATATCTTTCAATAAATTTTCATAATTTATGCACATTCCAGTAGCATTTGAATTTGATTCAGAGTTTGTGATATCTATTGTTTGGCCAGCATCGTAAAAAGTTCCCGAATCTGCCTTACCTGTTCTAATTTTAGGACCCTGGATATCTTGCATAATCGCAATTGGCTTAGAATATTCTCTTGCCCAAGAAACTACTTGTTTATGATCTTCGTATGAGCCATGTGAAAAATTAAGCCTAAGTACATTTACACCGGATTCAATTAACTCATGAATTTTTTCTTTTGTATGAACACTTGGTCCAACTGTTGCAATTATTTTTGTTTTTCTATTCATTTCATTTACTAACCTAATAGCATGGTAAAGCAAAAAAAAGATTATGAATAAAAGTTTTTTAATTGGAATTCCTATAAGAGATTTAATTAATCCTATGTCTAGATTATCAACAGTTCTATCAGGTGAAGAAAGAATACAACTGTCAAAAAATTTGATTATCAATCTTCAAAATTCATTTGCTTCAATTGAAACAGAGATATATATCATCAGCAACAGTCCTGATGTAGAAATATTTTGTAATAATAATAATTTAAAATTTTTTAGAAGTAATAAAGACGGGCTCAATCAGGAAATACAATACTTTTTAAAACACATGAGTAAATTTAAATATTGGACAGTAGTTCATGGTGATTTACCATATGTTACAAAACACTTTGCAAGTGTCTGGAAAAAACTATGTGTTGAAAAAGATATTGTAATTGCAGAAAGTAAAGACAACGGAACTCCTATTTTTGGTGGGAGTGTTAAGTTCAGCAAATTCTCATACGGAGAAAATAGCTATACCAAACATTTAAGTATTTTAGAAAATAATTCGTATAAGTTTGAAAAAGTATTCCATAAAGAATTTTATTTTGAAATTGATGATGAGAGTGACTACAAAGATTTTCTTAACAACCCACCAAGATGGTATAGAAAAATAGATAACTTTTAGCAGCCCCGACCGGATTTGAACCGGCGTTTCCGCCTTGAGAGGGCGGCGTCCTAGGCCTCTGGACGACGGGGCCTCTGCTCGGGGAGAAGGATTTGAACCCTCAACGATGGGACCAGAACCCATTGTGTTGCCAATTACACCATCCCCGAAGGATAGCAGCCCCGACCGGATTCGAACCGGCGTTTCTGGGTTGAAAACCCAGCGTCCTAGGCCTCTGGACGACGGGGCCGTATAAGTAATAAGAATATATTAATTAGATTATTAATTGTTACAAATTTTCAATTGTTTCTGCGAGTCTAGCTAAGGTTCCTTCTTTGCCTAATGCGTAAATTGATTCAAATAATGGCGGGCTAATTTTTGTTCCAGTTATTGAGACCCTTGCTATCTGAAATCCTACTTTTGGTTTTAGTTCTTTTGCTTTTAATTCATCTCTCATTAAATTTTCAATATTAGTTAGTGAAAATTCATTTAATGTTTTAAATTTTTCTCTGATTGAACTGAGGTATTCTTGTCCCTCTGGTGTATTTACGCTATTCCAATCTTCTTCGTTAATATAAAATGGTTCATCTAATAAAAATTTAACTTGAGGGATTAAATCATTCAAAGTTTCTAGCCTCTCTTGAACAGAGGGCATTATTTTGTTAAGTCGATAAATCTCTTTTTCAAATAGCTCTCTATCTAGATTGCTTTCTATTGTTAGCAAAGCAGATTCAATAAAATCATCTTTTTCTATATTTCTTATATATTGACCATTCATCCAAAGAAGCTTGGTCGTATCAAAAATAGCTGGATTTGGTAATACTTTGTTTAAATCGAACTTTTCTATTGCAAAATCTTTACTAAAAATTTCTAAATCATCGCCTGGAGCCCACCCAAGTAAACACATGTAATTAAACAAAGCTTCTGGTAATAATCCTTTTTCTTTAAAAGAATTTACAGATGTGTCACCATGTCGCTTACTTAACTTTTTACCATCTGGTCCGAATAATAAAGGTAAATGACAAAAAGTGGGTACATCTGCATTTAAGGCTTGCATTAAGAGAATGTGTTTAGGAGTTGAGGAAAGTATATCTTCTCCCCTTGCAATAGTTGTAATTTCATAATCTATATCATCGACTGTTGATGCAAGGTGATATGTAGGAGACTTGTCAGATCTTAAAATGATAAAATCTTCAACATCTGCTAATTCAAATTTCATCGAGCCACGTGTAATATCTTCAAAAGTAACAGAATTTTCATTTGGGACCTTAAATCTTATTGCTCCTTCATCTTCATATGCTAAGTCTTTAGCAACCAGGGATTCAGCAATTTCTCTATACCTGTCAAAACGTAAAGATTGTTTATATTCACCATGTGGGCCACCAACTTCTATACCTTCGTCCCAATCAATCCCTAGCCACTTAAAGTTTTGTATGATATCTTTAATGTATTCATCACTAGACCTTAAGGTATCAGTGTCATCAATTCTTACTAGGAATGTTCCATTATTTGCGCGCGCGTATAACCAGTTAAATAGTGCAGTTCTTGCGTTACCAATGTGAAGAAAACCCGTTGGAGATGGAGCTATTCGTAATTTCATAAATTACTCAACTGTATTAATTTGTATTCCAAGAGTCTCAATTTCAATCTTTATTTCATCTCCAGGTTCAACTTTACTGACACCCTCTGGTGTTCCAGTTAATATGACATCACCCGGTAGTAGGGTCATTATTGATGATATAAATTCTAGAATTTCTCCAATTTTAAAAATCATATCCTTAGTATTACCATCTTGTTTTAACTCACCGTTAACATAAGATTTAATTTGAAGTTCAGGTGACTCTTCAAATTCAGTTTGTATGTATGGACCTAGTGGGCAGAAAGTATCGAATCCTTTAGCTCGAGTGAAATGACCAGTTTTTCCTTGAAGTACTCTTTCAGATAAGTCATTGGCGATTGTGAATCCTAAAACATGTTCTTTCCAATTATCTTGATTAATATTTTTAGAAACTTTTGATATAACTAATGCTAACTCAGCTTCATGGTCGACATGCTCTCCAATAGTTGGGTATTTAATTTTTTGACCAGATCCAATCACTGACGTAGACGGTTTAATAAAAATTACTGGGTGTTCTGGAAGGTTACTACTGTATTCAGGCAGTCCCATTTCTGCTGCATGTTTTGCATAGTTCTTAGCTATAGCAACAACTTTTGAAGGTAGTACTGGAGCTAGTAGTTCAATCTCGTCTAGATCATACACCTCTTCAGTATTTTCCCAAATAACAAATGGAGATCCATCGTAACGAGTTACTTTGTTTTCATGCAATTCTCCATAAAATATATCATTTTCATATTTTGCTCTAACTATTTGCATATTAAGTACCTTATTGAATCCTAGTTATATGGGGTTATGTTAAAAAATTAAATTTTTTTGTGATATGTGCACCTTGCATTGCTTCCTTTGAAGAAGTTTCAAGAACTTCATTAGTTAATTCTCCAATATTTTTTTCTGATATTCGTAACAATCCTAAAATAAGATGAAAATCAGCATTTGTTGGAGCTCGGCCAAAATGTGAAGATCGAAATAATATTAAATTTACAATTATATTTGTTATCAATTTTTTTCTTGGGTGAAATGACCACAATTCTTTATATTTGTTGACTATTTTTAATGCAAACCCACTATCAGGGCCAACATTATTATATCTCTCAAAATTTGGATTTATTGATTCTGCTGGTCTAGAAGGCATTCTCCTGGGAACTGGAAGAGGTATCTCAGTATGACTTACTCCATAATTAACATTAACGTTTGGCTCTTGTGACATTAAATTAATGTTATATAATTTTTAAAATTATCTTCTTTTCCATTAACTATTTCTAAGTATTTATTTCTTATACTTGATGTAACAGGGCCAACACTACCATCACCTATGTTAACTTTATCAATCGAAACAATACCGACTACTTCTGTTGCTGTTCCTGTAAAAAATATTTCATCAGATGCGAGTAAATCTTCACTTGTAAGATCTTTTTCCTCGATTTCTAATCCAAGATACTTTGCTATTTCAAAAACTGTTTTTCTTGTTATCCCGCCTAGTGCGCCAGTTTCAACTGGTGGGGTAAACAATTTATTGTCTTTGCATATAAAAATATTCTGCCCGCTTCCTTCAGCAACAGTCCCTTTATCACTTAACATAATTGCATCATCAAATCCTTGTTTTACAGCATCAATTTTTGCTAACGTTGAATTCATATAACCACCCACTCCTTTCGCAAATGGTTTAAAACTTTTTGGACTAATTCTTTGCCACTCGGAAATGCATACATTAACACCTTTGCTTGCAGCTTCATCACCAAGATACGCACCCCACTCCCAAGCTGCTATTGCTACTCTTACAGGTATATCTAATGGGAGAAGTCCCATTTCCCCATCTCCTAAAAAAACAAGTGGTCTTATATATGCAGATTTTAATTTATTAACTTTAACAATTTCTTTAATTGCATTAGTAATGACGTTCTTGTTGAAAGGAATCTCTAGATTGTATGCTTCTGCAGATCGATATAACCTATCAACATGGTCATTCAAGAACTGTATTGATGTTCCTTGTGCTGTTTCTCTTGCCCGCATGCCTTCAAAAACCCCAGTACCGTAATGCAAAGTATGAGTCATAACACTTACAGTTGCTTTATCCCACTCTACAAGGTCACCATCAAGCCAAATGTATTCTGATTTTTTCATTATTAAATACAAATACTACACCTTTTATCTTGTGAATCCAGAAAAAATACTAATATTCAAATATGAAAACTTTTATCGCTTCTGGGTTTGGTTTAGGTCTATTATGGGAGTTTTTATTTGCAGATAAAAAAGGTGGTGGTTCTTTTGCCTCTTTGGTTTATGTGATAGCAATATACCTTTTTAAAATACAGACTATTTGGCTTTTATTTATTTTTTTCTTACTAACGATAATATATTTTGCTGTAGTTGATGATGAAACTGCCTCAAATGATCCAAGTTGGATAACTCTTGACGAAATTATAGGTATGAGCTTAGCCTCACTAGCTTCTCCTTCTCAGCTACTCCCACTAATTACAGGGTTTATTATCTTCAGAGCATCAGACATATTAAAACAACCAAACATCGTTGCTCAAATGGAAAATTTGCCAGGTAAGAAAGGTGTCCTCTATGATGACCTAGCAGCAGGTGCTTTTGGTTTACTTGGTGCAACAATAGTTAACCAGTTTATTATTTTATCTCTTTAAGCAAAAGTTCTTTTGCAACAGATGGGTTAACTTTACCTTTTGAAAGTTTTATAACTTGACCAACTAAAAATCCAATTAACTTTTGCTCTCCATTAGCAATACGCTCTAAAACTTCAGAGTTTTCTTTAATTATTTCTTTTACCATTTTACTAATTTCTTCTGTGTCATTTTCCTGTATAAGTTTATTTGAAATAGCATATTCCTCCGGATTTATTTTCTCCTCAATTAGTTCTCCCAAAATTTCTTTTCCAGAAGTAAAAGATATTTTATCACTCTTAACTAAAGAGATTATCTCTGCCAGTTGCTCAGCGGTCATCCATTCTGGTGGAGAAGTTTCCCCAAGCTTTCTAAGTTGTCCTTGTAGTTCACCCGTTATCCAATTAAAAGATGTCTTTGAATCATTGGTGATATCAGAAACACTTTTGTAAAGTTCACCCATCCATTTTGGACTTTTTCCTATACTGTTTGCGTCTTCTATACTTAACCCGCTATTAATAAATGTATTTCTTTTTTCTGATGGTAAAACTGGCATGTTGTTTTTAATCTTGTCAATGAAATCCTCGCTTAGTATCATATTTGGAATATCAGGATCTGAAAAATAACGATAGTCTGCACTTCCCTCTTTTGATCTCATAGAACTAGTTACTTCTTTTTTTTCATCCCAGTGTCTAGTTTCTTGAATAATAGTTTCGTTATTATTTAGCATTTTTGTTTGTCTAGAGATTTCATATTCAATTGCTTTTTCAAGTGAACGTAGTGAGTTCATATTTTTAATCTCGACTTTTGTTCCTAACTCATCATCATTCTCATATGCAACTGAGATATTTGCATCAAACCTAAGATTGCCTTTTTCCAATTTTCCTTCAGATATGTCTAAGTCAATTACAAGCTGTCTTAATTCTTCAATATATGACACTGCTTCTTTTGACGACTTAATTAGCGGTTTTGTCACTACTTCAACTAATGGTATACCTGCTCTATTGAAATCTAGATGTGTGCTGGTTGCTGAATCAATTCTTCCTGAACCAATATGTGTACTTTTTCCTGTATCTTCTTCCATGTGGACTCGTTCAATTTCTACAGTAGAAAACTCTCCATTCACTACAATTTCAAGAGAACCTTCGGTGCCAACTGGTAAATCAAATTGAGAAATCTGATAGTTTTTTGGAAGATCTGGATAAAAGTAATTTTTTCTATGAAACATTCCATCGGTTGTAATTTGACACTTCGTGCTTAAGGCTAGGAGTGTGATGAATTCAATAGCCCTTTTGTTTGGAACTGGTAGTGAACCAGGTAGCCCTAAACAAGTTGGACATAGGTTCTCATTAGGTTTATCAGTTTCAACAACATTACACCTGCAGAACATTTTTGAGTTAGTTTTTAGTTCTACGTGTGTTTCCATTCCTATAGTTGGTACAATTTTCAACTTACACCACCTTTTATTTCTGGCAATGAAGTAAAAGAAACTACTGATTCAAGTTTTTGAGAGAATTCTAAAAGTGTATTGTCAGTATTGGCTGGACTCATAATCTGCACAGATAGAGGAAGTCCATTTGAAGACAACCCCGTAGGTATACTAATCGCTGGCATTCCAACAAGGTTTGCAGGAATAGTACATAAATCTGACATATACATCTCTAACTGATTGTCAGATTTTTCTCCAAACTTAAATGGATCAGAAGGAGTTGTAGGAGAAATAAGGTAATCAACTTCTTTATAAGTTTCTGTAAATTCCTTTTTCATCATAGCTCGAGCTTTTAATGCTTGACCATAAAATGCATCATAATAACCAGCTGAAAGAGCATATGTTCCTAATAAAATTCTTTTTTTAACCTCTGGACCAAATCCCTCAGCTCTTGTATTTTCCATCATTTCATAGCTTGTATTTCCAGCAACTCTATTCCCATACCTTACACCATCAAATCTTGATAAATTTGCAGAACACTCAGCAGGTGCAATGAGATAGTAAATACTGATCGACATTTTAGTCAAAGGTAATGAAACTTCTACAATTTCGTGACCTTGTGATTCAAGTAATTTTGCAACTTTTTGAACTTCTAATTTAGCATCCTCCGAAATTCCATCTTCCATAAGTTCTTTTATAATTCCTATTTTTGCATTATTTAATTTAGGTTGTTTAGTTTTGCTTTCTTTACGTGAAGTTGCATCAAAAGGATCGAATCCCTTCATTGAGTTAAAAAGAATTTTTGAGTCTTCTACATTATTAGTAATCGGTCCAATCTGATCTAAAGATGAAGCAAATGCTACCAATCCAAATCTTGAAACCGTTCCATAGGTTGGCTTAAATCCAACAACTCCACAAAAAGATGCCGGTTGCCTGATAGATCCTCCTGTATCACTCCCAAGGGAAGCAATTGCTGAGCCAGCAGAGACAACTGCTGCAGACCCTCCGGATGAACCTCCTGGAACTCTAGACGGATCCCAGGGATTTTTTGTTGGTCCAAATGCAGAATTTTCAGTTGATGACCCCATAGCGAATTCGTCTAAGTTTGTTTTACCTGTGAACATTACACCTTCATCTTTAAGCTTGGTTATAACTGTTGCATCATATGGTGAGATGTAGTTCGAAAGCATTTGTGATGAACAAGTTGTTGCATAGCCTGCAATATTAATATTATCTTTTATTGCAATTGGAATCCCATCAAGTATTCCTAATTCAGTTCCATTTTCATAACGTTTGTCAGCATCAGCAGCTTTTTTTATATTTTCATCTTGAAATAAGGTTAGATGTCCATGAATTATTGACTCTGTGTTTGCTGCACGTTCAAACACTTCACTGTAAAGTTCTGATGGTTTTAATTTTTTATCTTTAAATAATTTATTTATTTCAGAAATAGATAGTTTGTAATGATTCATAATCAATCTAATGAAGGTGGTACTACAAACTGACCATCTGATGATTCTGGAGCATTGCTTAACGCTTCTTCGTGACTTAAGAAAATGATTGCTTCATCATCAGCTAGATCTAGAGGCGTGCCAAGTGGATGAATACTTATTTTTTCATCTGGTAAATTCATTTCACTTAGAGCAGCAAAATGGTCAATAATCATAGACAAATCTTTTTCTAACTTGTTCTCTTCTTCAGTAGTTAGTTTTAATGCTGCCAATTTTGCAACATTTTTAATATCAATTTTATCGCTCATAAATTTAACTTTCTAAGTACTTAACAATAGACTCATATGATTCTACTATTTGATCTGTATTAACAAATTCATCTGGCGAGTGTGCTAAAAGAGGATCTCCTGGACCGTAATTCACTGCAGGGATACCCTCTTTATAAAATCTTGCTATATCAGTCCAAGCTTGTTTAGGTGTTACTTTGGCACCTGTGGAAGCTATAAAATTTTTAATACTCTGAGATTCCAAATTAGGAAGAGCTCCATTTGATGTGTTTTTTATTGTAACTTCCCCAAACTTTGAAAAACTTTCAATAATAAACTCAGCTGCTTCATTTTCATCTGATGTTGGTAAAAATCTGTAATTTATATTTATATTTATATGTGATGGAATTACATTATTCGCAGTTCCACCTGTAATTGTTGTGGCACTTATAATTTTTTTAAATAATAATCCATCAATTATGTTGTCTTCAACTTCATTATTTTGAATATAATTTATTACTTCAGGCAGTTTAAATATTGGATTTTCTCCCATCCATGGACGTGCAGAATGAGCAGATTTACCATTTATTTGCAGATCAGCATTTACTGAACCTAGGCACCCCAATTGAACCTCACCATTTGTGGGTTCAAGAATAATAGCAAATTCAAGGTTAAAGTCTTTTTGTAATATAGGCATTAGAATCTCTAGTCCATTATCAACCATGGGTCCCTCTTCTGAGGTGTAAAAAATTGCAGCTACATTTTCATAATTATTGCTCATGATTTTTAACATCACAGCTACTCCACTTTTCATGTCAACGGACCCTCTTCCATAAATTTTTGAGTCATCATCGTCGATTACTTGCGATTCATCTATAGGAACTGTGTCAACATGGCCAATTAGTGCGATACTCGACTTTGATGATGGATAATAGGCAATGATTCCGCCTTCATTTCTTAATATTGTTCCAGAAAATCCAGAATTGCTTAATTCACGTTCTATAAAATCAAGGATTTCTACTTCGTTACCGGTTACTGATTGAATGGCTATTAACTCTCTAGTTAATTTATCTAAGCTCAAACTTGAACTCCAAATGTTCTTAGCGCATCGTTCAAAGAGGTTTTTTCATTTGTTGATTCTTTTCTTTTTCCAATTATTAAAGCACACATAGTATTGAATTCACCGCTTGGAAATGATTTGGGACGAGTTCCTGGTATTACAACCGAATTTTCAGGGACTATTCCTTTGTATTCTTTTGGTTCATCTCCAGTAACATCGATTATAGGAGTAGTTGCTGTGATTGTTACATTTGCCCCAATGACGGCACCTTTTTCAATCTTTACACCCTCGACAATGATAGATCTTGAACCAATAAATGCACCATCCTCAATAATTACTGGCATCGCACTTGGGGGTTCTAAAACTCCACCGATACCAACTCCTCCAGATAAATGAACATTTTTTCCAATTTGTGCACATGATCCGACAGTAGCCCATGTATCAACCATTGTTCCAGAACCTACATATGCACCTATATTGACAAAGCCTGGCATGACAACAACACCAGGTTCACAAAAACCTCCATACCGTACTACCCCAGGCGGTACTACCCTAATTTTTAACTTTTCATAATTCTTTTTCGGTTCTATTTTGTCGTAATACTCGAGTTCACCTGAACTAATTATTTCCAAATTTTTAATTGAGAAATAGTGGAGTATGGCTGTTTTTACCCATTCATTCACAATCCAATCGTTGCCTGATGGTTCAGCTACTCTAATTTTTCCTGTATCTAATAATCTTATTACTTCTTCAATGACTGAAATTTGATGTGACGTGACATTACTGATATCTATATCTTCTATTTCTTTTTTAAAATTATCCATAATTTGCCTTGGTCTCTTTTTAGTTATTAGATAATATTTTAGTGTATGAAAAAGAACACTTATAGACTTATTTTTCTTTCTTTATCTTTACTTCTATTCTTGACTATCTATGTAGGAGTTAATTTTTATCAAGATAATGATGAACTAGTTGTCCTTCCAGCCGTTATTGAAGGGATTTCACCTTTACCAAACTATCAAGTTCCTCAACAGACATCTTTAGAAATAAATTTACCAGTTGATTACGAAATAGTGCTTATAGTTAATAACTACATCATCCCATCTTCAGAAATACTTAATGTAGAAGCAACCGGAGTTTTTGTTTGGAAACCAGGACCAAATAAAACTTTTGAAAGCTGGAGCCCAGGAGAACAAAATATTCGTATAACTTGGAGTAAAGTTGTTGGACTGCCTGATGTAGGTGAATTCTCTTGGAAGTTTTATATTAACAATTAGTTAATTAAATCAAAGAGATCCTGTTCTGAGATAATCTCTACTTTTAAATCTTTAGCCTTTTTCAACTTTGAACCTGGATTTTCTCCAGAAATAAGATAATCTGTATTTTTTGAGATAGATGTAGTTACTGAACCTCCATTGTTTTCAATAAGGTTGATAAATTCCTGTCTATTTGAATTTTGAAGCGTTCCAGTTATTACAAAAGTTTTCCCAGTAAGTATTGTGTTACTTTCTTTTTTATCTTGGCTAAAAGAGAATCCTTTTTCTTTTAGGGAATTAAGAGTTGTTATATTTTTTTCTTGTGCTTTCCATTCATTCAAAGAGTTAATAACACTTCCTGAAATACCATGGATATTTTCTAATTGATTTGAATCTGCAGCAAGAATATTTTCAATAGATCCGAAGTTTTGAAATAACAGATTAACAGTTCTTTTTCCGACAAAACGAATCCCTAATGCTGTGAGCAGTCTTGATGGTTGTGAGTTTGTAGATTTATTTATAGCATTAATTAGATTGGAAGCTTTTTTATTTTCCCACTGTGGAAGTTTTACTAAATCATCATATTTTAGATTGAATATATCTTCAATATCACCAATCAATCCTGTGCTAAGCAAAATTTCTACTGTTTCTTTTCCCATTCCGTCAATTTCTAAACCCGCTCTTGATGCAAAAAATATTATGGACTCTTTTTTTGCAATCTTACAAGACGAACCTCCACTACATCTTGGAACTTTTTCCTCTTTGTGAAAAATTATTTCATATTCACCACATGGACAAGTTTTAGGCATCTTCCATTTTTTTTGTGAACCATCTCTTCTTGTCTTTAATGAGCTGACTACCTCAGGTATTACATCTCCTGCTCTTCTAACTACAACATAGTCATTAATTCTTAAATCTTTTCTATTGATTTCATCCGGATTATGTAGAGATGCAAAAGAAACCATTGCTCCCCCAACACTTATTGGTTGTAATACCGCTACTGGTGTTACGGCTCCTGTTCTACCGGTTTGAAGCTTTATATCTGTAAGAATAGTTGTTTGCTCTTCTGCTGGAAATTTAAAAGCTACTGCCCACCTTGGAGATTTTGATGTGTAGCCTAACTCATCTTGGATAATTGTAGAGTTAATTTTCATTACGACTCCATCTATTTGGTATGAGTAGTCATTTCGTTTATCTTCAATACGTTTTAAGGTAGCTTCTATTTCATTAATCGACATGGTAAGAAAAACTTCATTTGTTTCAAATCCAGACTCTTTAAGGGTTTTTATCTGATCGCTATGCGATGAGAAGGCTTCAGAATCATCATGATTTATTAATTGATACGCTAATAATCTAATATCTCGTTTAGCTGTAATGGACGAGTCTTTTTGCCTTAGTGAACCAGCGGCAGCATTTCTAGAATTAATAAAACTAGACACTCCCTCATTCCTGATTACGGCAATCATAGACTTCTCTTCCTTGGTAGGATTTTTAATTGATTTTAATTTTTCTAATTTAATCTCATCTTTTTTTCGTTTCTTATTTAAGTTGTCAAAACTTTCAGTTGGCATGTAGATTTCACCTCGAACTTCTAAAGTGCCTTTGGAATTTGTCTTTAATCTAAGTGGTAAGTTCATTATTGTTTTCACATTATGGGTGACATCTTCACCGATTACACCATCGCCACGAGTAAGTCCCTGTTGTAAAATACCATCTTTGTATATGATTGAAATTGCTAAACCATCTATTTTTGGTTCTAAAGAAACAGGGAATAATTGTTGATCAGTTATTTTGCTGAGTCTTTCGAACCATTTATTGATATCTTCTATGTTTTCTGCATTATCTAAACTGTACATTCTTTGAACATGTTCTATTTGATTAAAAGCGGTGTCTGGAGTCCCTGTTACTCTTTGAGTTGGCGAATAAACCTTTACCTCTGATGGGTTGTTTAATTCGAACTGTTTAAGTTCATTGAAAAGTTTGTCATATTCTCCATCAGACATTATCGGGCTATTTAAGACATAATAAGCATGTTCTGCTTCTGATAGCTGAGTTATTACTTTGTCAATATCTTTAGCGTTCATACAGAAAGTTTTTGATTAAGTTCTGAAGTTATTCTTCCGCCTCCAATTAGTTTTGTACCTGAATACAAAACACCAAATTGGCCGGGAGCTACTCCGAATGTTGCATCGTGCAATAATACTTTTAGTGCGCTGTCGTCAATCATTTCTATCTCACAGGGAAGATCGTCAGAATTGTATCTTGTTTGGATACTAAGACTCTTTGTTTCTATTTCGTTTACAAATGAGGTATCTTCTAAGTAAAAAGTAGATGTAAGCAGCTCTTCTTTGTTTCCGACATAAACTTTCTTATTCTTTACATCGATTTTAGTAACATATTTTGGTGAACCTTGTCCTCCAGGTATCCCTTTACGTTGACCAACTGTAAATTCATGAATACCTTGATGATTTCCCATAATTTCGCCCTGACTATCAACTATTTCTCCTGAAGTTGAAATATCAATTCTTTTATCAACAAAATCTCGATAATTTTTTTTGCCAACAAAACAAATATCTTGACTATCTTTTTTAAATGCAGTCTTTAAACCTAAATCAGCAGCTATTTGTCTAACTTCTGGTTTAGAAATAGTCCCTAGAGGAAACATTACATTCTCTAGCGTTGATGAATTTAACATATGAAGAACATATGATTGGTCTTTATCTAAATAATCTGCTTTGTGTAATTCATATTGTTCCTCATTTTTTATTATTTTTGCATAATGACCCGTAGCCACCTTGTCACAGTTAAGTTTTTTTGCCTGCTTGAGAAAGTGATCAAATTTAACCGATCTATTGCACTCAACACATGGATTTGGAGTAAGTCCCTGCGCATACATATCTATAAAATTATCAACAACCTTGTCCGAAAATGATTCTGTGTAATCTAAAACGTAGTAAGGAATATCTAGCTTGGCTGCAACTTTACGGGCATCTTCACTATCAGAAGCTGTGCAACAACCTGTTTCGGGCATTTCTCCATTTGGTCCTTCCCATAATTTCATAGTAACACCGATTACTTCATGGCCTTGTGACTTGAGAAGACCTGCAACTACTGATGAATCCACCCCACCGCTCATTGCAACTAAAACTCTCATTTCATCCCTTGAATTGATGACAACACAATGTTTGCAGCTTTTACACCATCTCCGCTGTTGGTACTCCAGCCGAAGCTGAACCTTAAGTGACTGTTAATTAAATCATCTGATATTTTCATGGCTTGTAAAACATGTGATGGTTTCTGAGCACCGCTTGCACATGCAGAACCCCTTGAAACTCCCAAGCCTTGCAAATCTAAGGCAACCATAAGTGTCTCTGAGTGTATCCCTTTAAATTGTATATTTGAAACATGGTCTAACCTACTAATGTTTTCTCCGACAATCATAACGTCTAGATTATTTTTAAGGATATTCTCAAATTCTGTACGCTCTTTAAGAATTTTGTTGTTTTGTAATTCCATATTTTTCTGTTGCTCGTCCAGTGCGGCAGAGAGACTAGCAACACCAGACACATTTACAGTCCCAGCCCTTCGTTCTAGTTCTTGCTTTCCTCCATGCAGGAAGCTAGGGATTTTTGCTTCCGAACTTAGAAACATAATTCCAATTCCCTTGGGCCCTCCAATTTTATGGCCCGATATCGCTGCACTTTGGATTCCTAGTTCATGAAAATCAATTTTTGTTGTTGAAACAGCTTGCACCACATCGGAGTGGAATATTAAATCATAATCAAGCTTTTTAATACTTTGTGCAATTTCTTTAACAGGTTGAACAACTCCAGTTTCATTGTTAGCTAACATAATCGATACAATTTCTGTATTTGAATTTATATTACTAATAACATCTTCAGTCTTAATTACTCCAAAATTATCACATCCAATAAAATTGACTTTGTATCCAAGTGATTCAACCCATTCAGCTGAGCCAAGTACTGCTTCATGTTCTATAGCTGAAGTTACTAATTCAGCATTTTTATTTTGGTTATTTATAAATGGCATCTTTATTATCCAGTTATCTGCCTCAGTTCCTCCACTTGTAAAAGTGATTTCTTTCGGTGCTGCTCCAAAATGATTAGCAATTCTGTCGCGTGATTCTTCAAGTATATTTTTTGCTTTTCTGGATAGTTCATGTCCTCCAGAAGAATTTGCAAATGCTACTGACTCAGTTTGTTTATATGCCTCAAAGGCCACATCTCTCATTGGTGTGCTTGCAGCATGGTCTAAATACAGATAATCATTTTTTTTCATATTTATTTATTCTACTTATCAAGTAATATTGTTTAACAGACAATGAGTAAAACAATTACAGTTTCAACTATAATCAACAAACCATTAGACGAAGTATGGGATGAAGTTTCTGTCTTAAAAAACCATACAAATTGGATGAAAGATGCTGTAAACATTGACTTTCTGACTGAATCAACTCAGGGAATAGATACAAAAATGAAGGTTTTGACTAAAGTTGGACCAATTAAACTATATGACTACATGACCGTAACAGAATGGGTTGAAAAACAATCTATAGGAGTAGACCATGTTGGGTTAGTTACTGGTAAGGGAAAATTTACTTTAACTCAATTAGAAGAGAATAAAACTGAATTTAAATGGGAAGAAACTTTAAAGTTTCCAATATATCTAGCAGGACCAATAGGTGAATTTTTTGGATCTCCAATTTTAAAACTTATATGGAAAAATAATTTAAAAGGTCTTAAGGAACTATTTAATGATGAAAATTAGACTATTTTATTCGCTTTTGCTTTTCGTGTTTTGTGTAGGGTGTAATTCAGAAAATACCTCAGAAGAGAACAGTGGTGCTGTAGTTAACGAAGTTGAAGTAGCAATTTCGGAAGGTTTAGGGGAGACCTCTGAAGTATTTGTCTCAAATTGGAATAAACTTGTTTCCACTATTTCAGAGGATGAACAAACTACTACATTTTTTTCAATTAATCCTGATGAAGTTAAATGGACAAGCATAGAAAAACAAACCCTTTTTTATGAGTTTGGAAATAAAGAAAATCCTCAGGCTATTTTTGTAATTAATCTAAATATCAATGCAGATAGTGAAGTTGTTGAGGAAATTGAATTCTTTGCTCCTGCAACAAAAGACGAGGTTAACTCGCAACAAACAAAACTTTTCTTTCTTTTAGTAATTGCTTTATCTGATGACACTTTAGATAAAAATGACAGAGAAAACATCCTCAATAATCTTGGACTATATGAAGAAATAACTAATCCAAAACAGTTAGCAGGTAGCGTAACCAAAAATGATATCCGTTATATTCTTGAACCATTAATTGAAAATAATTTGTTGTTTGGTCTTAATTTATATACAAGTATTCTTGACTCTACTAACGCCTAAGAAGCTATAACTTCTTCTACGCCAGGTACTTTTTCTTTAAGGATTCGTTCTATTCCACTCTTAAGTGTGGCAATGGATAGTGGGCAGCCTACGCAAGCCCCAAGCATTTCTATGTTTACAATACCATTATCCACAGATGCTAACTTTATATCCCCCCCATCAGCCTGTACAGCTGGACGAATATACTCTATTGTTTCATTTAATATATCAAGGTCAATATCAACTTGTTCATCTCTATCTTTGATAGAAGGAAAATTGATATTTTCATTACTTTCCATAATTCAATTATATTCAATAACTGCGCCAAGTGAGCTTAAAGCGGAAACAATATCTTCATAGCCTCTATCTATGTGATCAATGCCAGTAATCTGTGAGTTGCCGTCAGCCTGTAGAGCTGCAATTATTAAACTAGCACCTGTTCTAATATCTGTTGAATTTACAGGAGCTCCTGAAAGGTCCTTTACTCCCTTGATCATTGCATGTTGCCACCCAGTTTGAATATTAGATCCCATCCGTTGAACTTCTGGTATCCATTGAAAACGCTGATCGTAAACATTTTCTGTAATGATTGAAGTTCCTTCTGCTCTAAGTAAAGCTGTACCGAATATTGGTTGTAAGTCAGTAGCTACTCCAGGGAAAGGTAAAGTTGATAACTCAATTGCATCATACTTATCTGTAGATTCTAAACTTATTGAGTTTTCTCCAGTTGATATATTGATACCAATTTCTATAAATTTTTTAATTTCCATAGGAAGAGTTTTTGGATCAACTCCTAGAATTGATCCAGATCCTTTAGTTGAAGCTATGGCTGCAATATATGTTCCAGCAACGATTCTATCGCCAATAACTTTATGATTAGTTGGTTTTAATGATTCAACACCTTTAATTGTAATTTCACTAGTGCCCTCACCATAGATTTCAGCACCCATATTTTTTAGCATTTTAACGATATCTACAACTTCCGGCTCACGAGCAGCATTTTCGATAACAGTATCTCCATCTGCTAAGACAGCTGCAAGTAATGTGTTTTCCGTGGCTCCAACTGACGCATAAGGTAAATTGATTTCAACCCCCTTTAAGCCATCTGTTTCGCCAATTAAAACTCCATGTTCAAGATGAAAATTTGCTCCCATCTTCTCTAAAGCATCAAGATGCATCTGAACAGGTCTAGGGCCGAGTTGATCTCCACCAGGGAAGGCTATTTTTGCTTGACCTTTACGAGCTAATAATGGTCCCAGGATAATTATTGATGCACGCATTTTTTGAACTAATTCATATGGAGTTTCTATACCAATGTCCTCGGGCGAATTAATTTTTAAACTACTGTCTTCAAAGGAAGAAGTTATCCCAAGGCAACTTAAAACCTCTTGCATGTACGCAACATCTGTAATGTTTGGTACATTGCTTATTTCATAATCACCTGGAGCAAGTATTGGTAGTACCATTTGTTTCAATACGGCATTTTTGGCACCTTTAACTTCAACCATTCCATTTAATTGATGATTGCCTTCAATTACTATATGTTTTTCCACTATCATTGATATTACTTAAAGAATTAAGTGTAACAATAAATTTATGCCAGAATCAATAATTGTATATAAAGCAAATGACCATTTGGAAGCGTCATCTTGTCTTAGTAATTTAATAATCGATGATATAAAGTCTTTGAATAAAAATAGCTACTCAATTGGGCTTTCAGGTGGAAATACACCAAAAGTAACATACTCTTTGTTGAAAAATGATATAACAAATCTATCAAAGATTATCTTCTGGACAGTGGATGAGCGCTGGGTTCCTGTAGAAGATGAAAACTCAAATCAAAACTTGATCAATGGTTTTTTTCAAAATACTGGAGCTACGATTTTGGACTTCGAATATACGAACACAACAGCTGATCATGATGCAAATCTATATTCAGAGAAACTTGCTAAAAATATAACTCAATTTGATACTGTAATACTCGGTGTAGGTGAAGATGGACATATAGCCTCTTTATTTCCTGAAACAACAGCGTTAGAAAATACCCATGACATTTACACTTCAAATGAGGTAAATATAGTTAGTAAATGGAGGGTAACTGCGACATATAAACTTTTAACTAGTGTCCATAAAGTTTATTTACTTGTTACTGGAGAAAATAAAAAAAATATACTTTCAGAAATATTAAACAATGGAAATACTCCAGCAAATGATTTAATTGATAAAAGATCAGAAACATTTATTATCACTGACCAATCGATATAAACGTTAATTATGTATACGCTATAGATAGCATATAGTTATCCTTAATCCAGATGTCACCGAAAAACTACTTCCAAATGTTCTTAACTTCAGCTTTATGGGGTTCCTCTTTTTTACTGATGAAGTATGCACTTGTTGAATTAGACCCTTTTCAGATCGCTTTCTATAGGATCTTTATTGGTATGACGTTTATAAATTTATTAAAGATTGAACATATTCCGATTTCTAAACGAGACCATGTTTTTACTGCAATCGTAGGATTTTTGTGGATGTCACTACCTTTTTACTTATTTGCCGAATCTGAACAGACAATATCTTCCAGTTTGGCAGGACTTGTTAATGGCTCTACACCAATTTTTATAAGTCTTTTTGCAGTAATATTTTTTAAACAAAAAATTTCTAATATTAAAAAAATATACTTGTCTACTGGCTTTTTTGGAATATATGTTCTTTCATTCGGATTTGAAGTTACTAATTTTAATTTGAGCACTGGCTTACTACTTGCCTTACTGGCTTCAATTAGTTATGGATTTGCAGCTAATTTTGTTCAACCACTAATTCATTCCTACGGAGCACTTGTCACACTTCGTATGGCGTTAAGATACGCATCAATATTTTCATTTTTCCTCTTTATTTTTAATAGTGAGTTTTTATTACCGACTCCAGGTGGTTCCCTGTTTCATATGCTCCTTTTAGGAGTTGGAGGAAGTGGAATTGCTTTTCTTTCCTTTTACAGTTTAATTGATGATGTCGGAGCTATATTTGGATCAATCACTGTATATATAATTCCAATATTTTCTGTAATATTTGGATATATATTCTTACAAGAAACCACTACTCTCTCACAAATTTCTGGTGTATTTGTAATTATCGTATCTGCTTATCTGTTTACTAAAACTAACGATTAGATTTTGGCTGCACAAACAAACCTTCCGAAATTGCAGCAATGCTTCCGTCGTCTAGAAAGAGTTCAGCTTTATAAGTTGTTCCCTTATCTCCAATTGAATCTCTCCAAGCCTTTACGTGAACGAACTTAGTAGTGTTGTTGACAGGTCTAATATATTTTGCTGAAAAAGTTTTTGTAACAACCATCTCTCCTAAAAGGAAACTTAGTGGGCCCATCGTGCAATCCATAAAAGAATCAACAATGCCCCCAAGGGTTGTGTTCATTGGATTAAAATATTTTTCCTGTATTGGGTACTTACACTCTAAGTATTCTTCATCCTCATTAAAGGATATGAACTCCCCTTTTAATTCTTTATAAATGTTTGGAATGGGTAAATTTCCCCATGTTGTTTCTGACATAGAAAAAATATTAACACTTATGGAGATTTAGGACTTTATAGAGTTTATCTACCTTTAGGATGCCACACAGTTTTTGTTTCAATAAACGGTAGTAAGGATTCTAAACCAGAAGTTGGTGGTTTAATAACAATACGTTTTAGTGACTTTGAAGCATTTTCACGTATTATTTTTTTATCTGAGGAAGTGAGATCTTTATAAATTGCCATGGCATTAATCTCTACATGATTACTTACATCATCAATTATCTGAGAAAAATTTCCTGACAAAATATTGAGAGCTCCTGAGGGTAGGTCTGAATTATTAATATCTTCAGCAAGCTTAAGAGCCAAAATTGAATTATCACCACTAAAACTTATGACTGAGCATCCTGCAGTTAATGATGGAAGAATACTGAGTAATAGTTGATTAAATGAATTTTCTTCTGTGTTCAAAGTAAAAATAACACCGAGTGATTCCTGGTGAGAAATATTAAAATAATCTCCTGCAACCGGATTTAAGTTACCTGTCATTTGTTCCCATTTGTCAGCCATACCTGCGTACCAAATTAGAGAATCGATAGCATTTTTAATATCCTGACTAGCTTTTGATTTTGTTAAGCCAGATTCCTGAAGAATTTGTTGATATGTTTCTGAATTGCCTTCTACCATTTCAGATAGCCTGTACAAAACTTGTGTCTTGTTGTAGGGTGTTAGTTTTTGCCACTCTGTATACCCTTTTTTTGCAGCCACAACAGCATCTCTAACGTCTTTTCTCGAAGTTAGTGGAACTTCATAAAATTGATTTTTCAGTTCTATTCTGAATGTTTTTCCTGATTCAGATCTAACATACTTACCTCCGACATAGTTTTTATAAGTTTTTTTTATTTCATTCATGACTGAACCTTTAAATATGAAAGGAGACCATGTCTTCCTCCTTCTCTTCCAAAACCCGATTCCTTATATCCGCCGAAGGGTGATGAAGGGTCAAATTTATTAAATGTATTAGCCCAAATAACACCGGCTTGAAGCCTGTCAGCTGTCCATAAAATCTTTGAACCCTTTTCAGTCCATATTCCTGCTGATAAGCCATATTCTGTATTATTAGCTATATCAATAGCTTCCTCCGGTGTTCTAAAAGTTAATGTCGTTAATACTGGTCCAAATATTTCCTCTCTTGCAATTTTGTAGGAAGGTTGAGCATTTGTAAATAATGTTGGCCTAAACCAGAATCCATTTGCCGGTAGCTCACATTCAGTTTGAAATATAGTCCCACCTTCTGATACTCCCTCGTTCACAAGAGAAGATATCTTGTCTAGCTGCTCTTTTGAATTTATTGCACCTATGTCTGTATTCTTGTCCAAAGGATTACCAACTCTTAAAGATTGCATTCTTTTTTCGAGTTTTGAAACGAACTCATCATGAATGTCTTCTTGTAAAACTAATCGGGAACCTGCACAGCAAACATGGCCCTGATTAAAAAATATACCGTTTACGACACCTTCAACTGCTTGGTCTATAGCTGCATCGTTATAAACTATGTTTGCTGCTTTTCCTCCAAGTTCTAACGTAAGCCCGATATCTCTACCAGCTGTTTCATTCTGAATATACTTTCCTACGGCAGTAGAACCCGTAAATGCTATCTTTGAAATATCAGGATGTTGAACAAGTGCTGCACCTGTAGTTCCATCTCCAGTGACTAAATTAAATACTCCTGCAGGAAGACCGACTTCTTGACACAATTCAGCAAAAAGTAAGGCAGTAAGAGGGGTGCTTTCAGCTGGTTTGAGAATTACTACATTCCCAGTTGCCAGTGCTGGTGCAACTTTCCATGAAAGCATTAAGAGAGGGAAATTCCAGGGAATTATTTGTCCAACGATACCGTAAGGTTTGAGACCTTTCGTATTCCATGAAATATCCAATTTATCAGCCCAACCGGCAAAGTAAAAGAAATTGGCAGCAACTTGAGGAAGGTCAAAGTCACGAGATTCTTTTATAGGTTTCCCTCCGTCTAAACTCTCTAATACAGCAAATTCACGTGACCTTTCCTGAATTAATCTAGCTAATTTGAATAAGTATTTTGCGCGTTCAGTTCCAGTTAATTTAGACCATATTTTTAAACCGTTCTTTGCTGAATCAACTGCGGAATCAATATCGTTCTTGTTTCCAACTGTAATTGACGAAAGAACCTCTTCAGTTGATGGCGAGATTGTTTTTAAAAACTTCTTTGAATTAGCTGTTTGAAATTCCCCATCTAAAAATATTCCATATTTTTTTTCAATATTAACTATTGCACTTGACTCTATAGACTCTGCATATTCCCATGTTTTCATAAATTATCCTCTTGGAAAATAGTAGCTTGACTGATATGCATTAGTTTTTAATTTTTTGATTTGTTTTAAGACATCATCCACAAGGCTTGATGCTCCGAATCTAAAGTAGTCGGGGCTAAGCCACTCAGGTCCTAATTCTTCGTTAACTATGACCAAATATCTGATTGCATCTTTTGAATCTCTAATTCCACCAGCTACTTTAATTCCAGCTTTAAAACCAGTTACCATTTTGTAATCCCAGACAGCCTTAGCCATTAGATAACAAGCTTCACGTGATGAACCATTAGAAATCTTTCCTGTCGATGTTTTTATAAAGTCTGAACCTGCAGCAAGTGAAATTAAGCTTGCTTTTTTAATATTTTCATAAGTTTTAAGCTCCCCTACTTCAAGTATTGTTTTGAGGTGAACAGATTTACACACTTCTTTGAGTGCAACAATTTCGTCATACATTTTTCGATAATCTCCTTCAAAAAATGCTTTTCTATTAATAACTATATCTATTTCATCAGCACCTTGATCAATTGCAAATTGAGTATCAAAAATTTTAGATTCTAATGGTGCCTGGCCGCTTGGAAAGTAAGAAGAGACTGAAGCGACTTTAACATTTGAGTTACGTGTCATTTCTTTTGCTTTTGCTACTAATGCTGGGTAGACGCATACAGCAGCGACACTTGGAACTTCTGAATTACTAGGATCTGGTCTAATTGCTTTTGCAGCCATCTGGCCAATTTTACCTTCTGTGTCCTCCCCTTCGAGAGTAGTCAGATCACACATAGTGACTATGTAGTTTAAAGCCTGAAGCTTAGAATCTTTCTTAATACTCCTAGTAGCAAGCGAAGCGACTCTCTCTTTCAAACCCACTTCATCAACTCTTAAATTGTCTATCAACTCAACAGTATTGGACCAACTGAGAGTGTTTTTTGATTCTTTTGTTAATGACATAGTTCCATGGTAAATGAAGTTGTAATTATTTAACAGAGAATTTTTAATCTAATGCGTTTATCTTATTACTAACAGAAGTTTCTTTACTATCAGTTATTTCAGCAATTCCACCAAAAACTGTGAAAATTTTGTTCCATATATTCTCTTTATCTAAGAGTTTTGAGGCTAACTCGGACCCTGTCTGAAATATATGTTTCTCTAATAATGTTTTTAGATCAAGACTGTCAATTTCATTTAATACATGGGAAGATGGGGCAGATTCTGAAATATATTGATTAAAACTATCTTGAGTGTTCATAACTATGTTTACTGAGTTTTTTGATCGAGTAAATCCTGTCTCGACAAGCATGAATCCTGGCTGCATGAACATTACTAATATACCTGCAATTAAAATCCAGAGATTGTCAATGTATGCTGTTACTTCCATTTTGTATCTCCTTTAATTAAATATTTATAAACAACTTACTTCAGAATTTACATAAAGTAAGGCTCTAGAAGTTAAATGATTATTACAGAAATGTTTCTTATTTGTTTCGAAGAAATTTATACTTTTGGTCTTTGAGAGACTCTGTATCCTAAGTAAATTAAAAACATTCCAACTAAAAGTGAAAGTGTTTTTGAAGCACTATCTCCCAAGGCAAGAAGAACTCCAGACAATGCAGGAGAAAATGCACCAACAACAATCAATACATTTGTTGTTACTAGATCTTCATTTACCCTACGAAATTTATAAATACTGTACATAGCAATTCCTACAAGTGAGATACTTCCAAGTGAATTACCTAATATTGCCCACATCCTTGGTCCGCTTATTTCATACAGCTGACTTCCTTCAGGAATGCCGACAACACCTGAAAAATCTGGGATACCACTTGTTAAGATTGAGTAGCCAGCACCAATAACAAACAGAACATACAGGCCTGAAGCTACATTCACCTTATTTTTATCAAAAATTAAATATGCACTACCTATGCCAAACGCTGGAACATTTGTTATACCTCCAAAGAAATAAAAAATGCCAAAGTTTAAATAGTTCCACCCTGATAGAAGGCCGGAAACTAGAGCTATTGTGGCGACTGTATACATAAACACTGCAAATGCCCAAGAAATGATGTAAGGCTTTTTCCCTTTTATTGATTTGAGAAATAATTCAATACTAAAACCAATTCCAATCACTGAAGCTAATGACCCAAGAACAATATCCATGATTTATATAATAGGTTTAAGTTTATTACAACGAGAAACCAGAACTAGCTATTCTTATATGTAGTATGTCAAAAAATATTTTAGTAGCCGTTGCGTGGCCGTATGCAAGTGGATCTAGGCACCTAGGTCACATCGGTGGTGCATATTTACCCGCTGACATATTTGCAAGATACCACAGGGTAATAGGAAACAAAGTACTAATGGTTTCAGGTAGTGATGCTCACGGAACACCAATAACAGTTCGTGCAGATGAAGAAGGTGTAGAACCAATTGATATAGTAAATAAATATCATAAAGAGTTCCTTGATTACTGGGAAAAACTATCTATATCCTGGGATAACTACACCACAACAATGACGGAAAACCATAAAGATGTAGTTCACAAAATTTTCTTAAAACTACTAGAAAATGGATACATTGATAAACAAAAAACCCTGCAAGCATTTGATCCTCTAGATAACAAGTTTTTACCTGATAGATATGTAGAAGGTACGTGCCCAAAATGTGACTATACCGAGGCTCGAGGTGACCAGTGTGATAGTTGTAGTGCAACACTTGATCCAGAAGAACTTCTAAATCCTACGAGCAAATTATCGGGTAATCCTGCAGAATTTAAAGAAACAGAACACTTCTTTCTAAAATTAAGCCTTCTTGGAGAAGACTTACAGCCTTGGCTAGACACTAAGGTCGACTGGAGGCCGCATGTAATTAACTGGGCAAAATCATTCGTTAAAGAGGGTCTTAAAGACAGAGCCATTACTAGGGATCTCGAATGGGGAATAGATATACCTGTTGACGACCTAGGAAATGAAAAAAAGATTTATGTTTGGTTTGAAGCAGTAATAGGTTATCTTTCAGCTTCAATTGAGTGGGCTAAAAATTCTGGTAATGAAGATTCCTGGAAAGATTGGTGGGAAAATAACGAAGCAGAATCTTTTTACTTTATTGGGAAAGATAATGTACCCTTCCACTCAGTAATTTGGCCAGCAATTTTAGCTGGTTACGGGAATTTAAATATGCCAACAAATGTACCAGCTAACCAATATATTTTAATTAAGGGTGAGAAAGCTTCAGCAAGCAGAGGGGTGGGTAAAAGCTTATCTGATTACCTTTCTGAATGGCAGCCAGATGCTTTAAGATACACATTAGCCTCTGTTCTTCCAGAACAGTCAGATTCCGAACTAACGGAAGAAGAAATGATAAGAAGAAACAATGAGGAACTTGTTGCTACATGGGGCAATCTAGTACAAAGAGTATTTACTCAAATAAAAAATAATAGAGATGATATTAAAAACCTATCGTCAATTGAGTCAGTAGACAAAAAATTGATTGATGAAGCTAAATTGGCATTTGAAAACATTGGAAATAACATTGAATCAGTCGAATTGAAAACAGCTCTGCAAGAATCAATGAGATATGTTTCAAAAGTTAATGTTTATCTTAATGAAACTGAACCTTGGAAAGTAATTAAAGAAGATAAAGACCGTGCATCACGAATTCTATACACGTCTCTTCAAGCTATTGACGCTTGTGCAAGTTTGTTATACCCATTTATGCCAACTACAAGTAAAAAAGTATCTGAAGCAATACCTAAAGAAACTTCAAATAGCTGGGATGTAAATGAAATAAAAATAGGTGCCGAATTAACTGAAATTGGGCACCTATTTAAAAAGTTTGACTAAGCCTTAGATGCTTTAAAAACAGTATCTATCTCGTCAATCAAAGCTATTAATTCTTCTCCAACTTTTGGATCTTCAGTTTTTTTAGCTTCACCTGCTTTTTTGGTAGCCTTCCAGAATAAGTCATGCAGATTGGGATATTTCTCCAAATGTTCTGGTTTAAAATAGTCAGTCCAAAGCACCCATAGGTGATGCTTTACTTCTTCTGCTCTTTCTTCTTTAATCGTTACACATCTTTGCTTAAAACTAGCATCATCAGATTCTTGATATTTTTTTGATGCGTTCAAAACAGATTCAGCTTCAATACGAGCTTGTGCTGGATCATAAACACCACATGGCAAGTCACAATGTGCAAATGCAACTCTTGATGGTTTAAATAACTTCATAAATCTCCTTAATTTACTAATATTAATTTTAGTAAGATAAAAATTTATGATTAAAAACATATTGAAGTTAGTTAATTTAAAAACCTTTTTTGCATTCATCCTGTATATGTTTTTTCGAAATGAAAATAAAGCATTTAGAACATATGAGATAAAAGAAGAAAGTATGAAGCCTTCCTTACTTCCTAACGAATATGTTCTTGCAACAAAATTAAACGAAATTCCAAAAAGAGGAGATATCGTTATCTTTACAAATACTGAGAAAAATATTGACGTTGTCAAAAGAGTTATTGGGCTACCTGGTGAAGAAGTTGAATCTCAAGAAGGATCAATTCTAATTAACTCAAATAAACTTAATGATTCTTGGGCTAAGAGTTTCGTGGATGATTTTGTAACAACTAAGTTGGCTGAAGACGAAATATTTGTACTAGGAGACCAAAGGACTTTATCATCAAGTGATTCCAGAACAATTGGTCCCATTAAATTCTTAGACTGTTGGAAACTAAAATTAAGGTACTGGCCATATTACAGGTTTAAAACATTTGAGTAATTTATTCTGTAGCTGGTGTAAAAGTTCGATGGCCTATCTACATGGTCATGCGGCATGCATTAATAATACATGCGCAATGTTTGGTCTCAATCAAGCAGAATGTTGTTCTGGTGAAAACACAGGAAATTGTGAAGGAACTCAGCAAAATGAAATCGCATTATCTCCGGAAAGATTAAACTGAGACAATGGAAGAACCTACCTTAGCTACAGATAAAAAAACTGTTGAGTCTATTCCTGCTATTACAATCAGATTTGCTGGAGACAGTGGAGATGGTATGCAGCTTGTAGGAACAAGATTTACCGACACTTCTGCTTTGTTTGGAAATGACCTCGCAACACTTCCCTCTTTTCCAGCAGAAATAAGAGCACCTCAGGGAACAATTGCTGGGGTATCCTCATTCCAAGTTCAAATTGCTGACTTTGATATCTTAACCCCTGGTGACAATCCTGAAGTACTTGTAGCAATGAATCCAGCGGCATTGAAAGCACACCTTCATGATTTAGCACCTAATGGGATGCTTATTTTAAATGAAGATGCTTTCGAAGAAAAAAATATAACTAAAGCTGGATATAAACTTGATCCTCGTGAGTCAGGAGAATTAGATGGCTACAGAGTTTTTGAAGTCCCAATGGAAAAATTAACAAAAGAAGCATTAAAAGATTCTGAAATAAAAGGTCGTGCAGTCCTCAGGTCAAAGAATATGATCGCATTGGGTTTAATTTCATGGGTTTTCAACAGACCTTTAGAAGACACTGTAAATTGGATTAATAAAAAATTTGAGAAACTACCTGAAGTAGCAGATGCTAATATAAAAACTTTGAAAACTGGTTATAACTTTGGAATAACTGTTGAGGCTTTTCACCATACTTATGTTGTAGATAAAGCAAAACTTCCAGCTGGGGAATACACGAATATAAATGGAAATATCGGTTTAAGTTGGGGACTAGTTGCAGCTGCTAAGCTTTCTGAATTAGAACTTTTTTATGGAAGTTATCCCATAACTCCAGCGTCTGACATTCTGCATGAACTTTCTAAACATAAAAATTTTGATGTTATCACCTTTCAAGCTGAAGATGAGATTGCTGCAGCTGCGGCAACAGTGGGAGCATCGTTTACTGGAAAGCTCGCAGTTACAGGCACTAGTGGTCCTGGTTTAGCTCTAAAAAGTGAGACTATTTCTTTAGCCTTATCAGCAGAACTTCCTATGGTAATTGTGAATGTACAACGTGGAGGACCTTCAACAGGCCTACCAACAAAACCAGAACAATCAGATTTACTATTTGCACTATACGGCAGACATGGAGAATCACCTTTACCTGTGCTTGCATCAAGGTCACCATCTCATGCTTTTTACACAGCTATAGAAGCTTCAAGAATAGCTCTCAAATATATGACTCCTGTAATACTGCTTTCAGATAACTATGTTGCAACTGGGTCTGAACCGTGGTTGCTTCCCGACTACAAGGATTTACCATCCTTAAGTAACAACTTAACAACTAAGTTAAACTCCAAAGATGGTTTTCTACCTTTTCATAGGGATATGACAACTTTTGCTCGACCTTGGGCAACACCAGGTACTCCCGGACTTGAGCATCGTATAGGTGGACTCGAGAAAGAAGAAGGTACTGGTAATGTCTCATACGACAGTGACAATCACCAATATATGACGGATATGAGAGCTTGGAAGATTGCAAATATAGCAAATGATATTGAGCCACTTGAACTAAATGGTGACGAAAAGGCTGATACATTAGTTTTAGGCTGGGGGTCAACGTATGGAGGAATAACTCAAGCTGTTAACAGACTTAATGAAAAGGGAGTAAAGGTAGCTAGTGCACATCTCACCTTCATCAATCCGTTCCCAGATAACTTAGGAGAGATTCTTTCAAGTTTTAAAACAGTAATAATTCCAGAATTAAACACTGGTCAATTAATCAAACTGATAAGAGAGAGATTTTTAATTGATGCAAAGGGTATTAATAAAGTTGCTGGAGTTCCATTTACAGCACAAGAGTTAGCAGATAAAATAGAGGAAAAAATTAATGAGTAAAGTACCTGTAAGTTACAAGAGAACAGATCTTCAAAGCGATCAAGAAGTCAAGTGGTGTCCTGGTTGTGGTGATTATACTATTTTAGCTTCAGTGCAAAGCTTTATGGCTGAAATGGGAATCAGTAAAGAAAAAATTGTTTTTGTTTCTGGTATTGGCTGTGCGGCGAGATTTCCTTATTACATGAATACTTATGGGCTTCATACAATTCATGGTAGAGCGCCAGCTGTAGCAACAGGTGTCACTGTGTCAAACCCTGATCTATCAGTATGGGTGGTCTCTGGTGATGGTGATGCTCTGTCAATAGGTGGAAACCACCTCATTCATGCTCTACGAAAAAATGTAAACATTAAGATTTTGATGTTTAATAATCAAATTTATGGACTAACAAAGGGTCAGTACTCCCCTACAAGTGAAGAGGGTAAAAAGACTAAATCTTCGCCATTTGGTTCTGTTGAGCTTCCATTCAACCCTATGAGCATAGCTCTTGGAGCTGAAGCATCTTTTGTTGCTAGGTCAGTTGATATGGATAGGGAATTAACAGCTCAAGTGCTGCAAGAAGCATCAACACATAATGGTTCTGCTTTTGTAGAAATATATCAAAATTGTAATGTTTTCAACGATAAAGCTTTTGAACAATTAACCTCCAAAGAAGGTAAGGTTGCAAATCGAATTAACCTAGTTCATGGAGAAAAAGTAATTTTTGGAGCAGAAGATGAGTTTGCAGTAACTATTGAAAATGGAGAAGCCAAAGTTGTAAAAAGAACAGACATCGATGACTCAAAAATATACGTTCACGATATCACAAGAGAAAATCCATCTGTAGCTTTTTCTTTATCTAGATTGTCACATGGTCCATATGGACCTACTCCAATGGGAGTTTTCAGGAAAGTTCAACGTGAAACTTACAATGATGATGTAATTAACCAAATAAATTTTGCTAAAGACTCTAAAGGTGCCGGAGATGTTGACAAACTTATTAGGTCTTTGGGCACTTGGAACGTAGATTAGTCTTTTATTCTTCTAAATAATCAATTTGATCTGTAGGCATAATTAATGCTGTACTGGCATTAATTATATGAGATACGATTCTCTTTAAATATCTAAAAAATAATGTAGAGGCAACTGGAAATTGTATTTCATCTTTATTTTCTAAAAGATTAGTAATTCTATTGTCTAAATCAGATGAGATAGATGATCCTAGAGTAATTAAATCCTGAACTTTTGATTCATCATCCAGGGCCAAGCAGGACTGAAGATACACAATTAATTTTCCAATATCATTTCTTAGCTCAATATAAGAGTCCAGATCATCACCTTTTACAAAAGTATTTCCTGTTTCAGCAATTTCAAAAAGGTTCTTGCAGTAATCCCCGATTCTCTCTATATCTTTTGACATAGTCATATAAGAAAGAAGAAGAGGTATATCAAGATTTCTTGAATTTACAGCAGAATGAACAATCATCTCTCTTCTTACTTCGCGGTGTAACTCATTAATAGCTTTATCGGTACTGTATAAATCATCTCTCACTGAATCTAGGTTGGTATCACCAAGTAGGCAGTTCATAGCTGTGTCGAAAATGTGCATGCTATTAGTGAGCATTTCACTTAGTTTTGCATCTATATTGTCTAATGATTCTTTACTCATTTTTCTCCTTAATTAAATATTACTACGCCCAGTAGTGGAAGTAATAAAAATGTAACCAATACATAAAGTATTGCAATATACCTTCTTTTAGCAGTTATAACACTGAGTCTTTTTGCCAAATTAACTGGAAAATTCCTTACGGCTTTTACTGGATAAACAATAATGACACCAATTAAGTTAAAAAATACATGATGGAGTGCAATAGTTAATCCTGCTGGATCGTCAACAGCAAAGCTAGCTAAAACAGCTGTAATTGTTGTGCCAATATTTGCACCAAGGGTTATTGGAAAAGCATTTTCAATAGATAGGATTCCTGAACCAACAATTGGCACAAGGATTGATGTGGTGATACTTGAGCTTTGTACTGAGAAGGTAATTAAGATTCCAATTAATATTCCAAAAAGTCCCCCACCCCTTGCAAGAGCTTTGTCTAATCCAAATTCAATTTGATTGAGCATGAGAGATTTCATATTAGATACAACATTTCTTAGGCTCAAGAAAATAAATGCTATTGCAATAATAATTAAAAGAACTGCATAGACCCTATAAGAGTTTTCACTTAGATTGCCTATAAATGGGATAGAAGATAATCCGTCTAATAGATTATTTGAACCCCACTTAATTCCTGCCTTAATTGGGCTATTTGGTTTAGTTGCTGTAAAACCTGTGGCGATAATAAAATCTGTTCCATTTTCAGCCATCTTTGTTATAAACCCTGTATATAAATCAAGGGGGAAAAGTATTATTACCACTAATAAATTAAAAAAGTCATGCATCGTTGAGGCTGCAAATGCTCTTTTAAATTCCTGTTCTCTTCTTACGTGTCCAAAAGAGACTAAGGTATTAGTTACAGTTGTTCCAATATTTGCTCCCATAACCATCGGTATTGCATATTCCAAGCTGAGGACTCCACTTCCAACTAAACCAACAATTGTTGCAGTAGTAACGGAGGAAGATTGAACTAAAACTGTACATAAAATTCCAACCAGTAAACCAGCAAAAGGATTCGATACTGACTCAAAAAGTGCATCTGTGTATTCTGCACCTAAAGTTTTAATTCCTTTTTCAAGAAGTTTGATTGATACAAGGAATAAATATAAGAAAAATATTGCGAAGCTTAAATTTTTAAAAGATTTTAAATTCATATTCCGTTTGAAGTATATAAGATTTTTAATTAAATAATTTTTTAATTTGCCTGTTGTTTACTTTAAGTTTACTTTTCAAAAACAATAGTAAAAGTCGAACCGTAATCCAATTCACTAACAATCTCAATATCAGCATTGTTTCGATCTAGTGCATGTTTAACGATTGCGAGACCCAGTCCTGTTCCACCTACTTTTCTTGATCTTCCTTTATCAACTCTATAAAATCTCTCAAAGATTTTTTCTTGATCTGGTTTAGAAATTCCAGAACCAAAGTCTTGGAATGAACATCTCACTGATTTATCATTTTCTTCTACTTGAATCAAAATATTTTCTTCTGGCGGAGAGTATTTTAAAGCGTTCTTTATCAGATTTTTTACAGCCAGTGAAATATCATCAAAATTTGCATTTATTTCAACTTTCTTCTTTTTATAACCAATTCGTTTTTTATTTTGTTTAGATAAGTAAGAAATTTCATTTGCTAGTACATCATGCAAATCAAATGTTTCCATAAATACATCTGAGGACTCCATAGCTGATAAATCTAATAAATCTGAAATAAGTTCATTCATCCTGTCAGAATCTCTTAAAATTTGCTCTAAAAAAGTTTTAGTCATTCCGTCATCGCGCTCAAGAGATATAAGTGCCGATTCCGCAGCTAATCTCACTGATGCAATTGGTGTTTTTAACTCATGAGAGGCGTTTGCTATAAACTCTTCTTTAATTCTTGCAATTTCTATAAATTCATCTTTATTGTTTTCATTCATTTAACTTATATCCTACACCTCTTATGGTTACCAATCTTTTTGGCGACTTTGGATTTACTTCTATTCTTTCACGTATTCTTTGGATGTGTACATCAAGAGTTTTAGAATTTCCAGCAAAACTGTATCCCCAAACTTTACTAAATAGTTTGTCTCTAGAAACTATATTTCCAGCATTTTCACAAAGATAATAAAGTAATTCAAATTCCCTAGGTCTCAATTCGATTATTTCATTATCTACTTTTGCTTCATACCTTAAAGGACTCATTGCAATATTTCCTATGGTTATTTCTTTGGCAAAATTTAAGTCTTCATCTATACCGCGTAATAATTCTGAGTTTTTTGTCCTTCTCAAAACAGCTTTTACTCTACTTATTAGCTCTTTGACTGAAAATGGTTTAGTTATATAGTCATCTGCACCCATCTCTAAGCCACTGATTTTATCGTTTTCGTCATCTTTGGCAGTCAACATAATTATTGGTACGTTTGAAGATTTTCTTATTGCTTTACAAATTTCAAGACCAGAAACTTCCGGAAGCATAATATCTAAAATAATTAGATCAAAATGTTCCTCATTAAAAATATCAATGGCAATTTTTCCATCATCAACATGGGTAACTTTTAAACCTTCATTTTTGAGGTTATAAATAATTCCGTCTGCGATACTTTTTTCGTCCTCTACGAGTAAAACTTTAACAGACATGAACTAGATTAGTTCAGACGGAGAAGACCAATCTCCTCTATTAAAAGCAAGAATATAATTTTCATATCCTAAAAAGTCCTCTTTAAATTCATCTGGAATATTAAAACCCCACCAGTCATCTTTAAACTGACTTCGATGAGCTTTCATAGAATTAATTTTATGCTCAACATAACTTGTTCCATCAACCTCAACATCTATATCGTCATGTTCACTGCCAATTGGGTTGAACCTGTTAAATTCTTCTTCTGAAATAATTCCAGCATCAAACATTTGTTGTCTTCTAGATTGCATTCTTTTTTTAGACCAAGCACTGTAATACAGACGCTCTGGAATCCATACTTCTTGACCCTCTTTTAGAGGAAATTTATCTAAATCACTAGCTGCAAAGAAGGCTGCGGTTCCAATTCTATGTGTCTGAATATGATCTGGATGACCATATCCTCCAAAAGGGTCATATGTGATTAGAGCATCTGGTTTATATTTTCTAATTATGTCAACGAGTTTTCCAACAGGATCAAAGTAATTTTGTCTCCAGAAACAATCTGGATCATCATTTTCACTAGTACCCATCATTCCAGAATCTTTAAACCCCATCCACTCATATTCTTTTACACCCAGTGCTTCAAGGCTTGCCTCTAACTCTTTTCTTCTCATTTCAGCGAGTTTTGGAAAGAGTTCTTCTGGATTATCGTAGTTATGAATTTCTCCAGCGGATCCATCGGTTGCTGTAGCTACAACTACCCTATGACCTTCCGCTGCATATTTTGCTAAAGTAACACCTGTTGATACTGATTCATCGTCTGGATGTGCATGAAAAGCCAATATGCTTTTCATTATTAAGTGTCTTGTTCTGTTGAATCTTCTACTAGTTCTTTGCCACGCATAATTGCTGCTTCATGATCTCCATCTACCTTTTCTATAATTTCACCAAGTACAGTCACTTTTTCAGGAGTAATTTGAAGTAGTCCTCCTGAAACTGCATAACTGTCTTTACCTCCAGAATGTTCAATTGTTAATCCACCTGGCAATATTGTAGCTACAGTTGCCTCATGGCCACTATAGATTCCAATTTCGCCATTTGGAGTTCTAGTAACAACCATTGTTGACTCACCACTAAAGTACTCTTCCTCTGGGCTAACTACATTGACAATCATGATTAGGCAGATGCCTCAATCTCTTTTGCTTTTTCAAGTACTTCATCAATTCCGCCAACCATATAAAATGCCTGTTCAGGAGTTGAATCTAAGTCTCCACTTAATATTGTCTTAAATGCTTCAACACAATCTTTAATAGAAACGAACTTACCTTCTATACCTGTGAACTGTTCTGCTACATACATAGGTTGAGAAAGGAATCTTTGAATTCTTCTTGCTCTACCTACAAGCAATTTATCTTCCTCAGAGAGTTCATCAAGACCAAGAATTGCAATAATATCTTGTAAGTCGTTATACCTTTGAAGGACTCTTTGCACTTCACGAGCGGTTGTGTAGTGATCTTCCCCAACAATTTTTGGATCTAATATTCGACTTGAAGAGTCAAGAGGGTCAACAGCTGGATAAATACCTAAGTCTGCAACTTTCCTATCAAGAACTGTTCTTGCATCTAAGTGAGCAAAAGCAGTGTGTGGTGCAGGGTCAGTAATATCATCAGCTGGAACATATACAGCTTGTAGGGATGTAATAGATCTTCCTTTAAGAGAAGTGATTCTCTCTTGAAGAAATCCCATTTCATCAGCAAGTGTTGGCTGATAACCCACAGCTGAAGGCATACGTCCTAACAATGTTGATACCTCGGATCCAGCCTGGCTAAATCTAAAAATATTATCAATAAATAAAAGAACGTCTTGTTTTTCTACATCTCTAAAGTACTCAGCCATTGTTAGCGCAGAAAGCGCAACTCTTAATCTCACTCCAGGTGGTTCGTCCATTTGACCAAAAACTAGAGCAGTCTTATCGATAACACCGGATTCCTTCATCTCTCCGAACAAGTCATTACCTTCTCTTGTTCTCTCACCAACACCTGCGAAAACGGAGACACCACCATGCTGTGTAGCAACACGGTTAATCATTTCTTGGATAAGCACTGTTTTACCAACACCAGCTCCACCAAAGAGACCAATCTTTCCACCCTCTACGTATGGAGCAAGAAGGTCAACAACTTTAATTCCTGTTTCGAACATTTCACTCTGTGATGTGACATCTTCATAAGCTGGAGGAGTCCTGTGAATCGGCCATCTCTCTTTTACATTAATTGATTCAATAGGAACGTCTAAAGTTTCACCAGCTACGTTAAAAATATGTCCAAGAGTTTCTTGACCAACAGGGACGGATATAGGTGCATTAGTATTCCTTACTTCTGTCCCTCTTCTTAAACCATCTGTAGCTTGCATGGATACTGCTCGGACTTTATTCTCACCAATGTGCTGTGCTACTTCTAAGGTAATTGTGCTTTTTGTATCTCCAATAGTTATATCGACTTCTAAAGCGAAGTTAAGCTCAGGAAGGTTGTCTTGTGGGAACGCCACATCTACAACTGGCCCTGCAACCTTTACTACTCTACCTATTTCCTCACTCATTATTTTCCTTTCTAACTGGCATCTGAAAGTGCTTCAGACCCACCAACAATTTCTGAAATCTCTGTAGTAATCTCTGCTTGTCTTGCTTGATTACTTTTCATTGCTAATACTTTTATTAATTCTTCTGCATTATCAGTAGCAGCCTTCATAGCTCTCATACGAGCTGCATGCTCAGATGTGGATCCATTTAAAAGTGCATTAAAAAAAGCAGCATTTGCATATTTTGGAAGAATACTGTTCAGTACTTCTTCCCCACTAGGCTCAAAAGTGACTGAAGATTTATTTTCAACTTCTTGGGGGTCGAGTGGTAGTACTTTTTTAATGACCGCATCTTGAGTAAGAGCTGATTTATAACTTGTGTATACAATCTCAACAGATGAGATTTCTCCTGAATAGTATTTGTCAGTAACAGGAGTCATAACATCTAAAGCATTCTCAAATTCCGGACTATCAGACATACCCTCATAACCTGCATTTATTCCAATTTTTCTATATGTGAAATACCCAGTTGCTTTTTTACCAACAGTGACTATTTCAACGTCTTTACCTGTTTGCTCTATTTCTTTTCTTCTAGTATCGGCTATTTTCAGAACATTTGTATTGTAAGCACCAGCAAGCCCTCTATCTGAAGTTAGAACAATTAAAAGAACTTTTTCTTTCCCTTCCTTAGCTTCAATTTGAGGAACAGCACCATTGTTAATTAGATCCTGAACAATTTCGCTTAGAAGATTAAAGTATGACTCAGATGACTTCATTCTATTTTGTGCTTTTACAATTCTTGATGAAGCTATAAGCTCCATTGCACGTGTAATTTTTTTCGTCGAACGAACACTCTTTATTCGTCGATTAATTATACGTAGTTCAGCACTTGCCACTTCTATTCCTCTGTTGTAGTTTCCAAAGTTGCGACGAAAGCTGTAACCGCTTCTTTTAATTCATCGCCTGGCAACTCACCAGTTTCTTTGATAGTGTTAACCATGTCAGAGTATCTAGTTTTAACAAACTCAAGAAGGTTTTTTTCTGCATCATATATTCCATCCACAGGAACTTTATCAAAATATCCCTCTGTAACCGCAAAAAGAGCAATCACCTGATCTTCAGTTGAAACTGGTTCGTATTGTGGCTGCTTAAGCATTTCTACCACACGAATACCTCTATCTAGCTGAGACTGAGATGCTGCATCTAAATCAGAACCAAACTCCGCGAAGGCTTCGAGTTCTCTAAACTGTGCAAGATTAATCCTTAAGGGTCCAGATACTTTTTTCATAGCCTTTGTCTGTGCTGCTCCACCTACACGAGACACAGAAGTACCTGGGTTTACAGCAGGTCTAACACCTGAATAAAAGAGTTCACTCTCAAGATAAATCTGTCCATCAGTAATGGAGATAACATTTGTTGGAATAAAAGCAGATACGTCACCTGCTTTAGTTTCAATAATTGGTAGACCAGTCATTGAGCCACCTCCAAGATCATCTGAAACCTTCGCACAACGCTCAAGAAGACGAGAGTGTAGGTAGAAAACATCACCAGGATATGCTTCTCTTCCAGGAGGTCTTCTTAAAAGTAGTGAAATTTGCCTATATGCAATAGCTTGTTTTGATAAATCGTCAAAAATAATCAAAGCATGTTCTCCGTTGTACATCCAATGTTGTCCAATTGCTGAACCTGCATAGGGTGCGTACATTTGAAGAGCCGCGGCTGCGGATGCTGGAGCGTTAACAATTACAGTTTTATCAAGAACTCCTTCACTTTCAAGACGTGCAACAACTTCTGCAACTGTTGAGGATTTTTGACCAATTGCTACATAAATACATTTAACGTCTGTGTCTTTTTGGTTAATAATTGTATCAATAGCTACTGCAGTTTTTCCAATACCCCTATCTCCAATAATTAACTCTCTTTGACCTCTTCCAATAGGAATCATGGAGTCAATTGCCTTAATACCTGTTTGAAGTGGTTCACTAACTGGTTGTCTTTGTACAACTGTTGGTGCTTGAATCTCCATCAATCGTCTTTCTGTAAATTCAATCGGACCTTTTCCGTCAATTGGATTACCCAGAGTATCAATAACTCTTCCAAGAAATCCATCTCCAACTCCAATTGATAAAACTTCTCCTGTTTGCTTTACTGGCATTCCTTCTTGAATATGATCGGAGTCACCCATTAATACAACACCTATTGAATCTTCGTCTAAGTTGAGGGCTACACCTAATAGTCCACCTGGAAACTCAAGAAGCTCAGAAGACATTGCATTTTCTAATCCCTTAACTCTTGCTACACCATCAGCAATAGATGCAACATAACCAACAAGGTCATCTTTTACTTCCTCTGACCAGTTCCCTAGAGTCTCTTTTAGGGAATCTGAAATTTGTTTAGGATCTATATTTAAATCGCTCACATTACCTTCCTTCTAATACTGTTTGAATATCTGAAAATTTCGACGAAAGTAACCCATCAAAAGTTCTCTCCCCTATGCTTACTTTGATGCCTCCGATTACAGAGGAATCTACTTTAAGGCTCAATTCGACATCTCTTCCTAATTTACTTTTAAGTGCAGCTTTAAGACTGTTTTGAGTACTCTCATTTAGCTCAATAGCTGATACAACCTTTGCAAGTGATGCACCTCTCTTTTCAGCAATATAATTTGATACTTGCTGCTCAATCTCAATTAAATTATCCGCATAGCCTTGAGAAATTGTAAGAGTTACAAGATCTAACGTCATAGAAGTAACCCTTTTAGCAAAAATGTTACTTATTGCTTCAACTTTTTTATCCGCAGGTATGCCGAAATTCCTAAATGCATCTAATGCTTCACTGTTAGTGTTAAGTGCTTGAAGTACTTGGAGGAATTCATCTTCAATCTTTGCACTCTCATCAGATGATGAGATAATTTCAACTAACCCTTTAGAAAAAGATTCTGTTCCCATTTAGCTTGATGTCTCCATATCTTTTATGAATTTATCAATCAAAACTTGTTGATCTTTTTCTGACATTGATGACGCAACCTTTTGTGAAATTGCTAAGGATAAATCTGCCACCTGGATACTTATCTCAGATGATAGTCTCTCTTTTTCAGCCTCAGAATCAGACTTTGCTTTTTCAACAATTGCTGCAGCATCTTGTCTTGCTTGCTCAATCATTTCTTCTTTAACTTTCTCTGCAGCGGCTTTACCTTCATCAATTATTTTTTGTACTTCTGAATTTGCATCTGCAACAAGTTTTGCATATTCAGCTTTAGTTGATTCAGCTTCAGCTTTTGTTGCCTCAGCAGCTTCAATCTGTCCCTCAATTGATTTTGCTCTTTCTTCAAGAGTGGTGTTTAAAGCTGGTAATGCCCATTTCCATACAAAGAAAAACACAATTGCAAAGGCTGCAATACCTGCAACCAATTCAGATGTGGCTGGAAGTAGTAAGTCTACTCCTGAACCAGCTTCTTCAGCTTCTGCGTAAAATACGTTTAAATTTAAAGTCATTGGTGAATCCTATACCAAGAAGAATAGAACGAATCCAATAAGCGCTAATGCCTCTGTAAAGGCGATACCTAAGAACATAGTTGTTCTTACCATACCTGCAGCTTCTGGTTGTCTAGCCATCGCTTGTACAGCATTACCAGCAATTAACCCGATTCCAATACCGGGACCTATTGCGGCTAGTCCGTATCCTATTAGTGCGTATGCAGCTTCCATTTTCCTCCTTATTATTAATGCTCTGGGTGCAGAGACGTTTGTATATACACTGCAGACAACAATGTAAAAATGTATGCCTGCAAAATTGAAACTATTAATTCAAAACCATATATTGCTAATCCAAGTGTGAACCATGCAGCACCAATTGGTGCCCTAGCAATTAAATACTCAACCCCACCAGGTTGAACTATAAAAAAGTAAGCGGAAGCAAGTAGAAGACTGAGCATAACGTGTCCTGCTACTAGGTTTGCAAAAAGTCGTACTGCAAGACTAAATGGCCTTACTAATAGAACTGAAACTAATTCAATTACCCCAACTAATGGCTTTAGCGCTACAGGTACTCCCGGTGGCCAAATTAAATGGGTAAAGTAGCCTATTCCCTGTTTTTGAACTCCAACAAGTAGGAAGATTACATAAGTTAAAAGGCTTAAAAACAATGGCAATGCCATCCTTGAAGTTACAGGAAAGTTTACTAATGGAGTTACCTCAAAAAGGTTTCCAACCAGAACAAACATAAAAATTGATATTAAATAAGGGGTAAACTTTTCTCCACCTCTACCAATTACACCGACTGCAATTTCGTCTTTTACAAAGGAAAATATAGACTCAACTACAGATTGGAGTTTTCCAGGAACTGTTGATTTTTTTCTTAGCCCAAAGTACATCAAAGCCACGGGTATTAAAGCAGCTAGAAGTATTAGAATTTCTGTTCTTGAAATTTGAGATGAACCAAAATTAGCGAACTCGAATAGCTCTTTAACGTTTGCTGGTTTGCAAACTACTTCATTTATAAAATCACAAGTTTCAGCTGCTGTTATCATTTGCCCAATCTAAATCTGTGTCTTTTCTCTTAATAACCATAGCCATTTCTAAAAATAACATGCTTAAAAAAACAATAGGCACTGTCATTGACATTGCCATTTCATCAATAGGATATAAGCTTCTGAATAATAAGAGAAATCCGAATATGTAAATTAATCTTGCTACATAGCCAAATAAAGCTGAAAAATAATAAAAATTAAGCGATACTTTAGCTGCGAAAGACATTAGGAATGCTCCTAAATAAAATCCAGAAGCAACTATCAAACCCGATACCAGAGATGTGACCATAGATTCTTGAGACTTTATTAAAAAAAATATGGGAACCAACGTGTATATAGGAAGTGATCTTTTGAGCATTCTTCTAGCGAGGACTAGTTCTATGTTCATTTCTGACCATCTAATTTTTTTGAAATTTGCCACATCCGTCTTGATCCGTCATAAATTCCGATTAAAACAAATATAATTACTGGTACTGGGTCATAACCTACAAAATACTGAATCAATAAACCGACAAGAAGTCCGCTAATAATCGAAGTTGAGAAAGAGCTAACTGGTCCAAAGTCTTGAAGATTTATGCTATTTTTTTTAACCATAAGGTTGATAGGTTGTTGCTAAATCATTGACTTGATTTTTTAATTCTATAAGTACTGATTCGTCATTACGATTTTTGAGAATGTTTGAGATTAGTGCACCAACTTTTGTTAATTGCTCCTCTTTCATGCCGCAAGTTGTAACTGCAGGAGTTCCCATGCGGATACCTGATGTAATAAAAGGTGACCTTGAATCAAATGGAATTGCATTTCTATTTAAAGTAATTCCCAGGTCATTTAACAATATACCTGCGTCTTTACCAGTAAGTTCTGAATCTACACTTTGAGTATCAACCAATACAATATGATTTGAAGTACCACCACTGACAACCCTTAAACCTTCACTTATAAATGAGTCTGATAAAGCCTTCGCATTTTTTAAAATCTGCTGTGCATATATTTTGAAATCATCTGTTAATGCCTCCTTGAAGCAAACTGCTTTGGCCGCTATCTGATTGTTAAGGGCACCGCCTTGAGCTCCTGGGAAGATATTTTTATCTACCTCTTTAGCAAATTTTTCTTTAGATAAGATTAGCCCTCCCCTTGGACCCCTGAGGGCCTTATGGGTTGTAGCAGTTACGACGTCTGCATACTGCATTGGATTGTCTACTACTTTTCCAGCAACAAGGCCAATAAAGTGGGCAGCATCCACCATAAATGTAGCTCCAATAGCATCTGCAATCTCCCTGAAAGCATTAAAGTCTAAGTTTTGCGAATAAGACGAATAGCCAGCTATAAGTAGCTTTGGTTTGTGTTTGTGAGCTAATTTTTCTACCTCACCCATATCAATTAGTTCTGTTTCTTGGTCTAAGCCATAGCCAACAAAATTATACATTCTTCCAGAAAAATTAACGGGAGACCCATGTGTTAAATGGCCGCCTTGGTCAAGATTCATTCCCATGACTGTGTCTCCTGCGTTTAAAAGCTGAAGATAAACAGCCATATTTGCTGAGGATCCTGAGTGAGGCTGTACATTTGCATGATCAGCTTCAAAGAGTTCACATGCTCTATCTATAGCTAGTTGTTCTATTTCGTCTACAGTTTCACACCCTTCGTAATACCTTCTACCGGGAAAGCCTTCTGAATACTTATTAGTTAAAATTGAACCAGAGGCCTCCATAACTGCATGGGAAGCAAAGTTCTCAGATGCAATCAAGTGAATGTGTGAATTCTGTCTTTTTAAATCCTCTGAAATTAAATTAGAAATTTCCTTATCTGTATCAGATAAAGGTTGTTGAGATGCACGATTCATATTCATAGTTATATCTTAACAGTAACTTGGTGGCCACTTTAGGGGACCTTGCCTTAATATTTTTCCACCATCAACTCTTAGGTCAACAACAGTAGAACCATCACCATGAATGGCTTCACCTTCTAAGTATGCAGAGACATCGTTTCCAAATATCTGCTTAGCCTCAATATGATTGCTTACATCATCTTGTCCTGAAATATTTGCACTTGTTACAGCTAAAGGGCCAGTCTGTTTTAGTAAATTAAGAGCTACTTGATTTTCAGGTACTCTAAGTCCTATCGAATTTGGATTAGAAGTACCAATACCTTTTGGAAATGCATCTTTTATCTCTACTACTACGGTAAGAGGTCCGGGCCAATATAATTCAACAACTTCAGGAATCTCAGTTGTTATGTCGAGTTTATGAATTTCTGAAAAAGAGTGAATTAACAATGACAAGGGTTTAGTGTCATCTCTCTCTTTAATCTTAAAAAGATTTTCAACTGCAGCATGGGAAAAAGGATTTACGCCGATTCCATAGACTGTCTCAGTTGGAATTCCAACTATCTGATCATTTTTTAAAAGTTCAACCGCTATTTCTAATTTATCTTCTTGCAAAAACATATCGATCTTTCTCAGCTAAGTCTTTATATAATTTTACCTCTTCCCAATTTGAAAATAAATCTAATGTTTGACCAGACTTTGTTGAGTCAATCTCTAAACACAGCATTAAGTTTTCAAGATGTTTATTTTCTATTTGGTCAATTAACTTTGATATTACTTCTAATCCATCTACTCCCCCGTTTAATGCTTGTATGGGCTCATAATCGATTACTTCTTTGTCTAAACCTGCAAGTTTTTCTTCTGGAATGTATGGCAGGTTTGCAACTATTAAGTCAATATTTTGTGCATCAACATTATCCAATAAATCAGATTGATAAAAGTTAACCGCAAGTGAGTTTAATTGCGCATTTTCTATTGCAATACTCAATGCATCTTGGGATACATCAATACCTGTAACTTCAGCGGATGGAAATAGTGCTTTCATCATTAAAGCTATACACCCTGAACCAGTGCCAATATCTAGAATATTTTTTGGATTTTTAGAATTTTCTTTAATTAGTTCGATTAAAAATTCTGTTTCAGGCCTTGGTATCAAACAACGCTGATCGACTTTCAGCTGAATAGTATAAAAAGGAACATACTCTTCTATATACTGAAGAGGTTCATGGTTCAATCTTCTGGTTAATAACTGGGTATATTCTTTTTCATAGTCAGTGGTTGCTCCTTTAATTTCTTTAGCTTTTTCTCTCAAGCGAGCTAATTCATACTCTGGAATGTTCCTGATTTCCACTTTATTCTTCTAGGTTTGAAAGACGTGAAGTTTCATGATCGGCAATTAGAGCATTTACAAAATCTTCCAGGTCACCATCCAGTACCTGGTCCAGTCTTTTGATTGTGAGATTAATTCTGTGGTCAGAGACTCTATTGTCTTTATAATTATATGTTCTAATTTTGTCTGAACGTTCACCTGATCCGACCTGGTCTTTTCTATCCTTTGCTCTTTCAGCTGCTGCTTCATCTTGTCTGGTTTTTAATAATCGTGCTCTGAGAATTCTCATAGCTTGATTTTTATTCTTTAGTTGTGATTTTTCATCTTGACTTGTTACAACTAAACCAGTGGGGATATGAGTGATCCTAACTGCTGAATCTGTTGTATTGACACTTTGTCCACCAGGTCCACTCGACCTGTATACATCGATTTTTAAATCATTAGCCGCAATGCTTAAATCAACCTCTTCAGCCTCAGGAAGAACAGCTACTGTAGCGATGGAAGTGTGTACTCTCCCCTGTGATTCTGTCTTTGGAATTCTTTGGACACGATGAGCCCCAGCTTCAAATTTTAATTTTGAATAAACACCTTTTGACTTTATAGAAAAAATAATTTTATTAAACCCTCCTTGATCAGAAGCTGTAATTTCAATAGGTTCTACATTCCAAGCATTTCTTTCGGCAAATCGGGTATACATTTTATATAAATCACCAACCCAAATTGCAGCTTCTTCTCCACCAGCACCAGGACGTATTTCAACTAATACATCTTTTTCATCTAGTGGGTCTTTCGGTAGTAAAGCTATTTTTATATTTTCGGTTAGTGCAACTATGGATGACTTCGATTCACTTATTATTGTTTCTAACTCAGATTTCATTTCTGAATCTTGTTCAGACTTCATCATTTCCTCTGCATCTGTTATGTCTCCATTTAAAGTTTTCCATTCATTAAAAAGTAAAACTATTGAACTAACATCACTGTGTCTTTTAGCCAGTTCTGCATAGGCATTTGGATCAGATGAAATATCCATCTTTTGGAGTTCTGTCTCTATCTCAACTAGTGATTTTTCTAAGGTTGTTAACTTTTCAACTAATGCTTTATCCATTTAAGACTTCCTTTGAGGTAGATAGTAGCTCATCAAATTGATCAGTATCTTCACTATGTTTAATACAATTTGCCATAGACATAATTGCAACTTCAATTTGCTCATTACTTGGGTTCTTGGTTGTAATTTTTTGTGTCCAAATACCAGGGGTTGAAAATATTTTTGCAATTATAGAATCACTATTTTTAAAATTAAATTTTAAAATCTCATAAGCAATCATTGCAACTACGAATACATGTAGCAGCCTGGTTATCAAAGTAAAAAAAATATTTAGTGTTGGAATAAATGGAAGCGTTAACAAACTAACAAATACTATTAAAAATATAAAAGCCGTTCCACAGCGTATGTGTTCTTTTGGGTATTTTTTTACATTCTTTAAGTCCAGAGATTCCTCTGTTTCAAAGGAAGCTATAGTCATGTGCTCAGCTCCATGATATTCAAATAACTCCTGTGCATCTTTGGTTCTTCCAACAAGATAAATATAAATAACTACAATAACACCTCTTAGGATCCCTTCTGCAAAACCCTTATAAATTTGGCTAAGTTCTAGGAGATCAATGACTAACCTTGGCCCCACTATAAAAATACCCAAGATTACTACCAGTAGGATTGAAGTTATAATCTTTGAAAAAAGAGTCTCCTCCTCTTCCTCTCCGTAATAAAGAGTGTCAGAAAGACTTATTCCTTTATATCCCACAAACAATGAATCAACTAATGCTGCTATGCCTCTAAGAAAAGGGAGTTTCCAAATTCCATCCCTTTGAGTTAATGGAGTTCTTTGTTCAAAGTAGCTGTGGATTTGATTATTTTGGTCTCGTACAGCAAGTGACCATCCCTTCGGGCTCTGAATTAAGACTCCGCCAATTACAGCTTGTCCTCCATAGGCAATGTTCTCTCGAGACATTTAGGGTGTGTTAAATTAAGTTATTCTTCTTCTTGAGAAGAAGCTTCTTGTTTTGATTCTTGACGGGTACTTGTAGAACCGTACCTTTGTTTAAATCTCTCAACTCGACCAGTAGAGTCAACTAGTTTTTGTTTACCTGTAAAAAATGGGTGACTTGCACTTGAAATTTCTAATTTGACTAGTGGATAATCTTTTCCATCTTCCCAGGAGATTGTTTCACTAGTCTTTATGGTTGAGCGAGTGAGAAAAGCAAAGCCAGCGTCTTCATCTTGGAAGACGACTTCTCTATAATCTGGATGTATACCTTGTTTCATATCTACACTTTAACTTACTTGTTGTTTTTTGCGACATCTTTTAGGAAGGCTTCATTAGTTTTAACAGTTTTAAACCTATCAATTAGAAGCTCAGTTGCTCCACCTTCAAGACCTACTAAAACTCTCCTTAAAGCCCATAGAGATTGTAATTCTTGTGGTGATACAAGTCTTTGTTCTTCTCTTGTGCCAGATGGGGTAACGTCGATAGCCGGGAATACTCGCTTATCCGCAAGTCCTCTATCGAGCTTGAGCTCCATGTTTCCAGTTCCTTTAAACTCTTCAAAAATAACTTCATCCATTTTTGACCCAGTCTCAACAAGAGCGGTTCCAAGAATAGTTAAGCTACCTCCACCTTCAATGTTCCTAGCTGCACCAAAGAATTGTTTTACTGGTGTAATCGCTGTTGAATCTAAACCACCTGAAAGGATACGTCCACTAGCAGGTGAGGCTAAGTTGTGAGCCCTTGCTAAACGAGTTATTGAGTCGAGAAGTATAACAACATCTTTACCTTCTTCTGTGAGTCTCTTTGCTCTTTCTATTGCAAGTCTAGAAACTTGTGTATGCTCTTCGGGTGGTCTATCAAAAGTAGAGTAGATAACTTCTCCATCAACTGATCTTTGCATATCTGTTACTTCTTCTGGCCTCTCGTCAACAAGAACAACCATCAAGTGTACTTCAGGATTGTTAGCAGTAATTGAGTTGGCAATTTCTTTAAGAATTGTAGTTTTACCAGCCTTTGGAGGTGAAACGATTAACCCTCTTTGTCCTTTTCCAATAGGTGCAATTAAATCAATGATTCTACCAACTATTTTTTCTGGTTTACCAGGTACTTCTAATTTCAATCGCTCATCTGGAAAAAGAGGTGTTAGTTTATTAAAATCTACTCTTCTGGCTAATAATTCCGGATCTGCCCCATTAACTGTTTTTGGTTCAACTAAGGCAGGAAATTTTTCTTTTTGCCTTGGAGCCCTTATTGGTCCTTCAACCAGGTCTCCCTTCCGCATTCTGTATTTTTTAATACTCCCAGCAGGTACATATACATCATTATCACCGGGTTTATATCCATTACATCTTAAGAATCCATATCCTTCGGGGAGTATGTCTAAGATTCCCTCTCTTGACTCACCAGCTTTAACTTGGCTATCTCCAGAATTAACTACTGATGGAAGATCTGAATCATCATTTTTGCTGATTACCTCTGCTACAACTGGTTCCTCGGCTTCAATGACTGTATCCCCTTGTTCCAATAAAAGATCAATTAACTTAGCTTTTTGCAGGCCCTTGTGTTCAAGACCTAAACCCTCTGCTATTGCTCTTAAATCAGCAACTGGCTTTGATTGTAATTGTGTTCTTGCGGACATTTCTCTCCTAATTTAAATCAAATTTTTTGGTATTGATTTGTGAATTTTTGTCTGAAGACAACATCATTATATACATATTATTAGTAAAGGTGTAGTTTTTATTATTTTTAAAAATATTCATTAATTGCATTTTCAACAACACCCACTTCAGTATCTAAAACAAGAAATTGTTCCTCATTGTAAGAATCTTTTGAGTTGTAGTCAGGAATAACTTTGTTAATCACATTTTCAAATTTTTCTGGAGATGCTGTAGCTACACCGACGACAGGAAGGTCTGATTCAAAATTAACAATATCTGAAAGAGCCGTTGCGGTGTGGGGGTCGATTATTAGCTGAAAATTTTTATAAAATTTTTCTATTTCCTCAAGAATCATTTCATTGTCATAAGAAGATGAAGAGAAAATATGCTGTAGCTTCTGAAAAGAACCTGAATCTAATTCAGCTTTATTTTCATGTTGTAAAGAGGCATAAAATTCTGTTGTATCTCCCTGAAGGTCGTAAATCAACCTTTCAAGACTTGATGGAATCTGGATATCCATACTAGGTGCGAATGTTTGTGTTGTATCTTTCGGTTCAAGGCAGCCGTTATGAATAAATCTGGTTAATACATCATTTGTGTTTGAAGCACAAAATATTTCGTTTATTGGTAGTCCATTATTTCTTCCAAACCATGCAGAATAAGCATTACCAAAATTTCCTGATGGGATAGCAATATTTATTGGTGAAGAAAACTGTTTTGTTAACCACACGTAATAAGCAGTTTGACCCATAACTCTTAGCCAATTAATTGAATTCAAAGAGATTACTTGGTTTTCAAAAGAATTTTTCTGTAATAACTCTTTCACTATCTTCTGACAGTCGTCATACGAACCATTGATGGCAATATTTAGTACATTGCTTTCAATCACTTCAGTCATTTGTCTTCTTTGGTATTCACTCACTTTGTTATTTGGATGAAGTACAACTATATCTATATTTTCAGAATCTTTAACTGCTTGAATTGCTGCACTTCCTGTATCCCCGCTTGTTGCAACAAGTACTAAACCTCTTTTACCTATTTCATTGAGTCTTCTGTTTGCAATCGCGCCAAGTGGCTGCAAAGCGTAGTCTTTAAAAGACTTTGTTGGTCCGTGGAAAAGTTCCATGACATACTTGTTTTCTTCAATCTCTTTGAGCACTGGCTCTGGAGATTTTTCAAATCCTGGATATATAGATAGGTCCTCTACATATTTAGCTGAGTTTTTATCTAAAGAGATGAATATAGTCTTAACAAAATCTTCATAGCTAAGGTCTTCTTGAGTAAGGTAGCTTAAGTTTTCTAAAGTTGTTGAGTTTGGTAAATAGAGACCCTTATCATCTGCAACACCTGATAAGATAATGTCTTCAAAGGATAGTTCCCGCTTACTCCCTCGAGTTGATTGATATGTGATCACTTGATTAAATATAAACTCTAATTGTTGAGGTAACGGAACTTACACTGTCTAGATTTTCAATACTCTCAATAGACTTATTTAAATTATTTTCTGTTGCTTCGTGAGTAACAAGTACTAATTCAGCATTGTCTCCTCGGCCTTCTTGGATAACACTCTCAATACTTACACTATTCTCTCCAAACAAACCAGCGATAGTGGCTAGTACCCCTGGTTCATCTTTTACTGACAAACGAATAAACCAACTTGAATTTACATTTTCAACATTTTTATTTCCAGATTTTTGTTTCCTTAGCGGGTACCAATTTGTTTGATTACTTCCCATTTGGTGACACGCACTAAGTACATCCCCAATTATGGCACTTGCTGTTGGAGCTGCACCTGCACCAGGTCCAGAAAATACTAACTGATTTATGTTCTCACCTTCTACAAGTACTGCGTTCAATGCTCCTCTTATGGAAGCAAGAGGGTGTTTTGTATCAACAAGTACTGGATAAACTCTAGCATTAAATCCATCACTGCTGTTATCTATCTGAGCTAAAAGCTTTATTGTTTTATTTAATCTTTTTGCCCAATCAAAATCTTCTTTAGTTATGTCAGAAATTCCTTTGGTAAATACATCTTCAACAGAAGGAGAAACACCAAAACAAAGGAGGGAGAGAATCATCGCTTTATATTTTGCGTCAATGCCCTCAACATCATTTGTTGGGTCTGGCTCCGCGTAGCCCAGTTCTTGAGCATCTTGGAGTGCATCATCATATGTGCTGCCTTCCTCCATAGCAGTTAAGATATAATTACTAGTGCCATTAATTATTCCAGCGACTCTGGTTAACTCTTCACCTCTAAGGCTTTCAATTAAAGGCTTTAATACTGGAATTCCTGCGGCAACTGCTGCTTCGAAATACAAACAGGTATTATTTTCCTGAGCTATTTTAATCAACTGACTTCCACTATCAGCAATAATATCTTTATTAGCCGTAATCACTGATTTTCCATTTTCTAGTAAAGCCTTTATGTAGCCTTTTCCTGGGTCTACTCCACCGAGGACTTCTATAACGAGGTCTATATCTTCATCATTTAGAATGTCAGTGAAGTCAGTTGTCAATAAATTAGAGTCAATATTTCTCTTTTTTGATATATCTGAAACTAGAACCTTAGAAAGGCTTACATTTATAAGCTCATCGTCTAGATGCAATAATCGTTCAATAACTTCTGACCCAATATTGCCAGCACCCATCACTGCTACTGTATAAGAATTGTTTTTCATAATTAGTAAGGATAAATGCTATTTTGACTCAAACAACCATTAATTGTCTGAATTTGAGATTATGAAGATAGACTAGTTAATGCTTCCTGATAAAACTCACAATAATCAATCATATTTTTCATCCATTTTCTGTCACTAATTGAAATATTGAAAAGAGGTTTATATTTAAAAAATAGATTAATAAACCGACGACAATATTTACTATAAGAACTACAACAAATATACTTTTTAGTATCTTCACATAAGGAATATTAATTATAAATATTTAAATTTATATTTATATTTATATTTATATTTAAGATAAATTATTAAGAAATCTTGTCCTTTACTAATTTACTTACAAGAGAGCCATCTATACCATCTCCCTTGGCCATGACTGCTCCAATAATTCTTCCCATCTGGGACATATCAACTTCACCAAGTTCAGATAAAACTTCATCAACAAGGCTTGAGACATCCTCTTCACTTAACTGCTCAGGTAGCCAGCCACTCAGAAAATCCACTTCTAGTTGAATCTGCTTCGCCATATCTTCGCCTCTTTCACCAAGGGACTGATACTCCTCTACTGCTTTAGTCATTTTCTTTACATATGAAGAAATCACACCTAGTGCAAGCTCATCAGTGGCATCCTCACCCTTTTCAGCTTTTTTCTTTGCTATCTCGGTCTGAATTTGACGGATAGCATTTAACTTCGTTTTATCTTTTGCTTTCATTGCCTCTTTAAGTGAAGCGCTCAAATCATCTGTAATTGCCATTTTTTCCTACTTTTTATATAACTGCATTGTATCAGGAATATCAGTGATAATTCCATATAAGCCTATTTGCATTAATCTCTCAAACTCTTTTTCATCGTTTACTGTCCAAACTACAGTTCTATTAAGAGGCAAATTAAAGTTTCTACTATTTATCACATTATTACTGACCATAAACATAATTTGATTATCGTGATTTGAAAGAGCTATGGCTTCAAATAAATTGTCTTCATTATCTAAAATTATTCCATACTTGCAATTGAAACTATCTTTGTAATTATGAATTACCTCCCAATTAAATGAAGAGATAATATCGTCGTAGGTAGCCATATTTATTATTTTTTTTATCAGAACTTCTAGGTTTTCTTTCTTGGTGTCATCAGATTTAATCTCAAAATTAACATTTCCGGTAATTTGTGTCCTTGAGGTAAAAATCATATCTGACATATCAATATCTGGAAGGAGTAGTTCTATTTCATTTAACGTCAAATCCTCAATAAAAAAGTCTTTTATAAAAGAATCATGATAGAAAATAATATTGTTATCTTTAGTTATCCGTAAGTCAGTTTCGACAAAATCACAATGATCAAAGGCTTTATTTAGTCCTGTTATTGAATTTTCTCGGTATATTCGAGGCAAGCCCCTATGTCCAAAAATATATGTCAAAATACTTCCCTAACTTCCATACATTACTACAATAGATTGTGAAAGTTTTCACAAAGTAAGGAAGATCGTGCAAATACTAAATTTTGACATAGAGCAGGAGGCCTGGATGGAGGAAGGTTCATGTGTTTATGCTAACACTGAATTGTTCTTTCCTGTCGGCTCTTCCATGAAAGCTATAAAGCAGTCCAATGAAGCAAAAGCCATTTGTAATGAATGTGTAGTAAAAATTGACTGTCTTGAGTACGCCATACGAACAAACCAAGATTCTGGAGTTTGGGGTGGTGCTACTGAAGAAGAAAGAAAGTCAATCCGCAGAGAGTATCGTAAAAACGGGTCTCTTCTAAACTTTTAAACTAATCCAGCTTCTCTTTTATCTTGTTCTTTTGAAAATTCTATTGAGTTAATATTGCCTGCATTAATACCAATTTCTCCATCTTCATCGGTAAACCAGTAAATACCTTTATCCTTAATTAGAACTTCAATTTCAGCAGTAAATTTCTTAATATCCTCAACTTCGAATTCATATTCTTTTAAAGATGCCTGTAATGAAATTTTAACTTTTTGTGCTTTAGCCATTTGTTCTCCTTATAAAACGTTTTCACCCATGAAAAGTGCTGACACTGAATCATCTGCAAATATAGATGTTAACGCATTTGCAATTATTGTCGAAACTGAGAGTACTGTTACATTTCCTAACGCTTCAATATTTCCATTCTGAGACAAAGTATCTGTAGTAATTATTTCATCAATAGGTGCATTTTTTAAGTTTTCGATAGAGTGGTCTGAAAATATACCATGTGTTGCAACCACGTTCACTGTTTTTGCACCTTTTTCCTTCAGGATGTTTGCTGCTGCAGCAATAGTTCCTCCAGTGTCAATAATGTCATCAACAAGTATGGCGTGTCTACCCTCGACTTCTCCAATAACAGTGAAGGCTTCAACTACATTATGTATTTTGGGATCTCTCTTTTTATGTACAAATCCAACATATGCTTCTAGATGTTTTGCAAAGGTTGTTGCTCTCTTAACACCTCCGGCATCAGGAGATATAACAGAAACTGGCTCTTGAAATTTATTCTGAAAATAGTCGACAAATAAAGGGAGGGCTGTCAAGTGATCAAATGGTTCATCAATAAAACCCTGGATTTGTTGAGTGTGAAGATCAATTGATACTAATCTATCCGCACCAGCAGTAACAAATAAGTCGCCAATCAACCTTGCTGATATTGGTTCTCTTGGTAGCGCTTTTTTATCTTGTCTTGAGTATGGATAAAAAGGAAGAACTGCAGTGATTCTTTTTGCCGAAGCTCTTTTTAGTGCGTCAACAAGAAGTAGTTGCTCCATGATTGTAAAATTTACTTCTCCTGAATGGCTCTGCATCACAAAACAGTCTGCTCCTCTAGCGCTTTCTTTGAGTCTTATGTAGATTTCACCACTAGCAAATTGCTTCTTGTCGACTAATGCTAAAGTTGTACCAAGTTCTCCTGCGACTTTCTCTGCTAGTTTAGGGTTTGATGAACCTGTAAATAAGAGCATCTTTTTCTTACTTGGTTGCTCTATCACTTTTCATCCTTTGATTGTTTTCTATCCATGTATCCATCAATATTTTTTTGCTGATTTCTCTCTATACCCAGTGCTTTAGCTGGAACATCTTTGGTAATAACCGATCCCGCACCAATCATAGCTCCCTCTCCAACTGTTACAGGAGCAACAAGCATGACATCAGATCCAATGAATGCTCCTTTTTTTATCTCTGTTTTATGTTTATTTTTTCCATCATAATTTACTGTTATTGAACCAGCTGAAAAATTTACATTTTCCTCAAGATTTGCATCTCCTACATAAGAAAGATGCGGAATCTTGCTTCCACTACCAATATTTGAATTTTTTGTTTCAGCAAATGCTCCCACCTTTACACCCTCTTCTAAAACAGATCCTTTTCTTAAGTGTGCGTAGGGTCCTATAGTTGCAGTACCCTGGATAGTTACTTCATCGAGTACTGAAAATAATACAGTTGAGCCCTTGCCGATATTTGATTCGTTAATCATTGTATTTGGACCAACGGTACAGTTTTCATGAATTTCAGTATTTCCGGTTAAGTGTGTGTTCGCCATTATTTTTGTCCCTGGTTTAATAATGACCTTTTCATCTACAAAAGTTGTGTTGGGGTCTTGAAAATAGACACCATTGTCCATGTGTGATTTTAATAATTCATCTTTTAAGGTTTTTTCAACTTCGTTTAGCTGACTCATAGAGTTAACACCTTTAATAGTCTCTTCACTTACTTGTACTATAACTGTATCCAAATTATTTTGAAAAGCTATCTCAATTAAATCCGTTAAATAAATTTCGTTCTGTTCATTATTACTATCTAATTTTTCAATATTTTCCATAAGAAATCGTTTATCAAAACAATACATACCAGAGTTAATTTCTTTGATTTCCCTCTCAGCCTCATTAGCATCAGCATGTTCAACTATTTTTGAAATATTTTTTCCATCTTTGAGAATTCTTCCATAACCGGTTGGGTCAGAGACTTCCGCTGTTATGATTCCAACAGCAACTTTTGCCTTTACTGATTGTTGTATCAAGTCATCGATGTCTTGCCTCCGAAGAAGGGGTGCGTCTCCCGGAATTATGACAACATATTCTGAATCATCATTTTCATATGCGTCACTATTTAAAAGTGTTACCACTGCATGACCTGTCCCTAGTTGTTCTTTTTGATCAACAGGAAGAAAGCCCTCTTTGAGTTCTTTGATAACTAGGTCTGATTTATGTCCCACAACAACATACTGATTGTCTAAATGGCTAATGGCCCTCTGTCCGTATTCAATCATTGGTTGGCCTAAAACGGAATGCAGTACTTTTGGTAAGTCAGACTTCATACGAGTCCCTTTACCTGCAGCTAATATGACTCCTGATATTTTCATTTACTAAGCTGGGAGAGAAGGACTCGAACCCTCAACGTTTGGACCAAAACCAAATGTGTTGCCAATTACACCATCTCCCATTGACCTTTAAGGATTATTCTAATCTGCTTCCCGTAACAAGCTACTATCAATTTTTTTTGTTACTGTAACTAGCCGGAATAAGCTTAAATCTATTTTTTGAATATTATTTTTCAATTGTTCCTCTTCCCCAAAGCTAAATAATGTCGTTCCGCTTCCTGACATGAAAAACTCGCTTCCAGTAACTCTCTCCAGATGCTCTTTTCGTTCTTGTAGTTTTGGTTCAACATCTACAGCTGCATGCCAGAGATTATTCTTAATTTCAAGTTCTTTATATAGTTTGGTATCTATTTCTAAATTATTATCTTGTTCGTCGAACGATTCAAAAACCTTCTTAGTAGAGAGTGTTTCGTGTGGAGTTGCAATAAGAAAGTGTAAGGGATTCTCAATATCTACAGCAATAATCTGTTCTCCAAATCCGTTTACTTTGGCTGCTGAGCCTTTTATAAAAAAAGGGACATCACTACCGATAGTTTTAGCAACTATGGATAACTTTGGCACTTCTAGGCTGTACCTTTCACTCAAATATTTTATAATCGTTCCTGCATTGGAACTTCCACCACCCAACCCAGCCTCAACTGGTATATATTTATGAACCTTAATGTGAAATCTCTGATCAAAATTATTGACTTCTCGCAAAGCATGGAGTGCTTTATGTATTGTTGAGTCTCCATGAATTTCAATTTGTGGGATGAATTCAATAATATCTGCTGGACTGTCTATTTCATAAATTTCAATTTTGTCAAAAAGGTCGATGGGTGTCATCAAAGTTGATAAAGTATGTAATCCATCGATTGTTTCATTATTGATCGTTAAATTTAAATTAATTTTTGCAGAGCTTAAAATCTTCATTTCAAACTCTGCGATAACAACAAATACTGTTCTGGTGTTATTTTCTGTGGCCTATCATCAGGATTAATGCCTAACTTTTCCAAGTCTTCAGAAGTAAAGAGGTCTTGCAGGGCTGATTTTATTTTTTTTCTCTTTTGTTGAAAAGCGATTTTAGAGATTTTAAATGCCTCTAAACGGTCTTCTTCATCAATTAATCTTTCTCTTTGAAGGGTTACGACACTTGAAGTAACTTTTGGAACAGGACTGAAACAGTTTTTACTAACATCAAATTGAAGTTTTGGGGTTGTAAATAATGAGCAAACTACTGATAAAGCTCCATACTCCTTTGAGTCTGGTTGTGCTGTAATTCTCTCAGCAACTTCTCTCTGCACCATGACAACATATCTGTGAATAACAGGAACTTCAGTGATTAACTTAACAAGTAACCGGGTACCAATATAGTAAGGAAGATTGGAGACAAGTATCCACCAAGGACCTGTCAACTGTGAATAATCATACTCCATAGCATCCTGATTAATTACTTCAATATTTGGTATTTCAGAAAAACGTTCTTCTGTAATGGAAGCAAGATTTTTATCAATTTCAATCACTCTTAATCGATAATTATCTTTTAATAATTCATTTGTAAGAGATCCTGTACCAGGTCCAATCTCAATGATTGGATCTGCAAGTTGTCCTTGTACAAGTTTGGTTATTTTTCTAGAAATGTTTGTATCAATTAAAAAGTTTTGACCTAATTTAAAATTAGGCTTGTCCTCAATTTTCTTAATCCAATATGATTCGCTCATTGTCATTTACTTACCCAATATAGTGTTTGTATTTTCAATCGTAATTGATGACAAATCTTCAAGAGTCATATCTTTAAGCATTGCTAGTTGTTTTGCAGTTTCAACAATAAATTCGGGTTTATTGTTTTGTCCTTTGTATTTTCCTGGTGCAAGGTACGGTGTATCTGTTTCAAGGAGTAGTCTATTAATTGGTACTTTTTTTACAGATAGTTTTAAATCTTTTGCAGTTTCGTAAGTCAGTATCCCTGAAAAGGAAAAATATACACCAAGCTCAATAAATTTTTTAGTCCACTTATTACCACCAGTCCAAGAATGAAGTATGACTGGAAACTCACCTTCATAATTTGATAGTAAATCAAAAGTATCTTTGAAACTATCGCGACAATGTACTATTAACGGTTTTTGTAAATCTTTTGCCATCTCTAAGTGAAATATCAAATTTTCATGTTGTTGTTCTCTTGATGAGTGGTCTCTATAGTAATCCAAACCTGTTTCACCAATTAAATCAGCTTCACCCATTAATCTTGACAACTCTTCTTTTTGCGATGATAGGTTTTTTGCATCATGTGGATGTAATCCAGCAGCCCAGTATGCGGGAACTGGTAACTGCATAGAAATTTCTTTTGCTTGTTTGGAGGAATTGGCATCAACTCCTGGAAGTATTAAATATTCTATAGATTCGTAATTTAAATTTGCTAAATCATAATCAGTTAGCTGCAAATGGCAATGCGTATCAACCCATTTAGGTTCTTGGTTAATTACTCTTTCTTTCACTACTATATAAGAATAGGAGCATACAAATATATGGGTAAAGGGAATAAAGGAAAGATTGATAACCTAGGAAGAGTTGTTATACCCAAAACAATAAGGGAAGCTTTGGATATAAAACACAACGATGAAATATCAATGACTGTACAAAATGGTACTCTTATCATCTCTAAAGGATATAAGGCCTGTTCGATTTGTAACTCCAAAGAAGTAAGTACTCAACTTGGCGACAAACTCTTGTGTGAAACCTGTATCTCAGAGATTAAAAGTCTTTAATTTTTTTATAAATTTCGTTTGTAGAAACATCTGTAATTAATGATATCGTTTTAGCAATTTCACGTTTTGGAATATCATACTTTAATAGATTTTGAACTGCACTCTCAACATCTATATCTAATCTCTTTTGTTTTTCAGTTCCCTCGATTACTAGTGTAATCTCACCCTTAATATCTTTATCTCTAAATTCCTGAAGCAACTCTTCTGAGGTACCCCTATAGATAGTCTCAAATTTTTTAGTTAGCTCTCTACATATAACAACTTTGTTCAGAATTTTTTCACCGGCAAATGCTTCGAGATCTTTTACTAATCTTTTTGGAGAAGTAAAACAAACTGTTGTCATTTCAGAGGTTCCTAAGTCAGAAAGAAATTTGGACCTTTCTTTTCCTGACTTTGGTATAAATCCAATAAAACGAAAACTTGTTAAATCAAATCCTGATAGTGTCAAAGCTACAATGACACTCGAAGGACCGGGTATCGACTCAATTTTTACATTTCTGTTTGATAGAGATGATACCAACTTTGAACCTGGATCAGCAATTAGTGGTGTGCCTGCATCAGACAGAAGGGCGACATTTTTTCCTGAATCTAATAAGTTTTCGATTTCATCCATTTTTTCATGTTCATTGCCAACAAAATAAGAATGCACGGGTTTTTCTATTTTTAAATGATTTAACAATTTCAGTACTCTTCGAGTGTCTTCTCCATAAATGTAGTCAACATGATTTAGGGTCTCTATAAGTCTTGAGGAAATATCAGAGAGATTTCCTATAGGTGTAGCACATATATATAAGGTGCCCAAAATGCTAGAAGCTGCTTATCTGTGTGCTGATTTGATTGAATATCTCTAAATCTTGAGTTAACACTATTCTGACATAGGTTCCATCTGAAGAAATCCAAACATTTGTCTCCCCTATAAACAAATCCCCACCAGCAAAAGATTCCACACTAGTAAATCTGGTCTGAGCATTTGCCCATGCCAAATATGCATTATAAATCTCATCTAATTCTGTATCAGAATCTCCTGTCATTTTTAGGGACATCATTAATTGATCTGATGAATTTACATAATCTTTCCAAGCTCCTCCGCCAAGTCCAATAGCAGCTTTAACGGATGCGACTCTCCCAATAGTGTCTTGAAGAATGTAAGGAATATCTAGTGCACTGATTGTCCCCTCTTTTACTAAGGTGTAATCTGAGACAATTAAATCTTCAAGGGTTACATTTT
>Ga0222716_10000007_pt1 | contig 179688 bp, 156 predicted proteins | sample C33_13DmetaG_FD_165044 | JGI IMG/M metagenome (GOLD analysis project Ga0222716, IMG submission 165044) | Estuarine water microbial communities from San Francisco Bay, California, United States - C33_13D | ecosystem: Environmental > Aquatic > Marine > Unclassified | place: USA: California... | reverse complement strand
TACAGAGAATAACATGAAGATTCTCTTCAGTATCCATGGTATACAAACCAAGAAGGCTATTGGGTGCTTCATACCCCCCTTCTTCCAACGCATTTCCCTCTAGCTGTACATCAGCATCTTTCCAAGCATCACCTTGTTCAGCTATTTTTTGTAATTGTAAAATCACTTCTGAAAGCTTCATAGTTATCCTATTTTTTCTTTTAGATCGTTGATTCGTGTCGTCAGCTGCTGTGACCAGCGCCGCCTTAGCTGGGCGACATAGCCTTACATTATCAGCTAAACGCTTCAAAAACGGGAAAATTATTTCCACCACTTAAAGAAATAACTGTAACTTATTGATTTACATGGTGCCCGGGGCCGGAATCGAACCGGCACGAGGTTTCCCTCGAGGGATTTTAAGTCCCTTGCGTCTACCAATTTCGCCACCCGGGCATTTTGATGAGGGTGGTCTTTCTAGGAGTTGGGTTGAAATGGAGGCTGGAGTCGGAATCGAACCGGCGTTAACGGAGTTGCAGTCCGCTGCATGACCACTCTGCCATCCAGCCTTTATTCATTTCATGCCTAGCGAAAGATCGCGCACTATACCAAAACTCGGGGCTTTGGGCATGGGTTGATTGGCGAAAAGTCTAAAAAATATTGTCAGGCAGATTTGCCCGCCAACGCAGCCGGAATGATTCGAAATTGAATTAAGCTCAATTGCTCGCACCGCTGGACCTCAATTAGCCCGCCACACACTGAAGCCTCCTGAATCTTTTACTCCAGGTTTAAGGACTTACTAGCTCACATCAATAGGGTTTTCTTCCCCGAAGAAGTCGCTATTAGCGCTAGAAGGGTCACCTGCTGCCGACTGTAGCTCCAGCTAGCGCTACCCCCTTGTCTAGGGGCTAGGCATTGCATGGGGTCGACGACCTGCCTGATGAGAGAACTTCGAAACAAGGACTAAGCAGACTTGACTGCAGCTAGTGCCCGCTGGCAAATAGCAGCAGGCGTATTGGGCTTTTAGCAGTATTTGCTATATATAAGCTATTCATCTCTATGATATTCACAGAGATAACTTCATATGGACTTACTAAGATGTGACCAAAATTGGAGCGGGAAACGAGATTCGAACTCGCGACCCCGACCTTGGCAAGGTCGTGCTCTACCAGCTGAGCTATTCCCGCGCTTTGAGGTGTAAACACTTTTGAGCATGTCCTGCAAAGCTAGGAAATTCGCTTGCTTGAACCGCTACTCGTAAGAGGCGCTTATTCTAATGCCTAAGTGCCCCAAGTCAAGCTGAACTCGCCTGTATATGGCAATTCTTATGACTTTGACTGCAGTTCACTCCATGCCGCTCTAAAATACTGCGTCATTGAGCTAATGCTCAATACAGCTGCCAGATAAATCAGGCTATACCCGAGCATCAACACCCACTCGGGTAAACTGGGATTGGCTAATAACAGAGTAATGATGGCCAACATCTGCACAGTTGTTTTGAGTTTTCCGGAAAACGCCACGGCAACCTTATCCCGCATTCCCTTCGTTGCCATCCATTCCCGCAGCGCAGAGACCAGCATCTCTCTAGCGATAATAACGCCTGCGGCTAATAACAGTGACGGATAGACTGAGACCAGCATGATCATCATTACTGCAACCAGTAGCTTGTCAGCAACCGGGTCCAGGAACGCACCAAATTCAGATGACTGATTGAGCTTTCTCGCGAGATAACCATCGAGCCAGTCAGTCAGGCTCGCGACAGTGAAGAGGATAGCCGCTAACAGATGGCTGAATTGGGTATCCAGCTTATAGGAATAGATCACAACCGGAATGAGCAAGACGCGACTAATCGTAGCACTATTTGCCCAGTTCATAGTAGTTTACTGCCCATCATTCCTTCATCTCTCGCTAAAATCAAAAATATATATTGTTTATTTACAGGGAGTTGTAATCTAAAAGCGAAGTAAGTTAGAGCTAAAAACCTAAAATTAAGGAAACTCTTCAAATTAGCGGGGTCACCTGTTGTGCAAATGCTCATATATGTTTTCGGCCAATCTCTTGCTAATCCCAGTAACTTTTGCGATCTCCGATTCGCTCGCCTTATGTACCTCTTGCTGGCCACCAAAATAGCGCAATAGCTCGCGCCTGCGCTTTGGCCCCAGCCCAGGGATTTCCTCCAGCGCAGACTGCTTACGGGCCTTTGCGCGACGCGCTCTGTGGCCGGTTATGGCAAAGCGATGTGCCTCGTCCCTCACCTGCTGCAGGAGATGGAGCGCCCCCGACTCCGTCGGTATGGCAACCTCCTTAAAGCGATCACCTCGCACCAGGAACAGCGTCTCCTGCCCCGCACGCCGGCTAATGCCCTTAGCTATGCCTAGCAGCTGAATCTCTGGCAACTGGAACTTCTCCATAACCTTCTTCGCCTGGGTGAGCTGACCTTTACCCCCATCAATAAGCAAGATGTCCGGAATCTTAGCCTCCCCCTTGGCAAGCCGCGTAAAACGGCGGTCTAGCACCTGTTCCATGGCCGCGTAATCGTCTCCGGCGGTAATCCCCTTAATGTTGAAGCGCCTATAATCGCTCTTCACCGCGCCGCTTTCATCGAAGACAACGCAGGACCCGACGGTACCTTCGCCCGAAGTGTGGCTAATATCGAAACACTCGATACGGCTGGGCATAGATTCTAGCTTAAGAGAATCTTGTAACTGTTGAAAACGCTTATATATATTCTGTTTATTACTCACATAGGCCTGCAGTGACTCGCGAGCATTAGTCACGGCTAGCTGTAGCCATTTGGCCCTATGCCCACGGACCCGCATAGAAAGCTTTATCTTGCGCCCTGCCACATAGGCCAAAGCCTCGCGCAGCCCCTCCCCGTCTTCTAGCACAGTGGGCACGATTATCTCGGCGGGAATACTCGCCGCCTTGTCATCACCAAGATACGATTGTGAGACGAAGGCCGATAGCAATTCACCCACATCGTTAGCCAATTTGAAGCGCGGATAGAAGTTCTTGCTACCGATGATACGGCCCGCTCGCACGTAGATGACATGGACACAGACATAGGACTGCATTATCTCGGCGGCAACGATATCCGCGTCATCTCCCTGGTTGGCGACAATCTGATCCTCCTGCATGCGCCTAAGGCCCAGTATTTGATCCCTTATCACCGCCGCTCGTTCGAAATCTTCCTTCTCTGCTGCAGCCTCCATGTTAGAAGTTAGCTCCTTAGTGAGTGCGTCACTCTTGCCCTGCAGGAAGAGAGTCGAATAATGCACGTCCCTGGCATAGTCCTCCGGGCTGATAGCCTTGACACACGGCGCCGTGCAACGCTCAATCTGATACTGCAGACAGGGCCTTGATCTATTATCAAAATAGCTGTCCTGACATTGTCTTACCTTAAATACCTTTTGTAATACCTGAAGAGTTTCTCTGGTTGCGTTCGCACTGGGATAGGGGCCGAAAAAGCGCCCGGAACGCTTGCGGCTGCCGCGGTAGAAACCCAGCCGGGGGTAACTATCGCCACTGGTTAGCAAGATATAGGGGTAGGATTTGTCATCGCGCAGCTGAATATTGTAAGGAGGCCGGTGAGACTTTATTAACGTCTGCTCTAGCAGCAACGCCTCTGTCTCGCTATTAGTCACGGTGATCTCGATATTTCGGATCTTATTGACCATGGCCAGTGTCTTGCTGGTTAGACCAGAGGCGCGGAAATAGCTGCCCACCCTGTTCTTCAGGTTGCGCGCCTTGCCGACATAGATCACTTCACCCGCCTCGTTCAGCATGCGATAGACGCCTGGACGGCTGCTTAAATGCGAAAGGAAGTGCTTATGATCAAATTGGGAGCTGGCGTCTGCGGACATGATCCTGCTATTACTGCGTGGGCAGCTGCATTGGCGGTAGATTGAGTGGAGATTAGCCGATGCCGCCCGCAGTCTCAACTGCGAGACTCATCTTACGCGGGAAAACAGTAACAATGCTGTGGAATTAGCAGAATTAGCTAGCAATTAGGCTGAGGTTTGGCAGCTCTTCATACTCACGGGTATCGTCGGCCAGGCCATGCTTAACTGCCAGTATGGTGAGCTCAACGTCGCTGCGGATGCCCAGTTTCTCGAAAATACGATAGCGGTAGCTGTAGACAGTCTTAGGACTAAGAGCCAAGTAAGTGGAAATCTGGCTCACCTTCTTGCCATGGGTCAGCATCTGCGCAATCTGTAACTCTCTGCGCGACAGTTTGTCGAACAGACCAGCACCACCGTCGTCGCCAAATGGATCTACGGCGAGACGAGTGGCAACACTAGGCGTGACATAGTGATCCCCTGCGTTGACTGCGCGAACCGCCTTCAATAACACCTCCACAGACACGCTCTTCGTAATAAAGCCCCGCGCGCCAGAGCGCAGCATCTGCGAAGGGATCACGCCGGAAGCCACGCTGGACATCGCAACGATCTTGCAGTCCGGTGACAGCTTCAGGATATCTCTCGTCGCCTCGATACCACCAAGCCCTGGCATACGCGCGTCCAATAAGATTATATCGGGCAGCTGACTGCTTGCAGGAACTTTTTTATTATTTTAATTCAATTCGTTAGAAACTAATTGTGAGATATATTCTAGAACTTCCTCGCCACTACTAAGCTGCCCAAGTACGACCATATCTGGCGTCTCGTTAAGCAAGCGAGCTATGCCCTCGCGAACTAGCTCATGATTATCCACTAACAGAACAGATATTTTATTTTTAAGCGTGTTTTGCACGATTTTATTCCTTCAAAGGGATTCGAGCGACGAAAAGCCACACAGACTGGCGCGCTTTCCCACAAAATTCCTGACAGGTCGGATTAGTAGCATATTGTGATAGAGGGCACAAACTGAAGGACAGAAAACGGGAACTGGATCACACTTCCGGGGTTTGACGTTAAAAATAGAGGTTTTCGGATTAACGCTTTTCGATTGCCACGAGCAGTGCTAAGTGATGCGAACCTCGGTCTGTAAGGCTATACCGAAGCTCTGCAGTATCGAGCTACTCATGTCCTGAGCGAGTAGCAGGATGTCCTCACCGGTCGCTCCGGCCGCGTTCACTAATACCAGGGCATGATCCTCATGCACAGCAGCTCCACCTCGGGTTTTACCCTTCCAACCCTTCTTGTCTAACAGCCAGGCCGCTGGAAGCTTGACCAGGTCGGGGTCATCGGTATCCCAGGCCGGTAGGTCAGGATAGGACTCGCGCAGCTTAAGCAGCTTGGTCCGCGTTACGACTGGATTCTTAAAGAAGCTACCCGCGTTACCAATTAATTCCGGGTCAGGCAGCTTACTCTTGCGGATTGCACATACAGCATCGAACACACGCTGCGGTGTAGCCTCCTTGCCCTGCAGCGCCTCTTTCAGACCGGCATAACCCAACTGTGGCGTAGGCTCTGCACAGAGTTGCAGAGTGACTGAGAGCACCACTAATTTCTGCCCTGGGTCCTGCTTGAAAATACTGTCGCGATAAGCGAATTCGCAATCGGCTTTGCTCATATGACGCAGCTCACCGGTTTTTAGCTCAAAGGCCTCCAGCTCGACAAAGAATTGCTCTAGCTCTACCCCGTAGGCACCTATATTCTGAATCGGCGCTGCACCTACGGTACCGGGTATAAGTGCTAAATTTTCAATGCCATACAAGGAATTCTGTAAGCAAAACTTTACCAACTCATGCCAATTTTCCCCCGCCGCGACTCGGAGCATGCCTGCGCCGGGTAGGATCTCCCTACCCCGCGTATTCATGTGCAGGACGAGCCCTGGGAAATCCCTAATAAACAGAGTATTGCTACCCTGCCCTAGAACGAGAATTGGAAGACGCTTGGAGCCAGCAAACTCACGCGCTTCGCGCAGATCTGCGGCATCTTGAATCTCGGCAAGATAAGCAGCCCTGTGGCTAACACCAAAGCTGTTATAGGGGCTTAGGTCAACCTGCTCCTGAATCTTGAAAACCACGGTTACTCCGGCTCGTTAAATTGTTTTAGATCTTGTTCTAGCAACCCCAGTAAGCCAAGGCACGCATCCTCCACAATGTCCAAGACCTTCTCAAAGCCCCGCTCGCTGTCACCAAAGTAAGGATCCGGTACCGATCGATCAGCTTCATTGGAATAGGCAAGCAAAAGCTGCACTCTGGCCTTGCTGTGCTCCGGCTGCAGCTGCTTTAGATGAAGCAGGTTATCTTGATCCATGGCCAGAATATAATCAAAGTCGTGAAAATCACTAATGCAGACCTGCCTGGCAAGCTGATCCTCCATCTCATAGCCCCTTTGTGCGGCTGCTGCAATTGACCTGGAATCTGGGCGCTCCCCAATGTGATAGCGGCTGGTACCCGCAGAGTCAACTTTAATAGCCCGACTTAAATTTTTATTTTCTAACATTTTTTCCAGCACAGCATGGGCCGTAGGCGAGCGACATATATTGCCCAGACATACCATCAAGACTCTAATCTTGGGAGTCACTGCTATTGAGTCGGCTGCAGAAGATATCGTCAATCGGGCGCAGCCTATACCTTGGAGGCTTTTAGATGGGCACGCACCAGCTCCAAGTCCCGTTCAGTATCAACACCGGGGGGAATACTCTCACTTGAAACGGCGACATGGATGCCAACACCATTATACAGAGCGCGAAGCTGCTCAAGTTTCTCGGTAACTTCAAGCTCACACACAGGCCACTTAACAAATTGGTTGAGCACCGCAACGCGGTAAGCATAGATGCCTATATGCCGGTAACAGTTCTTAGCCGACGCGCTACCCTGCCAGGGGATTGTGGCGCGACTAAAATAGAGCGCATGACCGAGGTGGTCGAAAACCACCTTCACGCTATTCGAATCGACTATCTCTTCCTGCGACTTGATTGTCTCGCATAGGGTCGCAATGCCAACCTCAGAATCTTGTTCAAGATTATCCGCTACTTGGTTGATTACACTCGGGGGAATAAGCGGCTCATCTGCCTGCACATTGACCACCAGGTCAGACTCGCTCATTCCTAGCTGGCAACTAACCTCCTGAATACGATCGGTACCAGACACGTGGCTGCTCTTCGTCATGCATACCGTCGCACCAAATTCATGCGCCAAATCCCCGATACGTTCATCGTCGGTAGCTATAATAATTCTGTCTGCTTTGCTTTGAAGCACTTGCTCATAAGTACGCTGTAACATCGGTTTGCCGGCTATATCCAGTAGTGGCTTGCCCGGCAATCGAGTCGCAGCATAGCGAGCAGGGATGACGACACTGAAACTCATCGATATTTCTCACTCTCTTCCAGAGTAAGCTCTCTCGCCTCTTTGCTTAACATCACCGGCACATCGTCTCTTACCGGAAATGCCATAGCATCTGGCAAGCAGATCAATTCCTTCGCTTCGCGATCATAGTGCAGCTCACCCTTGCAGACGGGACAAGCGAGGATACTTAATAGTTTTTGGTCGAGCATAAAATACTCCCGTCTCCTTGACGGAGCGAAGATTACAAACAAGCTACAGTTTTTAGTCTAAGGGATTGTTTCTAGAGAGTGGAGGCTTTGCGAATATCTTCAATGAGACACTCTACAAATTTACTCTCGAGACTTACTTCTACCGATAGAGTCCAAAAATTGCTCTTGGCGAACTGTCGGCATTTTACCGCATCCTTCTCTGTCATTACGACAGGTTGATGCTCATCGATGTCTTTCTGTTCAAAATCCATGACTGTGAACTTGTGATGATCAGGAAAAGTAAATGTTTCTAATTGATAGGGTAAGCGTTCTAACAGAGCATAGAAACGCTGAGGATTGCCGAGGGCAGAAACCGCCTGCAGCTTAATGTCCATATTGAAGGGGGCACCGGAAAAAGGACGTTTCTCTCCGCTGACCTGATTGACGAGATAGCGCGGATGCAACTGCATCGTACTCGCCTCAGCCAAATGGGGTATCTGCAAAATTTCATCACTAGTCTTGCCATTGATGAGTATGTAGTCGACCTCAGCTAATCTGTTAACCGATTCTCTTAAGGGGCCAGCAGGCAGGCAAAAACCATTGGAGAACAAGCGCTGACCATCGACAACCACGACCTCCAGATCGCGGTACAACTTATAATGTTGAAGACCATCATCGCTTAGCACTACATCGACGTCTTCAGCCTCAATCAAACCGCGCAGCGCAGCGCTTCGATCTGGGTCTACGTAGACTGGGCATCCGGTCTTCTCCGCGATCAAAAAAGCCTCATCACCGGCCTCGGCCACGTCGGAGTCTTCGTCCACGCGAAGCGGATAACTGGCGGCCTCACCACCATAACCGCGACTGATAATTCCCGGCGTGAATCCCCGCGTCTGCAGTTCTTGCGTGAGACTGATGAGCAGCGGGGTCTTGCCAGTGCCACCTAAGGAGATATTACCAATGACAATAACGGGAACTTCGAGATAGCCAGGACGCTGCTTACTTTGTTGATGCGACCGGCGAAGTTTGGTGACTCCTTGAAATAGCAATGATATTGGCCATAACAGAATCAACCACCCTGCTCTTTTGTGCCAAGCTCTTTCTAGAAAACTCATTCTGCAGATGCCGTGGCTTTCTCCGAAAACTGATTTGCGTGAAGTCTTGAGTAAATTGCTTGCTTTGCAAGTAATTCCTTGTGAGTTCCAGACTCCATGATTTTTCCTTTATCCATAACTAGTATCAAGTCAGCTTTTTCGATAGTAGACAACCTATGAGCAATCACAAACGTTGTTCTGCCTCGCCGCAGGGTATCCAGCGCCTCTTGTATGCGCGTCTCCGACTCGGAGTCTAGCGCAGAAGTGGCCTCATCGAATATCAGGATTGGCGCATCCTTTAACAGTGCCCGCGCGATCGCAATTCGCTGCCGCTGACCACCAGACAATAATACGGCGTCATCGCCAACCTGGGTGTCCATACCTTCGGATAACTCATCGATAAATTCCATGGCATGGGCATCGCTAGCCGCCTTGCGCACCTTCTCATGATCGACCACATCGTCGCCATAAGAGATGTTCTCTTCTATCGTTCCATTGAATAGAACGACCTGCTGCGAAACGAGAGAAATATTCTCCCGCAGACTCTCCAACTTCAAGTCTTTAAGCGGCACGCCATCGAGGGTAATTTCCCCCTGTTGAAAGTCATAGAACCTAGTAATAAGGCTGACGAGGCTGGATTTACCACTGCCGGATTTTCCTACAAGGGCAATAGTCTGGCCCGGTTCCGCAGTGAAATTAATACCGTCCAGTGTCTGCGTACCATCTTGATAGGCGAAGCTAACATCTTTAAAGACAATCCTACCCTCAGCTCTGAGCAACTGCGCAGTGCCTATATCACGCTCCATGTCCTCATCCAGTAATTCGAAGATACTCGCGGCGGCAGAGAGGCCGCGCTGTATCACTGCGTTGATCTGGGTTAGCTGTCTTATAGGTTTAGCAAGCAATCCTGCGGCGCTGAGAAACGCCACAAAATCACCAGGCGTGTTAGTAGCAAAGAAACCGGGAGACATCGCAAACCAGACCAGGATTGCTATTGCCGTACTCACAATCAGCTGAATGATTGGCGTGCTCGCGCTGCGGGTCAACACCATTTTCATGTTCTGTTTGCGGTTTTTTTCACTTGCCTCGGACAGGCGGGTACTAACATAGTCTTCCGCATTAAAGGTACGAATTACTCGATGGCCCTTTATAGTCTCATTCGTTATCTGAGTCACATCACCCATAGAGTCCTGTATCTGCGTGCTGTAGCGTCGAAACTTCTTCGACGCTATAGATACCACCTTGCCTACTACCGGAGCAATAATCAGGAAAGTCAGACTAAGCTTCCAGTCCATGTACATCAGGTAGGCCAGCAAACCAATGACCGTAAAGCCTTCACGCACTGCCACAGCCACAGCATTACTGGCAGCACCGGTGATCTGCAAAACATCATAGGTAAGTTTGGACACAAGCCGCCCAGATGAATTCCTATCGAAATAACTCGACGGCAGGCGGATGAGGCGATCGATCAATTCACAGCGCAGTTTATGTACGACATGGTTGGAAATGCTGGCGAGAAAGTAGCTGCCCATGAAACCGCCCGCACCACGCACTGCCGCCAAAGCGATAAATGCCAGTGGGCTTATTATACGAAGTGCCTCATAGTCTCCGCTGGTAATAGCGTCCACTGTCCAACCCAACCACCAGGTTGCCGCAGGAGATGTTAGCGCGAAAATTATATAACCGAGCATGGCAGTACCAAAAATGAGCCGGTGCGGCAGCATATAGCGGAACAGCCTGCGGTATAGCCGCCAGCTCTCTTCTTTACCTAGCTTTATATCCGGGGTTTTATCTCTATCGCTCATAGCAAGTCAGTTGGGGCTGGTCCTGATTCTTCAAGTTGTTGAGGTCGCTGCGTAGCTATGCTCATCCGAGTAAAACCGGATTGTCCAATACCATCCATTGCAGTAACTACAGATTGATGTGTCGCTTCGGCGTCGGCAATTAGCAAGATCGGCAGGCTACGGTCACCGCCGGACTCTATCTCCAAGCCTTGTACCAGAGTCTCTATTCGTGAATTAACCAGCGCCCTACCGTTAATCGAATAACTGCCATCTCGAGAAACTAAAATTTCAATCTGAGAGGGATTGCTCTGTGCCGCCTCGGCGTTCGCCTCTGGCAGATTAACCAGCAAGCGCGTCTCGCGACTAAAGGTCGTTGTCACCATGAAGAAGATCAACAAGAGAAACACAACGTCTATCAAAGGCGTCATATTTATGGCGAGTTCTTCGCGTTTTGATCGTTTGAATTTCAAGTTACCGTGTTCTCTTTATACCAATGGCAAACCGGCGGCCTAATAAGGGTCCTACTTCACTTTAACCTTTCGATCACTGTGCAGCGCATCGACGAGCTTTATCGATTCCAGCTCGAGATCCAGAACCAAAGAATCTACCTTTCTCGTAAAGTAACGGTGGAACATAAAAGTAGGGATTGCGACGGTGAGGCCTGCCGCTGTGGATATCAATGCCTCAGAGATACCTCCAGCCAAAGCATTCGCATTGCCGGTACCCTGCAACATGATCTCATTAAATACTCGAATCATTCCGACTACCGTACCTAACAGGCCAAGCAGCGGCGTAATCGCAGCGATGGTACCCAGGGTGTTTAGGTAGCGCTCCATGCCATGAATAACCTGCGCAGCATCCTGCTCGATACTCTCGATCATCGCCGCCCTACCGTATTTTGAACTCAGCAGCCCGGCAGCCAGAATCTGCCCCAAGGGCGAAGATAGCCGGAGTTCACGCAGCTTGCTGGAGTCCAATTGATTGTTCTTCAGCCAAGTCCAAACCTGAGCAAGCACGTATTTCGGCGAGATCCGCGCCCCGCTCAGGCTCCAAAAGCGTTCAATGATGATGGCAATCGCAACGATGGAACAAAGAATAATGGGCAACATCAGCAAGCCGCCGGCCCGAATTATTTCTACCACGTGCTTTCTCCAGAAAATCGATTAATAACTCTACCATATCCGCCGGTACACGGCCTGTACTGGCTAATAAGCTTATCGGCAACAGGTGCAGGTCTAATTAATGCCAATAGCGCAAATTCTGCTTTCTATGCCGGTTAATTTCCGCAACTTCTCTCTCGGCTCCCTCCATACTGCCGATATCAAAGCTAATCATGCCAGAATCTGCCGTAGAAAACGCCCTACTGCCGAATTCATCATAGCGAGATCTTACCGCATCATGGGGATGCCCAAAGCTATTGCGATAACCCGCAGAAAACACTACGAAACCCGGCTGTACCTGCTTCAAAAATGCATAACTTGAAGAGCTAAGGCTGCCATGATGAGGTGCCAACAAAATAGTGCTGGCAAGCTCTCCAGAATACTTGCGAACCAGCTGTTTCTCCGCAGCTAGCTCTATATCCCCGGGTAACAGAATTCGCAGTCTCTTGAAGCGAATCTGAAACACGCAGGAATTATTATTTTCCTGAGCAAAATCTCCACTAACTTGTAAGAATATAAATTCGATCTCATCCCAATTCCAAGCCATAGCATCGTGACAGAGCTCCGCCTGAATATCCCCGACCAACTGTTCTCTATTATTAATGAACCGAGAAACCGGAATATTTGAAAGAACCCCACTCAGGCCGCCGGCGTGATCATTATCGCTGTGACTTATCACCGTAATATCCACCTTGCTTACTCCCAGTGATCGCAAGACCGGAGCAATGACTGCCGAGCCGATATTAAAATCAGAGCTGAGGTTAGCACCTGTATCGAACAGCAGAATCCGATCTTGGGTTTCGACGATAACTGCAAGACCTTGACCTACATCCAATACATGTAGCTTAAGATATTTCTCCTGTACCGTGGGGCGTGCGAAAATCGACGGCAGCGGAACGAGGCAAAGAACAAGCGGCAGCATCAGGCTCTTGCGGCAAACCGACCTAGGTAGAAGTAGCAGCAACATCGCGAACATCAAGGCGAAGAGTTGTCTGACGTCAGGCTGTGCTATGTGAAGCAATAATAGGCCCTCACCCTGACGCACAAGATAGTCCAGAAAACTAACCAGTAAACCGATCACTCCCTGAGCGAAGCTCAAGAGCAAAATAGCCGCCCCCTCATTAATAAAAGTAAGCAGCACTGCAATAAAGCCCACCGGAATTACCAGAAGGCCAACGATGGGAATAGCAATAATATTAGCCAGTGGCGAAATTAGTAAAAGCTGTTGATTGAAGAAAAGTAGCGAAACGGTCAGGGCAACAAATACTACTAACTGTGGTCGCACGTAGTTGGCTGCGAATAACCTGACTCTCTCCGAAAAAGAGAGCGAATCGGAATCTGTACGGGGGGAGAGTAAGCCAGCACGAGAGAATACTACCAACGAAGTTACCGCTGTAAAGGACAGCCAGAAACCACTATTGATAGCTGCTAGCGGATTCAGCAATAGAACGGCAAGCAAAGCTACCAGCAAGCGGAACGAAACAAGATAACGAGCATTCCAGAAAAGACCGCAAATGAATACCGCGATCATAATGAAGGCGCGCTGGGTAGGCAGACTAAAACCGGCAAGCATAGAATAGAATAGCGCGGCCACAAGCGCAATAAACGCCACTGCTTTATGAGCCGGTGCTAATGCTGCTATACCGAGACTCTTTCCCAAAGTAAGAGTTAGCCAAAAACAGAAGGCGCTGATCATACCGATGTGCAAACCTGTAATGACAAACAAATGGTTGCTACCTGTCGCGGTGAACAGACTCCAGCTATCTTGCGAAATTCTGGCCCTATCGCCAATCAACAAAGCCAATAACAGACCGCCGTGAAGTGAATCCCCCAATAATCGCTGTAACTGTGTTTTTATCGTGTATCGCAGAGAATGCAGACGAACCTGAAAAGAGTCAGTCAATGGAGTCGCAACCACCCCTGGCTGTTGCGCAATCAATCGCTCGCTAGGCGACGGCCGCACATAACCACGCGCATTCACTCTGCGCTGAAAAAGCCAACCCGCATAGTCGAAACCTGCGGGGTTTGAGAACCCGTGAGGTCGATTTAGTCGCACCGAGAACGCCCAATACTGCCCGGGACTAATTTTGTTCGCACCATAGTAGTTCAATACTACTCTGCGTTGAGAGAACCCGAGATCAGAGTGAAGGATCTTGAATTGAAACTGTTGCGCGATAAGAGATCTCTCGGGCAAGCCGGTTACCACCCCTGTCACATGCAGGGTTTCACCCTCCAGCGCTTGCGGCAGGCGTTCCGCTAAAATGTTGCTAGCCCAATGTAAATGCCAGAAAAGCCCAAACAGGAATAACAACAAGCAGATAAGTAATCGCTGAATGAGCAGCCAGAGATCGAGTGCTCTAGCCGCGAGTGATAGCAACGCAAAAACTATGACTCCATTCGCAGACGATTTCAGAGCGAAACCAACGTCGCTAACTAGAACCCCGCTAGCTATGCCTGCGCAAATAAATACTATGGCGCAGCGCATCTATAAACCTCCTATCTTCTTCATAAGACTATAGGCAGGGAATATCCTAACGGCTAGTTTTAGCCCAATCTATTCGTGACGGAGTGCTTCGGCTGGCTGTATCGCCGCCGCCCTTCTCGCGGGATAAATAGTTGCTAACAGAGAAAGAATCAGCACGCCCGAAGCGACGCTGAACACATCTGCAAAGCGCAGCTCGGAAGGAAGAAAGTCTATGGGGTAGACCTGGGCATTCAATAGCTGAATCGAAAAGCTGGACTCGAAGAAGGCGGCAAACTGGCTCACATAGAGAGCACCAAGCACACCTAATAGCACCCCAATCGCAATACCCATTAGGCCGATGAAACAGCCTTGCCAGACGAAGATGCGATAGATCGTTGTTGGAGAAGTGCCAAGAGTGCGCAATATCGCGATGTCCCCACGCTTATCCCGTACTATCATTATTAATCCTACAACCAGGTTAAACGCCGCCACTGCAATTAGAAGCCACAACATAAAGCTAATGATGCCGCGAGAAAACTGTATATTTTCGTAGATCGCTCCTAAGGTGGCGACCCAGCTCTCACTGTGCAAGTCGCCCTGCAGATCGCCAAGCATGTCTTGGCGAGCCGTTTCGGCCTGCAATACATCCACGGTTCTGATATGAAGTGCGTTATAAGGGCTGCGCAACCTGAAAAGAGATCTGGCAGCCGCAAGATTTATCATCACCAGGTTTCCATCTAGCTCTTCAGCTCCTACGCGATAAATTCCCACAACGTCGAAGCCTTTGAACGTGGCCAACGGCGTGATTGGATTTATAGATATAGAGGTAGAGAAAAGATCAATACGATCCCCCAAGCCCACTCCCAATCTGTTCGCGAGGGTTTGACCAAGAACTATGCCCCAGCGGTTTCCCTCTAGCGCGTCCAGGCTTCCAGATCGCATGAATCTATTAAGAGCGGATGATTCCGATTCCTGTGCCGCATCTATGCCATTGATGACAACACCTTTATTACTGTCGCCGGTAGCCGCCACTCCGATTGCCTGTATAACTGGCGCTATAGAAGTTACTGATGCATTGCGCGCTATGTTTGAACGAATCTCCTGCCACCGCGCAGCACTGAGGTTCTCTTCAGAACTTACAGTGATATGTGGCACTATACCCAGAACACTCTGGCGCATTTCTTTGTCAAAGCCATTCATCACGGAGAGTACGATGACGAGAATCGCCAAGCCTAGGGCCAGCCCAAAAATGGAGATAGCCGACATAAAAGAAACAAGATGACTGCTCTTGCCTGCACTAACATAGCGAAACGCAATGTAACGCGACAAACTCACGGACTTATTGTTCACGCAAAAGGCCATCGGCAAGCAATAGCTTGCGCTGCATAGAGGATGCGAGCACCTCATCATGGGTGACAACGATAAAGCTTATCTGCAAGGTGGTATTTAACTCATTCATCAATGCGTGTATTTCAATTGCAGTATTTCGATCGAGATTACCCGTCGGCTCATCCAGTAGCACGCAGCTTGGCTCCGCGACTAAAGCTCTGGCTATGGCTACACGCTGGCGCTCGCCACCAGACAGCTCGGAAGGTTTATGTGCAACCCTGGTTGCAAGACCGACGCGGCCAAGCATAGAGCGAGCGCGCTCGGCAGCATCTACCATAGACATACCTGCAATCAGCAGTGGCATGCATACGTTTTCCAAAGCGGTAAACTCACCTAGCAGATGATGGAATTGATACACGAAGCCAAGATGCTTATTTCGCAGCAAGCCTCTCTCGGTTTCGTCAACCTTCGCCAGATCTTTTCCGGCAATACTTACTTTGCCAGCAGTGGGTAGATCGAGACCACCCAGCAAGTTGAGCAAAGTCGTCTTGCCCGAACCTGAGCTACCAACAATAGCAATGCGCTCACCGCGCCGCACTTGCAGGTTCACCCCTTTCAATACATGAACTAGTTGTGGCCCCTGAGAATATGTTTTCTCAAGCTGCTCGCAAGTCACCACAGCTGCATCATCATTTATTATTAATTCATCATTCATAGCGTAGCACTTCCGCTGCCTGAATTTTGCTTGCCCTATAAGCTGGATAAAGAGTTGCGACAAAACTTATAGCCAGTGCCGCCAAGCAGACCAAACCTACTTCACCCCAATCTATTTGGGTCCGTAAATGGGAGATAAAATATCTGTTCGAGCCACCAGCCAGTGAATTAATAATTCGCTCCACAATCAGACTAATATCTGCAATATTCGCCGCCAAAAGCGTCCCGAGCAAGGCCCCCACCAGAGTACCTACGAATCCCGCTACCAGCCCTTGTACGACGAAGATACGCATAATGCTGCCGCGGCTCACACCCATAGTTCGTAGGATCGCGACATCTGCCCCCTTATCGGCAACCACCATAACCAGAGTAGAAACAATATTAACCGCACCCACTACTACAATCATCATTAGCATAAAGCTCGTCAGGATTTTTTCCATGCGCAGCGCATTAAACAGACTAGCCTGCGCCTCATCCCATGACTGTATCCGCAGGCCTGGATAGTCTGCAAACAACTCCTGAGCGATAGACTTGGCATTGAAGATATCATCGACACGCAAACGCAGAGTAAAACGTGACGCCGAATTCAACGCGAACAGTTCCTGGGCCTTAGCCAGATTTATTAATGCGGTGTCGCTATTCCCGTAGGCGCCGAAATCTGCATAGCCGACTACAGTAAAACTCTCTGTACCCGCCAAATTCCTGGCCAATAGACTTCCCAAAGCTGTCACCGATAGATCTGCGTTACTGTAGATACCCAAACTGCCGGCGAGTTGAGCCCCTAGTATGATTCCGTTCTCAGTCGCAGTCAGAGCAAGCAGCAACTCCCTATAGCGCGAACTCGGATTATCTACCACGTCGGCTTCGAGGCCGCCATCTACTCCGCGCAGACTTACAAAACGATTGTTTCCCTGATACAAGATATTGGCCTCTCCCTCCATGAAGGGGGATGCCGCTAAAACTCGCGGAGATTGCAGCGCAAGGTCAGCCAACTCTTTCCAATTGCTGCTGACCGCATCGCCGGAAATAGTGACATGAGGAACAGATTTTAGAGCATCGGCACGCAAGGTATCGATAGAGCCATTCATTACTGACAGAGCAACGATTAAGATTGTTACGCCCAGGCTCACCCCAAGCATGGAGATAAGGGAGACAAAGGAAAGAAAGAAGTTTCGCTTCCTAGCCAGAGAGTAACGCAAACCCACAAACACAGAAAACGGCTTAAGCATGTGCGAACCTTGTTACTTCTGAATCAGGGCCGAGTTACGGCCGCGAGGGCGGCGTGCCTTTCCGCCCTAATATTGTTCGGCGTGACGCTGCAAGAGTCGCTGCACCGTTTTGAAACTAATCGGCATCACCGGCGTAGATACCTCGCTGGAGATAGCGCGCAAAGACTTACCCTGCTTCTTGAGCTCCATGATTCTCCGCAGCACTCTCTGCTCCATAGGATTTTCTATAAGGCGTCCATTCTCGTGAATCATATAACCAAACGGCCGGCTTCCTCCCAGATAACGCCCCTGCTTTCGCTGACGTTGCTTAACACCCTTTATGCGCTCCGCAGACTTGCGCTTTTCCAAGGCACTGTATAACTCGGTAATTTTTATGAAATTCACGCTAAACTCAGGGTCAGTAATATCGCCGCCCAGTTCTACAATATGTAGCTGTACTGATATGTCTCGAAGCTTCTGTATCAATTTTACAACTTCATGGCTGGAGCTACATATTCTCTCAAGCTTACTGCACAAAACCACATCACCCGGTTGCAGCAGGCTCAATAGTCGCTTGCCTGAATCGCGGCGTCTGAATTCATGATTCCAATTACAATTGGTTTCCCTCAGCGTCTCAGTCATAAACCAACTCTGACGGAGGCAGTAGGTTTGAATCGCAAGCAGCTCTGGTTCTAGTATCGCTTCAAGCTCGTCTTGCTCAAGGGAAGCTTCCAGTTCGGAAGTCCGGCAGTAAGAATAAATAGTCATTGATCTGGCCCCTAACAGCTTTAACGGTCCGCCCTATATTGAGCATTCACCGTCTATCGAATTCTTGTTCTAGTTGTTTAGCAGTAACACTGAATCGCCCGCAAATGGCTTAGCTAAATTCTATGTTTAGCCGGTATCTTATTGATTTTTTGTGTCTTTGTACCGGCGAAGCCACTGCGGCGGGTATTTTAACCACAGGACTTTCGTTTTATCAAGCTGCGTTGCAGCGACACAGAAATCACTGTTTCGAGTAAGTCGCAGCGGCATCACCGGTGATCAGTGCCCGGTTTCAGGGGCTCTATAGCGCTGTTCGGCCCTGAGGCCTACCATCGAAACTCGAGAATTCATCTTCTGAGAATGATGCAGGTTATTGTTTTTTTGAGAAAATTTAGTGAAAACAGCACGCCTCTAATTGAGTCCCACAGACTTTACTGTTATATTCCATCGCCATGGTCCCTCTATTTATGTATTTGAGAGAGCTGTCCTGTGATTCACAAGCGCCATAATGCGCGGATACAGGGCTTATGGATGTCTTCAGTAAATATTGAGACCTATTGGACTAAGATCTCCTGACGACACTATACAGGGTCCGAGCCATTTAGCCGTGACCACAGAGGCAGAATTACAGCTTCATAAGACTGATTGAACCCAAACATGGGAATCAGCAGATAGCTAGATAGACTGCTAACCCATTAAACAGTTATTAAAAGTCATGCCTCAATGGTCATGATGAGACAAACCGGATAAGTTTAGGATTTAGTATTCGAGAAAGGCAGCTGATGCTGCGCTGAAACCCAGCTCAAATCAGCTGGGCAACGAAAAACAAAACTAAGTAATATTTTCAACAAAAACAATAGATTATATGCAACAACGAGCCTCAAACAGGCAGTCCATTGAGCACAAAACGAGTCATAGAATGTCTATGGCTGGTTTATTATTGTTAAAACGTTAAGAATTTGCTGTAGCTGAAGCCTAATCCACAGGATTTCGCTTCTTCGTTGCCCTCGTTCATAACTCTCCAAGGGTTATGCACATCCCACTCGGTATTCCCTCCTGAGTCTTCTTATCTGGTTCAACAACAAGTGAACCTATTATGAAAAGAATGCTTATTAATGCGACACAGGAAGAAGAGCTTCGAGTCGCCCTCGTCGATGGTCAGAAGCTTTACGATCTAGACATCGAAAACCGCACCCGTGTACAGAAAAAGGCAAATATCTACAGAGGCAAAGTGACTCGTGTAGAGCCTAGCCTCGAAGCTGCCTTCGTCGATTTTGGAGCCGATCGTCACGGATTTCTGCCGTTGAAAGAAATCGCCAAGCAGTATTATGCCAAAGACGTGAAATCCAGCAACATGAAGGAGCTGGTACCTGAGGGCACCCAGGTCATCGTTCAGGTAGAAAAGGAAGAGCGCGGCAATAAAGGCGCCGCCCTAACCACCTACATTAGCCTTGCCGGTCGGTACTTGGTATTAATGCCAAATAACCCAAAAGCCGGAGGTATTTCACGCCGCATCGAAGGCGATGACCGCTCCGAACTAAGAGAAGCTTTACGTGGCTTGGAAATCCCCGATGGCATGGGCATGATCGTGCGCACCGCGGGCGTTGGCAAAGCTCAAGAAGAGCTGCAGTGGGATCTAGACTATCTGCTAGCGCTGTGGACCGCGATTCAGGATGCGAGTACTGAGAAACCTGCCCCCTTCCTGATTTATCAGGAAAGCAACGTAATTATCCGTATGATTCGAGACTACCTGCGCAAAGATATCGGCGAGGTACTTTTCGATACCCCAGAATCCTTTCAAGAAGCTATCACCTTTATTAAGCAGGTGATGCCGCAATACGAAAACAGGATTAAGCTTTATGAAGACAAGCTACCTCTATTTAATCGCTATCAGATCGAAGGGCAGATAGAGAGTGCCTTTGAGCGCGAAGTAAAGCTTCCTGCAGGTGGCTCACTTGTTATAGATCCTACCGAAGCATTGATCTCTATTGACATCAACTCCTCGCGAGCGACTCGTGGAGCTGACATCGAAGAAACAGCACTGAATACCAATCTTGAAGCTGCAGACGAAATCGCCAGACAGTTGCGCCTGAGAGATATGGGCGGGCTGGTGGTCATCGACTTCATCGACATGAACTCAAGCCGTAATCAGCGCGAAGTTGAGAATAGAATGCGCGATGCCTTAGAGCCCGATCGAGCGCGCGTACAAGTCGGGCGCATCTCACGCTTCGGACTGTTAGAGATGTCTCGACAGAGATTACGTCCCTCGCTAGGGGAAACCAGCGCGATTGTTTGCCCACGTTGTAGCGGACAGGGAACCATCCGTGACGTTGAATCACTATGCCTGTCTATCTTGCGAATCGTGCAGGAAGAGGCCAACAAGCAGAAGTGCCAGGAAGTTCGAGCAACCGTACCGCTAGTCCTTTCATCTTACCTGCTCAACGAGAAGCGCATTGCATTAGCAGATATCGAAGAGCAGAGTTCAACCAGGGTGCTAATAATTCCTAACCCTGAACTTGAGACTCCCCATTACGAAATTACAGCGGTGAACCAGCAAGACGAAGTCTATGAGGTAGATGTAACAGCCGTCGTTGAGCCACCTCCTAATGCGAAATCAAAAGAACAAACCGCCTCAGTGCAAAAACCAGCGGTAAGTAATCTGCCGGAACAACGATCGCCACCGCAGCCCAAGAAGCCGGTGCCTAAGAAAGGTTTCTTTGCGCGACTATTCGCTTCCCTGTTCGGCACTCCCGAGAAGAAGAAAGAAGAACCGAAGAAAAGACCTGAAGGCGGTAGTCGCAATAGATCGCGACAGGGTTCACGCAATCAGAACCAGCGCGGACAGCAATCTCGCGGTGGTAATCAACAGCGTAACGATTCACGCAGAGATCGCGGTGGAAAATCATCCAGCCAGAATCAGCGACGCAACCAGCCGAACAAGAATAGCGACGGCAGCAAAGCCAAGCTTGATAATGTAAACGCTAATACACAAGATAAGGCTGTGCGGACTGATAGCCCTGAGCAAAATTCAGAACCTAAAGCGCAGAGAAGACCAGCCAACAAACGTCCACGCAACTCGAACCAACGTAAGCGAGGTCCAAGGCCGGATCAAGCCAAGCCAAACGGCGAACAGGCTTCGCCTGATCAACAGCCCGCAGCTGCAATTGTTGTGGAAGTAGATGGCAACAAGGCAGCGCCTGAAGCAACAAACAATGGCAATAGATCTGGTCAGGGTCGTAACCAGCGAATACAGCAATCGAGCAGGACAAGCAATCGCGCCGACGCGAATGTGGCAGCCGATTCTGCTCCCTCACAACCAGCTGTCGGGAGCGGTAACCAGGCTCAACAGCCGTCCAGTAGTCCAGACAGGAGCGTGGCTGCGACTGCTAGCCGCGAGACGAAGACTGCAGCCCCGGTTTTATCGCAGCCGACGCCCGCTTCTACTGACAAGCCGCAGCAGGCGCCAATGAATACACAAGAAAGCCCAAAAGATGCTAGCGGCAGTTCAGCGCCGGCTACAAGTGCGCAAGCGACGCAGACTGCGCCAGTAGCAGCGAAGCCTTCGCATTCAACTCCACGCGAGAGCAAAAGCGAAGATCGACCGGCGCCTGCTGAACGTTCTAGCAATACAGACGCGCCTAGCAAGTCTACCCCAGCGCCGGCTGCTGCCAAGCCTGAAGCCAAGCCCGCCAACCAGGCTCCGGCACAGCCCGTCACGGCGCCTAAGCCAAGTGGCGCTGCCGTAGCGCCAGTCGCCTCTTTGGGTCGCGCATCGAACGACCCGCGGGAAGTTAGGCGACGCGAAATGGCCGCTCAAAAGCAGCAAAATAAGGAAGGCTAGGCACAGGGCTAAGAACCGCAGAACATAGAAGGCAAGAGGAAGACGACGTTTCTATTTAAGCCCAAACTACAGAAAGTAAAAAGCCCGGTTAGACCGGGCTTTTTTTGCCTATTTTTTGACTATTTTCAGTTTATGTTTCGACTACTGTTTATCAATTCTTTGTTTACAGCAACGTGATTACCAAAACTTAGAGGGCTGCTTCTAGCTCTGGCAGAACCTTGAACAAGTCAGCCACCAGACCATAGTCGGCCACCTGAAAAATTGGCGCCTCTTCATCTTTATTTATCGCTACGATCACCTTGCTGTCCTTCATGCCCGCAAGATGTTGAATCGCTCCAGAAATGCCTACTGCGATATACAGATCGGGAGCCACAATCTTGCCCGTTTGGCCCACTTGCATGTCATTGGGAACGAAGCCGGCGTCAACCGCAGCTCTGGATGCGCCGATAGCAGCACCCAACTTATCTGCCACCTTCTCTAACAATACAAAGTTGTCACCGTTCTGCATGCCGCGACCGCCCGATATTACAATCGATGCTGCCGTCAGCTCTGGACGCTCGGAGACAGAGAGTTGTTCACTCACGAAAGCGGATAGCTCTTGGGTGCTGGCGAAATCTGAATTTTCGATGGGAGCACTTCCCCCCTTCTGCGCTTCGGCGAAAGCCGTGGTACGAACGGTTATGACCTTTACGCTGTCCGACGATTGCACCGTCGCCATCGCATTACCAGCATAAACAGGCCGCACGAAAGTATCATCGCTCTTAACGTCCACGATATCTGATATCTGCGCAACATCTAGCAATGCCGCGACGCGGGGCAGCAAATTCTTCCCCGTAGTCGTTGCTGCCGACAAGATGTGTGTATACCCCTTGGCCAAATCTACAATCAGCGGTGCTACGCTTTCTGGCAACTGATGGGCATACGCTTCGGCGTCTGCGTTGATGACCTTCGCAACCCCGGCAACCTCTGCCGCCGCAGTTACGGCTTGCTGACAGCCGGAACCCACAACTAACACATGGACATCACCACCAATGGCCGCAGCCGCAGTAATGGTGTTCAAGGTGGCAGTTTTGATTGAAACGTTATCGTGTTCTGCTATTACTAAAATTGACATGCTTACCACCTATATGACTTTAGCTTCGGTCTTCAATTTATTAACCAACTCTTCAACGGACTCGACGATAACGCCTGCACTTCGCTCAGCAGGAGCTGCGACACTCAACGTCTGAAGTTTGGAGCTAATATCCACACCAAGATTGGCCGGACTTGTTTCGTCTATGGGCTTCTTCTTTGCCTTCATGATATTGGGCAGCGACGCGTAGCGGGGCTCATTGAGGCGCAAATCGGTAGTAATGATGGCTGGCAGACTAAGTAGAACAGTCTGTTCACCCCCATCTATTTCACGAGTAACCTCGACCTTACCGTCCTTAAATTCCGCCTTACAGGCGAAAGTACCCTGGGGATAATCACACAATGCAGCAAGCATTTGTCCCACTTGGTTATTGTCAGTATCGATAGACTGCTTCCCAAGAATAACCAGGTCTATCCCTTCCTTCTCTACCAGAGTCTTGAGAATTTTGGCCACGGCCAGAGGCTCTACCTGCTGATCAGTTTCTACCAGAATTCCACGATCAGCTCCTAAGGCCAATGCAGTGCGAATCTGCTCCTGACTCACCTTAGGACCTACAGAGACAGCAATAACTTCGTCAGCCGCTCCAGATTCCTTAATCCGAATTGCCTCTTCGATAGCAATCTCACAGAAAGGATTGATCGCCATCTTGGCATTAGTAAGGTCGACGCCGGTGCCGTCCCCCTTAACCCTAACTTTAACGTTCGCATCAACGACGCGCTTTATAGCAACAAGAATCTTCATGGATTCTCCATAGTGTGTCTAACAAGAATGGTTTAACTGGTTCGCGCCGGGAAAATTCCGTTTTCACCGCTCAAAAAAAGGGGGCAATAATGCCGTTTTTAGTGGTTTAGGTCAACATTACGCGGCAATTGTGACAGCATTTACAGACATTCGAACCCTAGTCAGCCAGACTGTCGAAAGTAAAAAATTCTCCGCCGCTGTAAATGCCAGTGACCAATTGACCGGACTGCGTTTCACGCGGCCCCATCAAATCTACTAGACGATAGAAAACAGCACGGTTAATCAGGGCATTAAGGCCGCTGCGCACATGCACTACGGGATGGGGCTCAGCGGTCTCAGGGTTAACGTCGATGCGGATAGAATGCTCAGCACCAGCCATCACAATCTCACCGGCATTCGTTGTAAAAATCAGATTCTGCTGCCTCCCCTCACCCGCGACTTCCATTTCCAGAGCGACGAAAGGGCAGTCTTGCACCTGAATTCTGACTTTCTCAACCGGCGTCACCAGGTAGTAGTCACCGTCATCCTCCAGCTTCAGTACTGACGCGAACAGCTTCACCATTGCCGGGCGTCGAATCGGCTGCCCCTCATGAATCCATGTTCCGTCCCGCGCGATGACCATATCCATATCGCCACAAAAAGGCGGATCCCAAAGATGCACAGGCGCCGGCCCACGACTCTTGATCTTGCGCAGCAATTCAAATGGGTCGACGGCCCTACCTGCGCTATCTGCGGCCTCTCCAGCAATGTCTTTGTCTACACGGTTATCTGAGATCACCCTGCTCCTAATCTGGAATAACATAAAGAATCAATGATGATACGATCTGTCGACAGCAATCGCAAAGATCGTTCCAAGTCCTACATGCTACTCGCTATGGCCTAGGGCTAGAAACCTTCAGGTGTTACACTTATCGACCTTACCAATTACTACAATGTAACGCCGCGGACACCATGCCCTCAAAATTACGTGAATCAGAATTTCGAGACTTACTTAGCCAAGATAGACCACTGATTGACGTTCGTGCCCCCTTGGAGTTTATGCGTGGTGCCTTTCCTGCGTCTGTAAATCTGCCGCTGCTTCTAGACGATGAGCGACACGAGGTCGGCAAACAATTCAAGAGTGCGGGACAGGATGCCGCCATAATCCTCGCCAACGAATTGGTTGGCGGCGACAACAAGCTAGAGCGCCTCAGTAAATGGAAAGACTTTCTCAAGCGTAACCCTTCCGCTGCAGTTTATTGCTTTAGAGGCGGCCTGCGTTCGCAGACGGTGCAGCAATGGATGATCGATCAGGGCATTAATGTCCCTCTCGTAGAGGGAGGCTACAAGGCGCTGCGGCGTTTCCTTTTGAAGACAATAGAAAGGGTAACCGGCCAATCCAGCTTCATGATCATAGGCGGAAAAACTGGCAGCGCCAAAACGCACCTGATCAATGCGCTTAACTACAGTATTGATCTCGAGGGCCTAGCCAATCATCGCGGCTCGGCTTTCGGGCGACGCATTCTTGGACAGCCCACACAAATTGATTTTGAAAATCACCTCGCCATAGCTCTGTTAAAGCTTCCCTACGAGAAACCCGAACATCTATTCCTGGAGGACGAAAGTCGTGCAATAGGCTCTCTTTCCCTACCGAAGGAATTCCATGACAAGATGGGCGATTCACCCATCGCCATGCTGGAAGAGACTCTCGAGGCTCGCATAGAGACAATTTACAAAGATTACATCTACTCCAACTACAAAGATTTCCAGAATCAAGATAGAGAAGCTGCTCAGCAAAATTTTTCCAATTTCCTCCTGGGCAGCTTGCAACGAATACAGAAACGACTTGGAGGCGAGAAATTTACGCAGCTGCACGCCATCATGAATGAGGCATTAACACATACCGACCCTGGCGAGTCAGAATCACTGCACAAGCTGTGGATCCAGCATATACTATGCGACTACTACGACCCTATGTACGAATACCAGATGAACAAGAAACTAAACCGTGTCGTCTATAGAGGTAATAGAGACGAGTTCCTCGCCTGGGCATCACACCTAAATAGGGATAGCTAGGCAGTGACAATACGTCGATTCAATATTGAACCGCTACTCCCCTTGCTGCAACAGGGCTTTACTCTACTGACACCGAACAATAGAAGCGTTGACGGTATTTTGCGGGAATTCGCCAGCACTCAAGCTCGTGATGCAAGCACGCTCTCAGGGTGGCAACGCCCATCCGTATTCGCCATCGATATCTATATTCAACAGCTGTGGCAAGTCGCTGCCTCACAAGGCATTGCTCCCTTTCATAAAACGACGCTGTTAAGTCGCTTTGACGAACAAGAACTTTGGCTACAAATTGTAGAATCAAGTTTTGACAGATACCCCCTGCTCAATAGCGAGGAAACCGCAAGCTCGGTAGCCAGAAGCCATCAGTTCTTTAAACAGTGGAAGGTAGCGTCCTCGGACAAACTCGACCACTATCAAAGTGCCGTAGACTTTCAGACGTTTCTCGACTGGAGTAATCAGTTTGAAAAGGCCTGCTCGAAGAATAGCGCCCTCAGCCTTAGTGATGCTGGCAAAGTCATCATCACCAACATAGAAGTGCTGCGCCAAATACTCCCACGAAAAATAGGCCTGATTAACTTCAATCAAGCACCCCCGCTCTACGCTGAACTATTTGAAGCATTTTCTCGGGTTAGTGATGTCAGCAGACAGGGGGAAGAAACCTCAGGGAAACAGCTAGGGCCGTCTTTTGCCGAGACTGATGCTGCGAGCACAAACCGCAGCTATCAGAATGCTAAAGATGAGGTTGCCGAATGCATAGCCTGGTGCCAGGACAAGGCGCGCCAGTCCACACAAGCGCACATAGGCATCATTGTTGATCCTGCCCGCTCTTTGGAAGCTCCAATTGAAGAGGCTCTATTTAAGGCGAGCACTAGCGAAACGATAGATAGCTTCGATCTTTCAAAGATTCTGAATCGCTACCATAGCAGCGAAAAACTCGACGAGACAGCGCACTTCAATAGGGCTATCTCACTACTGTCATTGAATTACGACCTGGTGGATAGCGAACGATTCTGCAGGCTATTACAGTCTCCCTTTACCGCGGGCGCCGAATGCGAAATTCAGTCCCGCATCGCCCTAGAGACTACTCTGCGCAAGAAAGCCGAGGCGGAGATTCGGCTCAGCCAGTTACGTCAATTTATGCTGCAAGAAACAAGACAGCACTACTGTCCGATTCTTGCGGCTGCATTGCTCGAATTTAGCGAGTTGGCCCGTCATGCCGGCAGCCACCAAACTCTTCGCCACTGGCTACAGCTGTTTACCAAACAACTTCAGGCGCTAGGCTGGCCCGGCACCGGCTGCACAGAGGACAATCAACGACTCGCAGTCCAGTGGCAACAGAGCATACAGCGCTTCTCCGCCTCCTCTGCCATTCTCGGTAATATCTCAATCACCAAGGCACTCAGAAAATTACAGACCTTTCTGAAGCAGTCGAATGTAAATCTGAATTTCGATGATCGCCTACAGATTTCTATGCTCAATATCGAGGAGTCGCAAGACCTCGTGTTTGATCATGTATGGGTGCTCGCGGCGGATGATAAGAATTTCCCACAGGCTATAAACCCAGTTCCTTTTCTGCCCTATAGACTGCAGCAGGAACTGGGAATGCCCAACAGTTCCAACCAACAGCAATTAGAAACCGCCATTCAACAATTGGTAACGCTCCGTAAGAATACCGCAGGCACCATGGTTATTAGTCACCACACTCTCCAAGATGAGTTGTCTATCAGGCCCAGCGCATTACTCCAGGAAATACTCTTTGATGAGGCCGCAACAGATACAGACAATGCCAAGAACGAGGACGATCGCGAGAGAAAGCCAGCAGCAATGGCGAGAGCAAAGAACCACTTAGAGAGATTCCAGGATGTTCTCCACGTGCCGCTTCAACCCGATGAGGAAATTCTTGGCGGTACCGGCTTGCTCAGCAATCAATCGAATTGCCCCTTTAGAGCCTTCGCCAGAAATCGACTCAGAGCAACTGCGCTCGAAGAGTTTAGCCATGGACTGAACCCAATCGCCAGGGGCAATGCCTTGCACAAGGCGCTGGAGAATATGGGGTTGGAGATTGGAAATTCTAAGAGCCTACATGAGCGCTCCCTAGCCGAACTACAGAGACTGGTCAGTGCTAGCGCAAAGATTGCCACCGACTTCCTGAGAGCACATCACCCCGAGATCATGACTCCCGCTTTTTCACTGCTCGAGCAGAAGCGCTTATCGAAGCTTTTGAATGGCTTTCTCGCAGTAGAGCAACAGCGGGCTGAATTCACCATACTTCAGAATGAGATGGCCGTTAGCTGGAAGCATTCCAAGCTTACCTTATCACTGCGAATAGACCGGGTCGATCAGCTTGAGGATGGCAGCCTGGCTCTCATCGACTACAAGACTGGCAAGCACGCTAACTACAAATGGCTGGACGAGCGGCCAGATGATATGCAGCTTCCACTGTATCAGATTGCGATTCAGAACAGTGATGAGAAGCCGGTAAGCGCAACACTTATCTATCAGCTGAACGCTGAGAATATTGGCCTGGTAAGTCCAATCGGCATAAGCACCCTCGGCGTGACAGTAAAAACCAATAGCCAGGCGAAAAACTTCGCTGGAGACTGGCCTGAATTACACGAGTTCTGGAACAAGACCATTTACTCGCTTGTACAGGAATTCGAGGATGGCCTCGCTGCGGTGGCACCTGCCCGAGGCTATACAACTTGCCAACACTGCGATCTTGGCCCCCTCTGCCGGGTGGCCGAATCGGAGCAGGCTCTGTTTCTTGCGGGCGAGGACGAGCTATGACTAATGCCCAGAGCAAGGTTGTAGACCTAGATGCCAGGCAGAACGCGCTGGACACGTCCTGCTCTATAGCCGTTCAGGCGCCAGCAGGTTCCGGCAAGACTGAGCTACTTAGCCTACGCTTTCTTAAACTGCTCGCCATATGCCAACACCCAGAAGAAGTGTTAGCGATTACCTTCACGAAGAAGGCGGCTAATGAGATGGCAGAGCGCATTCTGAATACGCTGGAATGGGCTCAGAACATCGATCCGAATGCTATTCAGACTCAGCTTGACCATGACCGCTACGAGATTGCGAATAGCGTTTTACTACAAGACAAGGAGATGTCCTGGCAACTACAGCAGTCTCCTAATCGTCTACGCATTCAAACTATCGACAGCTTTTGTAATTTTCTCGCGAGCAGGCTGCCCATTCTCTCTAACTTCGGCGGTCCACTGCAGATCAGCGAACAAGTCGATGATTGTTATCAATTAGCTATTCGCAACTGTCTCAAACTACTGGATTCAGATTCGCCTATCGCCGCCTCGATTGCCGAACTGATGCTGCATTTTGACAATGACGGCAACAAGCTAGAAACACTGTTAGGCAGCCTCCTAAAGCAACGCGAACAGTGGATTGGCGATATCGTTGGGGTTGCAAGTGACCCGCAGCAGGCCTTACAGCATCTAACTGATAATCTCTTGGAACTCGTCAGCGAATCAATAGCCGAAGCCACACATTTGCTACAGCCCTATTCTGCGCAGCTACTACCCTTACTAGACTATGCGACAAAGAACCTTGCAGACGAGGACAGTGACTCTCAGTTACTGCTATGTGCTGGCCTCGATGATTTGCCCCCTGGCGAACCGTACAATCTCAATGTCTGGATTGGCCTCAGTGAATTGCTTCTAACCAAGAGCATGGACAAAGCAGCTTTTCGCAAGACCGTCAATAAGAATGCCGGCTTTCCAGCCGCATCCGGCAACAAAGAACAGAAACTGTTACGCAGCGATAACAAGAAAGCCATGGAGAGCTTGCTAAAATCGTTGACCAAAGCAGACGGACTCTTATCGTCACTAGACTACTTGCGTAGGCTTCCCCTGCCAAACGACGACAGTAATTCCTGGGACTTCCTGCACACCCTCACCGCGGTGTTGCCTACTCTGATGGCGCAGCTCGAACTGGCGTTCACACAGAAGAACAAGGTTGATTATCCGCAGGTTAGCCTGGCTGCAATTCGCGCACTGGGTAGCGAAGACAATCCAACCGATCTAGCCCTTAGTCTCGACTACCAGATCAAGCATATTCTCGTAGATGAATTTCAAGACACATCGTCGTCGCAGATGGACTTGCTTAAAAGACTGACCGCCGGTTGGGAGCCTGACGACGGCAGGACTCTGTTTGTAGTCGGCGATGCAATGCAGTCCTGTTACGGATTTCGCAATGCCAATGTGGGCCTATTCATTCGACTGCGGGAGACTGGCCTTGGGCACATTGCAATGCTGCCGATTGACCTCGTCGCGAATTTCAGATCGGACACCGGTGTAGTCGACTGGGTTAACGCTACCTTCGCCGGAGCCTTCCCTGCCCATAACGACATCTCTAGAGGTGCAGTTAGCTATTCCCATTCTCAAGCCGTTCACTCAAGGGATGTGACGCCCGCGGTGACTAGCCGAATCTATCAATACAGCGATCAAAGCAAGACCGGAGCAGCGATAGAAGAAGGCGCATATATAGCTGAAGAGATCTCGGATTTGAGAAAGCAGTTTCCCAAGCGCAAGATAGCGATACTCGTTCGCAGCCGAGGCCATCTTGAATATATTTTGCCCGCTCTTCGCGAAGCAGAAATACCCTGGCTCGCTAATGAAATAGACAGACTCGACAGTCTGCCCGTAATTACCGACCTAAGGAGTCTAACAAGCGCTATATGCAATCAGGCGGACAGGCTATCCTGGCTGGCAATACTGCGCGCACCTTGGTGCGGCATCTCTCTGGAAGACCTTCATCTTGTCGCAAGCTGGAAAATCAATATTAGCGTCTATGAAAGTCTGAGCCAGCTATGCTCAGACCCGCAAGCGCCTAAACTTAGCGCAGACGGACAGGCAAGAATACACAGCATCACCGCCGTATTGAGGAACGCCTTAGCAGCAAAACAACATGGCAGGATTAGCCGCGTAATACGCAGCACATTTATCGACCTAGGCGCAGAGTTGCTAATTAGAACTGACGCAGAACTGGACAGCGTCGAGAGATTTTTCGAAATCCTGCAGTCCTGCGAAGTCGCTGGCGGCCTGGAAAACTTTGGCGACTTTGAAGCCAGAATTGCAAACAGCTTCGTATCGTCGGCTGCGGATACCCAGGCTAACCCTGTGCAGATAATGACTATTCACAAATCGAAAGGACTGGAATTCGACCATGTCTTTCTACCCGGTCTCGCTCGTACGAGTCGCGCAGATGACAAGGCACTACTATTGTGGCATCAGCGGCTGAATAAGTACGGTCAGAATAGAATATTTCTGGCTACACTTTCTGCAACAGGTAGCGAAGACAACAATCTCTATAATTTACTTAAGTTTGAGAAGGCAGAAAAATCTCGACTAGAGAGCACCCGACTCCTCTATATCGGCGTTACCCGCGCAATGAAATCCGTCTACCTCTCTGCCGCATTAGCTGACAAGGACGGCATGATTACAGCGCCTGGCTCACGGACTCTGCTAGCGACTATCTGGGCACAGATGACGGAATCTGCCATCTATGCAAGTGGTGACAATGCAATCGATTATATTACTGTGAACTCTATGCGCCCGCTTATCGATCAGCAAGACCCTCTGCAATCATCGCACCGACTCCAGCGCCTAACTGACGATTTCTTTGTAAATTCCCATCAGAGTCTGACAACCGCAGATACCACCCTCGATGCTGAAGACGCAGACGAAGTTGCTGCAACTGTGCTTGTCAGTGAAAATGCACTGCAGATAGAGATAGGCAATCTGGTACACGAGTCGTTGCAAAACCTTGTGTCAAACAAGTCATTACTAGAGGATGAAAATCTAACTCAACTAAGACTGCACTGGCGACGGCGGCTAGAGCTATTCTCATTTAATCCTACAGATACACAAGCGGCACTCGATAAAATTGAGACTTCTCTTCTACAGACGCATAACAATTCTGAATTGAGCTGGATATTCGATAGCACTTTAGAGCAAAGCGCTGCCGAACTCGCGATGCAGAGTTACGCGAAGGGCTATGTGCAAACTCACGTTGTGGATCGTACATTTATCGATAAGAAAGGCGTTCGCTGGATCATCGATTACAAATCTTCCGAACCTCCCCCAAACCAGACCGCGGAAGACTTTATCGACGAGCAGCTAGAGCTCTACTCGGGGCAGTTAAATAGGTATAGAAGTCTGTTTAGTGAAGAGCAGAACGAGGGGGTTAAAACTGCCTTGTTATTCACGAGCATTCAGAGGCTAGTAGAGTGCGCTACGCTATCTACAAAATGAGCTACATATCCTGTTCGGCTATAGCGAAAATGCCCGGCGCATTGCGCAGATAACCCTTATAGTCCATGCCGTAACCAAACAGATAGTAATCCGCAACTTCCAAGCCAACGAAGTCCGCCACGACGTCTGGCTCTTTTCTAGTATGTAACTTATTTAGCAAAACAGCTGTGTACACCGACTCGCAGCCCTGTTGCAGACAGTATTCGACGATCAATTTCAATGTCGTACCCACATCCATAATATCATCGACCAGCAGAACATGGCGACCTCGTAAAGATTCGCTGGGATAGACTTTCCACTGGAGATCCTTACCGCTTGTTCCACCGCGATAACGCGTGGCATGCAGATAGTCCATTTGCAGCGGAAAATCTAATCGAGTAGCCAGCTTACCGCTAGTTATGAGCCCGCCATGCATGATGCAGATCAATAGCGGATTCTTGCTCGAAAGCTCTGCGCTAATCGAAGCCGCCATGCTATCCAGAGCAGACTCGACTTCACCCTCGTCATGTAAACAAGTCGAGCGCCCTACTATCTCTTCTGTCAGCTCTGGAGTCATTAGCTTAGGGTTCTGCTTGGACAGCATTGTTGCCCATTAGTCCATCCAGACCATCCAGAGTACGCGTTGGAAAAGCGAAGTCAGCACCATGAGAGTGAACGATCTCAACGATTTTCAACAAGACATCCTGTTTAATTTCATGAAAGTCCACCCAGTTCGTTGTCTTGGTAAAGGTGTAGATGAAAAAATCCAGAGATGAAGCCCCGTAGCTCAGGAAATTCACTATCAGGGTCTGGCTGGTATCAATTTCATCATGAGATTGCAACATAGCCTTAACGTCTTTCACTATAGCGCCCATCTTTTCAGAGTCCTTATAACGAATCCCAATTGTTTCCTTAATGCGCCTATTAGACATGCGTGAAGGATTTTCCAGAGAGAGCGTATTAAACACAGAATTTGGCACGTACAAAGGCCGCTTATCGAACGTCCTCACAACCGTCAGTCGCCAGCCTATCTTCTCTACCGTGCCTTCTATTTCTCGATCCGGCGATCTTATCCAGTCACCCAGCGCAAAAGGCCTGTCCAGATAGATCATCAATCCGCCGAAGAAATTCGCCAGCAAGTCTTTGGCCGCGAAACCTATCGCGATACCACCTACTCCGCCAAATGCCAGCAAAGCGGTAACCTCTATGCCCAGGGTTGGCATGCCAATGAGTATTGCTGAAATCAGTGTCGCCAGTCGCAGCAATTTTCCCAGCGCTTGAATCGTTGTAGGATCTAAAGTCGTACCAAGCTCATCTGCCTCGTCCTGCTGGCTCTGCAATAATCGCTCTTCGGCACGATTGATAAAACGAATCAGAAATAGAGCGATCAGCACGATGAAAGTTAGCTGTCTGAATATGTCGAGATTCGTCGCAGAGAACAGCTCCGTATCGACATAGCCGTCACTAATTTCAACAGCCCATAACAGCCCCATTATCAGAATGAAATAACTAAGAGGTAAGCGTGCGGCATCGAACAGGGCATCGTCCCATGCGTTACTAGTCTTTTCAAAATGGCTGCCAACAATTTTAAGAAAGCGCATCGCAATATAGCGGGCAAGCAAGGTGATCGTGACAACGGCAAATAACTCTGCCGCCCAACCCAAGTCTGTTAAATATTCAAACGGCGTGATTCTTTCTAGCACTTTCTGGCATCTCCAATTAATTCAGGACGCGCCCGAGGTGGCGCGTAATAAAACCTAGTAGCTCGAGAGCTCGCTCACAAGCTCTTTCGCCTCAAGCCATTTATCACTCTCATATAAGTGGGCATGATTGTGGGCATTCTTAGCCAGCATGCAGCCTATCCTGTCACTACCCGGCTGCTGCTTCTTGTCTAGATAGGCAACTAAATCTGAGGCTTGTCGCGGCTCATTGCAGACCAACACCATATCGCAGCCCGCCGCCAATGCCAGATCGGCGCGCTGAGCCACAGAGCCGGCGCTGTGCGCCGCGCTCATCGTTAGATCGTCGCTGAACACTACCCCATCAAAACCTAACTCCTTACGCAACAGTTCCTGAATCCAGACCCGAGAAAAACCCGCACAGTGCTGATCGATTTTTGGATAGACGATATGAGCCGGCATGATGGCATCGAGACTATTGATGCAGTGAGCAAAAGGCTCCAGGTCGTGCCGCCTTATCTCGTCTAAATTACGCTCGTCCCTAGGCAACTCTGTATGAGAATCCGCCATCACCATACCGTGACCAGGAAAGTGTTTGCCCGTAGCCGCCATGCCGGCCTCATGCATGCCTTCAATATACGCCATACCGAGCTCGCTTACCTTGCTTCCGTCTGCCGCGAAAGCCCGATCTTTGATAACAGGGCTATTAGCATCGAACAAGTCCAAGACCGGTGCGAAGCTGATGTCAATTCCATACTGCATAAGCTCCGCTGCCATGGCCCAGGCGCAGAGCTTTGCGGCGGCAAGCCCACGCTCCGGATCTCTTTCATATTTCAGGCCCACTGCGCGCAGCGGTGGCAGGGCCAGAAAATGTTCGCGAAAGCGCTGGACACGACCTCCCTCTTGATCGACCGCTACCAGCAATTGATCGTTACACTGCTTTATTGACGCGACAAGATCTGTGAGCTGCTGCGGTGATGCGTAATTTCGGCTGAATAGTATTACACCTCCAACCTGCTGATGCTGAAAAATTTCTCGTTCCTGGGCATCTATACTGAGGCCTTTGAGGTCTAGCATGATGACGCCAGTGTCAATATTTGTATGCTGCATTTTTCTTACTCGGTTTCTGAGCGGCAATTATCACAAATATGTTCCAAGCTAGCAAAATCGCTTTCTCAAGCGAGTCAATCGCTTAACAATTTCTGTTAACTTGAAGGATAAGGGTCTCGTATTCTAATCGATAAATATCGCTTTCAATTCGCAATGAAAAGTCACTATAGTTGAGTTTTAACGGAAGCCACAATTCAATCTTTAGCACTACAAGGAGTTCTTTCATTTAAATCTGCATGACCCTGGAGACAAGGTAATGAATAAAATTCTGCCCGAAGTTTCTGTATGGTACCAAGAGCTAGCAAGTGGAGCCCTCTTTGAAGTCGTCGCAGTCGATGAGGATAGCAGCACTATAGAGATCCAGATGCTCGATGGCGAGCTAGGCGAGTACGATTTTAGCACTTGGCGACACCTCATAATCGGCCAGGCCGAGGCGCCAGAAGACTGGCGTACACCCTACGAACTCAATAGCGAAGACCGGCTCTACTCCGACCAGGTGTTTATCCCCGAGAATTTCTCTGGCGCCCTGCTCCATATCGAGCCGGATCCGATAGACCTTGGTGACGATTTTCAGATCTTATACGGTGCGGGAAGTCGCTAAACTAGTAGCATCCCATCACTAAAGTTTTATTGTCTTTGACGGATAACTGTATATAATTACAGTAATTACCACCGCAAAGGACATTAATATGCTTAAGCTTACCTCTCGGCAAGAAGAAATCCTCGCCTATGTTAAGGAGTACATGCAAGAGACTGGTTACCCACCTACTCGCTCCGAAATAGCCAGCAAGATGGGCTTCAAATCACCCAATGCCGCAGAAGAACATCTGCGGGCACTGGCCCGGAAAGGAGCAATCGAGGTCCTTCCCGGGACATCCAGAGGCATCAAACTTCCTATTAACGAGCAGCTTGGCCTCCCTATCATAGGCCAGGTAGCAGCGGGCAGCCCGATTCTTGCGCAGGAATCTATCGCCGACTATTGCGACATCCCAGCCGACATGTTTTCGCCCAATGCCGACTACTTGCTGACAGTTAAGGGCACCAGCATGATCGATATAGGCATCTTCGAAGACGACCTACTGGTAGTGCATAAAACCAATAGCGCCAACAATGGCGATATAGTCGTTGCAAGAATAGATGATGAAGTGACGGTAAAACGACTAGAGAAGGGCCGCAGCAAATACAAACTGAGCCTAATGCCCGAGAATCCAGACTATGAACCTATCGAAGTGGACTTGAGAAGTGGTGATTTCGCTATCGAGGGAATCAGCGTTGGCGTAATTCGTCGCAATATTTAATTAGTCTATACGGCTAATCCTGCTGTGACAGCACTGGGGCTGTCACACAGAACCACTAATCCTTCTTCGCGGCCTTCTTTTTTACTTTTTTCTTGGCCGCTTTCTTCTTGGCTACCTTTTTCTTGGCGACTTTCGCTTTTTTCTCCGGCTTGCTGACAACCCACCTATCCCCTTCATAGAAAGCCTTCCAACCCGTCGCCTTCTTGTCGACTTCGGTTTGAACATATTGCTCTTTCGTTTTGCGGCTAAAACGAACCAGAGTCTTATTGCCCTCGTCGTCTTCAACTGGCGCCTTCAATAGAAACTCGTATTTCGGATCGATCTCGCTCTTGTGTGGTAACAGCTCTTCAATATAAGGCGCTCTGGTTTCACGATTGCGGGGAAACTTACTCGCCGCCAGGAACATTCCCGACGCACCGTCGCGCAACACGTAGTGATCTTCGACTGTTTCGCAGGCAAGCTCGGGCATTTGCACCGGATCCATCTTCGGCGGTGCCGCTTCGCCATTGCGCAGGAGCTTGCGCGTATTCTTGCAGTCTTCACTGCTACAACCAAAATACTTGCCGAATCGGCCGGTCTTCAATTGCATATCATGACCACATTTATCACATTCGATAATTGGCCCATCATAGCCGCGAATCTTAAATTCGCCGTTCTCTACCTCGTAACCCTGGCAGTCTGGATTATTCCCGCAGACATGCAACTTGCGCTTCTCATCGATGAGATAAGGCTCCATCGCTGTATTACATAGCGAACACCTATGCTTCTTGCGCAATAGGATGTTTTCCTGCGCCTCCGCCTCTTCCGCCGTGTCGGTGCGAATCGCATCATCGCCGGGGGTCAGATTGATCGTGGACTTGCAACGCTCCTTAGGTGGAAGCGCATAACCGGAACACCCGAGGAATACACCCGTCGACGCAGTACGGATCTGCATATGTCGGCCACACTTAGGACATTCGATATTTGTGTCGGTAGGATTATTAGTGCGCATACCGCCATCTTCGGCCTCAGCCGTAGCCAGCTGACTGGTAAAGCCTTCGTAGAATTCATTTAACAGCTTCTTCCAATTCTTTTCGCCGCCGGCAACTTCATCGAGAGACTCTTCCATCTTTGCGGTGAAATCATAATCCATCAGTTCAGCGAAGCTCTCCTGCAAACGCTCGGCGACAATATCGCCCATCTTCAGGGCATAAAAGCGCTTGCTCTCGGTTCGAACATAGCCACGATCTTGAATCGTCGAGATGATAGAAGCATAGGTAGAAGGACGGCCAATGCCGCGCTTCTCTAGCTCTTTCACTAAGCTGGCTTCGGTGAAGCGAGCTGGCGGCTTGGTGAAATTCTGGAAGGGCTCCAGTAATTCGAGATCGAGCGAATCGCCCTCCTCCACAGCTGGCAATACAACATCTTCATCTTTCGATGGCATCACCCTGAGATAACCATCGAATTGCATGATTCGTCCCTTGGTACGTAGCTCGAACTCCGCGGCAGAGACTGTGATCGAAGAGCTAAGATAGCGAGCCGGCTGCATCTGACAGGCAACAAAGTATTGCCAGATTAGGGTATACAAACGCACCGCGTCGGGCTCCATGCCCATCAATTTCTCTGCCACCATCTTTACTTCTGTAGGCCGTATCGCCTCGTGGGCTTCCTGAGCGCCCTCTTTGGAACTATAGAACATCGGCTTTTCGGTTAAATACTTGTCGCCGAAACTCTTATCGATGTAATTTCGGCACATTGCTATGGAATCATTACTCAGATGGGTCGAGTCGGTACGCATATAGGTTATATAGCCCGCTTCGTAGAGCCGCTGCGCCATCATCATCGTCTTCTTGACACCGAAGCCTAGCCTGGTGCTCGCGGCCTGCTGCAAGGTCGAGGTGATCAGTGGTGGCTTCGGCTTTGAAGAAGTTGGCCGGTCCTCGCGCTTGAGCACCTTGTAGTCGGCAGACTCAAGCGTCGCTAGTGCCGTATCGGTATCGGCTTTATTGTTGGGCCTAAAATTACTGCCGCTTTGTCTTACTATTTGGCAGCGTAGCTTTTCTTTCTTCTTGGTATCTAGCTTTGCGTAGACTTCCCAGAATTCCTCAGGAATGAACGCGCGAATCTCCTGCTCTCGCTCTACAACGAGACGCACAGCTACCGATTGCACACGACCCGCCGACAGGCCTCGCGCCACCTTGGCCCAAAGCAATGGCGAAACCATGAAGCCAACAACCCGGTCTAAGAATCGTCGCGCCTGCTGAGCTTCGACATAACGCATATCGAGTTCGCCGGGCTCCTGAAAGGCATCAGTGATCGCTTTCTTTGTGATTTCATTGAAAACAACGCGTTTATAACGATCGGGGTCGCCACCTATAGCTTCCTGTAAGTGCCAGGCAATAGCCTCCCCTTCTCTATCAAGGTCAGTCGCAAGATAGATGTGATCGGCGTTCTTAGCCAGCTTCTTCAGCTCGGCAACGACTTTTTCCTTGCCCGGTAGAATCTCATACTGGGCCGCCCAATCCTGCTCTGGATCTATACCCATTCGCTTCACAAGTTGTTGTTTGGCCTTCTTTTTCTTGAAGATGACTTTTTCTTCAGGGGCCATCTTGCGAGTCAATGCCGCTGCTGCGGCACGGGCCTTGGTGTCTATAGCCTTACCACTACCACTGGTGGGTAGATCTCGTATGTGTCCGACGCTGGACTTAACAATGTACTCGTTACCCAAGTACTTATTGATAGTTTTTGCCTTAGCGGGAGACTCGACTATTACTAAAGATTTAGACATTGGCTATAAGTTTTCTCTGATTTTTGCGATTGTGGCTACTCGAACTGCGCACATATATAAGGATAAGTTGGAGATGGGTCAAGTTTTCTCTTAAAAAAATATTTGCCAGGGACATCGAATACTGGGGCTCTCACCAAGCAAGTTAGCAATATCTAAGGGAAATGTAGCAATTGCCAGAGGGAATATTAGCGTGAAATTAATTATTACCAAAGTTGAGTTATTTGCACGGAATCACAAAAGGCCTAGAGTCAAATCAGGCCATCCGGGATAATTTTCAAGGCGTTTTGATTAATGAACAGAGCCTGCAAAGCGATCTTTCCATCACAATGCAGACTATAGATTCGGAGATTAAATTGTTAGACATGACGCTTCGTTAGAAGCCTGGAGACTAGACTCTGACCTCGTGGCACCAGCCTCGCTTGTCATCGAGCTCACCCTTCTGTATTCCTACCAGAAGATCGTAAACTTTCTGCATAGTAGGGCCCACTTCCGACCCTGCATCGCCAACCTCATTCCATTGCCCGTCAAACCATATCTTCCCGATCGGGGAAAGTACGGCCGCGGTGCCACAGGCTCCCGCCTCCTGAAAGGTGGCAAATTCTGCGCGCAGGTCTATAGGCCTTTCTTCGGTACTCATACCTAACTCTTCAGCGGCCAGGGTCATTATCGATCGACGCGTAATACTCGGTAATATGGCATCCGACTTGGGCGTGAGTAAGACGCCATCCTTTGTCGATATGAGAATATTCGCAGAACCCGCCTCATCGATGTAGCGGCTCTCTCTCGCATCAAGATAAAGAGCCTCGTTCGCCCCAATCTCCTGTGCAAGCTTAGTTGCAAGCAAACCGCCCGCATAGTTCGCCCCTACTTTATAGCTACCGGTACCCTTAGGCGCCGCTCGGTCAACGTCCGACACCGCCAGGCTTATTACCGACAGGCCAGCCTGCTTGTAGTAAGGCCCAACTGGAGAAACAAAAACACGAAACTCAAATTCCTTAGCAGGCTTTAAGCCCAGGTTTTCGCCTACGCCAATCAACATAGGCCGAATATAAAGTGATGCTCCCGAGCCGTAAGGGGGGATCCAGGCATAATTTGCCCTAACCGCCTCTTCAACGCCGCGCATGAATAGCTCGGTCGGCACGGCGGGCATTAGCAACCTGGCAGCGGCTTGATGCATCCGCTCGCAATTCAAATCGGGACGGAATAACAATACGCGTCCGTCGGGTGCGGTCTGTGCTTTCATCCCTTCAAAGCACTGCTGCGCATAGTGCAAAGACGGCGCACCCTCGTGCACAGCAATCATTTCGCTGCTAACTAGCTCGCCTTCGTTCCAACTACCCTCAGACCAATTTGCGCTAAAGCGCGAATCAGTGCGCTGGTATTGAAACCCGAGATTGGCCCAATCGAGTGCTTTCTTTTCCATCTGCATGTTAACTTTTACGTCCACTATGAAACCTGTGTAATGAGGGCGCCTATTATCGAGCAAAAATGTCGAAATATCTATGCTGGCCGGCTCTGACAGCACGGCGATAACTGGCTCTGAGCACCCACTTGAGATAGACTCTGTTCGCTTTCAATCTGTCGTACGGGGAAGTACAAGCCAGCTAAAAACTGGCAAAATACAGGTAAACAATGAATCTCATCGATATCGGTGCCAATCTTAGCCATGAATCCTTCAGCCATGACCTAGACGCTGTCATCGCCACTGCAATCGAGGCCGGGGTTTCCCATATCATTGTTACGGGCACAGATACGACATCAAACGAGGCTGCACTGGCGCTGAGTAAGAGCAGGCCAGCTATTTTAAGCTGCACCGCGGGCTATCATCCTCATGTCGCCGAGAGTTTCGACGATCAGGCGCTGCTCTCGGTGCGCTCACTCGCCCAGGATGACAAAGTTGTCGCCATAGGCGAGACCGGACTGGATTTCAATCGCAATTTTTCTAGCAAGGAATCACAGCTAAAGGCCTTCGAGCAGCACTTGATTCTCGCCGCAGAGCTGGGAAAACCCCTGTTTCTGCACCAACGTGACGCCCACCCCGAATTTTTAACGCTTCTGCGCCGTTACCGTGAGCAGATAGCTGGTGGCGTAGTCCATTGTTTCACCGATAGCAGGCAGGCACTGGAAGATTATCTTGCTATGGACATGTATATCGGTATAACCGGATGGCTATGTGATGAAAGACGCGGCATGGATCTGCAGGCAATGGTGGGACTAATTCCCCCCGACAGGCTACTGATTGAGACCGATGCTCCCTATCTGCTACCAAGGACACTGAGCCCGAAACCGAAAACCCGCAGAAACGAGCCAAGACACCTGGTAGAGATACTGAAAATACTGGCAAGTTGCTGTGATCGGCCACAAGAGCAAGTCGCGATTGAGACTAGCGACAACGCCCGGCGACTATTCAGCTTATAGGTCACGCCACTGCTTAAAACACGGCCCTAGTTGCCAGCAGTTCCTCAGAATTGATAATAGATTCATACACCTATTCGCCATTTCGACTGATTTTGCTGTATTTTAGCTGTAAAATAATCGCCGTTTAGCGATATGATCGATACCCGTCCTGCTTCGGCAGGGTAATTGACTACTATATAAAGAAGAAAGACACCGGTCAGGCATTGAATAAAAGAGCATTTCTACAAGGCTTCTTTACGCGAGCACAGTCGCTTTTGGCGGCCATTTCATGTGGCAGCGAATTAATCAGAGCAGCCCGCTTCTGGCCAGCCCTCCTAGCGTAGACTCGGGCACAGCTAAGCCTCTAGTAAACGAAATTAGCGAGTCCTTCAAATTCATGGCTATCGAGCTTGAGTCCGTCAAACCAAAAGAGGGTATACCGACACCGGCCCCTGTCATCACGCCCGACAAAGACCCCAATATACCCTATAAAGTAGCCGAGCTAGACGAATTCGAAGTGGAGAGTTACCTGCGAAAGATTAGAAATTTCGATGCTATTTTCGCCAGTGATATCTATCTAGATGCTCGCTATGAAGCTCTGTTGCTTCGCACCACACAGCATCTATCTCGCGTAGAAACACACATCGGCCATGGTAATTTTAACCTCATGAGCTTCGACGAGATGCTACGGTATGGGCGAAGCTTCGCAGAGATAGGCAAATTTGAGGCAGACGAACTAAATTTCCGCGAAGAAGTCTTCTTTGCCAACCCAAATCGCTATGGCTTTTCCGGCAAAAAGATAAGCGCAGAAATCTCCGATTTTATTCCACGCAATGACGTTGCCAAGATTCCTAACACTGCTCATTTTCTGTTGCGGGGAAAATCTGAAGCACTCTACCATCAAATCAAGAAGGACGTTGGCGACGAAGTCGTTCTAACTTCAGGCGTACGCAGCATCGTAAAACAGATGCTCCTCTTTCTTGCGAAAGCTATTGAGGCGAACGGCAACCTTTCACGCGCTTCTCGTTCACTTGCGCCTCCGGGGCATTCCTATCACGGTATAGGGGATTTCGATATTGGTAAAATAGGTTTAGGCGCAAAATTTTACGGCAGATTTTTCGCAAACCGCCGAGTACAAGAAAATTGCCCGACTCGGCTATGTCGACATCCGCTATCCCACCGACAACCTCGTCGGTATCCGCTTTGAGCCTTGGCACATTAAAATAACGTAGTCAGTTCCTCAACACCAAAAGGCCAACCTATTTCTTTCCCGTTTGCCGCATTTTTTACTACAGGTATGCGAATCCCATACAGCTCAACTAATTTCTCATCGGTACTGATATCTTGTTCCTCGATCTCAAACCGATTCCTATTATTCGCTGCCTGAACCAGCTCTTGCAGTAGCAGATCAGCATGCTCGCAAAGGTGACAGCCAGCAGTCGTGTAGAAGATTAATTTATTCAAATTCGAAACCAACCTCGTTCTAAATCCTCGCCTAAGTGTCTATGCGGGTAAGGATTCGTTCAATCAGTGCAGGACCATGATAGATAAAGCCGGTATAGATTTGTAAAAGATCCGCTCCAGCGCTCAGTCGTTGCTCGGCATGTTCGGCAGACATAATTCCGCCTACGCTGATTATGGGCAGCTTCTCCCCTACCTCTGCCTTGATGCACTTCAAGACCTCACAGGACTTCACGCTCAATGGCGCTCCACTAAGCCCACCATGCTCCTCAGATAACGGATTTGCAGCGATCGAGGATCTATCCAGAGTAGTATTGGTAGCGATGACTCCGTCGAAATCGCGACTCAAAAGGCTCTGACAGCAGGCAGTGATTTGCTCCTCTGTCATATCTGGCGCTAACTTGATGGCAATCGGCGTATAGATCTTATGCCGCTCTTGCAGTCGCGCTTGCTCCTGCTTTAATTCATCCAACAAACGAGTAAACTCGTCTCCGAACTGCAGGGTACGAAGCCCAGGCGTATTCGGCGAAGAAATATTGACGGTAATATAATCAGCCAGTTGATAGGCACGTTGCAGGCAGTCAATATAGTCCTGATTAGCCTGCTCTACCGGCGTATCGAAGTTTTTACCAATATTAATTCCTAACACACCACGGTTACTTAAGCGGGCAATATTCTCGCAGGCATGATCGATGCCTTTGTTGTTAAAGCCTAATCGATTGATTATGGCCTGCTCAGATTTAAGGCGAAACATCCGCGGCTTGGGATTACCGGGCTGCGGACGCGGGGTCAGTGTCCCCACCTCGATAAAACCGAACCCCATGGCAGACAAGGCTTCCACATAATCGGCATTCTTATCCAGGCCAGCCGCAAGACCTACGACATGTGGAAAGTCGATCCCCATGACTCTCTTGGCATGCACCTTACCGGCGATGTTCGGCGCGAAAAGGCTAGAGATACCGAGACCATCACCAATCTTCATCGCACGCAGAGCGAAATCATGGGAAGCCTCCGCGGGGAGACAAAATAAAATATTACGTAGAAATATATACAAGAAAAAGTCGCCAGGTTTGTATAAGGGCTTAGCCATTATTGAATAAGCCGATTGCGGTTAGTGAATTGTACGCAGTATTCACATCGGCTAACAGTGCAAATCAAGCACAGGCCCTATGCTTTCAAAATGAAATATTTCGCTCTAGCTCTTCACTACTGTCTGTTGAGCCAAGGCCTGCAACTCCCGCAGCACTACCGAGAACATGGCGTAGTCAGGCTCCTGCTCAGCCTTCAGAAATTCCAACATCTCTTTTGCACGCGCGAGCGACTTAGCATTGTCTTCGCTCCATTTATTGACCTGGCTTGCGGCAGACCCTGCCTGATCAACATTCGCTACAATATTCGATGTCAGGACGCGTTGCTGCCAGGACAAATCATCCAGATAGGACTCGCGAGCCAACGCCTGCCAGTTATTGCTGACATGGAGTTGGTTTACCATCTTGCCCAGCCAATTCAACTGCAACTCTTCACCCACTGCGTAGTAAACCTCGACAACCGCCGCCAACTTCTCCCCACTAGCTTCACTGATATCGACAAAGCTAGTAGCGGGAAATAGAAATTCACAGCGCGTTATATCCTGAGCGAGACCCTCTGAAACCCCGGCTGCAAGCAAGTCATCAAACTTCTCCTGATACATCTGCTGAAAATCCGGCGGCAACTTCCGCGGAAACATTCTCCGTAGAGTTACTATGGGAGCAAAGAACCTGTTCTTCGCTTCCGTGAAGCTCATTCCAGCGTCCTCATGACGCAGCAACCAACGCGTCGCCCGCCTTAGAAGACGAGTTAATCGTGTCATCATAACGGCCTGCGTATCGGCAGACACCATGTAGTCTAGCGACTCAATATGCTGCCAATATTTTTCTATAGCAAAGATATCGATGGCCGTCACTGTAGCCTTAACCACATCGATTGTACTTGCCCCCGTCGACTCCACCATGCGATAGACGAAACTAGGCCCAACTAGATTCACTACGAAGTTTGCAAGCTGGGTCGCGACCAGTTCGCGGCGAAGCGGATGTTTTAATACTGCAGTTCTATATTTCTTCGAAAGATTTGCAGGAAAAGCATCGAAAAGAAAATTCTCAAGATAATTGTCATCTATATAGTCTGCTGTTACCAGAACCTGCTTGAGATGCATCTTCATATACGAGGTAACAGTTGCGAGCTCTGGTCGACTAAGAAATTGCTCTTTCGCTATCCTCTCATCCAACTGCTCGACACTAGGTAAAAACTCCAGGTCTCTGACTAGCCCCGCGTTATCTTCAAGATAGGAAATCAATCCCGCGTATTCCTTATTTCGAAATTCCATCTCGTAGTTAGCCAGACCTATCGTCTGCACCTGACGATAGTTATTATTAAGAACAAGCTGGGAAACATCTTCGGTCATGCTGTGCAGCAGGCTGCTGCGCTTGCCCTCACTCAGCCTATCCGCCTTGCCCAGTGTATTCAGCAAGATCTTAATATTGACCTCGTGATCCGAACAATCCACACCGGCGGAGTTATCGATAAAATCAGTAAGTGATACACCTCCATTCATGGCATATTCGATTCGCGCCAGTTGCGTAAAGCCGAGATTGCCTCCCTCTCCGATTACCTTGCAGCGAAGCTGATTGCCATTAACGCGCAGTGCGTCATTCGCCTTGTCACCTACCTCTTGATGGGTTTCCGCACTCGCTTTTACATAAGTGCCTATTCCTCCATTCCAGAGCAGATCCACAGAACTAACAAGCAGGGCCGAAATTAATTGATCCGGGGGAAGCGAATTCGCTTCGATACCGAAACACGCCTTCATCTGAGGGCTGATTTCGATAGACTTGGATTTCCGCGAAAAAACACCCCCTCCTTTTGAGATCAGACTAGCGTTGTAATCTTCCCAAGAAGAGCCGGCTTTCTTGAATAGCCTAGCGCGCTCGCTAAAACTCCTGGCGGGGTTTGGCTGCGGATCTATGAAGATATGCAGGTGATTAAATGCAGCTTGTAGACAGATATGTTTGGAAAGCAACATGCCATTACCAAATACATCACCCGACATATCGCCTATGCCAACTACGGTGAAGCTTTCCTTCTGGACATCCTTTCCTAGCTCCCTGAAATGTCGCTGCACCGATACCCAGGCACCCTTCGCCGTTATCCCCATCTGCTTATGGTCGTAACCATTGCTACCACCGGAAGCAAAGCCGTCTCCCAACCAGAATCCATATTGATCGCTGAGACAGTTCGCAATATCAGAAAATGTCGCCGTGCCTTTATCGGCAGCTACCACTAAATAAGGGTCGTCGTCATCGCGCCTCACAACCGATAGCGGCGAGACGACCTTATTACCTACCCTGTTGTCGGTTAAGTCTAACAGGCCACGTATGAAAGTCTGGTAACAGGCTAAGCCCAATTCCCTAAATGACTCCCTATCGAGCCCAGAAGTATCTTGCTTAATGACAAAGCCGCCCTTGGCTCCCACTGGCACGATTACTGAATTCTTTACCTGCTGCGCCTTCACTAGACCCAACACCTCGGTTCTATAATCTTCACGCCTATCCGACCAACGCAGACCGCCCCGCGCAACCTTACCACCCCGTAGGTGGACTCCTTCCATTTGACGCGAGAATACAAATATTTCATAACGCGGTGTCGGCCTAGGCATACCAGTGATTCTGGTCGGATTAAACTTGAAGGAAAAATAATTCTTTAAGGCCTCGCCGGCAGCAGTTGGTTGAAAGTAGTTGCTACGCAGTGTCGCGTCGAACAAATTCAGATAAGCGCGCAACACACTGTCTTCAGACAAGACAGTGACCCCATCAATTGCTGCCGCTAATTTTCTTCGAATCCCCTTAGTCTTTTTTCTTTGCCTCTCGACCAACTCTGGATCGAATAGCTTGCCGAAGTATTCGATAAGTAGCTGGCAGATTTCACGATGACTAGAAAGCGTTTCTGCGATGTGAGCGACGCTATACCCAAATTGAATCTGTTTTAAATAGGACGCATAGGCTCGTAGCAGAGCAGCCTCCCGCCAGTTGATCTCAGCGGTGGTGACCAGGCCATTAAAGCTGTCGTCATCTACTTCGCCGTTCCAGACAGCCAGAAAGGCCTCTTCGAATATTTGCTTACTAAACGCTGTAAAACTTCCTAGCGGCTTAACCCGGTAAAGAGAAAACTCATGCAACCACACGCCTTCATCTGCACCTAGACGCAGGTTAAAGGTTCTCTCACTGATGATATTCAAACCAAGATTTTCCAGTATCGGATCCACGTCCGATAGGTGCAGCTGCTCACCATAGCTGAATATCTTAAAGCTGAACTCTGCCTGCCCAACCGAATTACACGGCGATAGATTAACCACTACCTTCTGGGTAGCATTAACCCGTTCAATATCCGCTATATCTCTCGCCGCAGTGTTAGCACTATAAGACTCTTTATATGCCTGAGGGAAACAATCGACGTACTCTTCATAAATCTTACCTGCGTCCGCATCGGAGTGCTGTTCTATTAGCGCAGTAGAGAAATATTCATCCCAAGGTTTAGTAAGGCGGCGCATTTCAGCCTCTATCTCGGCGGTGTCGTAAACCACTTTCTCTATCTGCGGCACGCGAAAAATAAAATGGATCCTAGTGAATGCAGACTCGGACGTGTAGGTCGTAAATTCAACCTCTTCACCTTGTAGCCGCTGCTGCAGAAGCTTCTGCATCGTCAGCCTTACCTTCGTAGAGAAGGTGTCTCTCGACACGTAGACCAGGCAGGAAAAGAATTTTCCGTAGAGATCTCTGCGAATAAACAGCCGGCTATCACGTAGATCCTGTATTCGGGTTATCTCTGTCGATGTGTGCAGCAACTGACTTCTGCGGATCTGAAATAACTCATCTCTGGGAAACACATTGATAACTTGCAATAGGTCTTTAATGTTGTGTCCATTCTTTGCGAAGCCGGAGCGCTCCAGAACGCCATTCACTTTCTGTCGCACCAGAGGAATATCCAGCACTTCCTGAAAATACACGGACGAGGTATACAGCCCGGAGAACCGATGCTCGACGGCCACTTCTCCGTGCTCATCGAACTCCTTTAATAGCACATAGTCACAATAAGCTGGACGATGTACCTTGGAGCGCGTAGCCGACTTGGCGAAATTACATATCTTTTTCTTAAGAATTAGATCCGCTGCACCCATTGATAGATCAGACAATTTTACCTTGGGTTTAATATCTGTCTTGAATCGAGACACACCCAAAAGAGAATCCTTCTGGAGTTCGATAGAGGGACTGCGCCCCGAGCGATTGACACAGTATTTCTCATATCCTAGAAAGGTAAAGTGATCGTCGAGCAGCCACGAAATAAACTCCAGCGACTCTTCCAGACTCGCCTTGGGAACTGACATCGTATTTTCGTCGCTCTGGAGCGCATCACGGATTAGACGCAACTGCTTGCACATTGCGCCAAAATCTTTAACCGCAGCGGCGACGTGTTTTAAGGTATCGCGGATTTCTTTCTCAACTATCTTGCGGTGAGCATCGTCGATGCGAGCACAGTCCAGACAGATTAGCGCCTCTGTTGTCGATTGACCCGTGTCTCCATCATGAAGCTTTAGCAAACTACCAAAGCCTACGGCGGACTTACTGTTACCACGCTCGCTTTCCAGCACCGCATTGTTAATGTATTTGATGATTACGGAGCAGCGAAGAAGTGCCTGCCGCGTCGAGTCGACCAAAAACGGCATATCTTTCTGCAATATCAGGATACGAGTTCCGCTGCGCAGACCGTTCAACCCCGAATCGAAATGCAAAAATTTGATCTTTGGCGTCTTTGAGCCTCGTTGTTGATAGAAGCTCCAGGCTTGATCTAGATTCTCATACATCGAATCGTCGCCTCGCAGGCTTAAATCGGCTCTGGACGTGCTGGCGAAATAGCGATTAACGAATAGCTCGTGGTCGGCAGCATTCTCCTTGGGGTGATCTTTACCCAAACGTTTGCTCAGCTGCATGAGCTTTTCATGCCCTAACAAGTACTTTGAACTCATAGCAAGCTGCCCCGCTCCTGCAATTGCTCGGCTCTATCAAGCCTTCTACGCAACGTCACACATCTCTTTCTCATCACTCACTACTGCCTCGAAATAAACTGAATACTCATTACCCTGGCACGAGCTTCAATCGAATTAACTCATTGGCCAGAAACCTAGCTACACTCCGCTACAATCTCGACCTAGACATACATATTAAAACGTTTAAAATCCCTGACTTCGCCCTACGCACCGGACTCACAGCAGAGAACTATCAATATGAGCCATCACGAAATAATAACAGAACTCAAAAATTGGTTATCGCTTCAAATTATCGGCCAGGAGCGCCTTATTGATCGCTTGCTGATTGCATTACTGGCTGATGGCCACCTTTTGGTAGAAGGCGCACCGGGGCTAGCAAAGACCAAAGCAATTAAAGATCTCTCCCGTGCGATAGAGGGCGATTTCCACCGAATTCAATTTACACCCGATTTACTCCCCAGCGATATTACGGGTACTGAGGTATATCGGCCGGAAGACGGCTCCTTTCGATTCCAACAGGGGCCTATTTTCCACAATTTAGTGTTAGCTGATGAAATTAACCGCGCTCCTGCCAAAGTTCAATCGGCTCTGCTGGAGGCAATGGGCGAACATCAGGTCAGTGTAGGCCGCGAATCATTCCAACTACCGCCCCTGTTTCTGGTCATGGCAACCCAAAATCCTATCGAACAGGAAGGCACCTACCCCCTTCCAGAGGCGCAGTTAGACCGTTTCCTCATGCACGTTACGATTGACTATCCTCAGATCGAAGCCGAAAGAGAGATTCTGCATCTGGTACGCAACGAAGCAGCGCATCACGTTGCCGAGCCGCCGAAAGAAGTGGCACAGGACGATCTTTTTGCTGCTCGCCTTGAAATTTTAAATATGCACATGGCGCCTGAAGTCGAGGAATACATTATCCAGCTAATTATGGCGACACGTAAGCCCGAGGCCTATGGTGATGATCTTGCCTCATGGCTAGAATACGGCGCCAGCCCCCGGGGTACTATCTCCCTTGATCGCTGCGCCCGAGCCCACGCCTGGATTCAGGGGCGTGATTTCGTCAGCCCAGACGATGTTCAAGAGGTGCTGTTCGACTGCCTGCGTCACCGTATATTGTTGAGTTTCGAGGCCGAGGCCAGCGGTATCACCCCAGACAAGGTACTAGAGACCATTCGCGAACGCGTTCCCTCAGCCTAGCCCGCGCCAAGGCTTATCATGTCAGTCAAGCTTCAAATTGACCCACACTACGCCCGCTACCAGAGCACCGGGGCAGTTATCAGCCTGCAAGAAATGCTGATCCAGCGTCATGCCGCCAAAAACCTGGATTATCTTGCCCATTCGCGCTCTATCGCAGGCATATCCGGACTACATCTGTCCAAGATGCGCGGCCGTGGCCTCGACTTCGAAGAGTTCAGACCCTATCAACCGGGCGACGATATACGACTAATCGATTGGCGTGTCACTGCTCGAACAAATAGGCCATTTACCAAAGTCTTCCGCGAAGAGCGCGAACGACCCGTCATCATCGCGGTTGATCAGACCCATAATATGTATTTCGGCAGCCAGGTCGCCTTCAAGTCCGTTTTAGCAGCTCAGGCCGCCGCACTGTTCTGCTGGCTGGCCATAGACAATGGCGACAGAGTCGGCGGACTGGTCTTCTCTGACTGGGATTCCGCCTTGATTCGACCAAAGCGCAGCCGCCGCTCGGCCTTGCACCTGTTGAATCGGATACATCTATATAATCAGGAACTTCAACATGTGAAGGACCCCGAGACTCACCGCGAGCCAGAACCGGGCTTTCAGCCTGGCTTAGCCCACGCGCTGGGCCAGATACGGCGTATTACCAATCCCGGCAGCACCCTGTATGTGATCTCCGACTTCTCGACCATGGATGAGAAGGCGCTGCAATATTTGAATCAACTATCACAGCATAACAATGTTATCTGCTGCATGGTGTATGACGCGCTAGAGGAATCCTTACCAGTGCCCGGCATCTACAGTATTACCGATGGCTCGCATAAAGGTGCACTGAACACCCACAGCAACAAGGCGCGTAATCGCTACAGGGAACAATTCCAGCTGCGCATGCAGGGACTGGAGTCAGATTTGGAGAAACTCAGAATTCAACTCATTAAGATACGCACCAATCAATTGGTCGTGGAGCAAATCCGGCAATGGATAGCGAAGAGCTCTTAGCTCAACTAGCCGATATTCATCTCCCAGAACCGGTAAGCTTCTGGCCGCCGGCTATTGGCTGGTGGATCCTCGCAGCATTGGCCCTGGTTCTGCTGATCATCTTATTTCGCAAGTTCGCGAGTTACCGCCGCCAGCAAAAGATCTGTCAGTATGCGATTGCCGAGTTGGACCGCTGCTATGATAATTTCTCCAATGCAGACCCAGAAGATATTGACCAGAGCAAGCTCAACTACGCCAATCAGTTCAATACCATCGTACGCCGCGTGGCACTGGTACATTACCCGCTGGCAAACGTGGCGAGTCTGGATGGTGCAGCCTGGGTTGATTTTATTCGACAAAAAGGTGAATCTTCCCTAATGAGCGATGAAATCGCCGAGGCCCTCCAATACGGGCGTTTTCAGACCAAATGCGACGTCGATGTCGATAGCATGCAGGACTTCGGCAAGCAGTGGATTGCTAGCCTCTATAAAGGTGGCAAGACGTCTACAGCTCAATCTGCAGGTAATAACGCCGCTTCCCAAGGATTATCAGATGCTTGAGTTTACTTGGCCCTTAGTGTTTCTGGCCCTGCCCCTGCCTCTGATTATCTATAGGCTGTTAGCGCGCGCGCCGAGACAAGACGCCGCATTATATGTGCCGTTCTTCAGTAGCCTTAGCAGGCTGCAGTCAGACAACGAAAACATGACCTCCGGCAGACTTCTAAATTTAATCTGCTGCACACTCATCTGGTTATTAGTGGTTATCGCCTCCAGTCGTCCGCAATGGCTGGGTGAACCGGTTCAGTTACCGTCAACAGGCCGCGACCTGATGCTTTCTGTCGATATCTCCGGCAGTATGGAGGCACAGGACATGGTTGTGGGAAATAGACAGGCCTCCCGTATCGATGTCGTCAAGGCCGTGGTCGGCGACTTCGTCGAGAGACGCGAAGGCGATCGCCTTGGACTGATTCTGTTTGCAGCCCATGCCTATATCCAAGCTCCTCTTACATTCGACCGCGAGACCGTGGGCACCCTGCTAGCTGAAGCGGAGATCGGTATTATCGAGGAGTCCGCTACCGCCATTGGTGACGCAATCGGGCTAGGGGTTATCCATCTGCGCACTCGCCCCGAGAATAGCCGAGTACTCGTCCTGCTGACCGACGGCGTGAATAATGCCGGAGCCGTATCGCCGGAACAGGCTGGCCAACTTGCCCAGACCGAGAACATTAAGATCTACACAATCGGCATAGGAGCCGATCAAGTTGTTCAACGCACCTTCTTCGGAGCAAGAGCGATTAATCCATCCGCGGAGCTGGATGAGGACGTACTTACCCAGATCGCTGAATCCACTGGCGGGCGCTATTTTAGAGCCCGAGACGTGAATGATCTGGTGGAAATCTACGAGGAACTCGACCGACTGGAAACGATAGAACAGGATGAGCAGACTTACAGACCTACACGGGTTCTATTCTACTGGCCGCTTGGTGCAGCCTTGCTGATTAGCTTCCTGTTGGCCCTGTTCTCAATTCCCTGGATGTCCCTTGCCGGCAAGGCGAGGCTGAATGACGGCGACGATGGCCTCGATGCGCAAACAACAAGCGGAAGCAAAGCCTAGTGGAATTTTTAATACCCATCAGCTTGATTGAAAACTTTCATTTCCTTAGACCGATTTGGTTGCTGGCGCTGCTCCCTGTCCTCTTATTTTTTATCGCCATGTGGAGAGTGAACTCCGTCGTTACCGCCTGGGACAAGGCAATCGACAAATCACTTCTGCCTTATCTACTGGATCGCAGCAAGAATGCCTCACAAAGAACTCCCCTGATCTTACTGTTCTGCGCATGGTGCCTGTCTATATTGGCACTGGCGGGCCCAGTCTGGGAACAACTGCCACAGCCGGTGCAGAAAAGAGAAGATGCCCTAATCATCGTGATGGACCTGTCATTGTCGATGTTTGCACCGGATCACTCACCCAACAGACTGGATCTGGCCAAACGCAAGCTTCGCGATATATTAGATTTGCGCGCGGAAGGCCAGACCGCCCTGGTAGTTTATGCCGGTGACGCACATACCGTTACTCCACTTACCGATGACGTTGTAACCATCGCCGCGCTAGTGCCCTCATTGAGCCCGAACATCATGCCTCTATTCGGGAGTAACCCTACGGCAGCCCTAGACCTTGCCATTGACTTGCTCGACGGTACCGATGCCACTCGCGGCAAAGTTCTCCTCATGACAGATGGAATTAGCGGCTTCGATGAAGAGCTTCTGATTACCGAACAGTTTGCAAACAACGATTACCAGCTACTGATCATGGGCATCGGCACGGAGGAAGGCGCCCCAATTCGCACCAATGACGGCAACTTCCTTACTGATGACGCAGGCTCCTTAATCGTACCCACTCTAAACAAGAACGTACTGCAATCCCTTGCAAACCGCGTGAACGGCCGCTACCACGATATTCAACTTGCCGATTCTGATCTGGCCTATCTTCTGACCGATTTCGAACTATTAGACGATGAACAACTATCCGACGTCGAAGAAGAATTCGATGTCTGGTACGAGTTTGGTCCCTGGCTATTGCTTCTTGTCCTTCCGATTGCAGCCTTGAGCTTCCGGCGCGGCTGGCTATTTGGCTTCGTCTTGATTACCGGCTCCGGCATGATGCTCCCCAGCCAACAGGCTCAGGCACTGGAATGGAAAGACCTGTGGCAGACTAAGGACCAGCAGGCCGCGAGAGCCTTTGCCAACGATGAACACTCAACCGCTGCAGTTCTATTTGAGGCTAGCGAGTGGGCCGGAGCTGCCAACTACAGAGCCGAGAACTATGAGGCAGCGATAGCGGCATTTAGCACTAGCGATACTGCAGACGGCCACTACAACCGGGGCAATGCTCTCGCCCTGTCTGGCAACTATGCGGAGGCGATAGCAGCCTACGACATGACGCTTAGCCTCGATGACACGCATGCCGATGCAATCCAGAACAAGGCAATTGTTGAGCAATTACTCGAGCAGGAAGAGTCTGAGAATGGTGAAAATCAGGAAGGCGAAGATCAAGATAGCGAGTCTGAGCAAAATTCCGAGAACGAATCCGAACAAGATTCAGAAAATAGCGAACAACAAGATCAAGAGAGTCAGGAAGGCAATCAGGATCAGCAAGATGAACAGCAACAGAATCAGCCTCCCGAGGAGCAAGAAGGTTCCGAGTCGAATAGTGAGCAGAACACGCCCAGCGAAACGACCAATGAAGAGTTTGAAGAACAGCAATCTCTAGAGCAATGGCTACGCCGAATCGAAGACGACCCCGGCGAGTTATTGCGCCGCAAATTTCGCTACCAATACCGACAACGACAGTTGAACGGCACGGCAAATAGCCTACAAAATGGGGGGCAGATCTGGTGAGGATTAGATCAATACTGGCATTCATTTTATTCTATGCAGTTGTAACGCTAGCCACCATAAGCAATGCACAGGAAGTAGAGATATCCCTAGATCGCAATGAGGTAGCGCGCGGCGAAACTGTCACCCTCACTATTCGCATATACGACCAACGGCAAGGAATGCAGTTAGATCTGACTCCTCTTACCACGCAATTTGACGTACTTGGTACGAGGACATCCAGCCAAATTAGAAGTGTCAATGGCGCCGTAGAAGCCTGGACCGACTATATCGTCACTCTATTTCCGCTCGAAGAGGGCAGCCTCGTTATTCCGGAACTGGATATTAACGGACAGACTACCGCGCCCATAGAGATAAGCGTAACCAATGAAGGCCCTCGCTCCAACCAATCTAGCGAAGAGCTATTCCTGGAGATAGAGACCAACAAAGAGTCGGTCTACGTGCAAGAGCAATTATTATTTACAGTACGCCTCTACTATACGATCAATGGCATACGTAATCCACAGTTCACCGAACTGGAGATGGAAGACTCCGTCATTCAGCTAATTGGCTCACCCAATCAGTACGAGAAACTTATCGACGGAGTGCGTTACGGCGTCTATGAGAAGCGTTACGTCATCTTCCCTCAGCGTAGTGGGCCACTAGAGATTCCAGACATACTTTTTCGCGGCGAAGTGACAGACGGCTCCAGTAACTTCGTGTTCAGAAACTTGAACACACGAAGAGTCACCGCGTTCATAGAAGGCGTAAGCATAGACATTAAGGAACGTCCCGCTACAGTCCGGAATACCGACTTCTGGCTGCCGGTAACGAATCTAACCCTGGAGGAAAGCTGGAGTACGGACATCAATAGTCTGAAGGTCGGCGACAGCGTAGTGCGTACCGTTACGATGACAGCGGACGGCCTCGATGGAGCCGTATTACCACCCTTTAGCGGGACCGAGATCGAAGGCTTAAATCTCTATCCTGACCCGCCTGAGATCGAGCGCACCTTCGTCGATGGCGCTATCGTAGGCACACGCATAGAAACTACATCGATGGTCCCGATTGATAGCGGTAACGTTGTGATACCAGAGATCTCCATCCCCTGGTGGAATGTCGAGACAGATCAGCTAGAGGCCACGGTTATACCAGCGACCAGGCTAACTATCGCCAACGTCAACGGCGAAGTCCCTGCAGAACAAACTGTAGCCAGCACAGAAAACCTAGAAGAATTATTAGCTCAACTACCGGTAATCGATCAGGACATGATTGATGAACAAGCAGAGGCAGAATTTATCGAAGTCGAAGCAGCTTGGTTTAATTTCACGATAGCCGCCGCGATCATTATCGCACTGTTTAGCATCTACAAGCTGGTCATTGCAGGTAACAAGCGCGAGATAACCGAATACATACAGCAGATGAAATATCGGCTCGCAGAGAAATACAGCCCCGAAAACAACGAGGGTGTCGCCTATAAGCAGTTGGCAAACGCCTGCTCCAGCCGCGACTTAAACTCGATTCGCCACACACTCATCAAATGGTGCGATCACTACATCGAGGGACGTCGTGTCTTCAGCATGGAAGACATTCTCCAACAGACAGAATCATCAGATCTTCATTCACACGCCAAAGCTATCCAAACAGCCCTGTTCCAGTCCAAGAACGGTCAAGCAACAGAAGACTCATTCGATGCGAAGTCCCTATTACAACTGGTTTCCCAACTGAGAAAGAGTAAGCAGAAGGTGCAGAAGAAACAGCACAAAGAAGATCAGTACTCCCTTCCTCCTCTTTATAAGACCTAGCAAAGCGCCACAGCCCCATTGAACCTATGAGCAACTCCCGCCTGGTCTATAGCACCGAAGACTCTTCACGCTGCCCCGGCTGTCATAAGCCTCTACGCAAGTGCCTCTGTCGCCTCGTGCAAGACAAGGGCAAGCCTAGACAGGTAATCGATCCCGCAATACGAATCAGTCGAGAGTCGAAGGGCAGGAAAGGCAAAGGTGTGACAATACTCTCGGGGTTCGAGCTTGGTGAAACGGAACTCAAAACGCTAGCGAAGAAGCTTAAGGCTCTATGTGGCTCGGGTGGCACCGTGAAGAATGGCATGATCGAAATCCAGGGCGATCATCGCGAATCATTGAAACAGGAACTTGAGAAGCAATTTACGAACGTGAAACTAGCGGGCGGCTAGTCAAAGCCATTAAGAACGAAATCCGGTTAATCCCGAACAAAGTCCCTGCCCATAGCACTTCTTACACAAACAGCGCTAGCACGTTGAAGCTAGCCCATACGTCGCAGACCGGTCAGGGCAGGTAATTTCGATTTCAATCCCGAGAAACACAGTCTTAACTCTCGCAATAACGCCTTCTGCTGCACAGCACTGGCTGATCTCTCTCGATAGTTCACTCTCACATAGAGATCGGTAAGCTCCGTCATCGGCTCTGCCAGCTCAGGCCTAGTTGCACAAACACGGTTACTGAACGCGATAGGACCCTCCCCGGGTTCGCGGCACAAGCCGATCTTCTCTAACTCTTTGCACACACTGAGATAGATTCTATTAATCGGCGTGCGCTTAACTCTGGGCTCTATGTTTATTACTGTCAATCCTACGGCAAGCAGCACGATCATGGCGAGGACGGACATGAGCAGAAGAACCTTCTGCTCTGTGACTATACCAAACAGCCTCTCGAACAATTCAAACTGTACGTCTTCATCATAGTTCACGACCAGCTGATTCCACTCATACTCTAGGGCATCTAATCGCAGACGCATGGAGTTCAACCAACCGATACTTCCCAGCCGCGATGCTGAGAATAGATCGTCCTCCATAAAAGCAGGGTCATCGCTTAGTGCGTCTTGCACCCCATCTTCGATTCGCTCTGGCGATACCGCACCGGTTGGATCAAAGCGTACCCAGCCCTCTCCTTCGAGCCAGACTTCACTCCAGGCGTGAGCGTTGTATTGATATACCATTAGATAATCTTCGTAAGGATTCGCCTCTGCGCCCTGATATCCAACAACTACTCTTGCTGGAATCCCTACGGCGCGCATCAAATAGGTGAAGGTGCTCGCATAGTGCTCACAGAATCCTGCCATAGTGTCGAACAGAAACTCATCTATTCTCACCTAGCGCCGGCGGGTTCAGCGTGTAGAAATATTCGTTCTGCTGAAAGTGCGCTAACACGGAAATAACGTACTGCCTGTCCGTCGCAGCGGTCGCGCGTAACTGTCTGGCAAAATCGAGACTTCGCTCATTGCCCTCTTCAGGCAATCGCAGGCTTCTATTGCGCATACTATCAAGGAGCAAAACGTCGGTTTGATTGCGCATATAAGAGTGAAGGTCGTAACTGAGTCGTTGCGTAATACGGCCATTGTTAAACAACTCCAAATTTCGACTGCGGAATAAGTCACCATCAACATCTTGGGCTAGATGCGAACCAAAGAGCCATGGCTGCTGCGTCGGCTCCAGAATGACATTATAGGTAATAGGCTGGCCTATTATTCTAATCCTGTCTTCATAGCTGATTCCAAAATCGGCCAAAGCCGAGGCCACCGAATAAGACGACGAAGAACGGGTTCGGGTCGAAGTAAGCCCATCGAAATTATCGAGAACTAATCCACGCCAATACAAATCTCTGTGTTCGGGCTCCAAGCCTCCTTCAAACTGCACACTGAATGCAAGCTCCGCAGAACGAGCTAGCTGACTTATATCCCCTGGCGTCATCTCATCGGTAACCCCCTTAGAGTCTATCCCGTTCTGCATCGGCACAGCCCACAGCGGCGCGATACGCGGAAACACCATAAACAACAGTATAGCCAAAGGAAATGCCTGAAGTACTATCTTGATGGCAAGCTTCGTCGTCCCCGCGCTGTCCGAGACAAGGGCTGAACGATTCAGAGAGATCATCGCCCCGATGACTACAGCTATGACCGCCGTTATATAAATAGTAGTCAAGACACTCTGCGAGTACAGGAATGCCAGCATAGACATAACGAAGCACAGCGATATCACCACATAGATATCACGCTTCTGGCGCATTTCGATTAATTTAAAAACGAAACCGAGCGCTAACAGGCTCGCCGCCGAATCGAGCCCTATACCTATATTACGGATCTGCGAAACCGAAACGAAGAGAACGAATCAAACGACGGCCACCCGCATCATACGCCCCGGATAGTCCAGCTTGCCGTTAAAGATGAGAACCCGCCAGCAGACACAAAGCAGCGCGATGCCGCTTATCCTCATCGGCATGCGAATGCTTTGTGGCAAGAGAACCAGCACTACAGCGAACAGGATCCATATCAATGCCGGCCGCGGAATTTGGTAGCTAAGCTCCACTAGTCAACTCCAAATAGCGCGAGAGCACGCAACAATTTCTTTCTATTCTCCGGCCCAGTCGCCGGCGCGAATTCGCTGCCTGGAATGCGCATGCCAAATGCAGTACCCGTCCTGGATAGCTGTAACACGCAGAAACACAGGCGAGACAGCCGCTCCTCATCGTTAAACCCGCAGAACATATCCCAATCCAGCCATATTTTGTTGTCTACGTAGTCCACGAACTGCTTAAGCTGCATCCCCTGCCCTCTGGCAACAGTCTTCCACGCCACCTGACGAAGAGAGTCGCCAGGCACATAGTCTCTCAAACCATAAAAGTCTTCACTACCCTCTCGATTGATAGCAGAGTCGCTACTACCGCTAGAGCCTGAGTCGAACTGATTCATAGCAAAAGGTATGGGCGCGGATACACGAGACAGCGCATATTCAAATCGAGTACAGACCAAGCACGACAGAGTCCCAAGGGATATCGAGTTAGTACTCTTAACAGCGGCGCCTTAAACTCTCCGCGCTTTAAAGCCTGAGCAAATATCCCAACTTCTTCCGCATCTGTGATGGACAGATCAACATAGCTTGTCGTTGATCCAGGGAAATTCAACTCGAGAGATTCATAGCTTCGCTTCGCAGTGCGCGACAGTTGCACGCGGAAACAAGCCTCCTCACCGCAGAACACGTCTTGCGACGAACGGCTAGTAAGGGTCAACTGATTAAGATTGTTGAAGCTATACAGAATAGAGAGAATGAATAGACTGGCCATTAGAAAAGCCAAGGCAAACGCCAGGCTGACCGCATAATTAATCGCGGCAATCAGAACCAGGCCGGCGGAAAAGACAAACAGCAAACCGCTTCGTGTGGGCACGATGTAAATATTCTTACGATTAAGCGTAGCCTGATCCAGTGTTGGAATTCGCTTAGCCAACCAACGCTGATAGTTCTTGCTGAGTGTTTCCCGTAGACTTAATGCCATCGCGATTACTCGGGGAATGATTGTGAGTGCGATGTGTGCCTTACAGCGACAAGATCTACTCGATTACATCGACTTCGTTTAACAGCCTTTGTACTAACGAGGCACCGCTGCGCCCGGCGTCATCCATTGTCGCACGTAAGCGGCGCTCTACAACCGAAGGCAAAATAGCCTGGACATCCTCCGGCACCACGTGATTACGCCCGCACATGAGAGCCCAGGTTTTAGCTGAACGCATTATTGCAAGGCTGCCTCTTGGCGACAGACCAAAATGAAACTCGTCCTTCCCTCTAGTGAAAGCGATCAACCTTTGCACGTAGTCCAGCAGGGAATCGCTGGCATTGACTTCGGCAGACTAACGACGAAAGGCAATAACTTCTTCCAACGAAAGACACTGGTTAACTGCCTCAACCTTGTCACGCTCTGTATTCATCTCCAATAATTCGCGCTCGGCTCGATGATCGGGATAGCCAAGCCGCAGGCGCATGAGAAAACGATCGAGTTGGGATTCTGGTAACGGATAAGTACCCGCAAGCGTAACCGGATTCTGCGTGGCGATAACGAAGAAAGGCTCGGGAAGGCTTCTTGTCTCTCCCTCAATAGATACCTGACGCTCTTCCATGGCCTCTAACAGAGCACTTTGGGTCTTGGGCGTAGTTCGGTTTATCTCATCGGCGAGCACGAGCTGGCTAAAAATAGGCCCGGGATGAAACAAAAACTCGCTGGTAGTTTGATTAAAGATTGAGATGCCCAATATATCTGCCGGCAACAGATCACTGGTGCCTTGAATTCGGTTATAACTAAGACCCAACGCCTTTGCCAGGGCATAATATAAAGTTGTTTTCCCCATACCCCGGCAAATCTTCAATGAGTAGGTGGCCGCCAGAAACTAGACAGCAAAGAGCAAGCCGGATCTGATGCTCCTTGCCGAGTAGCGCCTTACTCACCTCGGCAACAGTGGTTCGCACCTGCTGCGATAGTTTATTGTCTATTAGATCGACCTGATCTGGCATGTTTTTTCGGCATTAGCGGATAACATCGTCTACTCACCTGTCTACTTCTTCGACTTGGCCTACACTCAAACGAAAACCGATTCTACTCCGCTGCTTCGGCAGCTTTCTTGCTTGCCTTCTTTGCCTTCGCCGCATCATTACGCAGGTTTTCGAGACGCTTGAGATAGATCTCATCCACATCACCGGTTACGTACTCGCCGTTAAATACTGAGCATTCGAACTCTTCGACATCGGGATTACCCTCTGCAGCGGTTGAGATAAGATCATCCAAATCCTGATAGATTAACCAGTCAGCTCCTATGGCTTCCTCAATTTCCTTTTCTGTCTTACCCGAGGCGATGAGTTCCGCTGCGGCTGGCATATCGATACCGTACACATTCGGATAACGAATCGCAGGAGCAGCTGAGGCGAAATAGACCTTGGCCGCGCCTGCATCACGTGCCATCTGAATAATCTGTTTGCAGGTAGTCCCTCGAACGATTGAATCATCGACCAGCAAGACATTCTTGCCCTTGAACTCAAGGTCGATCGCATTTAGCTTCTGCCGTACACTTTTCTTGCGCTGGCTCTGACCAGGCATGATGAAAGTACGACCTATATAACGATTCTTTACAAAGCCTTCGCGAAATTTCAAACCTAATCGATTTGCCAGCTCCAGGGCCGCCGTGCGACTCGTGTCGGGTATAGGAATAATTACATCGATATCATGAGCTGGACGCACACGCTCGATCTTGTCAGCGAGACGCTCCCCCATTCGCAGACGAGCCTTATAGACCGATATGCCATCCATCAATGAATCGGGACGCGCAAAATAGACATGCTCGAAAATGCAGGGTGTATGTCTGCCAGGCTCTGTACAAACCTCGGTATGCAATTGCCCTTCAATATCTATGTAGACAGCCTCGCCAGGCGCGACATCCCGCTCTATCGTGAACCCTTGAGAATCTAGGGCTACGCTCTCTGAGGCAATCATATACTCCTTCTTGCCCTTCTTCGTCACCCTGCTGCCAAACACCAAGGGGCGTATGCCATTTCTATCCCTGAAACCTACGATGCCGTATCCAGACAGCATGACAACTGCGGCGAATCCCCCGCGACAACGATTATGCACACCGGCAACGGCGGCAAACACATCGACAGGCAGAGGCTTCATCTTGTTACGACGCTGTAACTCGTGAGCGAAGACATTTAACAAGACCTCCGAGTCGGAGTCAGTGTTGATATGGCGAAGGTCTTCTTTGAACAAATCGCGACTAAGCTCTTTGCTGTTTGTAAGGTTGCCATTGTGCGCCAGGCACAGGCCATAGGGAGAATTCACATAGAATGGCTGAGCAAGAGCGGGGCTTGAGCTTCCAGCTGTGGGATAGCGCACGTGGCCTATCCCCATATTGCCCGTTAGCCTGCGCATATGACGAGTGCGAAAGACATCTTTCACCAGACCGTTATCCTTGCGCAGATTCAACTTGCCGTTGTCACTGGTCATAATACCTGCAGCATCCTGACCTCGGTGCTGCAGTACGGTTAAAGTGTCATAGAGACAGACACCAACGTCCTTGCTTGCAACCACACCAACCAATCCACACATAGTACGCTCCGCGATTAAACGTATTTAAGGCGTCGGCTCGACGCTATTCATATCCCCGATAAAGACCTGCGACTTTTCAATCATGTCCATCCCATAGGGAATCAACTGTGATTGTTGCCACAACTGTGTTTCCGAAACGAACATGCTGGTAAAAAAAAGAATCACCAACACGATTATCACACCCCTGGCTACACCAAAGGCGGCACCAAGAAGACGGTCGGCTAACTTCAAGCCGGTGATCGTCAGCAGCTTAGACATGAGAAAGTTTAGAAACGTCCCCAGCATCATTACAATCACAAAGAGAATGGCAAAGGCCGTTACATAACGAATGCCATCGTTCTCGATCATCCCAGTCATCATTCCAGCCAGAGGCTCACTGTAGACTCTGGATACCAGCAAGGCGGCGATCCAGGTTAACAACGAGAGAACTTCCTTTATCAGTCCCCGCCAAAGGCCAAACGCCGACGAGAGCACCGTGATTATAAGAATGACTATATCGACTTGATTGAATGCCATTTGCTAACCGGTGCTCGCTATAGCCGCTCGAGTTCATAGCGAACTACTAGACCTGCCAAACTAAATTCTTCTTGCAACTCCCTCTGATACTCATTTACCTGGCCTCTATCTAGCCACGGCCCAACGAAAACACCGGTCAGAGAACCCTGATCACTGCTGATATCGCGTGTATAAGCCTTGTAACCGGCTTCCTGTAGACGCGCTAATAGATTGTTCGCGTTTTCTGCATCGGAAAAAGAGCCCAGTCGGACACTCCACCCCTGAGGCAGACCCGTATCACTGAGCGCGGGAACTTCGCGACTAAATACCGCTTGGGATTCGGTGATTTCGACCTCTGCCGCAGGCTCTTCAATGTCAACAACCTCTTCGATCTCCGACACCACCTCTTCGATAAGATTCACGGTAGTCGCGGTCGCCGGCTCAATGGGCTGTGTATCACCAACGATCACGGGGCGCGACTGAACAGGCTCCGGCATGATAGAGATAATGGGAGTATCGGGAATGCGGCTTGTTACCGGGGCTTCGTAGCTGCCCTGGCCATCAAAAATGATAGGCAAGAAAATTAAGGCTAGGGCGAGTAGCACGACAGTACCGACGATTCGTTGTTTGGCGCCCTGATTCAAGCCGTAACCACCTCAATATTAATATGATTGCTGGTCTTCGTACCCGCTAGCGTTTCAAGCCTGCTCACTGAGCCCGTGAACAGCCGCCACGGTAAGGAAAGAGCCTGTCACTAACACCAAGTCAGGTCCTTCGGTCTCAGCACAGGCGGCTCTATAGGCCGATTGTACGCTGTCGAATTGGAAAATCTGGCCGCGATCACCACCAATTCCCACGCCTTTCATTTTTTGTGCCACTTCATCTGCGGCCATACTGCGGGCCTGATCGACCTGCGCAATATACCAGATGTCTACGCAGTATTCTAAGGCTGTGATCATTCCTAGCACATCTTTATCCGCCATCATGGCAAGCACCACCACTACGCGCCCAAGCTCCGGATTGAGGTCCTTGTATCGCTGCACTCTGGCGGCAAGTTGCTCCATTGCGGCAGGGTTATGCGCTACATCGAAGATGACACTTCTACCGGTGATGCAGTCCCTTCTGACTTCAAATCTGCCTGCAAGCACCAATTCAGTGAGCGCCACGTCGACAATCTCATCTTTCATCCCTATAGGCAGTAAATTTATGGCCTGTATCGCGGCGGCCACGTTACTCAACATGAGACTAGTGAGAGGGAGGTCTGGATAGCATTTAGATATTCCCTCTCTAGTTAAGCCCCTCCATTGCCAGCTAGCCCCATCGGGGCTCTCAATTATGTGGAAATCATGACCGAGAACCAACAAGGGTGAACCCAACTCCTGCGCTCTATTGATAATAGCGGACGGAGGGCTCATTCCACCGAAGACAGTAGGAGAATAAGCACGCATAACGCCAGCCTTCTCGGCAGCGATAGACTCAATGTCATTGCCCAGCCAATCGGTATGATCGATACCTATGCTACTGATAATAACGACATCGGCGTCGACTATATTCACCGCATCGAGACGACCACCCAGCCCGACCTCAAGCAGGGCAACATCGACCCGCGACTCGCGAAATAAGTAGAGTCCTGCCAGTGTTGCGTACTCGAAGTAACTTAGAGATTCGCCTTCCCTTGCGGCATCGATCGCTTCCAGAGCGGCGACAAGCAATTCGTCGTCAATGCTCTGTGAGTCTATGCGTATGCGTTCATTGAAGGCATGGATATGAGGAGAGGTATAGCAGCCGGTTTTATATCCTGCCTGCAGCAAGATAGCTTCCATGGTCGCAACGCAGGAACCCTTGCCATTGGTACCAGCGACTGTGACTACAAGAGAATCGGGCGTCTCTAGCTGCAGCCGCTGTGCAACACGCCTAGTGCGATCAAGGCCGAGCTCGATCTCGCGTGGATGCACACTGGAGATATACTCCAACCAGGAGTCTAGGGAACTTCCTTTGGCGGGCATTGCTTTAACTCAGATGATTTATGAGGCGGAGCGCTTGAAATAGAGTAATTTATCTAATATCGACGCTATCTTGCCGCGCACATTCTTGCGATGAACAATCATATCAATCGCTCCATGCTCGAGGAGAAATTCGCTACGCTGAAAACCCTCGGGCAACTTAACTCGCACTGTCTGGCGAATGACATCCGGGCCGGTGAACCCCACTAACGCATTCGGTTCAGCAATATTTACATCGCCGAGCATGGCCAGGCTAGCAGAAACCCCACCATAGACCGGATCAACCAGAACCGAGATATAAGGCAGAGAGTTTTGTTTAAGCTTCTCTAATGCGGCCGAGGTCTTCGGCATTTGCATGAGAGAGATCAATGCTTCCTGCATACGCGCCCCACCACTGGTGGAGAAACACACCAGGGGAAGACCCTGAGCTATGCAGGTATTAACAGCCTGAGTGAATTTTTCGCCAACGACTGCGCCCATCGAACCCCCAATAAAGCTGAATTCGAAGGCTGCAACGATTACAGGAATCTCTTCGACCTTACCCTTCACGACAATAAGTGCATCCTTCTCGCCAGTGCCCTTCTGAGCAGCGCTAAGTCTGTCTTTATACTTCTTCAAGTCTTTAAACTTCAGCAGATCAACTGGCTCCATATCGACATTGAGCTCTTCCTGATCGCCAGCGTCCAGAAATAATTCTATGCGGCGTCTGGCGGTTATCCGCAGGTGGTGCTCACATTTCGGGCAAACATCAAAGTTATCGCTGAGCGATTTCGTGTAAAGCATCGCGTCACAGCGCGGACATTGCTTCCAGGTACCCTCGGGAACAGCAGATTTCTTTGCATCTTTTGGAGCATTCGCAATCGAAGGTAAAATTTTATCTATCCAGCTCATTCTCTAGTCCGTCTAAGCAGTCAGTAGGATATTACACTAGTTTGTCTAAGGCTTCTCTTGCCTGCGCGATAACCTGTGTAGTCTCGCCTAAAACAGCAGGACCTTGCTCTATTTGATCGGCCAGCAGAGCAATTTTTTCAACAAGAGCACTACCTATAATAACTCCGTCGGCTAGTTGGCCCATAGCCCCAGCACTACTTGCGTCTTTAATACCAAACCCGATCACAATCGGCAACTTTGTGCGCTCTCTCAGATTGCTGATATTCGCCGTTACCGACTCAAAATCAGTCAACGCGGCTCCGGTAACTCCCTTCAAGGACACATAGTACAAATACCCACTACAGAGCGCCGTAATATCGGCCACACGATCATCCCTGGTTGTCGGGGCGACCAGAAATATCGTATCGATCTCACTCTCTCGCAGCATGGCATGCAAGTCGTGAGCCTCAGCTGGCGGCAAATCGACGATCAACACGCCATCCACGCCCACACTGCTAGCCGTATCGACGAAAGTCTTGTAAGTCATTATCTCGATTGGATTCAGATACCCCATCAGCACGATGCCCGTCTGCGCGTCTGTCTGCCTAAACTGTGCTACTAGCTCTAACACCTGCTTGAGTGTTGTTCCTTTTGACAGGGAGCGCTCTACACCTCGCTGAATTACCGGCCCATCAGATGATGGATCACTAAAGGGGATCCCTAGTTCAATAATATCTGCACCCTGCTCGACCAGCTTGTGCATTAAGGCACTCGTAGTATCGAGGTTCGGGTCACCCGCAACGAGGTAGGGTATCAATAACTTCCTCTTGGCCGCTGCGGCCTTCTGCGCTATGTGCTCTATTCTGCTCATGGTTTTCTCTAGGTCTTTTTACCGCGCCTGCTATATTTTATTTTCTACAAAAGTTCTCGACTATCGCTTTCTCTAGAGCTTGATACTTTCGATCTTCGCAACTGTCTCTATATCCTTATCGCCACGTCCCGACAGGTTAAGAATAATACACTTATCCTTCGGCATCGTTGCCGCTAGCTTCATCGCATAGGCCACCGCATGGCTAGACTCCAGCGCAGGTATTATTCCTTCGAGTCGCGTCAACTTGTAAAACGCCTCCATGGCTTCTTTATCGGTTGCGTCTACGTAATTAACCCGCTTCAAGTCTTTCAACCAGGAATGCTCTGGGCCTACGCCTGGATAATCCAATCCCGCAGAAACCGAATGAGTTTCCAGAATTTGTCCTGCCGCATCAGACATTAGATACGTTCTATTACCATGCAATACGCCAGGCGAGCCCGCACTTAGTGGGGCTGCGTGTTGACCGGTCGCGATACCATGACCACCCGCTTCTACACCATACATAGCGACAGAATCATCTTTCAGAAATGGATGGAACAGCCCAATAGCGTTTGAGCCACCACCCACACAAGCCACCAATGCATCAGGCAAGCTGCCTATCTGCTCCAGTGACTGCTCCCGAGCTTCCCTGCCGATAATACATTGGAAGTCGCGCACAAGTTTCGGGTACGGGTGCGGGCCAGCTACAGTGCCAATAATATAGTAGGTGTTATCTACGTTGGTCGCCCAGTCGCGTAGTGCTTCATTCATTGCATCTTTTAATGTGCACGAGCCAGAATTTACCGAAATTACGTTCGCTCCCAAGAGCTTCATGCGATAAACATTTGGCGCCTGCCTCACAATATCATCGGCGCCCATATAGACATGGCACTCTAGGCCCAGTCGCGCAGCTACGGTAGCGCTGGCAACACCGTGTTGCCCTGCTCCGGTCTCTGCAATGATACGTGTTTTTCCCATGCGCTTAGCGAGCAGCGCCTGTCCGATAGTATTGTTAACCTTATGTGCTCCGGTATGATTCAGATCTTCTCGCTTGAGATACAACTTCGCGCCCCCCGCCGCATCGGTCAGGCGCTCTGCAAAATACAGGGGAGATGGTCTTCCCACATAGTGCTTTAACTCATAGTCATACTCTGCCCAGAACTCCTTATCCGAAGATAGGCTCTCATAAACCTCGGCTAATTCTTCGACTGCCGCTATGAGGGTTTCGCCAACAAATATTCCACCGTAGGGGCCAAAATGCCCTGTGGCATCGGGCCCATCAAATTTAGCCGGATCAACGTTAGTCCCAGGCGCTTCACTATTGATCACTTGCTTTTACTCCTTCGATAAATGATTTCATCTTTTCAACATCCTTAATCCCCTTACTCGCCTCAACGCCGCTGCTCACATCGACACCGAAGGGCCTGACTGTTTCTATCGCCAGTCTCACATTATCTGGAGCAAGTCCGCCCGCCAACACCAATCGTGACTGCTGGCGCTCAGACAACCGTTCAACTTTATTCCAATCGAATGTCTTACCTGTTCCACCCGGCATTATCGAATCATAGCTATCCAACAAGATATAGCGGGCAGAATCGTATGGCGCAATAAGCTCTTCCAGGTTGCTGTCACCCTTTACCGCAACTGCCTTCATATATGGCAGGGCAAACTGATCACAAAATTCCGGCGATTCGCTTCCATGAAACTGCAGCAGATTAACTGAACCGGTCTGTATTACACTACGCACTAACTCCGGCTCTGGATCGACGAATAGGGCTACTACGGCTACATAATCCTCAAGTCCGGCCGTGATCCCAGCCAGCTCATCAACAGTTACCGCTCTTGGGCTTTTTGGGTAAATGACCACCCCTATAGCGTCCGCGCCGAGCTCGGCCGCAGCCAAGGCATCCAGCGCCCGTGTAATACCGCAAATTTTAATCCAGGTTTTTTGCAAGGTGGGTCTTGAGGCTAATGAAAGATGAGTATTCTAGCAAATAGACCGATTCGCGCCTATCAGGCAGAGAGAAAAAGTTTGCAATGCAGCCCTGTCTAGACTGCCAGCAATAGCCCGGGCAGTGCGAGCTCCGTTGGCAGCTGAGCACTTTCAGGGTAAGCCACCCCAACCAGATACAACCCGTCAGGCGGCGCAGTCGGGGCCGCCAGGGTTCGGTCCTTACTAGACAGCAAATGGGAGATCCAGCTTGGGTCTTGCGCTCCCCTGCCTACCTCTAACAGCGAACCGACTATATTGCGAACCATATGCTGAAGAAATGCATTGGCTTTTATGTCAAATATTAGAATCCCGCCTTGGCGGTATATCTTTGCGTGCATCACATTGCGCATGGCAGTCTTCGACTGACATCCTGCCGCGCGAAAGGAAGTAAAATCTTGTTCTCCGAGTAAGGATTGAGCTGCGGCGTGCATGGCCTGATCGTCTAACTCCCTTCGCACATAGGTCACCCTGCCATTCAACATCGCCGATTCGGTATCACGCCTGTATATGAGATACATGTACCTTCTAGACAGGGCGCTGAAGCGCGCATGAAAGTCCTCGCCAACCTTGCGTGACCATAACACCCGTATCGACTTAGGCAGCAAACTATTTGTCCCCTCAGTCCATGCTTTGTCGCCTCTGTCTATTTCACTCTCAAAGTGGACAACCTGGCACGTGGCATGAACCCCCGCATCAGTCCTTCCAGCACAAGACACGACTATCGCACGGTCTGCTATCTTGCTAAGCGCTGTCTCAACATATTGCTGAACGGTTTCTTGCTGAAGGGATTTCTGTTTCTGCCATCCAGAATACGCCAGACCATCATATTCGATGCCTAGTGCAAAGCGCTGTTGCTTTGTGGGGGATTTCTCGTGAGTTGACACAGGTCTTTTAGACGCAAGTAGTAATGGGTGGGCAAGAAAGCAGACTAATCGCCTATAGTACCTAGCAGCTTCGTCGCTTCTGCGATTTGCTCATCAGAACCTTCCCTGATGACCTCTTGCAAAATTTCCTTAGCACCATCTGCATCGCCCATCTTCTGATAGGCATACGCTAGCTCTAACTTAGTTGCCGTCTCGTCAGCATCGGAAAGCATGTCGACCTCTTCGATATCGTCGACTGATTCTATTTCGATCTCGTTGTCGGAGAGAAAATCGAGGTTATCTTCTTCAAGCAATTCGTCTTCAGAAGATTCTGCGCTATCCACTATTACGTCGGCGGGCTCGTCGTCGATATCGAACTCGATCTCAGCATCGTCGTCAGTAGATAGGTTTTCGTTAGTATCATTTTCAGTAGCGGCAACGCTATCTTGCTTGTCCACCTCGGCATCTAAGTCGAATAAGTCCTCATCGAGAGTATCAGAAGTGACTTCTGTCACAGCTGCAGGGGTCGCATCAGCAGTAGATGGGTCAATCTCAAACTCATCCAGATCGAAATCAAAGTCTTCGACAGTGTCACCAGCGGCAACATCGCCATCTGCAGCTGGCTTTTCAAGGACTGTATCACCCGCCTCTTCATCAAGATCAAAGTCGAAGTTTTCAACTTCGTCGTTGCTTGCCGGCTCTGAAGTTTCTGTAGAGTCCTCTAGGTCAGCTTTATCAAAAGAAAACTCTACCGCGTTGGGGTCTTCTTCCTCTACAGCATCTTGTTCAACCTCTGCTGCCTGTGTAAGGTTCGCCGCGGCATCAGCATCAAACGAGAATGTCTCTAGATCTACCTCCTCATCATCGGTCGTGACATCAGCCCGCACCTCTTCAGCAGCATCCGCATCAAACTCTAATGTATCTATATCGACAGCTTCGGGTTCCTCTTGCTCAGTCTCCAGAGTGCCGGCACCATCATCTATATCGAACTCAAATGTTTCCGCTGCGCTGCCCTCTTCCTCTTCGGCAGATGAGCCATCGTCTATCTCGTCGTCCTGATCATCTTCACCACCGCCCAGGTCGAACATTAGATCAACATCTTCAGAGTCTGTACTGTCTGCGACAGGCTCTTCTACCTCGGCTGCTTCCTCGGGCTGAGATTCTGCCACAGCCTCATCGTTATCGTCTTCGTAATCGAAAGAATCCAGATCTATACCCAGGTCATCTAGAAATGACTTCGTCTCCGATTCTCGGTCCTCAACCTCTTGCGCCTCTGCCATCTCATCATCAATTTGCTGTTTAGCATCCTCAGCCTCGAGCAAGCTTTCTATTTCTTCTATTTTAGCTCTGACTGCTTCGTTCTCTCCCTGCTCTTGCAGAGAAGTGTTCAGCATGCTCAAACCACGTCTGTATTGCTGTTCACTCACTAACTGCTCGACAATAGAGAGAACATCAAGCTGCTCCTGGCTTTCTTCTAGTTCCTGCTTTTCCTCGACCTCATCAGTGCCATCATCGTCATCTGACAGCCCAATAATTTCATCAAGTTCGTTATCTAGATCCGTGGAGTCATAGTCTTGAAATTCCGTTGCCGCCTCAACTTCGACAGCATCCTCTTCGTCTATCTCTGCCGCGGCTGCATCTAATTCTTGTTCGACCAATTCTTCAATATCGCCTTCCTCAATTTTTGAAGCGCGATTTCTACGCAGCATCAGCACCACTAACAACAAGATAGCCAAGGCAACACCTGAAATCATGAAGATGCTGTTACCTGTTAAAATACGTAAAACATCATCGAAAAAGCTAGACGGAGAGTCTATTGGCTGCGCGGCCTCAGCGGCGGCGGCTTCTTGTGTAGCTTGCTGATCCGCGAGTAGTTGCGCCTCTGCGGCGGCCGCTGCAAGCGACTCCTGCAATTGTGCTAACTGAATATCCTGTAAGCGAATTATTTCCTGCGCGGCGGTGATCTGCGCCTCCAACTCAGCCATGCGAGAATCTAACTCTTCGCGCTCTACCCTCGCACGATCGGCCTCTTCCTGGCGTTGTGCAAGCTGAGCTTCTAGTTCAACTATGCGCTGATCCAAGGCTTCGCTCTCGGCATCAGCTAGTTCTGCAGAGCCACCACTAGCGTCGATAGCATTATCGGAACTAACAACACTCAATTGCCCTTGTGGCTGATCATCCTGCGACGGTTCAACGCTGGTCGGCGCTGCCAGCGGCTGCACATCCACTTCTGCAAAATCTGTATTCTGACGCGTCACCTCGTCGGCCGCATCTCGCGGATCGATAGCCTGTATCTCTGCCAGGCTAGGGATTCGTAGAACCTGACCGCTGCGAAGCTGGTTAATATTGCCTGCAGCAAAGGCGTCGGGGTTTACCTGTTGAATAGCCAACATGGTCTGCTGCATGGAAACTGAATTATCTGGCCTTACCTGCATAGCTATGTCAGAGAGTGTATCGCTGCCATCGGTCTCTATAGTCTCTGGCTCGACCACTTCCGGCACTTGGGGTTCTTCAGCAGCCTCAATAGCCTTCTCAACTTCTGGCTCAGCTTGCGCTACTTCTTCTGCGACCGGCTCTTCTGCAACGGCCTCAGCGATGGGATCTTCTGCAACGAGCTCTTCTTCTCCAGCCTCTTCTTCTACAACCTCTGCAACGAGCTCTTCTTCTGCAACCCCTGCAACGGTCTCTTCGACAACTTGCTCAATCGGCTCGTCTGCTACGATTACTTGTTCTGCTACGACGGTGGGCTCCGGCTCGGCGGTAATGACTTCCGACTGAAGATTCGCAGCGGAGTTCGTAGAACTCGGTGTAACTGCCACTGGCGTAGTCGCCACCTCGACAAAGGGTTCGGCTGACGCAGGCTGAGCTGCTGTGGGAGCCTGCAATAGTGGGCTAATCGGCTGTCTGACTTCGGCAACCGATTGTCGGTCATTGAATACGGGCAGATCCAACAGGACTGTATGCTCGCTCAGCAAGCGGCCGTTTGGCCATCGGGTATCCAGGATAAAACTAAGATAGGGCTCGCGGACTATCTGCGAGGAAGTCAGAATGACAACGTTGCCGTTAGCAGTAGATTCAACGCTAAATCGAATACCAGAGAGGAAGCTTTCACGCTGGACGTTAAAGCGCTCGAAATCAGCGGTGGACGCCATGGAAACACGAATATCTTGCAAACGCGTGTCGCCGAGTTGAATCAGCTCAATGCGCAAGCGCAGTGGCTGGTTGAGCGAGGACTCCACGGTCACTGTACCTAGCCCTAAGGCGTACAACTGTGTCGCCATACTGCAGAGCAGCATGGTCAGAGTGACGACGAATTTACGTAGCATAGTCCCTTAATCTCTCAACAGGTTTTCGGCATTGCTCCGCAGAAACAATGCCCGCCCCTTCAATAACTCTCTCAATCAGCATGCCGGTTAGTAAACACTAAGCTTGAAACGACTAACTTATTGAGAATGTTTCTTCACTACAGCTTGTAAGTATTCATTATAAATAGCTTTTTATCAACTCTTCGGCTATCTGAATAGAGTTGAGAGCTGCTCCCTTTCGCACGTTGTCGGCAACCACCCAAAGATTCATACCATTGGCAATTGAGATATCCTGCCGAATTCTTCCCACAAAAACTGCGTCCTGGCCCGCAGATTCGTGCACTGCCGTGGGATATCCGCCGTCTACGCGCTCGTCGATGACCGTAACGCCGGCAGCATTTGCCAATAAGTCGCGTACTTCTTGCTCACTAATCGGTTTGTGCGTTTCAATCTGCACCGCTTCGGAGTGCCCGTAGAACACCGGAACACGGACACAGGTCGCACTAACCTTGATGCTTTCATCGCCGAATATCTTCTGCGTTTCCCACACCATCTTCATTTCTTCCTTGGTGTAGCCGTTTTCAAGGAAGACATCGATTTGGGGCAGCACATTGAAGGCGATCTGTCGCGGGTACACCTTATATTCGGCCTCTCGGCCGTTTAGTAGCTCGCCAGTCTGCTTGGCCAGCTCTTCTACCGCCTGATTTCCAGAGCCCGACACAGCCTGATAGGTGGCAACCGAGATTCGCTTGATACCCACCGCGTCATGAATCGGCTTTAGCGCTACAAGCATCTGCATTGTCGAGCAATTTGGGTTAGCGATAATGTTTCGGTTGGTGTACTGCGCGATAGCGCCCGGGTTCACCTCCGGCACTACGAGTGGTATATCGTCGTCATAACGAAAGTGCGAGGTATTATCGATGACCACACAGCCCGCCTCGCCTGCCTTTGGGGCATAGTCGGCGGAAATGCTGCCACCTGCGGAGAAAAGACCGATCTGCGCCTGGCTAAAATCAAACTCGGCCAGGTCTGTTACCATCAGGGGCTTATTATTAAACATTACCGTATTGCCGGCGGAGCGCTCACTCGCCAGGGCAAACACCTGGTCTACCGGGAAATTCCGCTGTTCCAGTATGCTTAGCAGAGTTTCCCCCACAGCACCGGTAGCGCCCACAACTGCTACGTTATACTTTTTCATGCTTCTCTCTCTAACCTCTTGATATAAATGTTATTTTCGTACAGGTGCGGCTGGCGAATACCACCGCTCCTAGTAAAACATGCCTAATTGGGAGCCTAAGTAGTAGTCGCGTTGGTCGTCGTGAAATACCAGGGAGCAGAGTTGCGCCAATTGTCTTCGAAGCTGCGTATCTTCTCGGCATCTTTAAGCGTTAAACCGATGTCATCCAGACCATTCAGCAGGCAATGCTTACGGAACTCATCTACCACAAATGGAATGCTGGAGCCGTCAGGCTTGGTGATAAGCTGCTGCTCTAGATCCACTTCCAATTGATAGCCTTCGCTTGCCTCAACCTCGTCGAAGAGCGCAGAAATAATGGCCTTGTCCAGCACAATGGGAAGCAAGCCGTTCTTAAAACAGTTATTAAAGAAGATATCGGCGAAGCTAGGCGCCAAAATCGCGCGGAAACCGTAATCATCAAGGGCCCAGGGAGCGTGCTCTCTACTGGAGCCGCAGCCAAAATTGTCTTTAGCCAGCAAAATTCTCGCACCCTGATAGCGAGGCTGATTCAGCACGAAGTCCGGGTTTAGCGACCTGTTACTGTTATCCGCATCGGGTAGCCCCTTATCCAAGTAGCGGTGCTCATCGAAAAGGTTAACCCCGAAGCCGGTACGCTTGATGGATTTAAGGAACTGCTTGGGGATGATAAAGTCTGTGTCCACATTGGCGCGATCCAGCGGCAATACCAGCCCCTTCTCTTTAATAAACTTGTTCATATTTACCTTTTAACTCTTTGTTATATATGGTTTAACCCAAATCCCTTATGTCAACGAAATGCCCGTGTATGGCCGCCGCAGCTGCCATGGCGGGGCTAACGAGATGGGTGCGTCCGCCAAATCCCTGTCGTCCCTCAAAGTTACGATTTGAGGTGGAGGCACAGTGTTTGCCTTCCCCCAATTGATCAGCATTCATGGCGAGGCACATAGAGCAGCCGGGCTCTCTCCACTCCATTCCCGCCTCGAGGAAGATTTTGTCTAAACCCTCAGCCTCTGCCTGTTTCTTGACCAGGCCCGAACCGGGTACAACCATGGCCACCTCAACACTTGAGGCCACTTTCTTACCCTTTACCACCGCCGCGGCAGCGCGCAAATCCTCGATACGTGAATTCGTGCAGGAACCGATGAAAATACAGTCCAACTTAATGTCCTTGATCGCCGTACCGCCCTGCAAGCCCATGTACTTAAGCGCTTGCTGGATATTACCGCGCCTGGTTTCATCTGCCTCTTGAGCAGGATCCGGCACATTCCCAGATATTGGCGAAACCATCTCTGGCGACGTACCCCAGGTCACTTGAGGCTCGATTTCCGCAGCCTGCAGGACAACAGTCTCATCGAACTGTGCATCTGCATCACTTACCAAAGAGCGCCACGACTCTACCGCTGCATCCCATAGCTCACCGGCGGGGGCGAAAGGCCTGCCCTTGATATACTCTAATGTGGTTTCGTCCACCGCAATCAGGCCAGCTCTCGCGCCAGCCTCGATGGCCATATTACATACCGTCATTCGTCCCTCTATAGACAGAGCCTGTATCGCTTCTCCACCAAATTCGATGGTAAAGCCAGTACCTCCCGCCGTGCCGATCTTGCCGATTATAGCTAGAACTATGTCTTTCGCTGTGCACCCCGGTTTTAGCTGCCCATCCACTCTCACAAGCATATTCTTGGCTTTTTTCTGCATCAAACACTGAGTAGCCAAGACATGCTCCACCTCTGAAGTACCGATGCCATGGGCTAGGGCACCCAAGGCGCCATGTGTCGAGGTATGAGAGTCGCCACATACGATAGTCATTCCCGGTAGTGTAGCGCCCTGTTCTGGACCAACAACATGCACGATGCCTTGCCGGTCATCGGTCATTTTTAATTCGAAAATGCCGAATTCTTGGCAGTTGTCGTCTAGAGTGCGCACCTGAATCTTTGAGACAGGGTCTTTAATACCTTCCAAGCCCTGCAGTCTCTCTTCCGAGGTAGTCGGAATATTGTGATCTGGTGTGGCAAAGTTTGCATCAGCTCTCCACGGGAGGCGGTTCGCGATCCGCAGACCTTCGAAAGCCTGTGGCGAGGTGACTTCATGGATTAAATGACGATCGATATAAATCAGGGCGGTACCGTCTTGTCTTTCTGTTACTAAATGGGCGTCCCAGATCTTGTCATATAAGGTTCTACTGCTCATTTTCCTCACCAATACTGCCTATGCAGTTTTAATATTTTGGATTAATTAAATTATTTAAATAACTGATATTAAAGATATTTAAAATAGATAAATCAGCATAAAAGAATGCTCTATATCGTCGTTTTTGGGAATCGTAGCGCAAAATTCTGGCCACGATCTCGAAGCAGATGGTCTATGAGAACTAGCGCCAGCATGGCTTCCGCTATAGGCGTTGCTCTAATACCTACGCAGGGATCATGACGCCCAGTAGTTATGACTTCATCCGCCTCACCGGCGATATTGATGGACTTGCCCGGCAAACGAATACTGGAAGTAGGCTTCAGCGCAATGCTAGCGAGGATATCCTGCCCGCTTGAGATTCCGCCAAGAACGCCACCGGCATTGTTTCCCTCAAAGCCCTGTGGCGTTATTTCATCGCGGTGCTCACTACCTTTCTGCGTGACCGACTCGAATCCCGCCCCGATCTCTACACCCTTCACGGCATTGATACTCATCAGCGCCTTGGCGATATCCGCATCCAATCGATCGAATATTGGCTCACCTAGCCCAATCGGAACATTTGACGCACACACATTGATTCTGGCGCCTATGGAGTTGCCCTCTTTGCTGAGAGCCGCCATATACTCTTCCATTTCCGCAACTTTCGACGCATCTGGACAGAAGAAGGGGTTGTTCTCGACTTCCTGATAATCAACCGAATCGATCGAAATTGGGCCGAGTTGACTAAGATAGCCACGAATCTCGGTACCACAGGCCTCTAATAGGTATTTCTTGGCTATGGCACCCGCGGCAACTCGCATCGCCGTCTCACGCGCTGAAGCGCGCCCTCCGCCTCGATAGTCGCGAATACCGTACTTCTCCCAATAGGTGAAGTCAGCATGGGCTGGGCGAAACTGATCTTTGATCTTGCTGTAGTCTTTGGAGCGCTGATCTGTATTCTCGATTAGCAGGCCAATAGGGGTTCCAGTGGTCTTGCCCTCGAATACACCGGAGAGGATTCTTACCGTATCGTCCTCTCGACGCTGCGTGGTGAAGCGACTCTGCCCTGGCTTGCGACGATTCAGATCGTGCTGCATATCGGCTTCAGTCAGCTCCATACCAGGAGGACAGCCGTCGATTACGCAGCCGAGCGCAGGCCCATGGCTTTCACCAAAGCTAGTTACCGTAAACAATTTACCGAAACTGTTTCCTGACATACGAACACTCAAATAGAGAATTTATTCTGACAAATTCTGACAGCAGGGCCGAAAAACACGCGATTGTACACTAATTAAACTGTTCTCTGTACTGCTGTAGTTGCCCGCTGGTAAGGGCTAGCACCCCTTCCCCGCCATGCTCGAAGTCCAACCAAAGCAAGGGTACCTGCCGCAGCCGCTCTGCTAATTGGAAATGGCTGTAGCCCACTTCCATCACCAATAAACCGCCCGCTCTCAGGTGATCGACCGAATCCCGCAAAATTTGAAGAGGTATCTGCAAGCCCTCATCAGCGCTGAGCAGCCCAAGAGTGGGCTCGTGGCCGAACTCGTCCGGCAAATCTTCAAATTCTTGCAGGGGAACATAGGGCGGATTCGCTACTATCAAGTCATAGCGGCCACTCACATTGACGAATAGGTCGCTCTCGATGCAATTAACACGAGCTTCCAGGCCATGCAGGGCAATATTTTTTTTTGCCAATTCCAGCGCATCTGCGGATATATCCACTAGATCAATCTGACAATCTGGCCACTGCAAGGCCATAGCAATTCCAATACTGCCGCCACCGGTGCAAAGATCCAATACTCTGCTTGGCCGATCTTGCAATAAGGGTTGAAATTCGCCCACTATTAATTCTGCAATGGGCGAGCGTGGCACAAGCGCCCTATCATCACAGAAAAACTCGTAGCCGGCGAACCAGGCTCTGCCCAACAAATAGGCTGTTGGAACGCGTTCGTCTATTCGGCTCTTTAGCAGGGCCTCTAGCGACTCAAGTTGCTGTGCATCCAACACACGCTGCCCGGCACCGACATCAGTGAAATCGATACCCAAGAAACCATAGATAAGATAAAAGGCTTCATCCGAAGGATTATCCGTACCATGGCCATAACAAAGCCCGGCGGCATCTAACTTTAGCGCTACCTCTTCCATGTAGTCTTCAATGGTCACTTTATTCTCAAAGCTTCTTGGACTGAATAGGCAATTGTAGCTGAAAATGTAATCTGGCAATCGATAAATTGCGTAGAATCCATCAACAGGCTAATAATATATGCTAGTCTCTCGCCCCTAAAGTAGAAGCGGCAATACACAAGTTTAATAGATAAAGAGAGCTCGACTAGCCGAAGATCTCTAGAAACGGTGAATGACTATGGAACAGGCTTTTTTGGATATTCTTACGCAAATTGGCGAAGACCCTCAACGAGCAGGGCTCGTAGACACCCCAAAGCGGGCAGCAAAGGCTATGGAGTTCCTCACGCAAGGCTACTCGATGGATATCGACGAAGTCATCAACAACGCCATGTTTCCATCTGACACTGACGAAATGGTAATCGTAAAGAATATCGAACTCTATTCCATGTGCGAGCACCACATGCTTCCTTTTATAGGAAAGTGCCATGTGGCATACATACCGAATGGAAAAGTAATAGGTCTTTCGAAAATAGCCAGGGTTGTCGATGTTTACGCCAGACGTCTTCAGATTCAGGAAAATCTAACAAATGAAATCGCTAACTGCATAGTAGAAAAGACCAACGCTGCGGGCGCGGCTGTTATTATCGAGGCACAACATATGTGCATGATGATGCGCGGCGTACAAAAGCAAAATTCGATAATGACTACGTCTTGTATGCTCGGCGCATTCAGAAATAGTCAGTCGACACGTGCGGAATTTTTATCTTTATTAAATAAGTAACTAACTCAGCGCAGCACGAGTTCGATGCGCTGGCTACAATAATCGACTGCGCATCTCGGCGCTAGCGGCCCCACTCCGGCTGCCTCAATTCGTTCTGCCGAAATACCAGCTGCGATTAATGCCTGTCTTAGCGAGCTCGCTCGCGCCGCGGATCGCTCCATTAACTCCTCAAGAGACCGCCCTTCCTGGCTTAGGTGCGCGACCAAATAGACAGACACAGACGCATCGGCCTGAAGCGCAGCGGCAAGAGACGCTATATCTAAGGAGGCTGGCAAACGATCGTTCGATTGAAAGTCTATCTCAGGCAGGATCACACTGCCCTGCTCTCGCAGTTGTTGCAGAAGACCTGAGCTCGCACCAGAACTCACCGACGCATCCTCTACTTGCGGCTCTTGAATTGCCGCAATCTGTTCCGGATCCTGAGTGCCGCCGGGCTCGATGACTTCAATATAGGCATAGATTTTTCTGTTCACCCTAGTGATGATATAGAGCGAGAAGTAAGGCGCATCCTCAACATCAGCCCTGGAGCGGAAAGCCATATAATACTGATTGCGCTCGGGGCCATACAATATTCGATTTCGAAATACGTCGTTAGCCCAATAGTTACTGCTCCCGCACGCTCTGCCCTCGCAACTAAAGAGCACTTCATAGTTTCTGCTTTCGAGCTGCTCTTGAAAGAACTGATAAACGTCTGCGCCGGAAAATTCCTCTGAAATCTCGTAGTTTATCTTAGTGACGTCCCCCCTGAGCCTTTCGGAATCCTCTGGTATCACCTCACCACGAACGCGCTCTAATGCGCCGAGAACAACCTGATGGTTTATATCTCGCTCTAACTCTCTCTCTATGATTTCCGAATAAGCAAATCCAGTGATGAGACTATGGTCTGTAAACCCAATTTCCACAGCACTCGCCTGCCCAAAGCTCAATTGCGCAAAGCAAGCTAAAGCCAGGACCATGAAACAAACTCGTTTAGTAGTTGTACACATCTGAAAGCTCATTTTTGTTTCGTTCTACAATAGCCCTACACCTACTCAGATACAGAGTTACGGCTCTAAGGTATAAAGAATTTCGCCACATCCGGGAGCTACTACATCCATCGACACACAATGTAACGTGGCGTTATCTTCTGGCCGATGAGTCTCCATAGTGCCATCCACCAACACCGACAGCAAGTTTGATAAAAACGGATTGTGACTCACCAATAGCACCTGTTGCAGATCGTAACCCTCGATAGCATCCATCACGCCGTAGATGTCTCCGTCGGGCGCAATACCCGCATCAAGGGTTAAATCCAATTCAGGAAAAAGCGGCATCATTGAAGCAGCTGTCTGCTGTGCTCGCGCGTAGGGGCTACAGATTACCCTATCAACTTGAGGAGAACGCTGACTAAATTTTATTGCTATCGAGCGCGCCTGATCCAGACCCTTTGGTGTTAGCTCTCGAGCCGAATCAGATTCCGCTCTATCTTCGGCTATCGCATGGCGCAGTAAATACAATAGCATTATATGACTCCGTTCAACTCTTGTTAGTTTCTAATAGCAGCAGTCACGCATCATGAGGCGGCGGAACCTTCTTCTTAGCAACCTTTTTCTTTGCCGGTTTTATCGAGGCGCTTTTGTTCGCTGCAGCTTTCTTTGCAGCCGGAGTAGCGGCCTTGCTGTTGTCACTAGGGGGCTTGTTTCTTTCGCTGCGAGAAGCTGGTGCCTCCTGCAGGGAATCAACTTCGACTTCTGGCAAATCCGAAAATGGAAAAGGCTTCACCTCGGAGAGATATGTCAAAAATTTAATAATCTGAGACACATACAATTCAAGCGTTGCTGAGAAGTATCTGAGATTCGCGTTACTGTCCCCCGTTACAAAGACGAACAAAGCCTGTGCGATGCTCAACACCAGGACTAGCGGCAGAATTATAATATAGGACGCTAACGCAAAGACGATCATGAACAGCACACGAATCCAGACCGAAGGCTGTTTAATATTATCTACAATTTCTATAAGCTCGTCTGACATGAAGACTCCTTCTACACCATGCTGATAGACACATGATGACATTAACTGCATTGTGAAAACCGTAATAGTCGCTAATCTAGGACCTTATTCTCATTAGCGGCGAACTCTACATCCAGTGCCTGCTCGCTCAGCATTAGCGATGAGATTATATTATCCATCGAATCCTTCTCATAAATTATTTTATACAGACCATTTGCTAGTGGCATGTAAACACCCAGTTCCTGGGCTTTGTCCCGCACAAGTTTTACTGTATTCACGCCCTCTGCCACCTGAGCCAACTCGGCAACGGCCTTTTCTACTGACGTGCCCTTCCCTAGCGCGAGCCCGACTCTATAGTTGCGGCTCAGTGGTGTGGAGCAGGTAACGACAAGGTCTCCCACGCCAGCCAGACCTAGAAATGTCATTGGATCGGCACCCAACTCTTTGCCAAATCTTGCCATCTCCGTCAGCGCGCGAGTTACTAACATACTATTTGTATTGTGACCCATTCCCAGGGCAGCTGCGATGCCAGCGATAATGGCATAGATGTTCTTCAGCGATCCCCCAAGCTCCACACCAAACATATCGTTATTGGCATAGACTCTAAAATATTTAGACTTCAGAGCACTCTTGACTATATCTCTCACATCTTCATGTGGGCTGGCAATCACAGTGCCAGCAAGGTCTTTCTTGGCGATCTCTAAAGCGAGGTTGGGCCCACTTAACACTCCAACCTTGGCTCGCGGTGCCTCTTGATTGAGTATCTGGCTCATCATGGCGAAGCTGCCCGCCTCAATGCCTTTTGTGGTGCTGACAAGAATGGCATCCTCTGGAATGTAGGGCGCCATATCGCTCACGACCTGCCTAAAGGAAGAACTCGGCACCGCGACAAAGATTAGCCTACTACCCTTGACTGCCTCCGCCATATCGCTAGTAGCATGGATTCTCTCATTCAACCGATAGTCTGGCAGGTATTGGCTATTCTCATGGAGCCGATTCAACTCCTGCGCTTGAGATTCACTGCGCATCCAGAAACCAACATCGTGACCGTTCTCGGCAGTAATATTCGCAATTACCGTACCAAAACTACCCCCTCCAATAACCGAGACTTTAAATGCAGACATGGTAGTCCTTAACTGTCTATACAACACACAATGATAGTCTGATTACGCCTCAATACCAAGGCGACTGAGCCGCCGAAAAGGCGGCCATTGAAAACCATGCAAACCCCACTCGCCCCCCTAACTGCCGCGCATCAGTTCTATTCGATTAGATTGATAGAAGACGAGCGCATCGTAGATCTGATTGGCAACAGACTTGGGTGTGATTGAGGCACCTACGAACTGATCATATTCATTATCGGCAGTAATCGCCTGCCAGCTCAGACGCAGGATATCTCGCATACTGTTTCCAGCGAATTCATCCATCCACTTCGAGCCGATCACATCGACTACCCCGTAAAGCTGATCGGAATTGATATCTTCGATTACTCGCGCGGCACTAATGCGACCATACATATCCACGGCAACTAATAATTCGATCTTGCCATTGAATCCATCATCTGCAGTCGCAGGCACCGCTACCGCTACCGCCTTCCCGTCCTTTCGCGCTATATAGGCAAGCCTGTCTCGGTCCAGATTTAACAGATGCAGATTTTCGAGTTTTTCACTCTCGTTATCCGCCGTTAGTAAATAACTATCTAGAACCAGGTCATTATCAAAGCTACCCTCTTCGAAAAACTGATAAAGATTACGCCTATCGAACTCCTGTCTGGCGGCAAGCAGACTGTCATCTGTTACATTATTGAGAAGCAACAGCAGGCTTAAGATAGCTGTCAGTATTGCTAACTGTGGAAGTTTATCTTTAAGGGTTTGGGCTATAGATGCCTTCAAAGCAGACAGCGCCTCGACAGATTCAGTGACTCGCAAAATAGGAGAAGCCGCCTGGCTAAAACACTCTTAGATAAACGCCGAAGCCGCAGCAACTAGTGACATTATCGGCGCGGGATAGACCCCAAAGAGCAGAAGCAAGAATAGCAGAATAGCTAATACACCGTAGGCACTAACACTCTCTACGCCACCTACTCGGTAAGGAATTTTGTGCTTCTCAGTCATGAGCATTCGATAGACGATACGCAGGTAATAATACAGGCCTATGCCGCTGCCAAGAACCAATACAGCCAATAACATCCAAAGGTCAGACTCCACACCGGCGAGAAATATATAGAACTTGCCAATAAATCCTACCGTCAATGGTATTCCTGCCAGAGACAACAACATCGCTATAAAAATACTAGCCAGCCATGGGTTTCTCCAGAACAGACCCCTGTACTCCTTTATAGAATCGAACTCTTTCTCACTGGAGGAGATGACAGACGCTACACCGAAGGCACCTAAGGATGTGATCACATAGGCTATTAGATAGAAAGTCACGGCCTCCACGGCCAGAGTGCCGGTAGCATAGTGGCTGGCAACAAGCGCAAGCAGCAGATAGCCCATATGCGCGATAGAAGAGTACGCCAGTATGCGCTTCAAATTATCTTGCAGCAGTGCGAGCAGATTACCTACCAGCATTGACGCTGCGGCTATCAGAGTTAATACCGTCACTATCGAATCAAAACTTAGCGCATCACTCGCTCGAATAAATCGTAGCAACACGACAAACATCGCCGCCTTACCTATGGTCGCGAGATAGGCCGTTGCGGGAATCGGAGAGCCCTCATACACATCGGGTGTCCACATGTGAAACGGTGCCAGAGAAAGCTTAAAAGCCATGCCAGCGGTTATCATTAGCAAGGCTACGATCGAATATCCATCTCCCAAACTATCCGCTGCCATGGGCAGATCTGTGAGACTGGCAAAAGACAGCGTGCCGGTCTGCGCATAGATAAGCGCCATGCCGAATAGTATAAAACCAGAGGCGGCGGCCGAAAGAACGAGATATTTTACTGAGGCCTCCAGAGGATACTTCGCAGACTCTTTGCTATGCATTGGATAGGCGATCATGCCGTATAGAGACATACTCAGCGTCTCTAGCCCCAAGACTGTACTAACGAAATGATTGCTGCTAACCATTACGATTGCGCCTATGGTCGCGATCGTTAACAGCAAGAAAAACTCTTCCTTGTGGTCGTCCAATTCGAAGAAATAGGAAAAGCTAAGAATAGCGATGAGCATCGCTGATGCACAGACCAACACGGTAAACAATAAGCTGTACTGATCGATAATAAGTAGTGGAGTAATCTGCTGATTTGTCCAATCCATCATCGATATAGCGACTAGTGTCGCCACCAGTAGACCGGCAATCGTAATCGAAGCCGTCACAATATAGCTTCGACGAACACCAATCATCAGCATCGCCAAGACCGACGTTGCCGTCACTATTAACAGCGGCATCAGGGGCAATAAATCGTCAAACGTCATAGTCATAATTCTTATTGCCCCACCGCGAAGAGAACCTGCCCGGTTTCATTAAGCAATTGCATTATTGTCCCAGCCGAGAGATCAAGAAAACTCTGTGGGTACATCCCCATCCAGATAAGGCCTATCATCATTGCACCGAAATAAAACATCTCGCGTCGGCTTAGGTCATGTAGATGACTGTCATCGAAATCCGAATTTCGATAGGCCCCATGGAATACTTTCTGAATGACCCATAACGAATAGACAGAAGCAAAGATAAGACCGAAAGCGGCTGCCACAGTTAAACCGATGTTGGCCTTGAAGGCACCAAGCAAGGCCAGGAATTCCCCAACAAAGTTACCCAGACCAGGCATGCCCAGTGCGGCAACCGAGAAGAACAAGGCTACGAAAGACAGGCGCGGCACCTTCGCCCAGAAACCGCCCATATGATCCATGTCTCGTGTGTGAATTCTGTGCTGCAGCCCACCGGCAAGCATAAACAGCGCCGCGGCGCTTAAACCGTGAGCCAACATCGTCATTACCGCGCCCTGCAGCGCCTGCTCGTTCCAGGCATAGATACCGAGGAGAACGAAACCCATATGACTGACACTGGTATAGGCAATAAGACGCTTAATATCGGTTTGCGCGAAGGCCACCTTGGCGCAATACAGGATACTGATCACCGCCAATGTCATAGCGAAAGGCGCAAACGTCATCGACGCCTCGGGAAACAACGGTATAGCGAATCGTATAAGGCCGTAAGCGCCCGTCTTGAGCAACACCCCAGCCAGGATCACACTACCGGCAGTAGGCGCCTGAGAGTGCGCATCGGGAAGCCATGAATGAAAAGGAAAACTGGGCAGCTTGGTACTGAAGGCAACGAAGAAGCCAAGCATGATCCACATCTCGATAGCGCTACTCGTGCTTACCTTGAGCAGATCGAAGTAATCGAAGCTGAACCAACCGAACTGCACATAATGAACATACGCCAATGCCAAGATCGATATCAGCATTAACATGCCGGTTACCTGAGTGAAGATAAAAAACTTCATAGCGGCATAGTTCTTGTTCTCGTGGCCCCAGATCGCGATGATGAAATACATGGGGATTAACATCACTTCCCAGAAGAAAAAGAAAAGGAACAGGTCTAGTGCCGTGAACACGCCTATTACACCGGCTAGCGTCCACAGTAGATTGAAGTAAAAGAATCCCGTCTTCTCAGTAATTTCATCCCAGGCAGAACCGATGGCTACAGCCCCAAGAAAGGCTGTTAGCACCATCATCAGAACACTTAGGCCGTCGGCGGCAAGGTGGAAGGAAATTCCGAAGCGAGGCATCCACTGTGCATTTAATTGCACTATCCAACCGGAGTCACCAGCATCGGCCCCTACCAGCGTCAACATGACCAGGAGATCGATCACTACTGCCGTCAATGCAATAACGCGTGGGAACTTTGAATCCAGGCCCTCGGACAGCCAGGCGATCACACCGCCAAAAAACAATATACTAATCAGTACTACCAGAATCATAGTAATACCCCTATGGCGATCAGGAGCACTACAGCTGCGGCAATACTCATAGCGTACCAGCGCAGCTGACCCGTTTGGGTGCGCGCCAACATACTGTGCGCGACTCGAGAGATTTCGACTAACAAGGCGTATATAGCGTCAATGAAGTCTTTCTTGTTGATTCTCGCCAGTAACAGAAACGGCTTAACGAAGAGCAGGTCATACAGTGCGTCCATGCCCCAGCCGCTAAACCAGAATCGGTGCAGCGAAGCCGCGATCGGCATAGCCATCAGCTTCTCGACAGAGAATGTCTTCGACATATAAAAGAGATAGCTTAATCCTATACCCAGAAGTGGAACTACGATCATTACCGCGTGCAGAAAGCCGCTGATGCGATGCTCTTCATGCGCTTCACCATGGCTGAATACCGCGTCTACGGGAATCTGAATCCAACCGCCGAACAATGCCAACACCATCAGAATAATTAGAGGCGTGGCCATACTAAACCCTGTCACTTCTTTCTCTTCGTGGTGGCCCTTGCTCTGGCCAAAGAATACGACGAACACTAATCTAAAACTGTAGATACCGGTCAGGAATGCTCCCAGCACACCTCCCATCCACAGCAACATCCCCGGCCCTTCCATCTCTAGCGCTGCAATCAGAATCTCATCCTTACTGAAATAGCCTGAAGTGAAGGGAAACGCAGCCAAGGCAAGACTGCCAATCATAAATGAGGCAAAGGCGATGGGTAGCTGCTTACGCTTACCCCCCATCTTAAAGATGTCATGCTCATGATGCAGACTGTGTATTACCGTGCCAGCAGCAAGGAATAACAATGCCTTGAAAAAAGCGTGTGTCATCAGGTGAAATACAGATGCTGACCAGGCGCCAACACCCAGACCAAGGAACATATAACCGATCTGGCTAACTGTGGAATAGGCAAGGATTCGCTTGATATCGTGCTGTGTCATGGCGGTGAAACCGGCCATCAGCAGTGTAATCAGTCCTATCCAGGCAACCAGCAACTGTACGCTAGGCGCTAGTTCGAACAAGACATGGGTTCTGGCGATCAGGTAGACACCGGCGGTAACCATCGTCGCGGCGTGAATCAAGGCGGAGATTGGTGTGGGCCCAGCCATGGCATCCGGCAACCATGTCTGTAGCGGTAGTTGAGCAGACTTGCCCACCGCGCCACCCAGCAAAAGCAGTGAGGCTGCTACAGCCAAACCAGAGCCAACAGCCCACTGGGTCTCGGCTGCATGGAGCATATCCTGAATATTTAGTGTGCCTAGCTGAGCAAACAGCAGAAACAGGCCTATCGCCATAGACGTATCGCCTACGCGTGTCGTGACGAAAGCCTTTCTCGCCGCATAGCCATTCTCTGGTTTTTCATACCAGAACCCGATCAAAAGATAGCTACAAAGGCCTACTCCCTCCCAGCCCAGGTATAACAAAACCAGATTATCGGCCAGCACCAACATCAGCATCGATGCTACAAACAAATTCATATAGGAGAAAAAACGGCTGTAACTAGGATCATCCAGCATGAAACCAGTCGAGTAGAGGTGAATCAGAAAACCAACGCCGGTGATCACTAGCATCATTACCAGAGACAGACCGTCGAGATAAAAACTAAATCCAGGGTTAAACTCTCCTACCGCCATCCAGGTCCACACTTCCAGAATAAAATGCGTCTCACCGGAACCCAGAAACTCTACCGCAATCAGGGCGGCCGTGATGAACGAGAGCCCAATAGAACCTGCACCGATAGCGGCGACGGCTTTCTTAGGCAGATTCCCACTAGTCAGCACCAGGCTTAAGAAGCCCAGCAAAGGAAATGTCGGTAATAGCCAAATTAAATCTTGCACTCTAGCTTCCTGCCCCTATCCCTTCATCTGACTCAATACGTTGATATCAACCGTGTGATATCGCCTGTACATTTGAATTATTAGACCCAAGCCGACAGCAACTTCCGCAGCGGCTAAAGTAAGAATCATCAAGAACATAATCTGCCCATCGGCATGCTCCCAGCGTGACGCTGCCACGATAAATGCCAGGCCACTCGCGTTAATCATTATCTCCAACGACATAAGCACAAACACTATGTTGCGCCGCGTAAGAACCCCGACCAGACCCAAGACAAACAGGATGCCGGCCAAAATTAATCCATGTTCAACAGGTATCGATTCCATTATCTTTCGCGACCCATCTGTTTAATTTTGTTAGTCATAACACTCAGTAACTGCGTCTCTATTTCTTCGCCAAATGGTAGGCAGACACCAACCCTGCCAGTAGCAGTATGGAGGCGAGTTCTACCGCCAACACGTAAGGACCAAACAACAAGGCACTTACCTGCATGACATCGACCGTTGTTAACGCCAACTCCTGATCGTATTGAGATAGCACTGTAAGCAATTGCGCAAGCAACACCGATGCGAGTAAAGAAGGAACGACCCAAACCTTGGGACCCATCCAACTACGCTCCTGATCCAGACTCTGTTGCCCCATGTTCAACATCATTATTACAAAGAGAAACAACACCATGATGGCGCCCGCATAGACTATCGCCTCTAATACCGCCGCAAAAGGGGCGCCCAGGACATAGAAACATACGGCTACGGCTAGCAAAGATAGAATCAGATAGATCAATGCATGCACGATATTTGTCTGCAGGATTACCGCAACTGTAGCAATAACAGCAACCGCACCAGCTATATAGAACAAAAGAATCACGGCATCAGACTCCTCACGTTCACCGGCACAGCCTCATTGCGCGCCTCACCCTTATCTTTGCCGCCTATCTTCTTTCCTGCCACACGGTAGAAATTATAATCGTGATACTTGCCAGTGCCGTCGATCAGCAAATCTTCCTTCTCCCAAACCATGTCTTGTCGTTCGTATTCAGCCATCTCAAAATCTGGCGTGAGTTGAATAGCGTTTGTGGGGCAGGCTTCTTCGCAGAAACCACACATGATGCACCTAGAGAAATTAATGCGAAAGAATTCCGGGTACCATCGCCCCTCTTCGTCTTCAGTCTTCTGCAGCGCAATGCAATCTACGGGGCAGGCTACTGCACAAAGATTGCAAGCGACACACCGCTCCTCACCGTCAGGATCACGACTGAGTATGATGCGCCCACGCCAACGCGGAAACATATAAGGCATTTCATCGGGATACTCGACGGTATCCGCCTTCACCCAAAGATGAGAGAACACCCGCCAAAGGGTTACCACCTGACTAGTCAGAGTGTCCTTAATCAGAGTGAGCATGTCTTTCTCCAAATTGTCGCGACATCAGAATGTACTCAAAATAATCACGCCAGTGATAAGCAGGTTCAGCAGAGACACCGGCAACAAGAATAACCAACCGTAAGTCATCAACTGGTCATAACGCGGCCTAGGTATCGCCGCTCTCAGTAATATAAAGAATGCAATAAATGCGAAGGACTTCAACGAGAACCAAAAAATACCAGGTAAGAATGATGGCCCCAACCAGCCGCCGAAGAAGAGCACGGTAATCAATGACGATATCAACACAAGGCCCAGATACTCTCCGACGAAGAACATGCCAAATTTCATGCCCGAGTATTCGGTGTGGTAGCCGGCACAAATTTCCTGCTCTGCCTCCGGAATATCGAACGGTAATCGGTGGCTCTCTGCCACGCCCGCTATTAGAAAAATCACGAAGCCGATAAACTGCGGAATGATGTACCAACCATTCTCTTCCTGAGCGAGAACAATTTCGCGCAGGTTAAAGGTGCCGGAGAGTGCGACTACGCCGAGAATAGAGATACCCATGAAGACTTCGTAGCTAATCATTTGTGCGGCAGCGCGCAACGAACCTAACAAGGCATACTTATTGTCAGAAGAAAGGCCGGCCAACATTACGCTGTAGGCGCCTAGGGAGGCCATAGCGAGTACGAAGAGTACACCTATATTGGAATCCACGACTCCAACTCCAGGCGCGAAGGGAATAACACTAAAGCTGAGAAGAATTACCGTCATGATAATCGCCGGCGCCAGCACGAAACTGAATTTATCGGCGAAGGGGGGCACCCAATCTTCCTTGGTAAAAATCTTAATCATGTCAGCGACTACCTGCAGCAAGCCGAAAGGGCCTACGCGGTTGGGCCCTAGCCGCTCTTGCCAGAAGCTTAACAGTCGACGCTCCACCCAGATAAGCATGGCGGCAACAACGATAACCGTCGCGAGTATCACGCCTATGCTTAAACCGGAACCCACTTCGAATGTCATCAGTTAGATTTCCTCTTCCTGAAAATCACTCACGATTAAACTTGCTATACCGCGACTCGTAGCCTGCGCGGCGCTCTTTTCAATTTCTATTAAACCTGTAAATTCTGCCGGGCTGATATTGGCGTCGCCACAATACAGCAAGGCCGTACCGGGCTTTACGCCGGTTCGGATACAGACGACTACCGGAGCGCCGGTAGGCGTTATAGTGGCCACGTCACCCTGGGTCAATCCCCTGCTCTGCGCATCCTCTGGGCAGATTCCCACATAGGCATCAGTCATGCGCTCGCGAATTGGCTCGGACCTGGCGCTTAATTCATCACTACCGAATATCTGATAAGACAGCGCGAGCTGAAGTTGCTTGCCCGATGGCTGTGCAGCTTCAGCTGGCACGTCAAAATAAGAACCGCTAGCAGTTTTCTCGAACAACAGGCTTCCCAAATGGCCTTGCTTCAGCTCACCGTTAACCTCATCTTGAAACTTGCTAATCGATTGATTCGAATTCCATTTCGGCGCCCACGACGACGCCATAATAGACGCATCTTTTTGGGCGGGAATCCCTTCCATCGAGAACGACATGATGGACTCCTTGTCTTCCATCTGCTTCGGCTCATGCACGTTCACATTCGCAATCATGGCCGTGCGACCACTGTAGCGATGGGATTGTCGAGGCACCTTCATACCTGCAATGAAAGGATTCTCGCCTGGCAATATATCGCGCAATTTAGCAAAACCTGGCGCCTCGCTACAGCATCGCTCTACGAGGTCGTCTATATGCGCGGCATCACTTATCCAGCGCCAGGCAGGCTGCGCCATTTTCTGACACTGATGCACCTGAAAGCTGAGCTGCGCTCTGCCCTCATAATTGATGTAGGTTGCTTCGTGTTCTGAAAATGCAGTAACGGGAAGAATTACATCCGCCTTCGCCGTAGTCGCTGTAGTCACCTGATCCAGTACCAACACTTTCTCAGCCTTATCCAAGGCCGTATCCACCTGACTCCTACCTGCACGTCGGTAGAGGTCATTCTCCAAAACGATAACGCGCTTTGCACCACCGCTGCTTAATTTGTCCAGGGCGACACCGAGACTATTCTTTTCCGCCGCCATCAACCCCATGCCGATGCTATTGACCTCGGGTACTAACAAACACAGATCAATAGCAGCGCCCTCGCCATCTTCATGCAGGGCTCTGGCAATATTAGCCGCCGCCTTAATGAGTTCACTACCATTGCTGCTACCTGCAACGATGAGTGGTCGCTTTGCTCCCTTCAATTGCGCCGCAATCTTTTCCGCTACCGCATCATGCTCGGCCGAAGACGCCGCAGGCGCTGACCCTGAAATTTTATTCGCTATCTGATGCCCCATCGCAACCAGCGCTGGAAGCGACTCGATTACTCTATCGGCGGCAATATCGTCCAATCGGCTAACCGCCGGACTTAGTATGCTCAGAGGACTGCGCTCGTGTTGCGCAAGCTCTCGCACGGCAGCATCCTGCCACTGCGGTATCCTACTCTCGCTCGCCAAGTCCATAGCCTTATTACGCACCGACTGTCGCAGCGCCAACGCAATTCGCGGTGCGACGTTGGTAACGTCCTCGCCTAGAATCAGCACAGCATCTGCCTCTTCGATCTCTCGCACACTCGGATTGTGAAAAGCCTTATCAGATGCCAGCGTTAAGATTGCAGCCATCGACTCATGCTCGTCATCCGAGTAGCCTGCGAAGAAGTTCTCATCACCCACCATGGTCTTAAGTGCGAAGTTTGATTCGTTGCTCGACCGCGGAGAACCTATGCCTATAGTGCCCTCCCGCGAAAATTCTTTGATCACTGCTTTAATCTCTTCATCCGCAAGCAGCTCTCCGGTGTTATCGACACGCTTAACCGGCTCTAACAATCGCTCTCTGCTATTTACATAATCGAAACCGAAACGCCCCCTGTCACAAAGGAAATAGCCATTCACTTCGCTATTATAGCGATTAACGATTCTGCGCAGAGTGCCGTAGCGCTCACCTGGAGACGTATTACAGCCTACTGAGCAGCCCACACATACCGACGGTGCAGTCTGCAGATCCCACTTACGACTATAGTGCTCGCTGAAAGCCTTATCGGTGAAAACCCCTGTAGGACAAACCTCAACCAGGTTGCCACTAAACTCACTCTCGAGAACGCCCTCTTCGTGCCGACCGAAATACACATGATGATGAGAAGCCTGCGCAGAGAGGTCGGTACCACCTGCGTAGTCATCGTAGTAACGCACACAGCGGTAGCAGGTAATGCAGCGATTCATCTCATGATTGATGAACGGGCCTAGATATTGATTGCGATGAGTTCGCTTCTTCTTATCGTAGCGGCGATAGTTATGACCGGACATCTGCGTCATATCTTGCAGATGGCACTCACCGCCCTCTTCGCAGACTGGACAGTCATGGGGATGGCTAACCATCAGGCTCTCTATGACATCCGATCTGAACGACTTTGCCTGTTCATCCTCGATAGAAATGATCGCACCATCGCTAGCGGGCGTCATACAGGCCATAACCAGCATGCCTTCCTTGTCGTCTTCGTCGCGGTATTGTCTAACCGCGCACTGCCTACAGGCGCCGACAGATCCCATGCTGGGATGCCAGCAAAAATAAGGCAAGTCCAAACCCTGCGACAGGCATTCCTGTAACAGATTGTTATCGGGGTTTACCTCGTACTCCACCCCATCAATAACAATTTTCGCCATCTCTAACTCCAAGCGCGGTCAACAAGTTCAAGCAGGATTAATGCTTATAGCTGCAGCGCTTCTCCGTAATATGTTTTTCAAAGTCTTCTTTAAAATGCTTCAGCCCACTTCCCAGCGGCGCAGTAGCTCCAGGCGCCAGGGCACAGAACGTTCTTCCAGGCCCCAGATAAGTCACGTGATCATGCAGAATCTGCAAATCTTTTTCACTGCCCAGACCGTTCTCGAAATCGCGAAAAATCTGATCTACCCAAGGCAAACCATCGCGACACGGCGTACAGAATCCGCAGGACTCATGCGCGAAGAATTTCATAAGATTGCCAACCATGCCAACAGGACAGGTCTTGTCATCCAAAACAATCATTGTTCCGGTAGCCAAGCGGCTTCCAACCTTCGCAATCTCATCATAATCAAGTGTGATATCAAGATGCTCGGGCAACATGAAATCAGTAGAGCCGCCGCCTGGTAGAAAGCCTCTCAATTCCAGACCGTCTTGCATCCCGCCCGCATAATTTTCTATCAATTCTCTTATGGGAAGGCCTAGAGGCAACTCCCAACAACCAGGCGTCTTCACCTTACCGCTAACACCAAATAATTTCGTACCGTGATCATTGCCCTTAGTCAGTCCGTGATACCAATCTACGCCATAGGTTAAAATCCCAGGAAGATTACAGATGGTTTCTACATTGTTTACGATCGTGGGCTTACCCCACAGACCGCTGACCTGCGGAAACGGAGGCTTGGCTCTGGGATTCGCGCGCTTACCTTCCAGCGCATTCAGTAGTGCCGTTTCTTCACCGCAAATATAACGCCCCGCACTGGTATGCATGATGATGTCGAGATCGAAACCGGTGCCTAGAATATTCTTGCCTAGATAGCCCTTCTCGTATGCTTCTTTAATCGCCTTTCTTAAGGCCTGCTCGGAAACCGTATACTCGCCTCTCAGGAAGATATAGGCCTTGCTCGCCTGAATCGTATAGGCAGCTATGAGCATCCCTTCCAATAAAAGATGCGGATCACCCTCCATCAGCAGTCTATCCTTAAATGTACCCGGCTCCATCTCGTCGGCATTCACTACGAGATATTTTTGCTTAGGGGAATTATCTCCCGAAGGCACGAAGCTCCACTTTAAGCCAGTAGGAAAGCCTGCACCGCCCCTTCCCTTGAGCCCGGAATCTTTGACCAACTGCAATACATCCTCGGGGCTCAAGCCCTTCGCGATTGCGTGTAGGCTCTGATACCCCTCGTTCGCCTCATAGCCAGCGATGTCCAGCGGAGGCCGCGACATATCGATATTTTTTGTTAATGGCTTTGTTACCACTTCGATTTCCGTTTAATCCTATTTGTTCTTGTAGTCACTAATGATCGAATCAATTTTCTCTGGCGTTAGATTCCTGTGTAGATCCGGACCGACCATCATCACCGGAGCCCTGTCACAGTCACCCAGGCAGGGAACCGGTATTAGCGTGAAATCACCGTCCTCGGTGGTCTCCCCATAATCGATATCCAACTGCTGCTTGATATGACCTTTTATACCCTCGCAGCCCATAATCCAGCAGCTGACGCTATCGCAAAAAAGTATGACGTTCTTTCCTACCGGTTCGCGATAAACCAGATTAAAAAATGTTGCCACTCCCTCAAGGTCGGCCACAGGAATATCCAGATATTTAGCTATGCCTAACAGGCTTTCATCTGACACCCAGCCGTGGTACTTCTGTACGATCTTTAACGCCTCGAGCCCGACTGCCTTCTTATCTGGATAGAGAGTCATCTCATGCTCGATCTCCGCAATTTCCTCCGCGGATAACTTGCGTGCCTTCTTCGCTGTACTTGCTATAACTTGCTGGCTCATTTCACTTTCACATTCACAAATCTAGTTGTATTTCCGGCTCTCACTGAGCAACCCTTCTACCCACTATCTGTCCACATCAGCCATAACGAAATCGATACTCGCAATGATCGCAATCAAATCCGACACCATAAACCCTCGTGATATCTCGGGAATCATCTGCAAGTGAGCAAACGATGGTGTGCGAATGCGTGTCCTGTAAGAGGTGGTACTGCCATCACTTATTAGATAGTAACTATTCAGCCCCTTCGTTGCCTCGATAGTCATGGTTACCTCATTTGCTGGAATCACCGGGCCCCAACTAACGCTAAGAAAGTGGTTAATCAGGGTCTCGATATCCTGCATGGTGTTTTCTTTACGCGGCGGTGTAGTCAGCGGGTGATCGGACTTGTAGTTACCCGAAGGCATATTGTCCATGCACTGCTTAATGATACGCAGGCTCTGTCGCATCTCCTCCACTCGAATCGCGCAGCGGTCATAGCAATCGCCATTGACAGCTATAGGCACATCGAACTCGAAGTTTTCATATCCGCTATAGGGGCGCTGTTTGCGAAAATCCCACTCCAGACCCGTCGCACGCAAACCGGCACCGGTCACACCCCAATTGAATGCCTCGTTGGTGTCATAGACACCGACACCCTGGGTACGTCGCTTCAAGATTCCGTTATTCATCACCATGCTGTCGTATTCGTCGAGACGCGCCGGCATGAAATCTAATAATTCCTGTATGCGCTTCTCCCAACCATTTGGCAGATCTTGCGCGACACCGCCGATACGGAACCAGCCTGGATGCATACGAGCGCCACAGATCGATTCGATGATATTGAATATGCGCTCCCGCTCTACGAACATATAGAAGATCGGTGATAACTGCCCTACGTCCTGTGCAAACGTGCCATAAAACAGGAGATGGCTACAGATTCGGAACATCTCAGAGAGCATGACGCGGATAACTTTCACTCGCTCCGGCACCTCGATGCCCGCCATCTTCTCTACCGCCATTACATAAGGCAGGTTGTTCATCACACCGCCAAGATAATCGATACGATCGGTGTAAGGTATATAGGTGTGCCAGGACTGTCGCTCGCCCATCTTCTCCGCACCACGATGGTGATAACCAATGTCTGGCACCGCATCCACGAGAATCTCACCATCCAACTGCAGGGCAATGCGAAACGCACCGTGAACACTGGGGTGATTCGGGCCTAGATTGAGAAACATGAATTCGGAATTCTCCGACTCACGCTTCATGCCCCACTCTTCCGGCTTAAATTTCAGCGCCGCCTGCTCATAATCTTCCTGCTCGTCGCTTAGAGAGAACGGTTCCATTTCCGTCGCTCTAGCCGGATGCTCCTTACGCAGGGCATGCCCCTTCCAGGTAGGCGGCAGCACGATTCGATAGAGGTTTGGGTGACCATCGAATTTAATGCCGAACATGTCCCAGACTTCGCGCTCATACCAGTTAGCGCTGGGCCACAGCTGCACGACACTGGGAATATTGAGATCACTGTCCTGCAGGGCTACTTTCACTCGGAAATCGCAATTCCCGGAGAAGGACATAAGGTGGTAGACGACGGTAAATTCGCTTGCCGGCTGGCCTGCCCGGTTGCATCTAAGCCGCTCGTCGATGGCGGTAACGTCGAATAGCATCTCGAAGCGGGGTGTAGTCTCATCCCGCAGCGCTCGCAGCACAGTCTTTATATCTTGCCGGTCCACCCAGACCGTCGGCATACCGTCACAAGTCACCTGCTCCGACCGGATGAGATCGCCATGCAACTGCCGCAACTGCTCTAACGCGGCGGGCACTGCCTGGTTACTATTTTCTGCGCTCGATATCACAATAATTTACTTTAGTTATTCGCTTTATATATCTGTTATTTATACGTCGTTTGGAGATCTAAGCTCGGTCGCTGCAATACGATCGGGCGAACGCACTACGCGCTGCACAGGGTTCGTCTCTTTCTGAATTATGCCCTGATCATTGATCACCCAACTCAGCGGGCGCCGCTCCCTCCCTATGGACTCTTGCAGAAGGATTAACCCCTGCAATAAGGCTTCTGGGCGCGGGGGGCAACCGGAAACATAGACATCAACTGGCAGAAACTTATCTACACCCTGAACAACCGAGTAGATATCGTACATACCGCCCGAATTAGCACAGGAACCCATCGAAATAACCCATTTTGGCTCTAACAGCTGTTCATACAACAACTTCACTACTGGAGCCATCTTCCGGAAAACTGTACCTGCGATGACGATCATGTCTGCCTGTCTTGGGGTACCCCGAATCACCTCGGCTCCAAATCTGGCCAAATCGTGTCGGCTGGTAAAAGCAGTTGCCATTTCCACGTAACAGCAGGAAAGACCAAAGTTAAAGGGCCAGATGGAGTTCTTTCTGCCCCACGACACCATATCCTCGAGATTAGCCATCACTACATTGCGACGAATAAACTCGTCCATGGCGCTGCCTCCCGGCTGGCCAGATGTGGCATCTTCTGCTTTTTGCAGTTCCCAACTCATAATTTGAATTCCTTTTTATTGGTCACTCCACCAGGCCCGGAGAGAGTTTTCAATTCCCGCTTCTGCGTGAGTGTGCGCCAATCCAGCGCACCGATGCGCCATAGATAGAACAAGGCCCCGATTAGAATAAAGATAAAGATAGAGATTTCAATAAAGCCCAGCCAGCCCGCCTCTCTCACAGAAACAGCCCACGCAAACAGAAAAACGACCTCCAGGTCAAAGATAATAAAAAGAATAGCTGGTAGGTAAAAGTGCACGGAGATACGAAACTGAGCACTGCCTACTGAAACAATGCCAGACTCGAAAGGTAGATTCTTGTGATGAGCCGTTTTTCGCTGCCCAAGGAAATAGGATAATCCCAGCATGATGACCACCACGGCCAGCACTAAGGCAAAGTAGAATAAAAACGGTTTTAAACCGTCGAAAACTTCGTTAGGTAATTCCAAGCACTTAACTCCAGACATCGCACAAGCTGCAGGCTCACGGCCTACCGTATTCAAATTGCATTAATCCCTCGCTGGCAACCAACCCAATTGCTTCTGAATCATTAACATCTTTTAAGCAATAACTATCCTATCTGAGCCGATACAACAAAATTCATCATATAGCGGCGGTGACCACCAAGACTCTTTGCGCCAGAGAGTGCATCTAGGAGGGCAATTGAGACTGTGATCGGGAATGAGAGCAGGTGCAGAAAATTTTGAGGGAAGTCAGCCCCACTGCATGATCGCTGCAAAGACCATGACTTTCGGCAGGAATCGCCAAGGACTGTATGTCACTACCCATAGAACAAACCACTCTTTCGGAAGCCCCGCTAGCTGACGGCGTTCTAAAAACTTAGAACATGTTGATGATTGCCTAGCTGTTTTGGGGACTCTACTACTCTGATTATTTGTAATCTCTAAAGATTTCTGCCCGCGTAATTTTTAAATATTTCCGGGACAGGACTGACGCTAAATATCGGTGGAGAATGTACACGTATCACCTCTCGATAGCAAGCACTTTGTCCTGTCCAGAGCAGGCAGGAAGCGGCTTTCAAGAAAATCACCGGGCGCATTGTAAATGCGAGTGAGAGGCAATGCTATTTAACGTTCTGATTGGATCTCTTTACAGTTCTCATAGCACTCTAAACTGACCAATTGGTCCAGCTCTTTGAACTCTTCATTCTTCTGCTGGAGGTTTGCCTTCACCACATCCCCGACAGAAAGCAGACCTATATATTCAACATCTTCTTCTATTAATATGTGAGGCACACACCGATCTAGAAACTTATCGGCTAGCTCGTAAGCATGCTCTTCAATGTTAGCTGACATAAAATTGACGCTCATATTGTCCTTGAGCCTTACCACCCTGGGATTGCATCCTTCTTTCATCGCCCTGAACATCAAGTCTCTCTCCGGCAAGATATCAACTATATTTTCATCCTAAAGAAGCACTATCGAACCCACCTTATTTTGGGTCATTATCGTTAGCGCCTGCTAGATAGTCGCGTCAGAATTGATAGTTACCATATGAGCGCCTTTCTCTTTAGGGGTGTCTCTGGCAGTTTGTATTATTATCTCTCTTCGGGGCGGGTATAAGCCCGCTTTTCTAATATTCTCTAAACAAGAAACTAACCCTGTTAATGGGTCATGGCAAGAATTAGAAAACTCTGTTCAAACCATCCAGGGCAGCCGTTCTATAGGCTTCGGCCATAGTCGGGTAATTAAATGTAGTTGTTAGAAAGTATTTCATCGAGTTCGCTGGAGGCGGCTGACGCATGATCGCCTGACCGATGTGAACAATTTCTGACGCCTGGTCACCGAAGCAGTGAATACCTAATAACTCTAGAGTCTCAAAATGAAAGATCAACTTCAGCATCCCTACCTGCTCGCCGGTAATCTGCGCTCGCGCTGTATTTTTAAAGAAAGCCTTACCCACTTCATAGGGAATCTTCTGCTCCGTTAATTCCTGCTCAGTAGCCCCGAGAGTGCTAATCTCTGGAATCGTATAAATGCCAGTGGCCACCTGCTCAACGTGGTAACAGTCATCCGGCGCCACGATGGCGTTACTTGCTGCCCTACCCTGGTCATAGGCCGCTCCTGCTAAGGATGGCCAACCGATCACATCACCGGCTGCATAGACATTCTTAACAGATGTACGGTAGCTATCATCCACAGAGATTTGTTGCCTAGTATTAGTCTCCAAACCTATCTGTTGAAGACCGAGGTTAGTTGTATTGCCACTTCTACCATTCGCCCAAAGCACGATATCGCTGCGGATTTTTTTACCGGACTGCAGATATGTCACGATGTGATCATCGTGATACTCCATCTTCTCAAATTCTTCATTATGACGACTGCGCACGCCTAGGTTGCGCAGGTGATAGCTAAGCGCATCGGCTATTTCCGTATCGAGAAAGGTAAGCAAGCCGGAAGCGGGGTTTATCAATTCGACCTTGCAACCCAGGCCGCCAAATATGGACGCATATTCACAACCGATGACACCGGCACCGATAACGGTAACCTTGCGTGGCGAATGATCCAGATCCAGAATGCTGTCGCTATCGAAAACACAGGGGTGAGTGAAATCAACGCCTAGCGGATGATAGGGACTGGAGCCGGTAGCGATTACAAAATATTCTGCCGACAGTTTTTTGCGTTTTCCAACGAGCTTAATCGTGTGCTTATCCAGAAAACTTGCGCGCCCCTTAAATATTGGGATGTGGTTTCTATCGTAGAAATCAGTGCGCATACTTACCTGTTCGTAGATCACCCTCTCGGCGTGCTTCAATACTTGCTGGAAACTCAACTTTCTGGCGTCCCCCAAGTCTCTGAACATCGGGTTGGAATTAAATTGCATGACTTGCTTTACGGAGTGGCGTAGCGACTTTGAAGGGATAGTGCCTCGATGAGTGCAGCTTCCGCCTACGTATTCCAGGTCACAGACAACGGCGACAGTGCGACCCTTCTTCTTTGCATTCATCGCGGCAGCCTCACCCGCAGGCCCGCTACCAATAACGATAATATCAAAGTGCTCTTTTTGCATATGTCTCAGTCTTTCCGTTATCTAGTTAGGCTGCTTAATTTTCGGGCCTTTATCTTAGGCTGCCTCGTTACGCTCACATTTCTGTGGCTCGCCGCCACAAATTTCGCATTCATTGAGCCCACCTATATTATTCATGCCGCCGCAGGAACCCTGCACAGGCTTGCGGCCAAATAGAACGCCCACTGGCATAATGGCTATCACCACGGCGATAACTACGAATGTAATTAGAAAATTCAGCATTTTCCTTCCTCTGCGCCCCTTTCTATTTCTCTTTCTTAATTGTTGCCAAGATAGTATTCGAATTCGTCGCTTATAAAATCTTCGAATCCATCGCTCTCGCTTTTATAGATGAAATACACGGCCTGATTCTGCCTCGCCGCGAGAGCCTCGGCAGCCTCGGGCCCCAACACCATATAAGTTGTAGCAAGAGCATCTGCTCGCGCTACTGATTCATCTATAACGTAGACTGCCGCTAGTCTATGGGTGACAGGTCTACCATTTCGCGGATCGATCTCGTGGGAATAACGCTTACCCTCTTCCTCAAAATAGTTCCTGTAATCTCCAGAACCAGCCACCGCTATATTATCACCTCGGCTATAGAATATCTGGTAGACCTGCGAACCGGTGTCTAAAGGCGCCTCTATGGCTGGAACCCAACCATCGGCTCCCGGTTTGGAACCTTTGATCTTTAACTCGCCACCGATCTCCAGGAAGTAATTATCGACACCCACCTCATCCAAATACTCGGCAAGCTGATCTACTGCATAGCCCTTAGCTATAGCGCTGAGGTCAACGTAGATATCGCGGGTCTTACGAATTTCCTGCGAGGATGGACTAATGCGCAGATACTGGAACCCCACTCGATTCAGCGCCGTGTTGATCTGTGACTGGCTTGGCAGCGGCTCGAATACCGCGAGATCGGGGCCGAAACCCCAAAGATTCACCAGGGGCCCAACAGTCACGTCGAAGGCCCCCCGACTAAGCGCTGCGACTTCCTGCGCCAGTAATAACACTTCAATCATTCGAGACGAGGCTGAGAAGGGAACATTTACTCCGTGCCGATTGAATCGAGATAACTCCGAGTTGCGCGCATAAGTTGAGAATATTCCCGTATCTAATTCACTCAACAGATCGGAGATGTCTGCCGCCAGATTTTCGGCAGAAATATCATTCGGCATGTCTACAATCTGCACCTGATAACTCGTGCCCATGGTAAAGCCATTCAACCGCTGAATTTCTTCACCATCGCTACCGAAGAAAAATACATAGCTCAGGAACAGGACCAAGAAGGTCGCAGAGAAGCTGTGATGTTTGAGCAATTCAATCATGTGGTATAAGCCTTGAAGGAAAAGTAAACAGTTTTCCGATCGCAATCACGTCTTGATAATTAAGCGACCAGATTAGTTTGTCGCTTCCAGCAGGTCCCAAATAGTGCAAATCGGTACCCGTCAGACCTGAAGGATGTGCCCCTCTGAATTCCTGTGCTTTAAGATTGCTCGCAAAGGCTTTCTCTTTGAGCTGCGCGTCTACCTTACGGCCAACCCAGACATAGGTCTTATGCTGGAGCAATTTAGATAACAGATTCAAACCGAGAACAAAGTGTGGAACCCCGTCTTTGGGCACTACGGTGGGCTGCGCGGCTAGCTGGTTGGTATCCATGGCATTGATAAAAAGCGAATGTGCCTGCCGAGTCGGATCTGGCACTTTGCTGAACGGACCTGTTCGAATGCTAGTCCACAGACTGGATGCAAGCAGGCCCTCAATAATAGTGTCGCGCGGAAGATTGCTCATAGCAGGTTCGGTATAGCTATTCCGCGATACCTGTTCATCACCCTTCCCATCTTGCTTTAATTCAATGAGCACTGACTGCAGTTTTCGTTGATGACCGCGTTTGATGAGACTGGCTCGCCCGCAGCCAGGAAATGTAAACATCACAGAAGGGTTTATCTTATCGGGAAACAGGGGCTGACTCAGAAGCACCTTACTGCCTTCGGCAACGAGCATCGTCGGCTTCATGTACACAGAATAGCAACCTAGAAGTGCAACAGTCCGCGTCGACCGAGCCTTTTCTAGCTCCTGCTCTGGGGCTCTGGAAATCGATAGAGTCAGTCCGCATTTTGTTCTGATCATTAAGTCTATCTAGGCGCTGAGAAACAAGTTGACGGTCCGAAAAATAAACGACAACCGTTGCCAAGACCACGAGATAACAACGGCGAAAAATTAAGTGCTATTGAAATCCATTGGCGCTATTTCAATCGGGGCGAATTACAGGTCTAAGCCCCTGAAATAGCTAACTCTTGTGACAAATGATTTGGGCAGCTATTCCTCTATGGGATATTGCTGGTAGATGATACCCGCCATCTTGTAAACCATTCTTCCTACTTGGCAGCAATAGCCGAATTCGTTGTCATACCAAAGATAGAGAACAACGTGATTGTCGTTAACGATGGTAGCGTTGCTATCCACGATACCCGCCTCTCTGCTGCCAACGAAGTCACTGGACACCGCATCAGGGGACTCTGTATAGCTAATTTGATTCTGTAGCTTGGAATGCAAGGCTATATCTCGCAAGAACTCATTAAGTTCGTCTCGCGTAGTCCCCTTTTCCAGAGTCAAATTCATAATAGCCATCGATACGTTGGGAATCGGCACACGAATCGCATTGCCGGTTAATTTACCCTCTAGCTCGGGCACTGCCTTTACTACTGCCTTGGCGGCACCGGTCTCGGTAAGAACCATATTCAGCACAGCGGAACGGCCTCGACGACTGCCTTTGTGGAAATTGTCGATTAGGTTCTGGTCATTGGTATAGGCGTGAACCGTCTCAACGTGCCCTTGTACGATACCGAACTTATCATTGACCACCTTCAGCACTGGCGCAATGGCATTCGTGGTGCACGAGGCTGCCGTGATGATAGTATCATCCGGGCTGATCTCGTCGTCATTGATACCATAGACGATATTCTTGATATCGCCCTTTCCTGGTGCAGTTAACAGTACTTTCGCGGCACCCTCAGACTTAAGATGTCGAGACAGGCCCTCACGATCACGCCACATACCGGTGTTGTCAATAATAAGGGCATCCTCGATGCCATATTGACTATAGTCGATCTCCTCCGGACTATTGGCATAGATAACCTTAATTTCATTGCCGTTGGCAATGAGACTATTGCTCTTCTCATCAACCCGCACTGTGCCTTGAAAGGCACCATGGACCGAATCGTGCATGAACAGGCTCGCGCGTTTCTGCAAGTCACCTTCGTCGCCCGGACGCACGACGATAGCCTTGAGCTGCATAATCTCGGCGGTACTGGTGCGCTCTATCAGCAATCTGGCCATCAGTCTGCCGATACGGCCAAAACCGTATAAAACGACGTGTTGACACTTCTTGATCGGCTTTTCATTGATGCCGTCCAGATAAGCTAGTTCGCCCTGAACAAATTCATCCACGCCAAGGGCTGCATCATTCTTATCTTGAAGGTGCTCCATGAAACGGACGGTCAGTTTGCCCAGATCAATCTGCACATGCCATAGGTCTAACTTGGCCAGGGCCATTAATACCGGATGGGATTCGAATTCCGACATCTCGTTGCGCTCTACCTGACGAACGAAACGATGCGCCTTCATAATAAAAGTCACAGATCTGTTATGCAGCGGTCTGCCATAGATAAACATACCGACGTTTTTCTGACTGAAAAGCCGACCGAGAACAGGAATCATTTCCTGCACCAATGCTTCGCGCTGTTTCCAGTTACCGAAGTAATCATCTACGCTTGGACGGACCACAAAAACCCCTTTTCTTTCCAATTAAATTGCTAGCTGTAAAAACGCGGCTATTATCTTGTGAAAGCATAGCCAGTGCAACCGAAGTGACACTATCAGGGCGATAGATTGAAGAATATATTCATGCCTGATTAGTCAGGTGATTTGCTATACAATTGCCGGCTGTTTTCCAGTTCGCCCCAGCGACTGCCGAATTCCCAAATTTCCGGTTCAGCGACGCGCAAGTATCAATATCTATCCATGGCAACTATTTTTAATCCTCCTCTGCCCCGAGACCCGCAACTGGCTAGTCACTGGCAGACAACCTTTGGCTCCGCCACCAGCCTCGCGCTGGCCAACGCTGCCACCAACAGCAGCGGCCCGCTGCTTTTGGTCTGCCAGGACACCGAGTCGGCAGAACAATTCAAGCGCGAGCTGCGCTATTTCTGTGCAAAATTGCCAAACAAAGCTGAACCCCTGCAGGTATTTAGCCTTCCCGATTGGGAGACCCTACCCTACGATAATTTTTCACCGCACCAGGATATAGTTTCTGACCGTTTAAGCGCTCTGTTTCACCTGCCGGAACTGCAACAGGGAATTCTGGTCACCTCGATTGGCAGCTTGATGCATAAACTGCCGCCAATGAAATATATACGAAGCAATAGCCTGGATTTAGCTGTCGGCCAGACGCTCTCCATTCAGAAGATGCGCTCACGACTCGTCGATGCCGGCTATCAATCCGTAGATTCGGTCTTTGAGCATGGCGAATTCGCTGTCAGGGGCTCGATACTCGACATCTTTCCCATGGGGAGCCGCTTTCCCTATCGCATCGACCTACTGGACGAAGAGATCGAGACGCTGCGCATCTTCAACCCTGAGACCCAGCGCTCTGACCAGAGAATAGAGCAGGTCAAACTCCTACCTGGACGCGAATATCCGCTAGACGCCAAGGGGATCACCGCCTTTCGCAGTAATTTCAGAGAGAGATTCGACATAGACCTGCGCCAATGCCCCATCTACCAAGATGTTAGCGACGGTATCAGTTCACCAGGCCTTGAGTACTATCTTGCCCTGTTCTATGAGAGGCTGGATTCCCTATTCGAATTTCTGCCAGAGAATACGACCTATTGCAAAATTGGCGATCTCGCCACGGCAGGACAGGCCTTCTGGCAGGATATCCAACGCCGCTATGAAGACCGACAGATAGATCACTTTCGACCTATCCTGCCCCCGGACGATATCTTCCTGACTATCGATACGGTGCTCTCGAAACTAAAACAGTTCCGGCAGATAAGTTTCAAATCCAGCAGCGGCGCAACCTCTTTACGCAGCCTGCAGCTACCCGAACTGAGCAGCGATGCAAAACTGAAGAGACCGTTCCTCGCCGTCGAGGAGTTCATCGAGAATAACCCCGATCACCGCATCGTCTTCTGCGCAGAATCTGCCGGCAGACGCGAGACGCTTCTGGAAGTGTTGAAGCAGATCGCTATAAAACCCGAGCAGTTCGACCACCTGCAGGATTTTGCCGATTCAAGCAGCGTCTTCGGCATCATTGTCGCGCCTCTGGACCAGGGCCTGTGGCTGGAAGACGATAAGCTATTTCTCATTACCGAGGCGCAGCTGTTTGGCAACCGAATAGCCCAACGACGCAGACGCAACAAAAACCAGAGCAATACCGACTTCATCGTCAAGAGCCTGACAGAATTACGCATCGGTGATGCCGTGGTGCATTTGGATCACGGCGTAGGTAGATACCGCGGGCTGCAGACTATTAATACCGACGGGCAAGACACCGAGTTTCTGACACTGGAGTATGCTAATGCGGCAAAGCTCTATGTGCCCGTGGCTGCTCTACATCTGATAAGTCGTTATGGCGGCTCCGAACAGGACTCGGCACCGCTGAACTCTCTAGGCACCGACCAATGGCAGAAGACGAAGCGCAAGGCTGCAGAAAAGATTCGAGACGTTGCAGCCGAATTACTCGACATCTATGCACAGCGCGAAGCCAAGAAAGGTTACAAATACAAGTTCAGCGGCGATGACTACGACAAGTTTGCCGCCAGCTTTCCCTTCGAAGAAACTGCCGACCAAGAGAACGCTATCAAAGCCGTTCTGGACGATATGAAGAATGGCAGATCCATGGATCGGCTGGTATGTGGAGATGTGGGGTTTGGTAAGACCGAGGTTGCAATGAGGGCTGCGTTCGTAGCGGTGCAAAATGACAAACAGGTTGCCCTGCTGGTACCTACCACCCTGCTCGCCCAACAACACTTCGAGAGCTTTAAAGACCGCTTCGCGGATTGGCCTATCGTGGTTGATGTGATCTCGCGTTTCAAGTCGACCGGCGAACAGAATGAGACTCTGAAGAAAGTAAAGGCTGGCAAGGTCGATGTACTCATTGGCACGCACAAACTCCTGCACGGCGATATAGACTACAGCAACCTCGGTATGCTTATCATCGATGAAGAACATCGTTTCGGTGTACGCCAGAAAGAAAAACTCAAGGCACTGCGAGCCAACGTGGACATCCTCACACTAACCGCCACGCCAATTCCAAGAACGCTTAACATGGCACTTTCGGGGATAAGGGATCTCTCGCTCATCGTTACACCTCCCGCGCGCCGATTGTCCGTAAAGACATTTGTAAGACAAGAGCAGGACAGTCTAATTATCGAAGCAGTATCTAGAGAACTGCAGCGCGGCGGACAAGTTTTCTACCTCCATAATGAAGTAAAGTCGATTGAGAATACCGCCGAGCACCTGCGCAATATTATTCCACAGGCTCGTATCTGCGTTGCCCATGGACAGATGGCAGAGAGCGACCTTGAGAAGGTCATGGCCGATTTCTATCACAAACGCTACAACATTCTTGTCTGCACCACTATTATTGAGACAGGTATCGACATCCCCAGCGCGAATACCATAATCATTCATCGCGCCGACAAGTTCGGTTTAGCCCAGCTGCATCAGCTGCGAGGACGAGTCGGTCGATCGCACCATCAGGCCTATGCCTATATGTTGTTGCCCAACGACGGCAAGCTTAGCGCGGATGCAAACAAACGTATCGAGGCTATACAGTCGGCCACCACCCTGGGCGCCGGATTTACATTGGCCAGTCATGACCTGGAGATTCGCGGGGCCGGCGAACTACTAGGCGACGAACAGAGTGGTCATATGCAGAAGATTGGCTTCTCACTCTACACGGAAATGCTGGAACAGGCAGTTGCCGCCATCAAGTCTGGTCGCCGCCCCGATTTGGACATGGATCTGGACAAGTCTATCGATGTCAATCTTCGCATCCCTGCGCTGATACCCGAAAACTATTTACCGGACGTTCATGTCCGGCTAATCATGTACAAGAGAATATCCGCCTCTGTTGATGACAGCGACCTGCAGGAATTACAGGTAGAGATGATCGATCGCTTCGGCCTCTTACCGAAGCCATTAAAACTCTTGTTCCGGCTGACTCAACTGAAACTCAAGGCAGAAAAATACGGCATCAAAAAAATCGATGCCAACGTGAAAAGCGGCCGTATAGAATTCATGGCACAGACGGCTATCGACCCTATGTCCCTGGTGCAGATGATTCAGAACGATCCACAGACCTACAAACTAGGCGGTGCGAATACTCTGCAATTTACTCACAACTGCGAAGAGGCCGATGATAAACTGGACTTCATTAGCGAATTGCTGGATAACTTTACACTCATGGAACAGAAAGCGGCATAGCCCCGACACTTCATGCAGCCCTTAACAAAAAAGCACAGCTATTTTTTAATCATGCCGTCGCCACGGACTGCACTATTTTATCTGCTGACTGGCGGGCTATTAATAACCCTGAGTAGCCCGACCCACGGCCAGACCTCACAGCGCTGGTTTCAAATCGAACTTTCGATTTTCAGCAACGAGTCTCTAGGCGACCGCGATGAAGAAATGTGGAATGCCGAGCGCAGCGAACTGAGTTACGCAAGCCCACTACGGCGACTCGATGAGCCTGGTGATTTACTAATAACCGACAGTATGATCGCCGCGGCAATTTCGGAACCTGAAGAATTAGCCATCGAAGAGGCGACAATTGAATTAAACGATGAAGAATTGGCGGCAGCGGACTTGGCCCAGCGCCTTAGCGCAGTAGTGACTACCGGGCCGCAACCACCACGCGCCCAGGGAGAGTTTCGCTTCTTCGATTTATTGAGAGATCCCAACGTACTACTAAGTCCACAGGATAGTGACTTCCAACAGACCAATCGCGCCATTGAACGCTCATCCGAACACCGACTCTTATTTCACGGCCTCTGGCGTGAGTCACTAGCCGATCCGAATGAGGCTATTCCGATTTATGTGCATGGCGGACTAAAGTATGGCGATCAACACGAACTGCAAGGTTCGATTACGCTTCGCTTCAATGACAACAGAGATCGAATCGTGATCGACAGCGACTTATGGCTTACGGAATACAGCGCTGTTGCCGATCTTGAGGGTGACTGGCAATTGCCCCCAATTCCCGAGGCAATGCTAACTCCAGTCGATGCAATAGGCGCAAGCGAGCCAGGATTAGCCATGGGTATAAATCGTGTGTTTCATATGCAGCAGAGTCGCGAAATGCGAAGCACAGAATTCCATTACATCGATCATCCTGCGATGGGTATCGTCATACTGGTCGAGCCTTACGAAGTGCCCCCACTCCCGATTCCCGACTTCGATTTCGAAGACGCCAACTAAGCAATCGTGAGCAACGCTCTAAATCTACGCGCCCTTAACTTTTGCCTTTAACTCTGGCCCCTGGCTCTGTGCCACTACTTCGGCGAGTACCGAAGAAATGAAATCCATGCCTTTTTCTAACACGGCGTGAATATCGTCTAGCAGTATAGGCTCCTCTGATAATCCTGCAGCCCAGTTAACTGAGAGCGCCAGACTCGCATAATCTATTTCCAATTCTCGCGCCAGAGCGGCCTCTGGCATGCCGGTCATACCAACCATGTCGCAGCCATCTTGAGCGAGTCGGCGGATCTCAGCCGCCGTCTCCAGCCTAGGACCCTGGGTACAGGCATAGGTACCGCTGGACATGATTCTGCAACTCGATTTTTTGCGAGTGCCCACCGCCTCTATCGCCGACAGAATACGCAGGCGCATTGTCTCACTATAGGGGTCGGCGAAGTCTATATGGTGTACCGGTTTTAGTTTGCCATCGAAGAACGAGACATCGCGAGAATAGCTGTAGTCGATAATCTGATCGGGTACCGCGACGGAGCCTGGGAACAGATCATCGTGAATCGCGCCTACGGCGTTAACCGCGGCAATCTCCGTGACACCTAATTCGGCGAGAGCGGAGATGTTCGCACGGTAGTTTATCTGATGGGGCGGTATCTTGTGGCCGGCACCATGGCGCGGCAAGAACAAGAATTCCTTCCCGGCGCTCTGCAATCGGCTCAGCCTTACCTTTGCGCGCGCGTAAGGCGTCTTCAAGCCAATCGTCTCCAGCAATTCGAAATCCTGCAGCCCTGACAGACCAGTACCACCAATAATCGCTAACATACATCCCTCGACTAAATCTGGGGTGAACATACGCCACCTGCCCCGGTAAGGCAAACGCCTAACTCGAGGTCAGCATAGATAGAGTAATTCGAAGGATGCGATATATAAGCAAGGGTTAATCATTAGGACGCTACATAACCAGAGGAGACATTCTGCGAAGACTGACCCCTCTGGCTCGGTAATCGATATCTAAGCGAGTCAACTAAGGCTTGGCGAAGACTGTTTTTATCGAGTAGCTTCTTTATTATTACCGAATCTTTGACTATGGCTAGGCCTGCCACGGCAGTTGCGAGCAGAAATGCAATACACATCACAAAATGCCCGCTTTTCTAAATGCAAAAGCTACCGATATAACCTGAGCCGTTCATGGAGTGAAGATGCGGAACTCCCAAAAGTAGTTTTCATCGGCTTGAACCCATCTATGGCAGACCAGCGCAGCGACGACCCTACTATCAGGCGCTGCGCCGCCTTCGCCAAATCATGGGGATACGGCGGCATGGAAGTCGTTAACTTATTTGCCTTCTGCGCAACAAGGCCCGTGGACCTGAGACTAGCGCCCCGCCCCATCGGGCGAGGCAACGATCGCTGCATAGCTACAGCGATCGCCAGTGCAAGCCTCAGCATTGCCTGTTGGGGCAATCATGGACAGCTTTTGGGCAGAGCCGAAAAGGTTCTCAGGCGCTATCCACAGCTGCATTGTCTTGGAAGAAACGCCAGCGGCCAGCCCAAGCATCCACTGTATATCAAATCCACACAAAGGCCGTTCGCGATAGCGCCATAAACTGTACAATAGCGCCCTGAATACGCTGAAGATCGAAGACTAAAAAGATGAATTTAGCACACGGAATTTTTCGATTCGTATGGAATCAATCTTGGATTGGCCTGCGTTACAAGAAAGCTGTCTACAAAAGACTCTGCAACTCCGGCGAAGTGCCGGATGCGCCTTTTTCTACTGATTTCTTTGGCCTGCAGTATAAGGGCAATCTCAATAACAGCGTGGAATTTGCTCTCTTCTATCTGGGCGCATTCGAGAAACCGCTACTGTTCTTCCTCCAAGATACGATGCTAAACCTGAAAAAATCGCACGGCGAATCTCCACAGAACTTCATCGACATAGGCGCCAATATCGGACAGCACTCACTATTCATGTCCCTACATGCGGACCAGGTGCATTCTTTTGAACCCTACGCCGCGGTTAGTCAGAAGCTTGAACGCCACATAGCACTCAATGCCATCTCGAATATACAGCTGCATAAAGTTGGCCTGAGCAATAAGCCGGAGGAACTCGATTTCTTCGCGCCAACAGGTCGCAATCAAGGTATAGGTTCTTTCGATGCCGGCACCGTGAGCAAGGGCAACACGAACCTTGGCAAACTGGCGCTGGTATGCGGCGATGAGTATTTTGCGACCAATGCACTGCCCGATGTCGATTTGCTTAAGATCGACGTAGAGGGCTTCGAAAAAAATGTACTTGAAGGTTTGCAGGCCACTCTGCAGACATCTCGTCCTATCATGGTGGTCGAGGTGACTTACGGAAACCCCCTCTCCTTCGCCTCGATGGAAGAGTTAGCGGCTGCATTGCCTGAAGATTACTCTCTTTATCGATTTAACAATCGCAAGGCAGACGGGAGCAAAGCCCGCCGGCGTGGGGCCAAGGCGAAGCGTAGCGGCGAGTATGAACTAATAGCCTTCGATGAATGGCGCAGCCGCGGACAGGATGACGTCATAGCCTGCCCGGCAGAGAAGTTAGAGTTACTTCCCCGCAATAATCGGCCCTGAACTGCGGCCCCAGCGTAATTGCAGGCGAAAAAAAAGGCCTAGCGCTAAGAAGTCAATCCTAACCTAAGCCATTTCAACACGTTCTTGCCTAATGTATCGGTGCTGCTGTAGGTATCTTTAGTAAATTATTGTTTTTTATCTACTTCTAACAAAGGCAGAAATCTCGCCGGCAGACTTATTCACGCCGCTTTATAGAACACTTTGCCTGATCCCGAAGCCTGCGCCCAATGCCATCGCATCATCAAACTAAGAAGCCCGACTAATGGCGTGAATCTTAACCTTGCTGCAATCATCGAACTGCGCAAAGCTCTTAAGCTCTTTCCCCAGGGCAGCTAGGAACGTGTCGCGGTTCTTCACGCTGTCTTCCAGATACAGATTTAGAACGTGAAATTCACCTGTCTTCCTGTCTGCTTTAGCATCCAGTCTCGCTACGAATCGGTTGCCTCGCATAACGGGCAGACAGAAGTATCCGTATTTTCGTTTCGCCTTCGGCACATAACATTCGATTTGATAGTCGAAGCCGAATAAGGAAGAGAGACGCTTAAGCTGAATCAAAGCGTTATCGAATGGCGACAGGATTCGTAGTTTCGGGCTAAGCTGCTTCTGCTCCAGCTTATCTAGGTTTTCTGTTGTGGAGTAATACTCTTGATCGCCAACGCGTATCCTCTGCAGTATTTCCTCCTCGGCCATGTCCGCAGCGGTTTGAGCCATTTGTCTCCCCAAGCCTTTGCGCAGATAAGCCATCTCAGAGCTCAGCGCCAATCCGTGGGCACGCATATTATTGACTATCAGATGACGACAGAGCTCATCCTGAGAAGGCATGCTCGCATCGACACCCTCGGGCAAGACGCGCTCTCGCAGGTCGTAGACCTTATGAAAATTTTTGCGTCGGGGAATCATCAGCTCCCCCTCCATGAACAGCGTCTCTAAGGCCCTCTTCGATGGTGAGCGCGCCCACATCGCGTCAATGCTTTTCTTATCCGTGAAGTCCTTAGCCGTTAAAGGACCCTCCTCGCGAATACGCTGCAAGACTTTACGGGTCTGCTTGGGATCTTTCTTGTACCAATGGCTCTCGCCAGAGGCGATGCGCTGCATCATAGGTAGGGAAAATCGGTAGTCGCGCATCGGAAGAAAGGCAAGCGCATGGGCCCAGTGCTCGAAGATGGCACCGCGCTGTTGCAGTGTATCAATATCCGCAGCCTTAAAGGCGGCCACGCGATTCCAAAGGGTGTGAATATGAGCCCTGGCTACAACTGAGAGCGTATCTATCTGCACATAGCCCAGGTGTTCGATCGCCTTCTTTGTTCCAGCCGAGCCCGAACCGAATGTGCTGCGACTGGCCAGACCCTGACAGTCGAGGACTAGGGCACGCGCTTCAGCGAGTGAGAGAGAATCAGTCATTGCGCAAGAATAACAGCCCGGAAGCTAGCGGCAGGCAGAGCTGGGGGCTGGAAGAGATAATTAAGGTACCCGCCCTATGGTCTCTACAGCCTACCCTCGTTGATTACCACGGCGGCAGCTATGCCACCTACGTTGCGGATCTTGTAGATCGTCCCAGCCTTGCGCCATGCCCAGTCTCCCGGATGGTCTAGCTCATCGATGACCTCATCGTCCCGTGTAACCTGTAGCAGGCCATTGACCACCTGCACCACTACGCTAGGCAGCTTGTGCATCTGGATCTCTGTCTCCTCCCCCGGAGCTAACTCAACTCGATAGGACCGAAACCAGGCATTCTCCATATCCGGCTGCGCACTCAAACCCTGAGGCCGGTCAGACTGCAGGTCGATATTCCCGGGACTGGCATTTACCAGAGCGATGATGCGGAACAGCCCCGGGCCAGCATTCGAAACTTTGTGCGTAACCGCCTCCGCCGCATAATCGATATTGGCTCCAATCTGTCCGTCCCGAGGACCATCGGCCATGCTTATATAAGTCAACATGATGGGCTGATCGTGTACGTGAGGCAGCGAGACGTCGCCCGGGTTGATCTGTACATCCAACAAATAGAGATCGCCTTCCTGATGCACGGTACGGTGTCTGGGTTCCTGTAGCAGGTGCACGATACGCTCACCGGCGAACTCGTCGCTTTCGGCGGCGAAGACCTTGGCCGTGAATTGTAGGGATAGGACCAGGAGTGCAAGTGCTGTCAGAGTTAGCAGCGCTATACGCAATTGGGGTCTTGGGTCTTTTTGTGCCAACTGGATAACTTTTAGCCATGGGTTTTGGGTTCTTCTCATTGGGCGCCTCTGCTGCTGTTGGTTGTCTTGGTCTTAGGTAGGAAACTACTCTTTCTTTTGGGGATTTGCTAGGGTTTGGGGTTTGGGGGCTAGGCACTTCGATTTACTTTGCTGATTGCTGGAGGTCCGCGCCCGCCAGGACTCATTCGGAATTTGGCTAAGCCTTGCTCGGCGAATTGCTAGCCTTTTATCAATAGGGTTTGCACTTCCTTGGTAAGGTGAACTGTATAGATGGAGGGGGTGCTAAAAGGCGCGGTGATCTTGGGTATATCGCATCCCCACGGGCGCCCTTTGGGTGTGCTGCGCGCTGGCGCGCTTGTCGAACCGGCAGGTTCTGCGTCTGCTGGCGGGTGAGCCATAACCAAAAAAACCGCCGTGGCGGGTTCTTTGGTTATGGCGCGCCCGCCAGGACTCGAACCTGGAACCCCCGGCTTAGAAGGCCGGTGCTCTATCCGGTTGAGCTACGGGCGCGGAATGATTTGCCTGGCCTTGTGGGCGCTGGCGAATCGGCGTGTATTTTACACGAATTCCTCTGGCTGACCATTAGTGTTGCGCGCTAGCGTCGAAATGCTTTATTTGGAGGATTTTTCGTTTTGTTGTTCATCTTCGCTGTTGTAGCTGTGATGGGCATGGGGAGTGCCAGTGCAGCCCACGCCGGTGTACATGCCAGACATGACCTCGTTCAGGCGCTGATAGCAGGTAGCTACCCTGCCCAGTACTCCCTTCCCGGGATTTTTCAATAGCTCTGGTGAACGCAGGTTTAGAGACGATATTGGCGTCGGTGCGCCATCCATGGTTTTCGTTTTGGGTTCTGTCATAGCAGGATTCTAAACAATAGCCTGTCGGTTTTGAACTGATGATAGACCCCCATAGTACGGATTTCAGTTCGGGCGAGACACTTGTAGGAAGATAACAAAACAAGGAATGCGACAGATAATGGGGTGACTGACGGGGTTCGAACCCGCGACCACCGGAGTCACAGTCCAGTGCTCTACCAGCTGAGCTACAGTCACCATTGATCGCTTTACCGCGGGATTCCAAGGACTAGGATGAATCCGCTGGGGTGAACCAAAAAATTGGTCGGGGTAGAGAGATTTGAACTCCCGACATCTTGCTCCCAAAGCAAGCGCGCTACCAGACTGCGCTATACCCCGATATTGGGTCTTGAACACTCGAAATCACATCAAATTCGAGAGGTCGGCATAATACTCACGTCCTCGTAACCAGTCAATGCTTGATTGTCTTCGATTTCGGCTAAAGCCGCTGTGACTCGGGCCTTGTGGACAAGTGAAACGTCTATTTAGCGCTCGATTCGCCAGCCACTGCCGTCGGCACCGTCTTCTACAACAACCTTTATCGCCGCTAATTTATCCCGAATCTCATCCGCTAGCGCCCAGTCTTTGTCTGCTCGCGCCTGTTTTCGAGCAGCTATAAGCTGATCAATCTCTTCTTCATCTACGTCGGTAGCGACGTTGCTGCGCAGAAATTCTGCTGGAGTGCTCTGAAGAATCCCCAACAAGTTAGCTAGTTTTACCAGCAAGGCGCCAAGCTGATTCGCAAGAACTGGATCACCCTCTTTCTGCTTGTTAATCTCCTTCACGATCTCGAATAACACACTAAATGCTTCCGGTGTATTGAAATCATCATCCATCGCCGCGAAGAAGGCCTTCTCGAAGCGGCTATTTGTAAGAGACTTTGCAGAGGCTATGTCCAACCCCTTCAGGCAATTATAGAAGCGCTCCAATACACTGGTGGACTGGCGCAAACTCTGCTCGGAATAATTGATAGGACTGCGATAGTGACTCGCAATAAGCAAATGGCGAACTACTTCGGCGTCGTAGGTCTCTAAAATTTCTCTTACCGTGAAGAAATTATCCAGAGACTTGGACATCTTCTCGTTGTCGACTCTAAGTGGACCATTGTGCATCCACACATTCGCAAACTGGGTATCCGTTGCCGCCTCCGACTGGGCAACTTCATTCTCATGATGGGGAAACAATAGATCCGAGCCGCCACCGTGAATGTCAAAATTATCGCCCAGGCAACAGGTAGACATGGCCGAGCATTCGATATGCCAGCCCGGCCTGCCATAACCCCACGGCGAATCCCAACCCACGCCATCGTCCGGAGAAGACTTCCATAACACAAAGTCTCTGGGATCTTTCTTTAGTTCACCTACTTCGATTCTAGCGCCATCCAATAGCTCATCCAACTTCTTCTTGGAGAGCTTGCCGTAGTCGGAAAAATTCATCACCGAGAAATAGACATCGCCGTTGGGCGCCCTATAGGCCATGTCTTTTTCGACGAGCAACTTGATCATATCGACTATCTCGTTGATATGCCCCGTCGCCCTGGGCTCAACATCCGGGGGAAGTACCGCCAAGGCCCTCTCATCCTCGTGCATCGCCTCGATAAAGCGATCGGTTAGGTCAGAGAACAGCTCGCCATTCTCTTTCGCACGATTCAAAATTTTGTCATCGATATCGGTGATATTACGCACATAATTAACATCGAAACCGCGCTCGCGCAGATAGCGCGTCACGACATCAAAGGCCACCAGCATTCGAGCATGGCCAAGATGCAGATAATCGTAAGTCGTTATGCCGCACACATAGATGCCGATCTTGCCTTCGACTAGCGGCTTAAATTCTTCTTTGGTTTGCGTAAGGCTGTTATAAATTTTTAGCACGGGTCACTCTTTCTTCAGTTTTTTGGCTAGGCTGAACGCTGTAAGTCTAACGTCTCCGGCCTACCAGGAATCACGCAGCGTAATAGTTCGATTAAAAACGAGCTTGTCCTCACAGGATTCTTTCTCGTCTCGACAGTAATAACCCTCTCTCTCGAACTGAAAACTAGTAGCAGCTCCCTGTTCGGAAATTGAAGGCTCTGCTATGCAGTTGTTTACTCGAATCAGGGAATTCTCATTCAAACAGTCTCGAAAGTCTTCGATATCCTTGCTCTCCGGATTCTCGACATTGAATAGGCGGTCGTACAGGCGAGCCTGTAACGGCACCCCTTTCGATTCAGACACCCAATGGATGACGCCCTTAACCTTGCGCCCCTCGGGCTTCTTGCCCAGCGTATCGAGATCGATGCTGCAATGTAGCTCTACAATTTTTCCAGCATCGTCTTTGATGACATCATCGCACTTTATGACGTAGGCGCCGCGCAGACGAACTTCTCCGCCAGCGGTCAGTCGCTTGAAGCCAGGCGGTGGAACCTCTTCGAAGTCCGACCTGTCGATGACTATGCGCTGAGTGAACGGCACGGAACGTCGCCCCATCTCTTCATTCTTTGAGTGATTCGCCATATCGAGGGTTTCGAGGTGATCGGCAGGCACATTAGTCAGCACCACGACCAATGGATCGAGTACACACATAGCGCGCGGGCTGTTCTTGTCCAGATCGTCTCTGATCGCATGTTCTAACATGCCCAGGTCGACTATGCTTTCGCTTCGCGCCACGCCAACACTCTCGCAAAAATTGCGAATCGCCGCTGCGGTAAACCCTCTTCTGCGCAGACCAGCCAGAGTCGGCATACGCGGATCATCCCAGCCATCTACGACATGAGTATCAACCATTTCCTTAAGCTTACGCTTGCCGACGATGGTGTAATTCAGCTTTAGCTTGGCAAATTCGGTTTGCTCCGGCAGTACGTAGTCGTAGTCTGACTTATCGAGGTCGCTGGCATGATGCAGCGATGCCAAAGACAGGTTATGCAGTATCCAATCGTAGAGTGGGCGATGATCTTCAAATTCGAGGGTGCATAGGGAATGGGTGATGCCTTCGATTGCATCCGAGATACAGTGTGTATAGTCGTAGGTCGGATAGATGCACCACTGAGTGCCCGTCTGATGATGTTCGATGTGCCTGATGCGATAGAGCACCGGATCGCGCATATTCATATTCGGCGATGCCATGTCGATCTTTGCACGCAGACTGCATGCTCCGTCGGCAAAATCACCCGCGCGCATACGCTCGAATAGAGCCAGGTTCTCGGCGACGGCACGGTCTCGATTAGGGCTGTTCTTGCCGGCCTCCGTTAAGGTCCCACGGTATTCCCGCGCCTCATCGGCACTCAGGTCACAGACATAGGCCTTGCCCGACTCGATAAGCTGTACCGCAAAACCGTACAGTGGCTCAAAATAGTTAGAGGAATAACGCACCTGGCCATTCCACTGAAAGCCCAGCCAGGAAATATTGTCTTTAATCGCATCGACATACTCCTGACTCTCTTTTTCTGGGTTTGTGTCATCAAAGCGGAGATTACACAGACCAGAATTTTCCGCCGCGACTGTGAAATTAAGGCAAATAGACTTGGCATGACCAATATGCAGATAGCCATTAGGCTCTGGAGGGAAGCGGGTGTGCACGCGCCCACCATGCTTATTCTCTTTAAGATCATGAGCAATTTTGTTGCGAATGAAATTAGACGAAGTACTGCTATCGACAGCCCCATCGTTTGGGGTGCTATCGGATTTTTTATATGTCATTGCGAGGGTTCTTCTGTCTTTGCTGGTTCTGCTGGCATCGTTCGTCAACATTGCACGTGATAATTGTACGGCAATCTGAATCTGAGACTGTCGTGGCGCGCGTAAAACCCTTATTATAGCGGTTTCTGCATTGTCATAACAAAATGTTTCCTCGGCGGGCAGGACGCCGACAGAACTTTGATGCAGCTTTAAATGCGACTATAGCTATAACGATAGCCATAACTGTAGATAGACACACCCTCTGCGACACCTCCCTTGCCGAGCTCTGCCACTGTTCTGGCAGGCTCGTAAGCAAGATTTAGGCACTAACTAACAGGTAGTAGACATGATCATAATTAAGACCAACTACGGCGCAATTACCGTAGAGCTCAACTTCGACAAGGCACCAATTTCGGCAGCGAATTTCATCGAATATGCTAAATCTGGATTCTACAATGGGACTGTATTTCATCGTGTTATTAACGACTTCATGATTCAGGGCGGTGGATTCGAGTCTGGCATGCAGCAGAAGGACAATGGCACTCCCATCGAAAATGAGGCAGACAACGGACTGAGCAACGATATAGGTACTCTGGCCATGGCCAGAACAGCCGTGCCCCACTCCGCCACATCGCAGTTTTTCATCAATGTCGGTGACAATCACTTCCTCAACCACAGCAGCAAGACGGATCAAGGCTGGGGCTATGCAGTCTTCGGAAAAGTAACCGATGGCATGGATGTAGTAAACAAGATCAAAGAATGCGAAACGAGCTCACAGGGTGGCCATCAGGACGTGCCGGTCAACGAGGTAGTCATCGAATCAGTCGAAATCACTGAAGAAGACTAACCTTGCCCCGCAGAATTCTGTTTATTTCCGACTTGCACCTGGAAGAAGGACGAGCTGATATCACAGCAGCGCTACTGGCGTTCCTCGATAGAAACGAGTCGGCCTGCGACGCCCTGTATATTCTGGGCGATCTCTTCGAGGTCTGGATCGGTGATGATGACAGCAATGAACTCAGCGCGAGGGTTGCGAAGGCGCTCAGAAGCTTTCATGAGGCTGGCGCGGACATCTTTATACTTCACGGCAACCGAGACTTCCTGCTTGGAACCGATTACGCGGCAAGTTGTGGAGCCACGATCATTCCCGATTCAATCATCATCACTACGCCGATCGGCCCGGCTATCGTGCTGCATGGCGACGACCTGTGTAGTGACGATGTTCAATACATGCAGTTTCGCACCATGGTGCGGCAAGAATCCTGGCAGCAGGACTTCCTCTCCAAGACGCTGAGCGAGCGCCGCGCATTTGCGGAGCAGGCTCGTCGGCAGAGTCAGCAGGCAACCTCGATCAAGGAAAATGCGATCATGGATGTAAACCCGGCAGCGGTAGAACAGCGTCTTCGCGAGCACGGGCAAACTCTAATGATACATGGACACACACATCGCCCCGCGATACATGAGATAGAACTCGAGGCGGCGATAGATTCCCGCAATCAGGCAAGAAGAGTTGTGTTGGGTGACTGGGACAGTCATGGATGGTATGCGGCGATAGATGCTGACGGGCTCGTTCTGGAGAAATTTCCTCTCTAAAACGCCCATCCCGGCAACCCTATCCCTAGCCCTAGCCAGCCTTGTTTGCCGAGACGTAGCGCGCATGATGGGCCTCGCTAAGAACCAACAAGTCATTCTCGATAAGCTCACACAGTTCCGCCAGGGGCATCTCGGCAAAGCTACCCAGGGCATAGACTCCATATTCCTCAAGACTACCGATACGACTGTGAGCCTTCTTCAATAAATTGTGCAGCCAGCAATAAGGTGAGAGCGCTTCATCATAGGGTACCTGATAGCGATCCAGACCAGCCTTTAGGTTGGGCACGGAAAATATACGAAGCTTGCCTTCGAGAATCTGGGTATTAAGTCTTTCTATGCGGCTCAACACCGCCGACTTGGCTGCGTCGTCATAGCCATTCCAGTTGATCACCTCGAAAGAATAGCGCTTACACCCCCTGCACACGACATCGCCTAGAGAAGTCGTAGAGCAAATACCGAGACAAGGTGTTTTGATAGAGGCCATATTATTTAACGCGTATGGGGTAATTAACTTAGTCGGATTCGAGGGCAGAGACTTTACCAAGTTTTAGCCGATTGTAAACCGTCCTCGCCCACAAGCGACAGTAGTATACAGTGGCGGGCGAATACCCAAGCCCCAGGGTATAAGGGGCCATTAGGCCAGTGAGCAGAACAGCCCAACTGGATTTTTACCTGATTTTACAGTAGACTACGCGCTCATTTTAGGCCTCTGCCTTATTCGCAAAAGTAAACGATTGGAATCTATTCGTCGTCTGCTTGCAGGCAGATCCGACCAGTCCATTTGCAAGATGACACTCCTGTTAAGTGACTCTTACCACTCTCTTCGTTAACGCAGTAATAACGAGCGAATGGTTTCACTGACAGTTATGAATTGAAGAGGATACTACTTTGCTAGAAGCTTACAGAAATCACGTAGCCGAACGCGCCGAACATGGCGTAGTCCCGAAGCCCTTATCGGCAGAGCAAGTTGCAGAGCTTGTAGAATTGCTAAAAGCCCCACCGGCCGGGGAAGAAGAGTTTATCCTCGATTTACTGTCCAATCGTGTACCGGCAGGTGTCGACGAGGCGGCCTATGTTAAGGCGGGCTTCCTATCGGCATTAGCCAAGAGCGAAGCCAAGTCACCGTTAATAGACGAACTGCTTGCCGTAAAATTACTGGGCACCATGCTGGGCGGCTATAATATCGCTACACTGGTCGAACTATTGGACTCAGAAACACTGGCCGCTGCCGCTGCCGATGAACTGTGCCATACCCTACTGATGTTCGACGCCTTCCATGATGTTGCCGAGAAAGCCAAAGCCGGCAACGCCGAGGCACAACGAGTCCTGCAATCCTGGGCCGATGCCGAATGGTTTACCAGCAAGCCCGAACTTGCGGACAAAATCACAGCCATCGTATTTAAGGTGCCAGGCGAAACCAACACCGATGACCTCTCCCCTGCACAGGATGCCTGGTCCCGACCCGATATTCCCCTGCACGCCCAGGCGATGTACAAGAACCCCAGAGAAGGCGTGACCGATGCCGAAGCGAAGATCAAGGAACTGGAGCTAAGCGGCCACCCCGTCGCCCTGGTTGGAGATGTAATGGGCACCGGCTCATCACGCAAGTCCGCCACCAACTCTGTGCTCTGGCACATAGGCGACGACATGCCCTATATCCCAAATAAGAGAGATGGCGGCATCTGTATCGCTGCCAATATTGCGCCTATCTTCTACAACACGATGGAAGACGCAGGCGCCCTGCCGATCGAAACCGTGGTAGACAACCTCAATACCGGCGACATCATCGATATCGATGTCTACGGCGGTCGCATCACCAATCACGAGAGCGGCGAGTTAATCTCAGAATTTGAATTGAAGACAGAAGTCCTGCTCGACGAAGTAAGAGCCGGCGGCCGCATACCACTTATCATTGGTCGCGGACTGACGCAGCGAGCGCGGGAAGAGATGAAACTCGAACCCTCTACTATTTTCCGCATTCCCGTTGTCGGAGAAGTATCAGATAAGGGCTATACCCTCGCCCAAAAGATGGTCGGCAAAGCCTGCGGCGTCGAAGGTGTTCGTCCCGGCAGTTACTGTGAGCCCAAGATGACTACCGTGGGTAGCCAGGATACTACCGGCCCGATGACCCGCGATGAACTGAAAGACCTTGCCTGTCTGGGTTTCTCCGCCGATCTGGTCATGCAATCCTTCTGCCACACAGCGGCCTACCCGAAGCCCGTCGATATCGAAACCCAGCATACTCTGCCGGATTTCATCCAGACCCGTGGCGGCGTCTCATTGCGCGCTGGCGATGGCATCATCCATTCATGGCTAAACCGCATGCTACTGCCTGATACCGTGGGCACCGGCGGCGATTCCCATACTCGCTTCCCTATAGGTATTTCCTTCCCTGCAGGCTCCGGCCTGGTTGCCTTCGCGGCGGCCACCGGCGTTATGCCTCTAGACATGCCTGAGTCCGTCCTGGTTCGCTTCTCAGGTGAGATGCAGCCTGGCATTACACTGCGCGATCTGGTCAATGCGATTCCCTATGCCGCCCTGAAGAGCGGCGATCTAACCCTGGCGAAGAAAGGCAAGACCAACGTCTTTTCCGGGCGCATTCTAGAGATCGAAGGCCTACCAAATCTAAAAGTAGAACAGGCCTTCGAAATTTCCGATGCCTCTGCGGAGCGCTCCGCTGGCGGATGCACCATTCGTCTGGGCAAAGAACCCATCATCGAATACTTCAAGTCGAATATCACGCTGCTACGCTGGATGATCGACAACGGCTATCAGGATGCTCGAACGCTGGAGCGAAGGGCGCAGGCCATGGAAGCCTGGCTGGAAGACCCAGTCCTGCTCGAGCCCGATGCCGATGCGACCTATCACAAGGTCATCGAGATCGATCTCAACGAGATCAAAGAACCCCTGCTCGCCTGCCCCAACGATCCGGATGATGTGAAGACGCTATCCGATGTTCAGGGCACAAAGATCGACGAAGTCTTTATCGGGTCTTGCATGACTAACATAGGACATTTTAGAGCAGCCGCCGAGGTGCTAAAACAGGTGGACGGTGGCTTGCCTACCAAGCTATGGATCGCGCCACCGACGAAGATGGACGAACACCAGTTAAGCGAAGAAGGCATCTACAATGTATTCGGCGTATCTGGCGCGAGAACTGAAATGCCCGGCTGCTCCCTATGCATGGGCAATCAGGCGCGCGTAGCGCCCAACTCCACAGTTGTGTCCACGTCGACCCGAAACTTTCCGAATCGACTGGGTCAGGGTGCAAACGTGTATCTATCCTCTTCCGAACTGGCGGCGGTGTGTTCTGCACTAGGGCGAATACCGACGATGGAGGAATACATGGGGTATATGAGCAACATCAATACCATGGCCGACAGCATCTACCGCTATCTGAATTTCCATGAGATAGCAGACTTCATGGAGGCTGCAGAGCGCGCGAAAAATATCCCGCTAACCAATGTTAGAGACGTAGCTTAGGCTGCCTCCACTGCCTGGGTGCCAGGCAATAAATCGGAAATAAAACGCGAAAATCAAAAAAAGGTGGCACATGCCACCTTTTTTATTCTTTGGGAAATAGCGAAGATCTAAGTAATAAGAGCTAGACGAGAAAAGCCAAAAGAGAAGAGCTAGATCGTGCTCTTCTCAACCACTTCGAATAAATCCTTGGACAGTTCTGCCTGCGCTTTTATACGTTGCAGCTGCGCCTGCATCAAAGCCTGTCGTTTAGCATCATACTTTCTCCAGCGCGTTAACGGGGTCAGTAGCCTGGATGCAATCTGCGGATTCAACTTATCCAGTACCAGCACCTGATCCGCCAGGAACTCATAGCCCTCACCACTGGCATCATGAAAGCCAATATGATTCTGGCCACAGAAGGCACCGATCAAGGACCGCACTTTATTTGGATTACGAATATCGAAATTATCATGCTTAAGCAATAGCTTTACCTGATCCAGACTACCGGGCAACTGACACACCGCCTGAATAACGAACCATTGATCCACGACCAGAGACTCATGACTCCATTGCTCATAGAAACTCTTCAGCGCATCACGCTTCAATGCGGCAGCGGTTTCTGCGGCGCTATTAACAAGGCAGCGCAGCCCCGCCGCCTGATCGGTCATATTGCTGGCTGCCGCGAACTGCGACTGCGCCAAGGCAATGGCCTCGTCCTTCTCGGTTCTCACCAGATAGGACAGCGCCAGGTTCTTAAGCGATCTTCTTGCTATAGATTCGGCATCGGCCGCATAGTCTGCATCGCTGGCATTGAGTTGATACACTTGCAGAAAGAGCGGATAGAGAGAGTCAGCCAAGCCATTAAGCAAGAACTCGCGAACAGCAAAGATGCTTTCTACATCCGCCACTTCCGCCTTCTCAATCAGAAAGCCGACCGTAGGCAGACTAAGCAACTGAGCAACCATCGCCTTGTCCAGGTTCGGGTCTGCGAGAGTGGAATTGAGCACGCCCGTATAGGCCTCGACCAGGCTTTCCGGCAGGGCCAGAGTGTTCCCTGTCACTAGTTCTCCCTGCAACTCATCGAACAGGTCAATTGCGAGTAACTGCGAGGCATTCCAACGATTGAAGCCATCGCTGTCATTCACCATCAGAAACAGCAAATCATTCCGCGAATAATCGTAGTGCAGACGCACCGGCGCACTAAAGCCTCGTAACAGGGAGGGTATTGGCTCGGCATCCACATCATCGAAGACGAACTGTTGCTGCGTGGCAGTAAGTTCTAACACCCTGTCGGTGTGCAGCGTGGATGTATCTTCCCTCGAGAGCCTCAGCGGCAAGTCTTCGCCGTCCTTTCCTAGCAGGCCTATACGCAGAGGAATGGTGAAAGGCTCCTTGTTTGTCTGCCCCGGTGTGTCCGGGCAGGACTGTTGTACACTCAGCGTAAAGCGCCTGTTCTGTGCATCGTATTCGCTCTGTACCGAGACCGAAGGCGTACCGGCCTGATAGTACCAGTTACGAAATTGCCTTAGATCGATGCCGCTTGCATCTTCCATCGCCTTCACGAAATCTTCCGTGGTCACAGCCTGCCCGTCATGACGTTCGAAGTAAAGATCACTTCCAGCCCGGAAATTTTCGGGCCCCAACAGCAGAGCGATCATGCGCACAACCTCGGCGCCCTTTTCGTAGATGGTAACGGTATAGAAATTCGAAATCTCCATATAGGAGTCAGGTCGCACGGAATGCGACATCGGCCCGCCGTCTTCCGCAAACTGTACTGTCTGCAGAAAAGCAACGTCCTCCACTCGCTTCACGGTTCGCGAACCCATGTCGGCTGAGAATTCCGAGTCTCTAAACACGGTGAAGCCTTCCTTCAGGCTAAGCTGAAACCAATCCCTGCAGGTGACTCTGTTTCCAGACCAGTTGTGAAAATACTCGTGAGCGACAACCGCCTCTACCCGCTGGAAAGCGAAATCGGTGGTTGTTTTGGGATTGGCGAGCACGCAGGAAGTGTTGAACACATTAAGTCCCTTGTTCTCCATCGCCCCCATATTAAAGTCGTCCACGGCGACGATCATGAAAATATCGAGATCGTATTCCCTCCCATAGACCTCCTCATCCCAGCGCATCGAATTCTTCAGCGAGCGCATGGCGTGATCACACTTATCGATATCCTTCTCTTCGACAAAGATGCGCAACTCGATCTCTCTATCGCTACAGGTCACAAACCTGTCGTCAAGGCTTACCAGATCGCCTGCGACTAAGGCAAATAGGTAACTAGGCTTCTTGAACGGATCCTCCCAGGTAACCCAATGCCTGCCCTCTGCGCCGTCGACCTCACCGCTGGCGATATTGTTGCCGTTAGACAGCAGGACCGGATACCGGACCTTTTCTGCGGCAACCGTGGTAGTGAACTTCGACATCACATCGGGCCTGTCCAGATAATAGGTGATGCGGCGAAATCCCTCGGCCTCACACTGGGTACAGAACATCTTCTTCGACTTGTACAAACCCTCTAGCGCCGTATTGTTCTGCGGCTCTATTCGGGTATGGCATTCGAGGCGAAACTCGCTAAACCCTGCCCCCAACAACACATCCAGCTGCGGTATGGTCAGACTCTCCTCGTCCACCAGGTACTGATCAGGCTCCAGAGACTGGCCATTAATCGCCAGTCTCTCCAGCGTTAATAGCTTCCCATGCAGCTCTAGACTAGTGGCATTCGCCGCGCCTTCATGAGTGCTGCGCGTAAACAGCAGCTTGGAGACAACACTGGCATGATCTTCATACAGATCGAAGCTCAGATCGGTAGTCTCAATGGTAAAAGGTGGCGGGCTATAGTCTTTTAAGTAGGTAGTTCTCGCCGAAGCATTTTTCATATCGTAAAACTCTTTAATTTGATAGTTACTATTGATAGTTACTAATGTAAAACAGAGTCCTGTTACAGACCTGCCTTCCAGCTAGTCGGTTTAGTGCTTTAGTATTAACAATGCAGGGCAACCTCGTAACCGGAGAAGCGGCGCATATTGATCACACCGGTATCCAGAATCAAATATTGCCCCTTAATACCGAGCAAGGCGCCCTCTACGATCGGAGTCTTGTCGAAGTTTAGTGAGGTGACCTTCTCAGGATAGGTCACCACGGGATACTCGATGTTTACGGTGTCCACACCATTGAGCACACTGATGGCAAAGAAGCCAAACTTGTCTTCGAGTTCCTTCAGGTCGGACTCGCACTTCGAGATCAACTCCGCCGCCTTGGCATGCATGTCCAGGGTTGTAGCCTCCCCCTTGAGCATGTCCCGCCAATTTGTCTTGTCGGCGACATGCTGCTTGAACATCACCTCCACAGCTCCGGATTGCAGGCGAGTCCGAACACGAATAATCGCCAGCGCCTGTGTCGCCCCCTGATCAACCCAGCGCGTCGGCACCTGGGTACCACGGGTTATCCCTACCTTCAGACCCGATGAGTTCGCCAGATAGACGATATGGTCCTGCATACAGAAGCGCTCGCCCCAGGCCGGCTCCCTGCAAGTTCCCTGATCGAAATGGCAGCGCTCCGGATGAATAATACAGGAGTCGCACTCGGCCAGACGCTGAAAACAGGGGTAGCAATAGCCCTGATTAAAAGACTTGCTCGTCTTTCTCGCACATTTCACGCAGTTAATCTGACCGCTAAAGTGCAGGCTGATCTTCTTCTCCAGAAGCGGGTTCAGAGGAACCTCAGCATCTCCCAGGCGTAACTGATATTCGACCGGGCTGCGCAATTGACTCGACATCTTTTTTAGCGTGCCCTGTGCCACATTCTTCATACTTTGCTTCCTTCTGAATCCGCAGAGCCAGTACCGGGCACTAGCGAAATAGTCTGAGCCTGCTCTGTACTTGCTTTACTCTTGCAGCTTGCAGACAGATCGAAACCTACCCGTTCCTGCTCGGGCAGGTGTTTCGCTTCATAGAGAATAATCGCCTGCATACAAAGCTCTACCTGCTGCGCATCGAGGCGTTTGCCGTCGCTCCATTTTCCGATCTCCACGGCTAGTCTGAGGGAGTCGACTACCTCCACACTCATCCCCTCGACTAATTGCTCTATAGAACCCGGCCTATTCAGCAGCAGCCGCTCCAAGTCACCGTGTTCCCTACCTAACATATGTTTTTCAACCTCACTCTTGGTCCTATCTGCCAATCGACTCGCGACCGAGGAGCAATCGATACAGCACTACAGCGCCTACACCGGACAGCAATCCAGCGAGCAAGCCACCGACATGAGCCGCCGTCGCTATGAATGCAGAGGCAACGAGCTCCATGGTAATAAGCGCGATAACGAAGACTACAAACATGCTGTTATTGATGCGCAATTGACTGCGTGGCATGAAGCGGTGAATTATCCAGGTGTAGCCAACAAGACCATAGACCACTCCCGACATGCCTCCAAAATTATTAAATCCAGTGTATAAATACTGCGTAGTATTGCCAGCGACCGAGCAGAACAGAATCAATGTGATGGTTAACCAACGTGGTTGAATCACCTCCAACTGCCGCCCAAAATACCACAGCCACATGAGGTTAAATACCAGATGTAACTCGCCAAAATGCAGCAACATTGGAGTGAGGCTACGCAACAATTCCCAGGGGCTCTCGATGCTGCCCAGAAGTGCAAAGAGACCGGTATTGTCCAACACCGGATAGAACAGGAAGGCGACACGCTGCGGCTGTGTTCCCAATAGACTGACCAGGGCCACGAGCAGACAGGCCAAAATGAGAATAAAACTTACCGGAGCACGCAGGAAGGCGCGAACCAGATTTAGAACGACACTGAGTGGATTGAACAGGCGCTGTCCGGCATCTGCTGATGCCTCGTTAGCCGATGAGCTCTGCTCGAAAGACCATGTCTCCAGCATCTCTTTCAGCAACCTCGCATGGGGCTCATCCTGCACCCAGATAACTTGTTCTCCGGACTCTTCGGTGATGCGATGGGCAACGCCCTGGCTACTCAACAATTGACTGAAGCGCAATAGATTAACTTCTATGGGCAGACTTACCGCTTTAATCATCATCCCTAACCAGGCGACTACCCCAACCCAACTTACTACGACAGGCCTGGTAGAAAGTATGCTCTGGCGGATGAATAAGCTTCAGCGGCACAGCCTTTTTACGCACTATGAGCTCATCGCTCGCCGAGGCGGTATACAGCACCTGACCATCACAACTAACCTGTGGCTGGAGAATCTCTCTTGCCGACACCACGATGCGAATTTCACTGTCGCCACCAACCACGATGGGACGATTGCCCAGCGAGTGCGGGTACATAGGAACCAACACGACGGCATTCAGACTGGGATGCATAATCGGGCCACCGGCAGAGAGAGCATAGGCGGTAGAGCCAGTAGGTGTAGCGACGATCAGCCCATCGGATTCCTGACTGTAGACAAACTTATCATCGATAAATAATTCGAACTTGATCATCTGCGCTGCCTTACCCGGATGCAACACCACATCATTCAAGGCAGAGCCTAGATATTGCCCCTGGTCAGCGCTGGTAGAGCCATTTCGCGCCTCGACATCGAGAAGGAATCGAGAATCTACGCTATAGCTACCCTCGAGCACCCCGGTAATCACTGCCTCCAACTCGTCGGGCAGGACATCGGTAAGAAAACCCAATCGACCACGATTGATACCAATCACCGGCACCTGATCGGAGGCCACGAATTTCGCCACGTTTAACATGCTGCCATCACCGCCAACTACGATCACCAGATCACAGAACTTCGACAGCTCTTCGCGCTTGCACTGCCTCTGGCCGTGACCCTGGATAAGATCCGCGGTTAGATCATCCACAATAATAGTGAGATCTCGCAGACTCAGAAATTCCAGAAGGCGACGCAGTGTATCGACCACGCCGGCGTGGCCGGGGCGACCCACTAGCCCAATATTATTGAATTCTGCCATCGTTAAACTCGTAGACCTGTTATGAGGGAAATCCGGCAACAAAATTACTAGATTTCTCCTTCTCTATGCGAGTCAGTATAACACAGCGATTCGAGCCGAAAGCTTGCAAATTTGGTATAACCGGCTCTCTACTAGGTCGCATAGACTGGCCTAATTCGAGTAGAATCCAGCTTCTCTTAATCATTGATGTAAATCGAAACCCACAAGGTAGCTACCATGAGCATTCATCAGCTAAGCAAAGATTCACGCATAGCCGTAATCGGCCTTGGCTATGTAGGCCTTCCATTGGCTCATGCCTTCGGCAAACTCTATGGCACGATAGGCTTCGATATCAATGAGCGGCGAGTAACAGAGTTAAAGCGCGTCTTCGACAGTAACAATGAACTAATAGCAGAGCAATTCGAGGAATCGATTAATCTCGAATTTAGCGATAAAGAGAACTGCCTGCAGAATTACGATATCTATATAATCACAGCACCAACACCCGTAGATGGACAGCATCAGCCGAATTTAGAGCCGGTAAAGAAAGCAACTCGCTTAGTGGCATCCCATCTCCAGATGGAAAATATCGTTATCTTCGAATCGACGGTCTATCCCGGAGCAACGGAAGAAGAGTGCGCACCATTACTCAGCGAAATTTCTGGACTAAGCTTCAATACAGATTTCCATGTAGGTTACAGCCCGTAACGCATCAATCCCGGCGACACGGAACACTCATTAAGCACCATAGTCAAAGTAACTTCCGGCTCAACACCAGAGGCCGCACAGGTCGTAGAGAATACTCAGCGAGACCTGAATATAGCTCTGGTCAATGAGCTGGCTATTTTGTTCGACAAGTTAGGTATAGACACTCAAGAGGTACTTCAGGCCGCCGGCAGCAAATGGAACTTTCTCCCTTTCACTCCCGGCCTCGTTGGCGGTCACTGCATAGGCGTAGACCCCTACTATCTGGCTTATAAGGCACAGCAAGTCGGCTATCATCCCGACATCATTCTTACGGGAAGGCGCATTAACGATGGAATGGGATCCTATGTGGCCGAACGCGTGGTGAAGCTGATGCTATCTAAACGAATTCATATCATCGACTCGAGAATTCTAATCATGGGGCTCGCCTTCAAAGAGAACTGCCCAGCCGTAGAAATAGCCGTGCAGTAGATATTATTGACACGCTGCAGTCCTATCATAGTCACATCGATGTCTATGACCCCTGGGTAGACAATGACGAGTCCGAATTACTTATCAGCGAGCCAGAAGAAAACAGTTATGATGCAATTGTCATAGCGGTTGCTCATGACCAATTTAAGGAATTAGGAATTGCGGGCATAAAAAAGTTAACAAAGGACAAGTCAGCTATATTCGATGTAAAACACATATTCAATTCGAAGGAAGTAGATGGCATCCTCTAATTATCTAATCTAATCCAGAAACAAGCAATAGAAAAATGACAGAAGAGTCGTCTAAGATTTGACAGCGCTAGAATTATTGAATAACAAGCGTGAATGGCTCCCGCATATAAACCAGCTCCCCACTACTCTCTACCCAATAGGCAACATACACTGACAGTTGTTGATTAGAGAAGGCGCTACCAACACGAAAGCCGTCTATGATCGAGAGATGCTCAAGCTTCCTTAGTGAGCGCTCCCCGCCAAAGGCGATCAAGCCTTCGACTGTACCATCCCATTCCTCTAGCTCTCCCAGCTGATTCAATTGAAAAAGGCCCTGTCCCTTCAAGCCTATTAGCACGTAGATGCCACCATCGTGACCGATGTGCTGTGGATCGACCTCAACGTTTGCCTCCAAACTAACCGAGTCGCTGGTGGATACAACATTGGAGAAAGACAAGCCACCATCGCGACTCGCGGCTATAGAAATAATTGCAGCACTTATCCCTCCAGACCGGGTGGAGATAGCAGTGCCAGGCAGGTCCGGAACCTCGGTAGGGAAGTAGTTGGCAATTTGATGCCGCACAAGATTCAGCGACTGCACGGCGTCGGCGCCAAACTCATGCTCTGCATCGAGACCGCAGGCGAACCCCAAGCAATCCGACAAGGGATTGGAAAAGAAAGACACCCGTGTCTTAGCGTTGAACGCCGCAGGATACGCCATTACAGTTACGAACTGGCCCTCGACCCCGTAGCCCGTTGAAAAATTAAACGTTCCGCCACTGCCATCCTCTAGATGCGAATGGCTTAGACCCATGTTGTGGCCCAACTCGTGAGCCGCTACCAGGTCTACCGGACAATCAACTGCAATATGCGAATAAGCCGACTCTTTCTCAGCGGGATTACTCAAGTCCCCGTTAGTGCCGAAGCCGCCTACTGGCGCAAGACCGCAGCGGCCCTCGCCGACCTGCGAAGGCCTGAACAACATAACCAAGTCGGCGCCATAGGCCTCACGCAGATTATCTACATTATCGAAGGCACTGTCGCTCTTTTCGATAAGGTCACTCAACGCCGCATCCATATCATTGCTGTCGCTGTAATCAACCAGGCCATGATAGACCGGCCGCAGCGTTATTTTTACACCGCTATCAGCATAGATCTGGTTCGCCACGCTAATCAGCTGATTGATACGGGTTTGCACACCATACGGGTAAATAGAGGCAGCACCCGGTGTATACAGCGCGAGTATGTCGATGACCGAATTACTACCGTCAACAGAGCTCGGATCCAAGGCATTGGTGGCCAGCAACATTTCATTAAAATCACTGATGCCATCGCCATCAGTATCTAATCGAATATCTTCCACGACATTAATATAGCCATCGAGACGCAGGTTGCCGATGACCAGGGAGCTCAGAACGCGAGGTTTCGCACGCTCGTCTGTAAGGACACTGTAGGTAAACGACTTCTTCTCTCCGGCAACGAAGTCGCCTAGCTCGCAATAGAGCGTCTTCTGTAGGGAGAGGCTAAGCTGCTCACGACAATCTCTAGGGGCAGAAACAAGGTCGCTATTCTCGAGAACGAAGTAAACCTCCACATACAGGTCGTTATGAGTCTGACTGCTGATATTCTCAAACTCCAGACTCACATCGACCGTGCTACCCACTAGAACACTTCGGCTAGAAAAATTTTGCGAGACACGAAAGTTGCTTGAATTTATTGCAGACGTACTAACCGCATCGGCACTCTCCGCCTTCCTAACATCGGAAGATTGAGCCAGAGTTCCATCGAGCTGCATGGGCAGTACTGGACCGGTAGCGGGAAGCACCGAAATAATCTGAGGCACTGCTTCCTGCTCGGACTTGTCCAAAATGATGTAGTCATTCTGAAAGTCCTGCCCTATCTCTAATAAGTTACCGGGTTTATAGATCCAGCCCTGATAGTGCCCATCATCGACACTCGCTATCACATAGATCTGGAAGGTTTCATCATCGCTGCTCAGATGCCCGAACAGACTCCTCTGTCCGCGAGTAACAGTGAGCGAAAAAAATCTGTCACCGTCGCGCCCCTCTGCTCCAACGACGTGGTCGCCATTTACATAACGGTCCATCATCACTACCTGCAGCCGTATCTGCCGGGTCTCGCTTATCTGTAGGCTTAGGTAGGCACCCAGACGAAGATCATTCAGTTGCGCCGCGTCCAGGCCAATAGGCTGGGATAACTCTGCAAACGTCGGGGGTGCTTGCTCATTATCTAATTGTTGTAACGGATAGAGAAAGGCCTGCTGCCCCAGCAGTGGACTCAAGTAGAACAGAGCAAACAGCATAGCCATGCCGCGCAATGCGGCGCTGACCTGACGGTGGCTCTGCTTCGGGGCTAGCTGATTGAATGCTGATGAATGGGACATAGCGATTATTAGCTAGCAGCGACTGGCACTTCTCAACTAATTCTCTCCAAAGTCTGACTGGGCGCGAGGCAACACTACTTGGCCCTAGAAACGGCTATATTAACGATTCACGCCGCGCTTTGCTATCAACATGCTGCCTGTGGGGCACAAATTCACCAAGCAATAATACCTTAAATATTAATCATAACCTATTGTTTTAAATCCATTTAACTGTAAAAACCCCCGCTATGAATGGCCACTATCTCAGTTCCAGGACAAATAGCCCCCTTCTCGATCAGATCAAACAGGGCGTAGAACAACTTCCCAGTATAGACCGGCTCAACAGCTAGGTCGGATATTCCGGCAAATTCACTGAGAAATGCCTGCAATGCTTCATTTGAGCGAGCGTAGCCACCACAGTGATGCCCGTCATCCACACTCCAGTCGATGGAGCCTTCATAATCACTGGCCTGCAACTGCTCCAGCACCTCTTTGTGCAGGTAGCCTTCACCCTTCAGCACGCTGATTCCCAGCACATCGACTGCAGAATCGGCGTCAATTTTGCTCAAACCCCTAATCAGGCCGGCCATTGTAGTGCCCGTGCCACAGCACAGAGCTACCAGGCGCCCGGCGCCTTCGTCTCGCCAATGCAGCAAAGGGGCTATTTCTTCGCAGCCCCGCAGAGCCAGAGCATTACTACCTCCCTCGGGAAGCAGGTGAATCTCACCGAACCGCGCTCTAAGCTCTTCAATAAAATCCGGGTCCTGCCTGCGCCTATAGTCACTCCGACTTAGCGGTACCAGGCGCATCCCCTGCTCTGCTGCGAAGCTCAGTATCGGATTCAATGGCTCAGGCATCTCCCCTCGAACCATGCCGATTGTTCGCAGACCCAGGAGCTTGCCCGCCGCGGACAGGGCATAGAGGTGATTCGAATAGGCACCCCCGAAACTCAATACTGGCAGCTCCCTGCGATGCTGAAACTCCAACAGATTGTATTTCAACTTGAACCATTTATTGCCTGAAAGCAGTGGATGGATCTTATCGAGACGCAGGACACGCATAGTGACGCCAGCCTGCCGCAGAAACTGGCATTCGAGGCGCTCAATAGGTGGTTTGCTAATAGAGGGTTCTACTGGCATAGCGTGAACGTATTGGAATTGATTGGCTAATAGATCGAGAGGGCTCTCGATAATAATGGCGGACCGGACGGGACTCGAACCCGCGACCTCCGGCGTGACAGGCCGGCATTCTAACCAGCTGAACTACCGGTCCGCGATGCTTACTACTTACTGCCTTAGGCTAAATTAAAACTAAGCCTAAGACGGTAATTGGTGGGTGTTGAGGGATTTGAACCCCCGACATTCGCCTTGTAAGGGCGACGCTCTCCCAACTGAGCTAAACACCCATATAACAGAGAGACGCGCATTTTACCGACTTAGGTCGACATGTCAACAAAGACGGTGCCTTCGGCGGTAGAGAACAGCAAAAAAATTGACTAACTGCCTACTTACTGATGTGAGCAAAGGCACCGTCCCTGGCGTCGAGTGAAACCGGTGAGCTCTGGATTCGCTCCAGATAGACCTTATACAGCAAGGTGTCGGGCTCGCTCTCCTGTAAGGCTTTGAAAATGTCTTCGGCGCTATCTCAGTCACGGGCGAAGTAATAATCCAGAGCCTTGTGATATTCCGCTACCCTCTCCTTTAATTCGGCATCCGCCTTGCCTATCTCGCAGATGGGTTCATAGCAGTCTACGGCCTTAATCTTGCCTTTCACTTTCACTTTCACTTTCACCTTCACCCTATCGATCAAGCGAAATAGAAAGCCATCTTGATCCTTAATAGTCTCCTCACCTACCAATAGTTTGATGCCATAGAATTTGGTTAGGCCCTCTAGCCGCGAACCTAGATTTACCGCATCACCCAACACAGTATAGGAGCGCCTGTACATCGAGCCCATGTCCCCTACATTCATCATCCCCGAATTGATACCGACACCAATGGCGATTTCGGGATAGCCCTCTCCATAAATAGCGTCTTCAGCACTTCCACCTTTTCTAGCATGAGCAACGCCGCCTTGGAAGCATTCGCTCTATGGTTGGAATCATCCAGAGGTGCACCCCAGAATGCCATAACCATATCACCCACATACTTATCGATAGTACCGCTGTTCTCGAAGATGATCTTGGTGATAGGAGTGAAGAAATCGTTCATCAGCTTCTTTAACTCTGTTGCGCTCAAGGCTTCGGAGATAGTGGTGAAGTTTCGAATGTCGGCGAATCGAATGTAGCCATGGGGAGAGATTCATGTAGAGCCTGATTCCTCGGTGAGCAGCGATTATATGCGAAAGGGCCTATACATAAAACGGACGAGATAGTATGTTGCGCCTTTCCCTAACACTATCAGATCGAGTTGCCGTAAGGCTCTAAAAACAAGCGATGAAAATATTCAAGGAATTCCGGTTCGAGGCCGCTCACAGACTGCCAAATGTACCGGAGGGTCACAAATGCGCCCGCCTTCATGGCCATTCATTCCTGGTCAAGGTAGAAGTCGAGGGTCCAGTCGGCGCCGAGTCGGGCTGGATCATGGATTTTTCAAGAATAGCCGATGCCTTCCGACCGATATATGACAGGCTCGATCACTACTACCTCAATGAGATTGCCGGGCTCGAAAATCCAACTAGCGAAGTACTCGCGCGCTGGATTTGGCAGGAGCTGAAGCCTAGCCTCGACGAGCTATCATCTATCGAAATTCGGGAAACCTGCACCAGTGGTTGCGAATACAGCGGAGAGTAGTGCCCGCTAGCTCGCGGCGAAATTCACCGGCTCAATGTCTTCGTTCTCCAGTACCTCGGCAGTTATCCGGGCTCTTGCTTTGATCAACTGCTTGCTTATCATGAATTCCTTAGGCCGTGCCACACCGTCTGCCGCGATTAGAACACCCTCCTTCAGGTAGAACAGGGCGAAGCTCGCCTCTACGCCACCTTGCAGGCCGCCGCGCGCGACAAGCTGATCGTATCCCGCGCTTAGCCCCGCCATCTGCAACTTAATCGAATACTGATCCGACCAAAACCAGGGTACTGCATCGTACACTTGCTGCTTACCACACATGTTTGCCGCCACCACCCGCGCCTGATCGTTGGCATTGGGAACCGACTCTAATCGTATCGAGCGCCCATAAATATGACTGGGGTGCAATGTACAATCCCCTGCCGCATACACATGTTCATCACTGGTCTGGCCATACTCGTTTACCTGAATTCCAGATTCGCCCTCTATTCCCGCGCTCATGGCCAAGCCGGTATTCGGCAGCACACCTATACCGACTACGAGAAAATCTGCTTCGAACTGTTGGCCCTCGGTGCAACATACAAGCGTCTCCTCGCCTTGCTCCCGGATACTAACCACTTCGATCCCCGTATAAATCTGAACCCCAAAGGATTTATGGAGCGACTGTATATAGGCAGACATAGCCGGGCTAGTAACACGCTGCAAGATCCTGTCGCTCATCTCAAGCACGGTGACTCTGACTCCACGCTGCGTTAGCGCCGCAGCAGCCTCCAGGCCTATATAGCCGCCACCGACGATGACTGCACGCCGACCCTCTTCAATCTGCGGCTCCAGTCGTGCTATGTCTTGTGCAGTACGGATATAGTGAACGTTCTCGACTCCCTCTGCGGGAGCAAACTTGCGCACACTCGCACCCGTGCACAGGGCCAATTTCTTATATTCCAGCTTGCGCCCAATCTTTAGCGTGACGGTTCGGGCTTCACGGTCAATATCTGTCACTCGCGTCGCCAGCAAAAGTTCAATATTATTATCCTCATACAGTTTTGCCGGTCGCAACTGCATCGCATCCAGCGATTTCTCACCGGCGAGATGCTCCTTAGACAGAGGCGGACGATGGTAAGGCAGCTCTGCCTCGTCGCCGATCAGCGTGATAGGGCCTACCCAACCTTCACGGCGCAATTGCAACGCCAGTGAAACTCCGGCATGGCTCGCGCCTACGATGATACAAGCCTCACTCATGATCTACCCTCTGCCCTGATAATTTGAAATATTGTAAACGGCATCTATGCCGATAGCTGCCAATCGATAGCCGACTTATCCTGTGCCAGCAGGTATTCGTTACTCTTAGAGAAATGATGATTCCCGAAGAAACCATGACTCGCGGAAAGTGGAGATGGATGAACGGATTGCAGGACAAGATGCCTGTCCCTATCGATCATTGCACCTTTTTTCTGCGCATAGTTACCCCAGAGAATAAACACAATTCCAGTCGCATCCACATTCAGATGGCTCACTACACTATCGGTAAATTTCTCCCAGCCTTTGCTCTGATGAGATGCCGCCAGACCCGCCTCTACCGTAAGCACCGAATTCAGCAGTAGTACACCCTGCTCTGCCCACTCACTGAGGCAGCCATGATCGGGACGGACAAAATCCACATCCGTTGCCAACTCTTTATAGATATTCTGTAGCGAGGGCGGTATGCGCACTCCTTTGCGCACGGAGAAACTTAGCCCATGGGCCTGACCGGGGCCGTGATAAGGATCCTGCCCCAGAATCACAACCTTTACCGCCTCAAATGCTGTTGCATTAAGAGCTGCAAATATCTCATCACCGGCTGGATAGATGGTCTTGCCGAGAGCCTTCTGCTCACCTAGAAACTGACGCAGCTCAGCCATATAAGCCGATTCGAAGTCGCTTCGTAGTCGCTCTCGCCAAGAATTTTCTAGCTTGGTATCGGGCGCCACGGGCATCTTTATTTACGCTCTCTAAGCAAGTAATGTCACTATTCTAATGCAGGCTTTGCAATCAGGCCTAGCGAGTTCTAGCCCTGATCATGCTGCGGACGCATGTGTGGAAACAATAGAACATCCTTAATGGACGCGGAGTCTGTAAACAGCATTACCAGACGATCTATGCCTATGCCCTCTCCTGCCGTCGGCGGCATGCCATACTCCAGCGCCGTCACGTAGTCGTGATCGAAATGCATGGCCTCGCTATCCCCCGAGTCTTTCTGTGCGACCTGCTCCTTAAAACGCTCGGCCTGATCTTCGGGATCATTCAGTTCCGAGAATCCATTGGCCAGCTCTCTGCCCCCGATAATCAACTCAAACCTGTCGGTAATCTCTGGGTTCTGTTCGTTGCGCCTGGCTAGCGGAGAGACCTCGATCGGATATTCGGTAATAAAGGTTGGCTGATCGAGCTTGTCCTCTACCTTCTGATCGAAAATCTCCATTAGAATCTTGCCCTTGGGCCAGGAGTCGTCGAAGTGCACGTCCAGGCTATTCGCCAAGGCCGCTACCGACTCCTTCGATGTGAATGCGTCATCATCCTCGACAGCACAATGTTGCTTAATCGAATCGGTGACGGAGAGTCTTGCGAAAGGCTGCGCGAAGTCATATTCCGAGCCTTGATAGCTAAGCTTGCTGCTGCCACCCACCTCTATCGCTATCTTGTGAAATAGATCTTCCGTTAGGTCCATCAGGTCCTGATAGCGCGCATAGGCCTGATAGAATTCGAGCATGGTAAACTCCGGATTATGTCTTGTAGACAGACCCTCGTTCCTGAAATTACGATTCAACTCGAAGACACGATCGAAGCCACCCACAACCAATCGCTTCAGAAATAGTTCTGGCGCTACGCGAAGATACATATCCTGATCCAGCGCATTGTGATGGGTGATGAAGGGTCTGGCCGTCGCGCCACCCGGTATTACCTGCATCATAGGTGTTTCGACTTCCATGAAATCAAGAGATTCGAAATACTGTCGTATGAATCTCATGATGCGCGAGCGGGTCTGAAAGATATTACGCGACTGTTCATTCACGATGAGGTCGACATAGCGCTGTCTGTAACGCATCTCGGTGTCGGTTAAGCCCTTGTGCTTGTCCGGCAGCGGACGCAGCGACTTCGTCAATAACTCGAAACTTGCTGCCCGCAACGTCAGCTCTCCCTTGCCCGTCTTAAACATCTCGCCATGGACACCGATGATATCGCCCAAATCAAAAGACTTGATCTGTTCCGCCTGCTCACCCATGAATGACTTGTTATTAATATAGATCTGCATCTGCGCGTTACCATCCTGAATCACGATAAACGGACCGCGCATACGAATTATTCTTCCAGCAAGCGTCGCGCCAATGGCGAGCTCTTCCAATTCTTCTTTTGTCTTGCTCTCATACTGCTGCGTCAGAACTGCCGACGAATGTTCTTTGACGAAGCCATTGGGAAACGCCACCCTCTGTTCACGAATGGCCGTTAGCTTTTCCCTGCGCTGAGCGATCAGCTTGTTCTCGTCGTGATTGTCTTCAGTCATTTGCCTTGAGTTCCTGTGCCTCTTCTATTGAGAAGAATATAACGGTTTAAATTCACTGCCCGATCTTGCTATAGCCCCATCTTCAAACTGGCTTCGATAAACTTTTCCAAGTCACCATCGAGTACGGCACCGGTATTGGTCACTTCTATATTGGTTCGTAGATCTTTGATGCGCGAGGCATCGAGGACGTAGGAGCGGATCTGGCTGCCCCAGCCGATATCAGCCTTCGACTCCTCAACGTTCTGCATCTCTTCTTTTTGCTTTAACTCTTCCAGCTCGTACAGCTTTGCCTTCAACTGCTTGATCGCCATGTCTTTATTTTTATGCTGCGATCGTTGACTCTGACACTGCACTACTATGCCACTGGGCTCGTGGGTAAGGCGAATGGCGGAATCGGTCTTGTTTACATGTTGACCGCCAGCACCACTAGCCCTATAGGTATCGATTCTCACCTGCGACATGTCGAGGTTCACTTCGATGTCATCATCTATCTCTGGAGAAACGAATACCGATGCGAACGATGTGTGACGCCTACTCCCGGAATCGAAGGGCGACTTACGCACCAGCCGATGCACTCCTGTCTCTGTGCGCAGCCAGCCGAAGGCAAAGTCACCACTGATCTGAATCGTTGCGCTCTTGATGCCGGCAACATCTCCGCCTGACACCTCGACGAGTTCGGTCTTGAAGCCCTTACCCTCACCCCAGCGCAAATACATCCTCAGCAGCATCTCGGCCCAATCCTGCGCCTCGGTACCCCCCGAACCAGCCTGAATATCCAGATAAGCGTTTGCTTCATCCATGTCGCCGGAAAACATACGACGAAACTCGAGCTTCTCCAATCCGGCCTGAAGTGCGTCGAGATCCTTATTAGCCGCATCGAAGAGCTCCTCATCCGATTCCTCCTGTGCTAATGCCAGCAACTCCTCAACCTCAAGGATACCAGAGTCCATCTTTTCTATAGTCTTTACTACCGCCTCCAGGTTTGAGCGTTCTTTACCTAGAGCCTGGGCGTATTCAGGTTTATCCCAGACTGATGACTCACCTAGTTCGAGCTCGACCTCAGCCAGCCTCTCTTTCTTGGTCTCGTAGTCAAAGATACCCCCTGAGGCTATCGGTTCTACTACTTAACTCCTTTAACATCCCTAGCTGACTGTTAATCTCTAGCATCTTGCGCAATCCTGTGTGCTTCTTTAGCAAAGCCCACATTTTACCTTAATAATCGCGCAAAATGTCAGCTCCGAATAGCTACCGGCGTCTGCCTATCCGCAACTGTGTCGAATAAACAGTAAAGCGTGTAAGCTCTGCGTAGCTTCGAGAATCAAATACAGATACACGCCAACTAGTACAGAACTACATAATGGCCGAACCACAAAATGAAAGTTGAGAACGCCAAAGTGACGTGGCTGGAATCAGGCCTACCCTATTCCACGCAGTATCAGGATATCTACTATTCCAAAGATGATGAATTAGCCGAGAGCCAGTATATTTTCTTGGATGCCAATCGGCTTGGTGAGCGCTGGCAGCAAGAAGCGCATCAGGGAAACTTTCAAATCGGAGAATTGGGCTTTGGCAGTGGCCTAAACTTTCTACAGGTAATCAAACTCTGGAAGAATTGTCATGCTCACCCCTCACGCCTGCACTATATAGCCTTCGAGAAGCATCCTCTGACCATCGACCAACTGCGCAAAATTCATCAACGCTGGCCCAGCCTGAGCGCAGAGAGCGCCCTCTTACAGGAACACTATATCGATCATAGCGCGGGCTGCCATCGTTTGCTCCTGGATCAGGACATCACTCTCGACCTGTATTTTGGCGATGCTCTGCAGCAATTAACTACACGAATGACGAACAATTGCCCTCCGGTTCACTGTTGGTTTCTCGATGGGTTCTCCCCAGCTAACAACGAAGCACTGTGGGAAGAGAACCTCATGCGTGCGATTGCGCAAAGCAGCGATGAGAGCACCACATTAAGCTCATACAGCGTCGCCGGAAGAGTGCGCACAGCCCTAAAGAATGCCGGTTTCGAAGTGCATAAAGCTGAGGGGTTTGGGCGCAAGCGCCACAGCCTGACCGGCACCCTGCCCGCTCAGGCAAGCCCTTCCCTGGCACAAGATGGGAAGAGCACTCATGCCAGCCCCTGGTTCGACTTGCCCAGGGTCGGCTTCGAGGGTAGAACGGCGGCCATAATCGGAGCTGGGCTCGCCGGCTGCAGCACCGCATACAGTCTCGCCAGACGCGGCTGGCAGGTAACCCTCATCGACGCCTCCAGTAAGCCTGCAAGCAAAGCATCCGGAAACGCTCTACTGGCTCTGCGCTGCAGACTATTTAATTCGCCGTCTGCTGAAGCCGAGTTCTTCTTGCATGCCTACCTTTTCGCGCTACGACAGTTCGCCCATTTATTTCCCTGCGGCGACCCTGCATGGAAGCCCTGCGGTGTTTTACAGATGCGCAATGCCATGAACAAACGCAATCCATTGCAAGCGCAGAAATTGGATGCACTCTATTCGCCGCAAATAGTTAGCCTGCTAACGAAGGAACTTGCGACAGTGGAAGCGGGAATAGCGCTCAGCGAAGCCGCCTGGCACTTCCCCGCCGGCGGCGCACTGAACCCCGCGGCCCTATGCCAGCGCTATCTGGCCCATCCGAATATTCACTGCATCTTCGACACAGCCGTCGACAAGCTGAGCAGCTTGGAAAATAAATGGAGCCTGGAGGCAGATGGGGCGCGAGTTACTGAGTCCGACGTAGTCGTTATCGCCAATAGTCACGACGCGACAAGGCTAGCGCAATGCGTCGACCTTCCACTACAGAGTTTTCGCGGGCAAACCACCGTGATAGCTGCCAACGAGAAAAGCACCAGACTAGAAAGCATCGTAAGTGGAGCCCGGACAGTCTTTCCATCTGCCGATGGGCAGCATCTTATATCGGCAAGTTATGCCACGGGCACCCAGGCGGAAACACTCGCCAATGACACGCTTGAGAATCTGCGCGGCGCCGCAAGCAATTTTTCAGAAGACAACAGCCTTAGCGATATCGCACTATCGAACAGAGTGTCGGTACGCTGCAATTCTCCCGATGGAATCCCCCTGGTTGGGATGATGCCAGATAGCGCAAAGATGCGGATCCGCTATGGAGAGCTGGCAAGAAATGCCCGAGCAAAATTTAGCACTACGGGACACGACTGCGAGCAATACACAGATGGCCTCTTCCTCAACGTAGCTCATGGATCGAACGGACTTGCCAGCTGCCCAATCAGCGCAGAGTTTCTTGCGAGCCTGATTACGGCGGAGAATCTGCCTCTAAGCAAGGCCATGATAAACACGCTTAACCCTAGCCGCTTCCTTATAAAAGATTTAAAGAAACAACGCTGAGCTAGATCAGAGGTAGTAAAAAGTTAGCAGAGAGTTAGAGGGGACATTAAACGGAACAGTCCAGCAGCTTCTGCAAGCGACGTGAAACTCAGCGGTCGTAGAAGCCCTGAATTAAAGAAAACATCGATTCAACATCTGCAATACCCGCACTCTCGCGAATAGAGTGCATCGCAAAACTGGCTATACCCACATCGACGGTCGCTATACCGAGTAGCGCCGAGGTAATTGGCCCTATGGTACTCCCACAACCCATGTCGGAACGCACAACGAAAGACTGGTGACTGATATCCCGCCTATTACAAATAGATTTTAACAGGGCTATGGTGTGACTGTTGCTGGCATAGCGCTGATTCGCATTGATCTTGATAACGGGGCCGGCATTCAATTTGGGTGAGTGCACGGCGTCGTGTTTATCTGCGAAATTCGGATGCACACCATGTGCGTTATCTACCGAGAGCAAAACGGAATTCTGCATCGCCCTGTCAAAACTTGCCGCACTGGCCGAATCATCTTCCGCTTCCAACATCCTCTGCAATACAGACTTCAGAAAGGGACCGTCTGCCCCGGCGGCAGAAACCGAGCCGACCTCTTCATGATCGTTGCAAACCATTATGCTGGCGCAGTCATCATTACTGTCGATCAACGAATGCAACGCAATAAAACAACTCAGCAGATTGTCGAGCCTGGCGCTGCAGATAAATTGCTTACGCAGACCCACTAACGCAGGGGCCTGTGTGTCGTAGAGCAATAACTCATGAGACAGAATGGCCTCTGCATCAGCAAGCTTAAGCGCCTGCTGCAGATGTGCCAGCAAGTAGCTCTCGAAACTGAATTTTTCATCGGCGTCTAGCTGCAACAGAATCGGCGGCAGCTCTTTCTGCTCGTTGATCAATCTGCCGTCGTTCGCAGTGACATCGAGGTGAATCGCCAGACTGGGAATGAATGCAACAGGGTCTTTGAGATCGACGAGAACCGATTCTACCGCGCCGCCGGCACTCTGATAGCTCACCCTGCCAGCGATGGAAAGGTCTCTATCGAACCAGGGATGAAGCAGAGCCCCGCCATAAACTTCGACGCCTAGCTGAGCATAGCCCTGATTGCTCACATCGGCATGGGGCTTTATCTTCAGGCAGGGACTATCGGTATGCGCCCCAGCAATTCTAAAACCGGTTTCCAATAGATCAGCCTTGCCTGTCTTGAAGGCAATGATGGCCGAGTCGTTACGCACCACGTAGTAACGCGAGCCTTTCTTCAATTTCCAGTTTTTGCCGGCATCGAGGCGCTCGAAATCAGCAGCATCGAGCACAGCCGACATATTGGCGACGGCATGAAAGGGTGTTGAGGATTGCTGCAAGAACTGCAGCAATCCGACTTGAAGATTCTCGTTAGCCAATACTTTTCTCTATATGTTTGTAGTTGGTATCAGCAACTGAATTTAGCGTATTTCTAATAGCTCTACATCGAAGATCAATGCAGAATTAGGCGGAATGGCAGGTGTAGGTGAGGCTTCACCATAGGCCATGGCTGCTGGTATAAACAGGCGCCACTTGTCACCTACAGACATAAGCTGCAGACCCTCAGTCCAGCCACTGATAACCTGTGACAAACCAAACTGCGCCGGCTCACCACGATCGACAGAACTGTCGAACACTGTGCCATCGATTAGAGTCCCGTGATAATGCGCCAGGACCGAATCGCTTACAGTCGGTGATGCGCTGCCGTCTGGGCCAGATTCCAACACCATGTATTGAAGCCCGGACTCTAGAGTCACAACGCCCTCTTTCGCAGAGTTAGCACTCAGAAAATCCACACTTGCTGCTGTACTTGCTGCCAATGCCGCTTGCTGCTGCTCGGCCATCTGCTGCTGAAACAGTTGAATGGCAGCGAACATGTCTTCATCACTCATCTGCACATTGCCTGCTACCGCATCCAACATGCCAGCGACAAATGTGTCGACTTCGATACCGTCCAAGATACCCTGCGCTTGAAGATTCTGACCGATGTTAACGCCTATTGAATAAGCAATTTTGTCATCATCACTCTCTAGATTTGAATTGCCCTGAGCAAATACCTGAGCGCTCAATACGATGCTCAAAAGGCCAATTAGGATACGACTCTTGCCTGTGCTTATGTTCATACTAAATTCCTTAGATTCATTGGACAAATGCCTACGAAAGGGTTCCAATCCAGTCAGCGACAGATGAGCCGAATATTAACTGGGATGCCCAGTAAATGCCAGTATCTGCCGTGAGAACTCGGCACTACACATGCTCCACCGACAGGAAATACGCGCATGCATCACATATCAATAACCGGACTTGTTGGCACCCCATTCCGGCTATTCTTTCTCGCTGCGCTTTTTAGCCTGAGCTGCTGTTCGCAAAATTTCACCGTCTCCGTAAACAATCAGGCTGTATTCGACCCCACCGGAAGGCTCTATGCTGGCGACCTGGCAGACCCCGATCTGCAGGGCTGCCTTAATATAGCAATGCAGCAGCAAGGCATAGAGAACGCCGGGCTGCTGCAGGTACTATCCTGCGCGAATTCTACAGTTGAGACTCTTGCGAATATCGAACAGTTGGCAGAGCTGCGCTTCCTCGATGTGAACAACAACAGAATTCGCGATATCTCTCCCCTGCGAGGGCTGCGAAATCTGAGTGGACTCAATCTTGCGAATAACGGAATTAACGATATAAGCCCCCTACTCAGCATGACCACGATTACCTCGGTCAATCTGCTGGGCAACAATGAATTGCCCTGCCTGCAGCTGCAGACACTAGAGGATAGATTAGGTAGCAACTTGAGCCGACCTGCTAGCTGCCAAAATTAGCGCCCTAACTGGGCGGGCCGCTATGAAAGCGAAATTCGCTGTCTGGCTCGGTCACGAGTCGCAGCTCCTGTGCCGCGAACTGATCAAGCTTCGCCTGTATATCCACATCTGAATATTGTCGCGCCAGCTCCAGATAGTCTTCGAAGTGCCGGGCTTCGGATTTCAATAGGCTGCGATAGAATTTCTGCAACTCGCTGCCCAAAAAGGGTGCCAGCTGCGCGAAGCGCTCGCAGGAACGAGCCTCGATGAAGGCTCCGACGATCAAGGTGTCGATTAGCTGCTCGCGCTCTTCCTTCGAGATCAACTCGCGCATTCCAGCGGCATATCGCGAAGGACTGAGCCTCACGTATTCGACACCCCTGCTCTGCAATATCTCAACCACCTGCTGAAAATGCAGCAGCTCCTCTCGTGCTAATTGCGACATCTTCTTCAACAAATCGGGCTTACTAGTATGCCTATACATCAAGTTCATAGCGGTGGCGGCAGCTTTCTTTTCACAATTCGCATGATCGATGAGCAATAAATCTTGATGCAGCAGCGCCTCTTGCAGCCATGCCTCAGGTGTAGCACAGGGGAGGAAGTTGTTTATTTCAGAGAGCATGGGACATGTAGTGAGCGAGACCTTGGCACTGGAAAAATAAATCCTATGAAGAGAGTTAGTGCCGAGTTTTATCGGACAGCTCTTTCTTGGACTCCTCTGGATCGTTATCCAATTCTTTTACTACAGGAATCTCATCTTCTAAGTTTTCATCCAGGGCATCACGCTTTAGTTTCTTCGAAGTCTTCGCGCCTAGAGTCTTCAGATCTTCTACCCGGCGTATGAGATTTCCAGTTCCGGAACGCAATTTCTTATGCGCGTTATCATAACTCTTCTTGGTTGATTCTATTCGGCTACCGATATCCTCTAGATCCGCGACGAAGTTAACGAACTTGTCATACAGCGCACCGGCCTTCTCCGCGATCTCCACAGCATTCTGATTCTGTTGATCCAGACGCCAGAGGTTTTGCGCCAATTTTAATGTAGTCAGCAGCATGGTAGGACTAACAAAAACTATATTTTTTTCAAAGGCGAATTGAGAAAGCCCTGGATCATTCTGTATCGCTACAGAATAGGCCGCATCTATAGGCATAAACAAAAACACATAGTCCAAGGAACTGATGCCCGATAATTTTTGATAGTCCTTGCCAGATAGCGACTTAACATGGCCACGCACCGACTGAATATGTTGCTTTAAAAATTCGGCCTTCGCATCCGCCTCATCCGCCGAGCAATATCCGTCCCAGGCCTTAAGCGACACTTTAGAATCGATAATGATATCTCTGGACTCCGGCAGGTGGACCACAACGTCGGGTTGCAACTTCGCTCCCTCGGCAGAACTCAAACTTACCTGCACCTCGTACTCCCTGCCCTTCACTAGGCCGGAGTTTTCCAGCAGAGTCTCCAACACCATCTCACCCCAGTTTCCCTGAGCCTTATTGTCTCCCTTCAGCGCATTGGTTAGATTAACCGCGTCCTCGCTAATCTGACTATTTAATTCGTGTAGCTGCTTTATTTCCCGGGCAAGAGAGAATCTCTCTTTCGACTCTTTGTCGTAGGTTTCTTCGACGCGCTTCTCGAACTGGCGAATCTTATCCTGCAATGGATTTAAGACGGTCGACAGCGATTCCTTGTTGTTATCAACCAACTTCTTACTCTTGTCTTCAAATATTTCGTTAGCGATATTTTTAAATGCGATACCCAGCTGTTCTTTCGACTCGTTGAGCAGCGCCAGTTTCTCGCCATGTTGATTACGCTCAAGCTCAAGACTCGTTTCCAGCTTAGTCTTGAGTTCGCGCAGGGCCTGCACCTCACTCTGTAACGAATCATTCTCGCTAACAGATTTGTGCAACGACAGCGCCGTAGTAGCAAACTCCGCCTCCTTCGCAATTAATTTCTCTCGCGCGGATAATTCTGCCAACTTCAGAATCTGCGACTGACGCAGCGTCCATATGAGAGCTGCTGTCAGAATAACAATCAGGCAAATAGCGGCTGTAATTACTAGGGGGTTCATAGCTCTCGCACTACTGTGCATTGCACAGTCGAAGTGGTAATGAAAGGGCGAGAGCTGTGTATAGCGACAGCTCTCGAGTCAGTGCTCTAACTCAGATTGTCGTTGATTACGATGAGTAACTCGGCCGTCAGGTCGCCCAAATTATCGGTGGCCTCCACGGCTTCGGCAATAACGGTGATCACTCCATCGCCTTCAACCAACCGCACATTGAAATCGCGCTCCTGAGCCTGCGCATTCCCATCGTTGCGATTAAACAGACGTCCTATAAAGCCTGGCTCATTATCTTCTTGACGAAGACCGGAGAAGCTGACGTTGAGAAAGGCTGCATCACGATCAGTATCGATGATATTTACGCCGGCCTCATCCAGGGCAGAACGAACCAAGACCCATGCACGGTTAAATCCCAGACGCAGCTCTAGAACCTGCCTACCCTGTCCGTCATCTATAATATTAGCCTTTCTTTCCGCCTCGATGCTGCCGGCGAGAAGACTCGCCGATGAGGCCTGATAGACATCATTTCGATCGGCTAGATACTGTGAGAGCGTATTCAGAATTTGTTTCTCACGATCCGCCTCTGCTGAAACCTCAGGCCAGTTCGTAATTAGTGGTATAGGCTCACTTCTAGGGCTCTGCACGTGAACAACATAAATCTCGGAGTAGCCTGAATGTAGTCCAGGTTCAATCAATACCCGATACTTATGCCTCGTCTCTAAATTACTGTCCACCTCCAGCCAGGAGGTCTCCATGATGCCCTCCCCCGGATTCTCATACTCGAGAATCACCTGCAGCTGTGACCAATAGTCTCGCACCAGAGGCCACACCTGACCCGGGGTAGCATCCAACACGATCCAACTGCGGTCGCTGAGGTTCTGAATGATCACGCCTTCGCGTCCGCCTGCCTCGATAGGCTTGGGTAGGGGAATCTCCTCAAACGGCTCCGCCGCTGCTGTGAATTGCTCAGGTATGACATACAGCTCGTCCAGGGTGTAGCTGTCCAGTTCGTCCGGTACCGCCATGCGCGCCAGCACCGGCGCCTCCATGTAGTCATCGGCACGGTCACGAAACGGTCCGTTCTCTCCGGCAAGGTAATTACAACCCGTCAACAGAACCAGAAAGCCTGGAAGTAATAAGGATTTAGACATTCAACTTTGTTCCTGTATTGCCTTTTGCATCGCTGCTGTAGCCATTCAAGCAGATCATGTAACGATCCCGGCCGCAGCCAGGGCTTCTCTAACTTTGACGTGATATTGCCCATCAAGTTCCACAAGCGGCAATCGAATTCCACCGCCAATCCTGCCCTTGGCCTGCAATGCCCACTTCACAGGGACGGGATTCGCCTCGATAAAAAGGTCCTGATGTAGCAGCTCAAGCTTGCTGTCTACTGCTCGCGCCTGCTCTTCGTTGCCGGCTAAAGCCGACGCGCACATCTGTGACATCAAGTCTGGCGCTACATTCGCCGTAACCGAGATCGTTCCATCGGCTCCCGCCAAAATCAGCGGCAGACTAAGCGCATCTTCGCCACTGTAGATAGCGAGTCGCTCACCGCAACGCTCGATCAATTCAAGGCCCCTGGCGAGATCTCCGCTAGCGTCCTTGATCGCGACTATATTATCGAGCTGGGCGAGACGTTCGATCGTGGCCAGCTGCAGATCGCAGGCGGTACGGCCTGGCACATTATAGAGAATCTGCGGGATATCTACCCCTTCGGCGATCAGCTTGAAGTGCTGATACAAACCTTCCTGAGACGGTCTGTTGTAATAGGGTGTTACCAGCAGCGCCGCATCGGCGCCATTGTTCTTAGCCGACTCGGTGAAATACAGCGCCTCCGCCGTATTGTTCGAGCCCGTACCCGCGATGACGGGAATCCTGCCTCCAACGACACTCACGCAATGGCCTACAAGATCGCAATGCTCGTCTGTGCTGAGAGTGGCTGATTCACCCGTGGTACCCACGATCACTACGGCATTCGTGCCCGAGGCGATATGCCATTCGAGCAATTTATCGAGGCATGGCAGATCCAGCGAACCATCTGGCTGCATGGGGGTAACTATGGCGACGATACTGCCGCGAATTTGAGCTTTCATGGAAATCCTACTACTTATCTAAGCCCTGAATTTTAACACAGCGCAGGGGTATCAACCAAAGTCGTCACAGCGGCCTTAGCTGGCGCTGCTGCCTTCGTCATTAGCCTTCGCGCTAGGGTGTATCTTGCTAGGCCAGGCGTTGAGTATGGCTTTGATGAGTGTGGCCAGTGGAATGGCAAAGAATACACCCGCCAAGCCCCAGATTCCGCCGAAAACCAAAACCGCAGCGATGATGGCAACCGGATGCAGATTAACCGCCTCAGAGAAGATCACCGGCACTAAGACATTACCGTCTATCAACTGCAACACACCATAGGCCACGAAGACGGTATAGAATTCGCTACCTATACCCCATTGCACATAAGCTACCGCCAGGACTGGAATAGTCACTACGGTTGCTCCGATATAGGGAACGATGACGGAAAGGCCAACTAGCACGGAAAGCAGCAAGGCGTAATTGATACCCAGAATAACGAACAACAGATAGCTAACGCTGCCCACGATAAAAATTTCCAGCACCTTTCCTCGAATATAATTCGAAATCTGCTGATCCATCTCAAGCCAGATTCGATTCATCAGCGGACGATTGCGGGGCAGAAAATTACCCGCCCAGTTAATCAATTCTGACTTATCTTTCATCACAAAATAAACCAGTATCGGAACCAGTACGATAAATACGATCCAACCAATGATGCTAGGGATGCTGGCGAGGGAATATTCCAACACGGTTTGGCCATAGCCCCCCAACTCACCCCGCACACCGGCGATAAAATCCCGTATCTGTTGTTCGGAAAATAGATTGGGGTAGTTCTCCGGCAACAGAAGCAGAGATGACTGCCACTGACTGATAAGATTCGGCAACTCATTGATGAGTCGGCGCAGCTGATTCCAGGCGGAAGGCAGCAGAAATAACAGCATAGCCAGAAACACGCCGATGAAAACGGTGTAGACGAGGACAAAGGCTATTCGCGCGGATAGTCCATAACGCAGCAGAATCTCCACCAGCCCCTGCATAAGGTAAGCGATAATAATTGCTGCAATCAGCGGCGCGAGAACACCACCAAACAAAAGCAGTACCGCCAGACCCGAGATCAGCAGCAGCATCAGAATAATGGACTCTTCGTCATGAAAATAACGATCGAGGAAATCGTTAACCAACTTCTTCATTTCCAGATGTCTCCAGTAAGCTACTAGCCCTTCTTAATCCAATAAAAATAGGCACTATCATCTTTCTGAAAATCCAGAATTTGATGTTTTGTCTGATCGACAAACATATGAAAATCCTTTTCCGATGCCGGATCCGTCGCGACGACTTTCAGAACCTGAGCAGCTTCCATGTTATTTAGAGCCAGCTTCGCCTTCAACAAAGGCATGGGACACTGCAGGCCACTTAGGTCTATCTCTATATCGACATTTATCTCCATCCCTGCATTTTATCAAGCTATGCAGGCTAAACGCCACGAATCATATTGCCTAAATTTCTGCCGGATTGAGCCAAAAGTTACTGAAATATGGGGAATTAATTATGTTAATCTTGGTCTTAAGCTATTATTAACAGACATTATGTACATCAGCTTGTTAAAAAAATCCCTTTTCCTATTGCTCTGGGCGACTATTCCCACTGTACTGTCGGCTCAGCCTGCCCTGCCAAGCTTGGGAGATCGCATCTCTGGCACGGTTTCGCTTGAGCAGGAATATGCCATGGGCCAGCAATTTCTGAGCAGCATTCGTCGCAGCGCGCCTACTATTTCGGACCCCCTACTGAACACCTATCTGGAAAACGTCACCTACAAGCTCGCTTCTCGCAGCCAGCTAAAGGATCACCGGCTCTCATTTGTGATCATCGATAGCGAGGCGCTCAACGCCTTCGCCGCTCCCGGCGGCATTATCGGCGTAAATACCGGCCTGTTCCTGAACGCTCAAACCGAGGCAGAGTTCGCCTCGGTAATGGCACACGAGATCGCTCATGTCAGTCAGCGTCACTTTGCCCGCGGCATAGATGAAGCACAGGCAGGCAAGATACCGCAGATAGCGACACTATTGGCCAGCGTAATCATCATGGCCACCTCCGATGCGAGTCACGGCACCGCGGCGGCAGCCGCAGCTCAGGGCCGCGCACTGGAGAATCAACTGCGCTTCAGTAGAAGCAACGAGACAGAGGCTGATAGAGTGGGTCAGGATACGATGTTCAATGCGGGTTTCGACCCCGACGGCATGTCCACGCTCTTCGAAAGACTTATGGCGATCAATCGGTTCGGCCGCCGCCCACCCGAGTTCCTGCTCTCCCACCCCCTGACCGAGTCACGCATCTCTGGCAGTCGAGGCAGAGCCGCGCGCTATCCGCGACAGCAGTACTCGCCTAACCTCGAGTATCAGATCGTTCGCGCTCGTGTACTGGGTTTCTATGCCCCGAATAAGGCAGATCTAGTTCTCGAGTTTGAAAGACGCCTGGAGCTGAGCAGCAGCGACTTCACGCGGGATGCGAACCGCTATGGGCTAGCGATCGCCTACAACGAAAACGAGCAATACGCATTGGCTAGCGCCACACTGGCACCCCTACTCGATAAAGACCCCAACCGGATAAGCTATGTGGTGACTCAGGCCGAGATACTTACGCAGCAGAATGAGCCAGGCCAGGCCATTGACTTCCTGCAGCGCCACCTGGCAATAAATCCCGGTAATCATGCTCTCACCATGGCCCATGTAGACGCGCTGATCGAGGCACGCTCCTATAATGCCGCCGCGGAAATCATGGAGCGACTGAGTATGGACAGACCCAATGATGTACAACTCTGGTATCAGCTAGCCGAGACTCAGGGTCAGGCCGGGAATATCAGCAAAGTACATCAGGCTAGAGCCGAATACTTTCGGCTGATTGCCGATTTCCAGCGCGCACGACAACAGTTACAGCTGGCATTAAAGATCGAGAGCGATAACGGGGCAGCACCTGCGGAAGAGGCTCGCCTGAGACAGAAGATTCAAGAGATCGAAAACATGCAGCGCAACGCATAAAGCTCCTCACCCATGACTTAGGAGTGAACTTAGGCCTTACCTCTAACCTTAAGCTGGTTGTTGGCGGCGAAGTCCAACATCCTCTGCAGCGGTATCATGGCAGCAGCCGCGAGTTGCGAATCCACTTCTACTCTATTGCTATTGTCTTGCAGAGAACTGTACAGGCTCTCCAGTGAGTTCATACCCATCCACGGGCAGTTTGCACAACTTCTGCAGGTTGCATCGTTTCCCGCCGTCGGTGCGATGATAAATTTTTTGCCTGGTGCCATCTGCTGTAATTTATGGAATATGCCCTGATCGGTAGCGACGATGATTTCTTTCTTGGTCGATTGCTTGGCGGCATTAATGATCTGTGTCGTGGAGCCAATGACGTCCGCAACTTCGAGCACGGCGCTGGGGGATTCTGGATGCGCGAGGATAGCGGCATCGGGATACAACTTCCGCATATCCGCAAGGCCCCGCGCCTTAAACTCTTCATGCACTATGCAGGCAGCATCCCACAGCAACATGTCGGCGCCCGTAGTCTTCTGAATATAGGAGCCAAGATGCTTGTCCGGCGCCCACAGCACTTTCTTACCCTGTTCCATCAAGTGCTCGACTACATCCAACGCAATGCTGGAGGTAACGACCCAATCCGCACGGGCCTTCACAGCCGCCGATGTATTCGCATAGACCACAACGGTACGATCCGGGTGCTTATCGCAGAAAGCCGAAAACTTGTCTATTGGGCAGGCGATATCCAGAGAGCAAGTCGCCTCCAGCGTAGGCATTATTACGGTTTTCTCGGGGCTTAGAATCTTTGCCGACTCGCCCATGAATTTCACGCCGGCGACAATTAGAATCTCGGCATCGCAGTCTCTGCCGAAGCGCGCCATCTCCAGACTATCCCCTACAAAACCACCGGTCTCTTCGGCAAGATCCTGCAACACCGAGTCGGTGTAATAGTGGGCAACAAGCCGCGCCTTCTTCTGCCGCATCAACTGTGTGATTTTTCTTTTATAGCTTTCCTGAGTCTGTGCATCTAGGACAGCAGGACGCACAGCACGATCGAGATACTCACGCACGCGTGCAGTGTCAGCCGCTAGCTGTTCAGAATTTTCACTGGAGATCACTTGATTCATACCCACTAACTACGCGAAGCAAAGAGATTCAGTTTATCACAGGCTTTCTTGCGAGTACTCATTTACGAGGGCTCTAAGGACTGGGGGCAGCAGTCCGAATGGGTTCAAATTGTAGCGACTGATGATAAGCATCAGGCAATTACTAAATAGTTACATCGCGGGAAAAATTGGGGGCTGCGGGCTTGGCAACGGCCAAATTTGTCGAAAAGAAAATGGTAGGGTCTGCGACTTTAGAAACTGGCCAAAGTATCACAAGGGGGAAATGGTGGGGCGTGTGCGACTCGAACGCACGACCAATTGGTTAAAAGCCAACTGCTCTACCGACTGAGCTAACGCCCCAATGAGAGGGCGTCATAGTACTATCAAAATAAAAAAAGACAAGTCATCACAGGCATTTTTTGCCTTGAAACGATCGATTCTCACTATTGATAACGGGTCGGGTCCTCTACTGCGGCATTTTCGAAGCCCTTACGTCGAAAACGACAGCTATCGCACTGACCACAAGCATAACCCTTAGCATCCGCCTGATAGCAAGATACTGTCACCGCGTAGTCAACATTCAAGTCTGCACCAGTCATTATAATCTCAGCCTTACTCAAATCGATCAGGGGCGTTTCGAGGCTGATTACCCTGCCTTCTACCCCAGCCTTGGTTGCCAGATTAACTAGGGATTGAAATGCCGCTATATACTCCGGTCTGCAGTCCGGATAGCCCGAATAGTCCAGAGCATTTACGCCGATAAATATTGCCTCGGCATCAACCACCTCGGCCCAAGCCAGGGCATAGGATAAAAATATGGTGTTTCTGGCAGGCACATAGGTGACGGGTATCCCTTCCGACTCCTGCTCTGGCACCGAGATATCCGTATCGGTTAAAGCGGAACCGCCAATTGTTCCCATGTTTATATCGATGATTTTGTGATCGACAACCTTCGCACTGGCCGCGACGCGCCTGGCCGCGTCGAGTTCACTAGCGGATCTCTGCCCATAGTCAAAGCTAAGGGCATAGCAATCGAAACCACGGTCCACGGCAATTGCCAGACAGGTTGCCGAATCCAGCCCTCCAGAGACCAGGACTATCGCTCTCTTGTTCGTTGTTGATGTCATAATTGTTATCTGGCTATTTGTTGAAGTATTTATTCAGCTACTTTCTTGGCTGTTTCTATAGCGCCTTGTTTCATTGTTTATTGGCTACTTACCGGCGACCGAACCCCAGATCTGCTTATGCAATTGCATCTGCATTCGAATCTTTAATTTATCTCTAAGAATCCATTCGGCGAGCTGTGCCGGCTCTATCTCTTCAAAAGATGGCGAGAACAGAATTTCATTCACTCGACTCGCCAGATCATACTGATCCAGTTTCGCTTTTGACCACTGGTAGTCTTTCTCGTCACAGATAACAAACTTCACCTGGTCAATCGCTTTCAGGTGGGCAATATTTTCATAACGGTTCTTATCTGACTCATTGGACGCCGGTGTCTTCAGATCCATGACGATCGATACACGCTTGTCCACCTGCTCTATTGGCATGGCACCGCTGGTCTCTAATGATACCTGATAGCCTTCGTCACTAAGTCGCTGCAATAAGGGTAGACAGTTAGGCTGGGCCAGAGGCTCGCCACCGGTTACCGTTACGTAGTCACAGGCAAACTCTGCCAGCGCTGCACTTATGGCATCCAGCTCCATAAGTTCGCCGCCCTCGAAGGCATAGGCTGTATCACAATATTGGCAGCGCAGAGGACAGCCCGTCAGGCGAATAAACACTGTCGGTATTCCTACTGTTCGGGACTCACCTTGCAGAGAATGAAATATCTCAGTAATTCGTAGTGTGCTAGCGGATGCCATTGACTGTTGTCTCTATAATATTGATGACGGTATCGATAACGCTATGGCATTGAGCGAAGAAACAGCTCTTAGTCGAGTATCTGGGGGTTTCTAGCTTCTGTTACTTCTTCTGTATGAGTTGAATGCTAATTCGTTCAATCGAGCGATAGCAGTCGAGTATCGGCCAAGTTGGCGACACCGGTATTTGGAAACCTTCTCTTAATGTCATTCAGCAGCGCTCGCGCCTGGGAATTATTGCCCATTCCCTCGTACGCGAGTGCAAGTCCATACATGGCATCTGGCAGCTTCGCGACATCCTGCGGTCCATTCACAATAATTTCATAAGACTCTACAGCTTCGTTGTAGCGATTCAGATAGAGGTAGGCCTGCCCTTTCCAGTAATGGGCATTGGTGACAAATCTACCGCTGGGGTAAATGCTTAGATACTGATCAAATTCGGCTATCGATAAGTCGAAGTTGCTCTTAATCACCGAGTCATAGGCCATCTGATACAGCTGCTGCTCACTAAGAATAGCTGGCTCCAGGGTTCCGCGACCGATGTTGCGAGTTGCTGGGGCTCTAGGCGCTGCGCTAGTGGGTGGCTGTGCTGCCGGGCTAGACCCTGTGCGCGGGCTCGAAATTGGTCGCTGATTTAGTGCGGGTGTATTGCTCGCGACTGGAGGTGCAGCTGCGGCATTGCCAGCATCGGAAGTGCGAGTAGCGACGCCAGGCACACTCGCTGCTGCCCCGGATTCCAGACCACTCAGCCTATCGTCGACATTTGTGTAACGACTGAGCGAGTCTCGCTGCATCTTCCGTAATTCGAAACTCTGCTCTTCGACCATCGCTCGCAACGATTGCACCTCAGATTGCAGATCGCGTATCTGATCGAGCAAAAGTGACAATGCGTCGTTGTTAGAATTGCTCGGTGCGGAGCTGACTGAACGAGACTGTCCAGGAGTGAAGGGTTGAGATTCGACTACTGAACCAACCCCTTGGGCCGCAACTGTGGAACTAAGCAAGCTGGCAACCAAGACAACAGGTAGCTTACACGTTACAGCCTTCAGGATGTGATTCATAGTGTATTAATACCACGTTAGTTAATGCTTATCGGGCGACAACTTCTACGCGACGGTTGCGGCTGTAAGCGTTTTCGCTTTGGCCTTGTTGCGCTGGTCGCTCTTCGCCGTAACTCACCACTTCGATCTGAGAACGCGAAGCGCCATTCACGATGAGGTAGTTAAGCACGCTGTTAGCACGACGCTCACCCAAGGCCAGGTTGTATTCACGTGTACCACGCTCGTCTGCATGGCCTTCGAGTCGAATTCTCTTGCTGGAATTAGCAGCAAGATCTCGCGCATGGAATGACAGGGTTTCACGGTCTGCCGCTTTGAACTCTGCAATGTCGAAGTCAAAGTAAAACACGGTCTGACGAAGTGCGTTCTGCGCTCGAATCTCTTCTTGAGTCAGCTGACCAGATGTAGACCCCGGGTTAGTGCGCGCTGTGCTTCCGCTGGAAGAGCTGCTTGAAGAACCTTCACTACCCATGGCGCCACTTTCATCGGTGTCACCACTCGAGCTACATGCTACCAAGGCAAATAAAGAGAACGCCATCAGGCCCATTTTTATTGTTTGTATGCTTTGCTTTGTCACTCTTTGAGTCCTCCAAAGACTTAAATCGTTGTCTAAAAATCTACGGTTTTACTGCAATCTAGCGGTTTAATTTAGGAACGGAGACCAGGCTGGCTCCCGCACATCACCCTGCGTGGATGGTAAACGGAACTTTACTGTTCCGTCAATGGATACGGCATCTAGCACCCCTCTTCCATTGAACTTCGTGCCATACATTATCATGCTGCCGTTTGGTGCAACACTGGGTGATTCGTCTAGTGAGGTGCTGGTCAGGGTAATTATCCTCAGGGTTTCGATATTCAGCACCGCAATCTGATAATTCGGGTCTTGTCGCGTCTCGCGGCGTACGTGAACGAGGTTTACGCCATCCGGCAAGAATTGGGCGTTAAGACACTGAAAACAGTCATAAGTTAGCCGCTCGACATCGAAGGAGCTGGCTCCCAACTCGATCTGATAGATCTGCGGCTGCCCGGTTCGCTCCGACATAAATACTATAGATCTACTATCGGCAGTCCAGCTCGGTTCCGTATCGATCAATGGGTGGTCTGTCACCTGGATAAGCTGATTGGTGGTGAGATCCTGCACATAGATATCGGGGCTTCCGTCCTTCGATAACACCATTGCCAGCTTGGTGCCATCGGGCGACCACTCCGGCGAACTGTTCAGGTTCGGATAATTGGTTATCTGGCGCCGGTCGCCGGTAGCAATATTCTGAATATAGATACGCGGCAGATCGGTCTCGAAAGAGACATAGGCCACATCGCGTCCCGTTGGTGACCAACTGGGCGACATAATGGGCTCGACCGACTCCAGCAGAACCTGGGCTCGCTGGCCATCATAGTCAGATTTCTCGAGGCGGAAATAAGTCAGCTCCGGATTTACATACTCCGCAACCACGTACATTATCTCGGTGGTAAAGGCGCCACGTGTCCCGGTAACCTGTTCGAAAACAACGTTGCTAATCTCATGGGCAATATCGCGAAGCTGAGTCACGCTCCCGGTTAGAACCTCGCCCGCTAGCTTGATCTCACGATTGATATCGAAGAACTCATACTGAACCTGAACCAGTTGGCTGCCGGGTGCTCTGTCTATCTTACCAACCAACAGATAGTCCTGAGCCAGGATGCGCCAATCGCGGTAGTAAACCTGACTCTCGTCGCTGGGCAGGCTGAGCATATTCGATCTGGACAGCGCTAGAAACTCACCAACCTGCTCCAGATCATTCATTACGATCTGCGATACATCTTCACTGAGCACGCCAGTGCCCTGCCAGGAAAATGGCACGACCGCGATTGGAATAGGATTATCCACCCCCTGGGTAATCTGAATGCTCAATTCAGCGCTAGCGGCTATCGACCACAGGCAAAGCGTGCCCGCCAGGAAACTATGTAATGCTTTGCTTAAGTTCAATTCAGTAAATCCTCGGGTTCGAATATCAGTGAGAGAGACCTGAAATTCTCATTAAATACATTAATCGGCAAGGCCTGCAGTTCTCTGAATGGCGCTGCGCCATAAACCGCGTTTTCCGCCGATCTGTCGAATGCCGGGTCGCCGCTGGACTGGGTAACGCTGACATCTACCAGCTCGCCAGTGGGTAGCAGCCTCATCTGCAAGATTGCCCGCATGCCGTTTCTGGCACTGGGCGGTCTCGACCAGCTTTCCTGCACAAGTTGTTGAATCAGTGCCGTACCACTCTGCACCATTTCGAATTCTGAGCTGGCAAGCTCCGCGGCTGCCGCATCTGCTGCCTCACGCTCGCGCTGCCTTTCTCGGTCACGAACCTCTTGCTGTCGCTGCGCCTCGGCTAACTCACGCTGGCGGCGCTGTTCTTCAGCCCGTGCTTCCTGCTCGCGCTGTAATTGCTCCGCGTCCATACGTTCCTTCTCCTGACGCTGGCGCAGGGAAGCTAATTCTCGCGCCTTCCTCTGCTCTTCCGCCCTCGCCTGCTCTTCTGCCTGCGCTTGTTCCTGTCTCTGACGCTCGGCCTCGGCGGCGCGCTGTGCCTGCTCCTGCTCCCTAACTCTTTGCTGTTGTTGCTGCTGTTGCCGCTCCAGGCGAACTCGCTCGTTTGCCACCTGTGGGTTTTCCTGCACCAACAAGGCCTTCACTACGGTGGGCTGCACAAGCTCCATGACATCCGCACTACGACTGCTCTGCAGAAACAAGAGCAAAGCCAGTATCGCGCTGTGAAAAGTCACGGCAACAACTACCGACAGTGGGTAGCCGTTGTAGATCACAACATTGTTAAAAGTATCTTTCATCAGAGTGTATCTACGCGCACTGCGCTAGTTATCACCCAGAGGCTGTGTAATAAAATTGGGATTCGCAACCCCCGCCGCCTGTAGGGTCGTAATTAAATTTACCATCGCTCCCCAACCCGCCTCGGTATCACCCTCAACCAAGACCTGTATAGTCGGGTTCGTAGTGGTGATGATAGCAACCTGGGCGCCAAGGGTTTCCAGCGTGACAGACTGTCTATCCGCCCCCGTCGCGCCAACGCTGATGAAGTATTCACCCTCTGCAGTCAGAGACACCACCAGAGTTTCCAGATTTTCATCGATAGCCAGGGGCTCGTTATTCGCCTCTGGCAGCTCTACCTCTATGCCCTGATTCAAAAGTGGCGCCGTCACCATAAACACAACGAGCAATACCAACATCACATCGATAAAAGGCACGACGTTAATTTCGCCCATTGGTTTCCGCTTCTTGCGGACAATTGTTTCCATCGATCAAGCCTATTCAGTTACGCGCTTACTAACTCTGTCTTTTCTTAATCGCTGTGAATCTGGCGATGAAGAATACTTGAGAATTCATCGGTAAAAGTCACGTAGCTGCTAGTGATATTGTCCACGGTGGCGGAATAACGGTTGTAAACAACCACGGCGGGTATCGCGACAAACAAACCCATCGCAGTTGCTATCAGAGCCTCCGCAATATCCGGGGCTATCACCTGCATCGTAACCTGGGCCTGACTGGCCAGACCGATAAATGAATTCATGATGCCTATTACCGTACCAAACAGACCGATATATACCGAGACCGATGCGACGGTTGCGAGAAACGGCAAATGCTTCTCGAGTTTTTCTTCCTCTCTCGAATAGGCAACGCGCATGGCACGCTGAGCGCCTTCCATGATTGCTTCCTTATCCATTGATGGCTGCTGCCGCAGACGCATGAATTCCTTGAATCCGGCTCGAAAGATATTTTCCATGCCTACTGCGGGAATATTCTCCTTCTGCATCTGACTGCCCTCTTTATAGAGCTGACTCAGATCCATGCCAGACCAGAAGCGGTTCTCAAAACTGATTACTCCTTTTAAGGCGGTAGACAGCACCATCCAGCGCTGAAATATCATCACCCAGGAAACTATAGAAAGCCCCAGCAGCGTTAACAGCACTAGCTGTACTGGCAGGCTCGCTTCCAAAATTAAAAGAGTAGGTGTAATCCCTTCGTTCACTGTCTTTCTCCAAATCGGGTATCAGCTTGATAGCCCGATCAATGCTATTCCGCTATTTATCTAATTACTTATCGAGTTATTCATGTATAGAGTCGAATTTTTGCTTCTCGCGACTTCCACCCCCGCATGCTTTGACAGGCAAACTCGGCAGGAAATCCCCGACTTTAAAGGGATTATTCGGCCAAAGAGGGAAATAGTTTTGTGAAAAGGCATTTAACTGCCTAAAACTAACTATTGAGAGGTAAAACGAGACAATGTAAGGGCAAATCATGGCCAAATCGTGGCAAAGGCGATGCCCTGCCCAGCGCTCATCATCAGGCAGCCGAGTTACTCAGGGGATTGGTCTGACTCAAACAGTTCCGCCACCTGCTCCGAGGGCTTTATGCCGAAGTGCCTATAGGCAAATTGCGTGACTACGCGCCCGCGTGGCGTGCGCATGATGAAGCCCTGTTGAATCAGATAAGGCTCCAAAACATCTTCTATGGTATCGCGCTCCTCGCTGATAGCTGCGGCGAGGCTGTCTATGCCAACCGGCCCACCCTCGAACTTCTCGATCATGGTCATCAGCAGGCGCCTGTCCATGTGATCGAAGCCATTCTTGTCGATACTCAGCATGTCCAGCGCCAGACCAGCCGTTTTCGCATTCACTGTGCCGTCTGCCTTAACTTCAGAATAGTCGCGCACCCGTCGCAATAGACGATTCGCGATACGCGGTGTGCCTCGCGAGCGTTTCGCGATCTCCGCCGCACCGGACTCGTCGGCGTGGGTGCCCAGGATTTTCGCCGAGCGGGTGACGATATGGGTGAGCTCCTCCACGGAATAGAACTCCAGACGCTGAATTATCCCAAACCTGTCTCTCAGCGGGGAAGTCAGCAAGCCTGCTCTGGTAGTAGCACCTACAAGGGTAAACGGAGGAAGATCCAGCTTAATCGAACGCGCAGCAGGCCCCTCGCCTATCATGATATCCAGTTGGAAGTCTTCCATGGCGGGATAGAGAATCTCTTCGATCACCGGACTCAGGCGATGAATCTCGTCGATAAACAAGACGTCCCCCTCTTCCAGGTTCGTCAGCATCGCGGCGAGATCGCCAGCCTTCTCCAGAACCGGGCCCGAGGTGGTTTTTATAGCAACCTGCAACTCATTCGCGATGATGTTAGCCAACGTAGTCTTGCCCAATCCAGGAGGGCCAAATACCAGCGTATGATCCAGCGGCTCCTCACGGTTGCGCGCGGCGCTGATAAAGATATCCATCTGCTCTTTAACTTCGCTCTGACCTATATAGTCGGTGAGAACCAGAGGACGAATAGCCCTATCGACAGAATCTTCTATCGGGGCTGCCTCAGGTGAGATGAGTCTATCTTCTTCCATTTGCTGTCCAACAATTTAGGGCCGGTAAGTAAACTATTCGAGGCCTTCTAGGCCATGCTCTTGAGTGACTGCCGAATCAACTGCTCGGAATCTTCTATCTCAGGGTTCGCCTTTAATACCTGTGCAATGGCGTGAGCTGCTTGCTGCGGCTTGTATCCGAGAGACACCAGTGCGGTCTCCGCATCGTTCGTAATCGATGTGGAAAGTGATGCCGCTGACGGGGCACTACTCCCTTCGCTGCCTCCATCCCAATCCGAGAGACGGTCACGCATCTCTATCAATAGTCTTTCGGCGGTCTTCTTGCCTATACCAGGCATCTTCACCATGGCGTTAATATCGTTGCTGCGCACTGCCCGCACGAATTCATCTGCCTCCATGCTGGAGAGAATACCTAATGCCATCTTCGGGCCCACTCCATTAATCTTGATCAGTGAGCGAAACATAGACTTGTCTTTCTCTTCGAAGAAGCCATACAAAAGCTGTGCATCTTCGCGCACGACAAAATGCGTATGCAGGTTTAGCTCCTTGCCGACCTCGGGTAGTTGGTACAGTGTGCTCATTGGCACCTGCACCTCATAGCAGATACCCCCAACATCCACCTGGATCTCCGGCGGCTTCTTATCGACTAAAATCCCGCGTATTCTTCCTATCACCTGAATCTCTTCCTGCTAAACGACTTTGCGCCCGCCATGCGAATCAAACTGGCTTCGGTATTGGCATGACAGATTGCGACGGCAAGTGCATCTGCCGCGTCTTCGGCTATGTTATCACTTATCGCCAGCAGGGCTTTAACCATGTGCTGCACCTGCAACTTATCCGCGCCGCCGGAACCGACCACCGCCTGCTTTACCTTACGCGCCGAATATTCGGCTACCGGCAAATCATGTGAAAGACAGGCAACCATCGCGCTGCCACGGGCCTGACCAAGCTTCAGTGCCGAAGACGGATTCTTCCCCATAAACACTTCTTCGACAGCCGCCTGCTGTGGAGAAAACTCCTCTATCACCTGACAGATTTCCGTGAATATTGTCTTGAGACGTTCCGGCTGGGAGGTGCTGTTGGTTTTGACACAGCCGCAGTGTACGTAGTGAAGTTTATTGCCAACGGAGTTGATCAGACCGTAGCCCGTTACGCGGGAACCAGGATCAATGCCGAGAATGATGGACATTTACATTCCTTAGTCTGATGGCAGGACACAGACAGCGAACCGTGAATAGAAGAGCCCGCGTCTGGATCTTCAGAGGCGAACTAGAGTTGGGCTGCTATCTCATCGGAGATGTTAGCGTTGTGATACACATTCTGCACATCGTCTAACTCTTCCATAAGATCGATCAGCTTTACTAGTGTCTCGGCAGAACTCAGATCCAGATCAGCCTCGGTCGATGCGAGCATCGTCATCTCGGCGGACTGCGCCACCAGGCCGGCTGCGTTCAGCGCGTCTTGCACAGCGCCGAAGGTTTCCAGTGTAGTCATGACATCGAAGCTGCCGTCATCGTTGCTAACTATGTCATGGGCGCCTGCATCCAGCGCAACTTCCATGATTTTTTCTTCGCTGCTGCCCTCGGGGAAGCTAATAATGCCGGTCCTCTCAAACAGATAGGCTACAGAGCCATTGGTGCCCAGGGTGCCACCAAACTTGGTAAACGCATGACGCACTTCTGCGACGGTACGGTTCTTGTTATCGGTTAGGGTCTCAACCAGAACGGCGGTGCCCCCCGGTCCATAACCCTCGTAGCTGAGCTCTTCCAGGTTGTCGCTCTCGGCGGTGCCGGCTCCGCGCGCTACCGCTCTATCGATAGTATCCCGGGTCATGTTCGCAGCTAACGCCTTATCGACGGTTGCGCGCAGCCTTGGATTGTCTGCCACCTCACCACCGCCCATCTTCGCGGCTACGGTTAGCTCGCGAATGATCTTGGTGAAAACCTTACCGCGCTTCGCATCCTGACCTGCTTTTCGGTGCTTGATGTTGGCCCATTTACTATGACCTGCCATATCAGCTTAACTCCCGATCTAAAGATTCTTTCCTAATATTTTGATTACTGTCGCTAACGTTACTTCGCCGCCGGCTGCTCCCGCAACCTAATATTCAGCTCCCGCAGCTGCTTCGCAGAGACTACCCCTGGTGCTTCCGTTAACGGACAAGCAGCCGACTGCGTCTTTGGAAAGGCGATTACGTCGCGTATCGATGTGGCGCCAGTCATTAACATGATGAGCCGGTCCAGACCGAAGGCGATACCGCCGTGGGGAGGACAGCCGAAGCTCAAGGCATCGAGCAGAAAGCCAAATTTTTCTCTCGCCTCTTCATCACCAATACCCAATACCTCGAATACAGACTTCTGCATCTCAGGCTTGTTGATACGAATTGAACCACCGCCTAGCTCGGTGCCATTTAATACCATGTCATAGGCTCGCGACAGAGCGCTCAACGGATCGGCCTTTAACTGACTCGCGTCGCAGGACGGCGCGGTAAAAGGATGGTGCAGAGACGTCATACTGCCATCGCTTGCAGTTTCGAACATTGGGAAATCCACCACCCACAGCGGTGCCCAGCCTTCCCTGACCTGTCCCAGGTCTTCGGCGACTTTAATACGCAATGCGCCCAGGGCCTCATTGACGACCTTCGCCTTGTCGGCGCCGAAGAAGATAATATCTCCTGTCTGCGCATCCAGTTTCTGCATCAATGCCTGAACCACATCTTCCGGCATGAACTTCAGGATTGGCGATTGCAGCCCTTCCAGGCCGGCGTCAATGTCATTGACCTTGACCCAGGCCAGCCCCTTCGCGCCGTAGATACTCACGTACTTCGTATAGTCGTCTATTACTTTACGGCTGATGCTCGCACCCTGGGGGACGCGCAGCGCTACCACGCGGCTGTCCGCATCGTTGGCAGGGCCACTAAATACTTTAAACTCTACATCCTTCATCAGGTCGCCAATATCGATTAGCTCCAGATCGATTCTTAGATCTGGCTTATCGGAGCCAAACCGGTGCATGGCCTCCTCATGAGACATACGCGGGAAGGCACCGAGATCAACATCCAGATGCTTCTTGAACACCTCACTGATCAACTGCTCCATGACAGACATTATTTGCTCTTCATCCATGAATGAAGTTTCAACATCTATCTGTGTAAATTCGGGCTGTCTGTCGGCGCGCAGATCTTCATCCCTGAAACACTTGGCTATCTGATAGTAGCGGTCCATTCCCGCCGCCATCAGAATCTGCTTAAACAGCTGTGGCGACTGCGGCAGTGCGAAGAACTTATTCGGGTGGGTTCTGCTTGGCACTAGATAGTCTCTGGCACCCTCGGGTGTCGCCTTGGTCAGCAGTGGCGTCTCAACATCGACGTAGCCATTACTATCGAGAAAATTTCGCACGGTATTGGTAACCTTCGACCTGAATCGCAGCCTATCAGCCATCTCCGGTCGGCGCAGATCGATATAGCGATAGCGCAGTCTGATGTCCTCGCCCACCTCGGCATGGTCATCAAGGTAAATAGGCGGCGTCTCGGCGGCGTTCAATATCTCTAGCTGCTTGCCTAGCACCTCTATCTTGCCGGTGCCCATCTCGCTGTTTACGGTTCCCTCGGGGCGCAATCGCACAATTCCAGTCACTCTAATAACGAATTCGTTGCGCACACCCTCCGCCATGGCGAAGCTTTCAACCGTATCGGGGTCGTACACCACTTGTGCGATTCCTTCCCTGTCTCTCACGTCGAGAAAGATGACACCCCCGTGATCACGGCGTCGGTGAACCCATCCACATAGCTGGACTTCCTGATCAATAAACGATTCGTTTAGTTCACCGCAATAGTTACTGCGCATAGCGTTTTCCTGTCCTAATACTTCTTCTATAAATTGAACCGCGTCAACCGCGGTATATCTTGTAACGACACTTATCCGTTCTTTCTTAATCTGCAGCCGTGCTTTTCTCGTTAATTCTGCTGAAGCTAACTCTACGAGGCTTTAGAAGCCGGCTTTTTCGTCTCATTGCTGGAGCTCTTTGCGGCATTCTTGCTGCCTTCAGTCTTCGCCTCTGTCTTGCTCGGCTTCGCGTCAGGGCTCGCCTTTTTCTCGCTGCTGCTAGGGCTTGCCGACTCCGATTTCGCCAGCTGCTTCTTGTTACCTGTCTTGAAGTCGGTCTCATACCAACCGCTGCCCTTCAATCTAAAGCTAGCGGCTGACACCAGCTTATTCAATGCGGGCTTGCCACAGGCTGGACAATCCAGCAGGGGCTCATCGCTAATCTTGCGCAATGCTTCCATCTTGTGCGCGCATTCTGCGCACTGGTATTCGTAAATAGGCATCGAAGGCATTCCTCAGGATCGAATTGCTGGCCTTAAAAGGCAGAATTCGAGCCAGGCCCAAGGTTTAGCTTGGGCCAGAGCTGTTAAAAGCCGGCGATTATACCTTATATGGATTTTCTCTAGCACCTATCTTTGCGCTATCTTTGGTCTGTCTTTGGTCTGTCTTTGGCCTGTCTTTGGACCGTCTTTGAGCTGTCTTTGGCCTGTTTTCGAGCTAGCCCTACCTTATTATTAGCAGCCGTACCCTTGGGACGTTAACATTCCGCTTAGCAGTCGCGCGTCAGCGCATGCTGTCTTCGGTCAACCATGACCCACTGCCCGGCTTGAAATTCATTGAATAGACACCGTTTCAATTGCGCACAACAGTAGCCTATATCTCGACAATGAGAGCGAGATAAATCCAGCAGAATTAGCGACAAGATTGATCTGCTCTGTTCGCGCAACCGCAAGTTATTGGGGTAACGAACGGCCAAGGGTCAAAATAAGGGACAAGATAAGGATCAAGGTATTAGTTCGACATTCACCCGCCTATTACTTTCTTATCCGTCCTCAGTTTTTCAAAATGGGAAAAGCCAGCTAATTTGCGCCGAGCATTACTAAGCGGACATCGAAATATTTGAGAATATTGGTAGCACTGGCAGGATTGTCTATATCCGTATTACAAATTCCTCACAACCTCAAAGACAGGTCTTCGACCCTCTTTCTGCAGAGCCCTCTTAAAGCTGCCTCGTAGCAAACCCAGGAAACGCAGAAAAATTTACAACCCAAACCCTGATCCAAAACCTATTTGGAACTAAAGTTATTTGACAAAACAAGATTTCTGTGTGGCTTTTATCGAAAGAATTCTGCACTTAAAAACTAAGACGATCTATGATTTTGAGGCTTTATTTATCGGTATTTTACTAATTCAGCGCTAAGCGCTGGAAAGTTGCTATATTTACTTGCTAGCGCAATGTGAATGATTTATAAATACACCCCCTGAGACACAGCGGGATTTTAATTTTGAGTCAGAACTAAAGACCGACCCAGAATTAAATAGTAAAATGAAGTCTCACTACTCAACACGAGATTTGACGCAACACTAATCTTAGAACGAATTCAAATTAACTTGTAATTTTAACTGTAAAGAGAGCGGGCATGGCTGTTAAAAAATCACCTAAGAAAGCTGTAACAAAAACTAAAGCAAGCGCTGCAAAAACGCGCAAGACTCCAGCTATTCAAAAGAAGTACACAAAAACTGAAATCCTGAATGAGATTTCAGAAAATACATCAGTAAGCAAGAAGGAAGTTGCTGCTGTATTGGAAGAACTAGGCGTTCTGATTGAGCGTCACGTTAAGAAGCGCGCTGTTGGCGAATTCACACTGCCAGGTCTATTGAAGATCAAATCTGTGCAGCGTCCAGCACGTCCTGCTCGCAAGAACGTACCTAACCCTTTCCGTCCTGGCGAATTGATGGACATTCCACGCAAGCCTGCCAGCACTAGAGTTAAAGTACTTCCTCTCAAGAAGCTCAAGGAATTCGCCCTATAAGGTAGAAAGAGACTTCTAGATCCTGGTTAAGTACTAGCGAGACGCGCATAGCGCCCAACTAGGCCAGAGAATCTAACGAGAACCCCAAGAAAGGCAGCCTGAGGCTGCCTTTCTCACTTTTTAAGAGTGACTATTTGGGCGCTACAATTGGCGCAGTACCCTGCGGCAAAATAGTCTAAGATATTCATTAACCACCCCAGAATTGGACCTGTCATGCGAGCCAGCAAATACCTAATAGCGACCGTTAAGGAAACCCCTTCAGACGCAGAGATTGTCAGTCACCAACTTATGCTCCGAGCCGGCTTGATTCGAAAGCTAGCCAGCGGGCTCTATACATGGCTACCACTTGGGCTAAGAGTGCTGCAGAAGGTCAGCCAGATAGTACGCGATGAAATGAACAAGTCCGGTGCCATGGAGGTCTCCATGCCCGTAGTGCAACCTGCCGAACTCTGGGAAGAGTCAGGACGCTGGCAAGGTATGGGGCCAGAGCTATTACGCTTTCAGGATCGTCATGAGCGCGACTTCTGTCTCGGGCCGACCCACGAAGAGGTTATTACCGACCTGGTGCGCAATGAGTACAGCAGCTATCGCCAACTGCCAGCCAATATCTACCAGATACAGACGAAGTTTCGCGACGAGAGACGCCCTCGCTTTGGCGTAATGCGCGCACGGGAATTCATCATGAAGGATGCCTATTCCTTCCATGTGGGGCAAGAATGTCTAGACGAAACCTATGCGGTGATGCACCAGACCTATTGCAATATCTTCGACCGCCTCGGCCTGGACTATCGCCCGGTAATTGCCGACTCCGGCAGCATCGGAGGCAGCACCTCCCATGAATTTCATGTTCTCGCCGACAGCGGCGAAGACGAGATCGTCTTTAGCAGCGAGTCCGACTACGCGGCAAACATCGAGCTAGCCGTAGGCACTCCAGCTGCGATAGCCGACGACATCGCCGGCGAATCCAAGACCCGCGAACTGGTCGATACCGACGCGGCAAAGACTATTGAGGAAGTGGCCGAGAAACTGAACTGCTCTGCACAGCGCATCCTAAAGACACTCTTCGTACATGCTGCCAACGACGAGGGTGAGCGCAGCAACAACCTAGTCGCCCTATTGCTACGTGGCGACCAGGAATTAAACGAGACCAAGGCCTCGAAGATCAGCGGCTTAGCCTCGCCACTGGAATTTGCCGAGGATGAGTTGATCCAGAAGACACTGGGCTGCCCTGTTGGCTCACTGGGCCCGGTCGGGTTATCTGACCTGGGCATACGTTGCATCGCTGATAACAGCACCAGCGAGATGCATAACTTTGTCTGTGGGGCGAATCAAGCTGGCAAACATTTTATCAATGCCAACTGGGATGATGACTGCAGCCCCGATGCGGTTATGGATATGCGCAAAGTGCAGGAGGGCGATATCAGCCCCGATGGCAAGGGCACACTGTCTATTAAGCGCGGCATCGAAGTCGGCCACATCTTTCAGCTCGGCACGAAATACAGCAAGGCGCTGAACGCAACAGTCCTCGATGAGAATGGCAAGTCGGTGGTTATGCCTATGGGCTGTTATGGCATAGGCGTGACTCGAGTCGTTGCCGCCTGCATCGAACAGAACCACGACGCCCAGGGAATCATCTGGCCCGATGCGATCACACCCTTTCAACTGGTGATTGTGCTTATCGATGCCCATAAATCCGATCAGATCGCTGAGGTTGGCGAGCGGCTGTATGCCCATGCGCAGCAACTTGGCGCCGAAGTACTACTGGATGACCGCGACAAGAAAACCAGCCCGGGTGTGAAGTTCGCGGATTCTGAATTGATGGGCATTCCCCATCGCCTGGTTGTCTCTCCCCGCGCACTCGCCGACGGCGTAATCGAATACAAGAACCGAGTCGCTGGCGAGAAGCAACTGATCGCCAAGGAAGAGATCGAGACCTTCGTAGGGGGCCTATTCGACTAAAGGCTGCTTTGACGCGGCTACTGCGCAGCAATTCTGGAGATGGCACACATCATTAGAGTTGCTGCATTATCCTTCTCTTGCTTCTCTTGCTTCTCTAGCCTAACCCCCCTTCAAGCCCACGCATTTCTTCTAAAATGAACGTTCGGCGCTACGCTCGCCAGAGTGCGGTGAGTTCGCGAGTTATCGCGTATACTAAAGCCTGTTATTTCATTTCGAAAAGCGTTCTATGAGCCTGTCAATTTCCAGCCTGCAAAACTTCTTCGCCCAGATTCGAGTCAGAATCAATGACTACCTGTGGCAGCAGAACAGTCCGGAGCTTCCGCTGTGGAAACGCTTCCTGCTTAGAAGTAGCCAGACATTGGTCGCCATTGTCCGCGACCTGCTACAGGGTCAACTCTCACTGCGCGCGATGAGCCTGGTCTTCACAACGGTTATAGGCTTCTTTCCTCTGCTAGCCCTCACCTTCGCCGTGCTCAAGGGCCTGGGCGTGCACAACGCGCTGGAACCCACACTCTTAACCCTGCTGCAACCACTGGGTGACGATGCCAATGGCTTCACCACAGATATTCTGCGCTATGTCGATGCGATTCAGGTCGAACTTATCGGCATCACCAGTGTAGGCCTGCTGCTCTATTTCGTTCTGGACATGATGCGCAAGATCGAGTCCTCCTTTAACTACATCTGGGCGGTTAGACAGGGACGCTCCTGGTCGAGCCGGGTGAGTGAATACCTGTTTGCCGTGATCGTGAGCCCGCTTCTGTTGTTTCTCTCGATTACTATTACCTCCTCGGTTAACACCAGTTTCTTCAGCCGCCTGCTGGAGAGCCTAAGCTACGGCATCTTCATCATCGAATTCGTCGCACTAGCGGCACCGATTCTGCTCATGTCACTCGCCTTCGCCTTCGCCTACAGTTTCCTGCCGAACACACGAGTTCAATTTGGCTCGGCATTTATCGGCGGCTTCGTCACGACCATCATATGGAAGCTGATGGGTTCGGTCTTTCAGGGCTTCTTTATCGCGTCTGCACGAGAGTCTATCTACCTTGCCTTTGCCACCGTCGTCGCAGTGATGTTCTTCGTCTATATCGGGTGGCTGGTCGCACTGATAGGCAGCAGCATCGCCTACTACCACCAATACCCATCCAAGACCCGCGTGGTTAGGGGCGAGAGCAATCTCAGCATTGCCCAGCAAGAAGAACTGGGCTTATCCGTAGCGGCGGTGATTATTAATCGATTCCTCGCCGGCCTGGGCCCCTTGAATGAGGTCGAACTGGCAGCGGCACTCAGTGGCCACCCTATTGTTATCGAAGATTCCCTGTTGGCCTTAGAGAAGATTGGGCTTATCAGTCGCACGGCGGATGAGCCACCCAGCTTCCTGCCAACCAAGTCTGTGCAGACCTGTACATTTTTTGATGTATGGAAGGCACTGCGCAGCTACAATGAAGACCCATTGAAGTCTAGGACCGCCACAAAAGATCAGCAGCTAGTACGGGACTTCTCCGCGAGTCTTGAACAAACTGTTGCGAAAGAATTGGGAAACAAGACCTTTACCGACAGCTCATCTTAAGCACTTAAAAGATTAGCGGTCAGATTATCGAGGAGAAGCAGCGTGACAAACAATGGAAAAAGTGACGTGGAGCGTACCGGAATAAGAAACGTGAAAAGCATTCGCATCTATCACAATCCGGAATGCTCAAAGTCCAGAGCGGCCTTAGCCCTTCTTGAAGAGAATGATGTCGACCCCCAGATCATCTATTACATGGAGACACCACCGAGTATCGATGAAATTAAGTCTCTACTCGCCAAACTTGATCTTAAGTTACTCGACATCATTCGCCGTTCCGAAGACGATTTCAATGAGCTAGGCCTGGATGACGAAACCCTCAGCGAAGAAATCATTCTCGATCTATTGCAGAAACATCCGCAGCTATTACAGCGCCCCATCGTCGTGAAGGGAGACAATGCGATCATCGCCAGACCCCCCGAAGACGTGCTCACTCTTATTGGAGACGACTAAGTGGATTCGACTTATATATTAGTGCTGTATTACAGCCGCTACGGTGCTACCGAGAAGATGGCACAGCTAATCGCGCGAGGTGTCGAGCAGGTCACGGGCATGGAGGCGAAGATTCGTAGCGTCCCTTCCGTCTCTGCCAATAGCGAGGCCACCGAGGCTCAGGTGCCGGACGAAGGTGCTGTCTACTGCAGCGAAGAAGATCTAAAGAATTGCAGCGGACTCATAGTTGGCAGCCCGACCCGCTTCGGAAATATGGCCGCCGCACTGAAATATTTTCTGGATGGCACCGGCGCCATCTGGGCATCGGGCGACCTGATCGACAAACCCTTCGCCACCTTCACCTCCACCTCGTCACTACATGGCGGGCAGGAAACCACTCTATTGACCATCGCCATTCCACTCATCCATCACGGCATGGTGTACTGCGGCATCCCCTATTCCGAAGCCACACTGAATACCACGACTACCGGTGGCACACCCTATGGAGCTAGCCATGTTGCTGGCGCCAAGGGCCGCAACCCGATCAGTGACGAAGAAGCATCGCTGTGCACGGCCTTAGGTAAGCGCGTGTCATCCATCGCCAAGAAACTAACGAGCTCCTAATAGACTATGACCGAAAGTAACGCTTTACCCCCATCCATAGAGCTGCTACGCAAGTCGCTGCTCGTCGCCTATTATGCGCTGCTGGTTTATTTCGTCGTGAACGCGGTGCTGGTTTTCGGAGAGTTCCGCCTTGCCAGTGCGGTAATCTGGTTTATACAGGTCGCCCCACTATTGATCTTCGCCCCTGGACTGCATCGTGGCCGGCTGCGAACTTATGGCTGGATGTCCTTCGCTATACTTCTGTACTTCATGCACGGCGTGCTTACCGCCTTCGATCCAGCGAGGCTATGGCTGGGTGTCGTCGAGGTACTGTTATGCTCGATAATCTTCGTGCTGCTTATTCTTTTTATTCGGCAGTATCGAGACCATTACAAAGTCCCTCTCTAGACTTAGTTGCAAAAAATAGTTGCTAAAATTAATCGCTAGAATTAGTTGCTAGAATCTGCCGCTAAAATTTTCCGGCAAGGTTTCTCGGCAAAAAGTTGTTTCCTGGAGAAACCGCCCACTACCAACCCAGCGTCTCTTTCACCAGGGGCACCGTCAGCTTGCGTTGCTGCTGCAAGGAACGGTGATCCAGTTCATCGAGTATCCGCATCAGGGCAGACAGGTTTCGCTCGGCGCGCAGCAGTATAAACTCACCTACGCTATCGGGCATATCCAGACCACGCTTCTTCGCACGCAGCTGCAAAGCCAGTAGCTTGTCTTCATCGTCAAGTTCCACCAGCTGATAGAGCAGACCCGACTGCAGACGTGAGAGCAGATCCGGCAACAATATTGGCAGCTGCTGCGCAGGCATATGACTCGCTGTTATGAGTTGAGCACCGGTCTGTCGCAGCGCATTGAACGCGGTGAACAATGCCGCCTCCCACTGCGCATCGCCGGCTATGCAGTCTATGTCATCTATACAAACCAGAGAAAGGGATTCTGCTCCCTCTAAGATTTGCGGCTGAAAGCTGGAACGCTCACGCAGCGGCAGGTAGATGGCCCCAGCGCCGTCAGCGGTGACCTTGTGACAGGAGGCCTGCAGCAGATGACTGAGGCCCGGCGCACCATTGCCCCAGATGTACAGAAAGGGCTCATCGCTACCATTGAGCAGCGTATTTACCAGAGGCCTATTAGCCTCACTGACAAAGAAGTTTTCGAATTGCGCGTCGTCGTCTAGACCAACACCTAGGGTTAGCTGGTCGAAATTAGAATTTGGCATCGACTAGCGCGTCCAGCGGTAATGTAACAACGAGGGCGGATTGCTGGCAGCGGCGGTGTCGCTTATAGGAAGAAGATCTCTATCCAGCGAGATCTGCTCAAAGAGCTGTCTGGAGTCTCCAAGCAGAGAGAGCTGTAGTTCGATCCGCTCTCCATCTACCTCCGCCGTGGTAACTGTTGCAACCAGACCGAGGCTTTCTACATAAGTTAGCAAGGATGAGTAGGCATTAAGATTCTTGATGCCGTCTATCCTCAGGCGTATGGTCTCCCCCGCAATCGATTCCGGAAGAATCGCAAAGTAACCGGCAAGCCTCGTTGTAATTCGATTGAGCGGGTCGTAGAGATAAGACTGTAAGTCGGTATCGAAGCCATCGAATACCTCGGCCTCCTCCTGAAACAGAAACTGCCACAGGCCGACCAATTCTCCGCTCGCCGTAAAGTGCAGACGTCCGGCTAAAATACTATCCGCGCCATAGCGCTCACTCGCAGCAGCTATGGCCTGCTCATCCAGATTCCAAACGATATTCTCCGACAGGCTTCTCCTGTCTTCAAAGTCCAATACGGGGAAGATAATCGGCAAGCCCCTGGCGGCGGCGAAGTCGCGCATGGCCTGCAGTATTTCCGGGTTGCTGTCCTCGGTTAGAAAGGAACGATCTCCTGCAGAGCTCTGCAACACCATCCACACCAACACGCTTGGGCGATTGCTGTCCCATACAGGAATATTGGCCTCAGCAAGCAACTCATCAATAAGGCTAGACGCAAAGTTCACGGAGATAACCCGCTGCTCGGCCGTGTAGAATCGCTCCGCCTGGACCTCATCAGACAGCGTATTGTCCTCCAGAGGCAGTTGAATGGATTCGCTAAAATAGCTGGTCGCTTCGACATAACTCTGCGCCTGAGAGATAGCCCTCTCGATAGTGGGGTCCTCCAACCAGCGCGGATCTCCGCTGACTTTAACTACCACGGCGGCCAGAGCCTCCGCAAAGGCACGATTGCGTTCCGCCTCGCCATCGTTCGCAACGGGTATATCCTGGCTATACAGTCCCGTAACCTGCAAGGCCAGACTGGAATGCAGCGAAATGAAAGACAGCGCAAGCGCCAACAGGCAGGTGAACAGATTTTTTCGGTGTATAGCAAACATGGGCAGGATAATACTGTAAATTGCCCTCCAAGGCCTAATCTCGGCAGTGCGGCCGGGCCTATTAGTTTTTAGGGAGTGAGACCTGCGGCTCGTATTTAATGCCGATTGCTCCAATTTACTCCCAGTTACTCCCAGTCACTTCCATTTACTTCCAGTTACCTGCTGTTACCTCTAATTAATTTGTCTGGCACACACGGGCGAACGAGTATCACGAAGAATAGCTCGCTTGTAGAACATTTAGTCACTGACGTGGGCACAGCATCTTGATAAAATGCGCGCTTACTCGAGTAGTGCGACATCGAACGCGATTAACGCAGCAGCCAAGGAACCACGCAATGACATCAGGCGATGAAAACGGCAAGCCCGCCTCCAATTCCAAGCAATCTTTAAGCTACCGCGATGCAGGCGTCGATATCGATGCGGGCAATGCCCTGGTAGATGAGATTAAAGCTGTTACGCGCAAGACGAACCGGCCCGAAGTTCTCTCGGAGTTAGGCGGCTTTGGCGCAATGTGCGAGATTCCCAGTAAGTATCAACACCCCGTTATGGTGTCGGCAACCGATGGCGTGGGCACAAAATTGAAGCTAGCCATGGAGATGGGCAAACACGACACGATAGGCATCGATCTGGTCGCGATGTGCGTCAACGATCTGATCGTCTGCGGCGCCGAGCCGCTGTTCTTCCTCGACTATTACGCCACGGGCGGTCTCAATGTCGCTAGCGCTATTGCCGTAGTAACCGGCATAGGCGCAGGCTGCGAGCAGGCCGGCTGCGCACTAATCGGTGGCGAGACCGCCGAGATGCCTGGCATGTATTCTGGCGAAGATTACGACCTTGCCGGCTTCTCCGTCGGTGTCGTGGAGAAATCCAAAATCATAGATCAATCGAAGGTTGCCATCGGCGACAACTTGATCGGCCTAGCCTCTTCCGGCCCTCACTCAAACGGCTATTCATTGATCCGCAAGATCATCGAAGTCAGTGGCGCCAAGCTCGACCAGACGTTTGGCGATAGCACTCTGGGCGAAACCCTGCTGGAACCCACAAAGATCTACGTAAAGACCATTGCCGCCTTGGCCGAGTCCGTCGACCTCCATGCACTTGCTCATATTACCGGTGGCGGCATTACCGAGAACCTGCCGCGGGTATTGCCCGAAAACGCGCAGGCGCAGATTAGAGCCGATGCCTGGGACAGACCAGAGATTTTTAAATGGCTGCAGGAGAACGGCAACGTCGCCGAATCCGAGATGCTAAGAACATTCAACTGCGGCATCGGCATGATTCTCTGTGTGTCACAGCAGCAGACAGAGCTGGCACTGGAGATTCTCAAAAAAGAATCGCAGCAGGCTTTTCTGCTAGGCAGCGTAGCCAGTCGCGAGACTGCCGACGACGCCTCAGTAGTCATGCTCTAGAGACGAACAGACTACGAGATGCACAACAATCATCGCTCAATAGTTATCTTAATCTCCGGTAACGGAAGCAATCTACAAGCCATCATGGACAACAGCGCCAATGGCAACTACAGAATCAGCGGTGTCATCTCCAACAAAGCTGACGCCTATGGATTACTCAGAGCGCAGCAGAGCAATATTGCTACGCAGGTAATAGACCACAAGCAGTACGCCAGTCGCGATTTATTCGATAACGCTCTCGCTAAGGCAATAGACGCATACAATCCCGGCCTTGTCGTTCTTGCCGGCTTCATGCGCATTCTTGGCGCCGATTTCGTCAAACACTATCAGGGCCGCATTCTCAATATTCACCCCTCCTTGCTACCGGCCTACCCGGGTACTAACACTCATCAGCGGGTTCTCGATGCCGGAGAAAAGCAGCACGGTGTTTCCGTGCACTTCGTCACCGAAGAACTGGATGGCGGCCCGGTCATCGCACAGGAATCCATCGCTATAGAGCCGACTGACGATGCCGACAGCCTTGCCGAGAAGATTCATCAGAAAGAGCATATCCTTTATCCTACGGTCGTTTCCTGGTTCGCCGATGGCAGGTTACGCCTCGATGGGAACGACGCCTACCTGGACGAACGCCTGCTTCCCGAATCCGGCGAGCGACTGAGCTGATCATGAAAAATGCCGTACTAGCAGCCGTTTTAGTACTGGGTTTCAATAGCGCTAGCCATTCACAATCCACACCACTGACAGAGTACTCTGCGACCTATGAGGCAAGCGCCAATGGACTGGCCGCCACCGGCACCCGCTGCCTCACAAAGACCGGCGCGAATTCATACGAGTTAAGCAACTCATTGGTGGCTAGCCTTGTCGGGCAGACTCTTGCCCAAATGAATCAGCTCAGCGCATTCGAACTGGTAGATGATCAGATCCTACCCCAGAACTACTCCTATACTCTCACCGGCGTTAGCCGCGCAAGCCATGCCATCGCCTTCAACTGGGATGCAGCACTGGCGATGAGCAGCGAAGACGATGAGAGCTGGCAGATACCACTGCACAGCGGCGTCATGGACGAGCTGAGTTACCAAACCGCCATAAGAAAGGCCCTGATCGCTGATACGGACATCGGGTCTACCCTTTCATTCGAGATTATCGACGGTGACGAGATTGAGATTCACGAATACCGACGCGCCGGTAATGAGGTTCTCAGCACTCCAATAGGTGAGTTAACTACCGTGAAACTGGAACGGGTGCGGGACGCCTCGGATGAGCGAGTCACCGAGATCTGGCTTGCTACAGATTGGAATTTTCTACTGGTGCGCATGGAGCAGCTAAACAACTCTGGCCTGCGCATCGAACTGGAATTGAAATCCGCGGTGTTAGGGGGCGTGGAGATTGAGGCTAATGACTAGCCTGGTTTGAGGCGGTCTTATTCCCGTCGATGACATCTGCTTCGCTGTCTACTTCGTTGTCTCCTTCTCTGCCTCCTGCTCCTTTACCTTCACCTGCTCCCTCATCTTCGCCGAGCTCAGACTGCTGCTGAGCATCCAACTCTTGGGATTTCTGCAGATTATACTTTCGCATCTTCTCAACCAGGGTGGTTCTGCCAAGCTGCAGCCTGTCGGCGGCCCGCGCCACGATACCGCCGCTATCGCTTAGCGCCTTCTCGATAAGATCCTTCTCTAAGTTGGAAAGATACTCTTTTAGATCTATACCGCTTAAGGGTAACAGTCCGTTGGTTGAGTCAGCCGCTGCTGCCTCGAACTGCACCGAGCGTCTGGGCAGAGGAACCACGCTAGAATCCTGCGGGGGTTGGTCAGAAGAAACTGGCGAACCGCCGGCTAACATGGCATCCACTTTCTGTCGGAATTTTTCTGGTAAATCTCCAACCCCGACTATGCCATGGGGATAGAGAATGGCCATGCGCTCGACAAGATTTGCCAGCTCTCGTACATTGCCCGGCCAATCGTAGTCACGCAGCGTATTGATGGCGGCGGAATTAAAACGCACCGAGCCGCGGCTCTCCGATTCCATGATGGTGATCAATTCGTTGAGTAACAGGGGTATGTCTTCGGGACGCTCGCGCAGGGATGGCATCTCGATTGGAAACACATTAATTCGGTAGTAGAGATCTTGCCTAAACTCGCCGCTCGCTATCATCTCTTCCAGGTCTTTGTGAGTCGCCGCCAGAATCCTGACATCGGACTGCAGCGTGTTCACCCCGCCTACTCGCTCGAAGCTGCGCTCCTGCAGAACTCGTAACAACTTCACCTGCATGCTAAGTGGCATGTCACCAATCTCATCGAGAAAGAGCGTGCCACCATCGGCCAGTTCGAAGCGCCCCGCCCGCGCGGCAATAGCACCGGTGAAGGCGCCTTTCTCATGACCGAACAATTCGCTTTCTAAAAGCTCCCGCGGTATCGCGCCACAGTTAATGGGAATGAAGGGCTTGTCCGAGCGATTCGAGTTCAGGTGTAAATTTCTCGCAACCACCTCTTTACCGGTACCCGACTCCCCGGTGATCAGGACACTCACTTCCTTACTGGCAACCTGCCCCATCATATAACGCACTTTCTGCAGGGCGTCGCTTTCACCAACAAGACTTCGAAACATCGTAAAATCGCGCACGCCATCAAAATCGCGCAGCCGATTGAAGTGTTCATGAAACAGTTTTGCCTTATGCAGGGCATCCAGCAGTGGTTGATAATTCAAGCGCTCTGGCAATTGGGCAGTAATGCAGGCTAGCAATTGTGAATCTGTAATCTTCTCCAGACTATGTTCGCCTACCAGAATGAAAGGCAGGCCTTTCTCCCAGGCGTGAAGTTCCTGAATCACCGCGACCGAGTCTCGCTTATCGCACTGGGCAACGATCGCCGCACAGAACTGCGAACTCTTAAAAGCGCTCTCTTCTACCTGCTTCACCCAGGCCGCACTATTGCAGACGGTAATCGACTCCCCCAGAAACTCGAGAACGGTTTCCAGGTGTTTGCTCGAGTCTTGGTTATCCGCGATTAGAAGAATTTGGGCGTTTTCAATCATTTATGATCGATTCTAGTCCGAGAATTAGAGGATGGATTTTGCGCTGCATGTCACTCAATTAGACCCGCTCAACCGGCATTAGTCAAACGCCCGCGCCGGGTATTCTGAGCTAATCGTCAGGGAAGAAATCCAAAACAAGACGTTGCTTGCGGGATAGGGATAGGCATAGGCAGAAGAACAGCAACAGCCGATCAGTCGGCTGCGTGCTTGAGGGTAATTCTTAATTGAACATGGCGCTCGCCACCGAAACTCGATGCGTTAAAATCTTCGGGTCTTAGCGTGTTTTTGCTCGAAGCCCAAATAGCGGTGCCAGCAAAATCGAATTGACTGCAACTAGCGCGCTTGCTGTGAAGCATTGCCTCCCAGATCAAAGCATGCAGTACCGGACGGTCTAAAGAGCCGGATTTATTTTCTGCAAACACCTGATGACAAGTCTTCTTGTTGTGAACGAATAAACTGCTGGCAACCAACTCGTTCCTATAGCGGCCCTGCACTAAGAATCCGTTCCCTCTTTTTACAAACGACTCATAGATAAATTTATCGTTGTCGGTAAAAACTTTTTCTAGATTGCTGCTAACAGAATGCTCGTTAGTCGAAACATCGAAGCAATCGCCATGGACGATCTCTATATCCAGATGCCGCCTTCCCCACTCAACCACGCCACGACAGCTCTTGGACATATTGCGATAGAGCTCGCGCTCGGGGATAGAAATATCTATAAGCTGCGATCGCTGCGGAACCGGCCTGCCACCGTGATTGAGCAGCACCTG